>Ga0216301_1000100_pt1 | contig 22992 bp, 19 predicted proteins | sample 4hB_Boncat_minus_FD_156203 | JGI IMG/M metagenome (GOLD analysis project Ga0216301, IMG submission 156203) | Terrestrial sediment cell enrichment communities for BONCAT metagenomics from Utah, United States - 4hB_Boncat_minus | ecosystem: Environmental > Terrestrial > Deep subsurface > Rock...
TCCAGTTCGAGCGCCTGGGAGACCATGTTTCCCTGGTCGGGACCAAGGGGAATTACCACGATGGGCAGGAGGCTAGCGGCTTCCAGTCCGTCTGGTTCCAGGTCGCCGTCGCTCCCGACGGCGACCGACTCCTCAGGGACTACCGACAGTTCCTCCTGGAAGAGATCTGTCCGACGCCGGAGTCTCGGAAGCCGTATGTGTTCTACAACACCTGGAACCACCAGGAGCGGCTGAAGTACTTCAAAAAGCGCCCGTACCTTGACGAGATGAACCTGGAGCGGATGCTGGCCGAGATCGACGTCGCTCACCGTCTGGGAATCGATGTGTTCGTAATCGACACCGGGTGGTACTCGAAGACCGGCGACTGGGAGGTGAACCTAGAGCGCTTCCCAGACGGCCTGCAGGAGATACGGCGGAAGATCGACGGCTACGGCATGAAGCTCGGTCTGTGGTTCAACCCGATCGTCGCAGCGCAAACCTCGAAGGTCTACTTGGAGCACCCCGAGTGGGTGATGTCCAGCGGCGGCAAACCCAACTTCTGGGGCTCCATTTGGGAGACCGAGGATAGCTACGGCATGTGCCTATGCTCCGGCTATGTCGACAGCTTTATCGAAACTCTGGTGCGTCTGAACCGGGAGTTGGGAGTCAGCTATTTCAAGTGGGACGCAATCGGCCAGTACGGCTGCGATTCGACCGACCACGACCACGGAACATCCGCGAACTCGCGTGAAGAGCGAGCCGACTGCTATGCGTACGAGAGTGGACGCCGCATGATCCGGATTGTGGAGGAGGTGACGCAACGGTGTCCGGGGGTGATCGTGGACTTCGACGTCACCGAGGGTGGCCGGTTCATGGGGCTCGGGTTCCTGTCGGCAGGGAAGTACTTCCTGGTCAACAACGGACCCTACTTCCACGACTTCGACATTCCGAAGGAGCACCACCGCGAACCCGAGACGATCAACGTCTTCTTCAACCCAGGTCCCGCCCGCGCCCGCATCTGCCGGACCGGCTCGCGCTACGATAGCATCGTCCCGTCTATCCTCTTCCTGACCCACTACCTACCCGACGCTCCCGCCCTTTCCCAACAAAACTCTTTGGCGGCGTTAGCCCTTGGCGGAAATGGAATCTGGGGCGACCTTGTGTCGCTCTCGGAGGATGATATCGCTCTGCTATCTGAAGGCATCGGTCGCTATAAGAGGGTCGCAGGTTCGGTTACTCAATCCTATCCTCGAACCGTTGGTTATACCGGCTCCAGCCCCGAGGTCCATGAGAAGTTGGTGCCCGAAAGGGCAGAAGGGCTTGTCGCCTTCTTTACGGACACCCCTGGCACTTTCCAGCACGTCACTCAGCCACTGGCCAAGGTTCCAGATGCGGTCCACGGTGCAGACCACTGGACGGTATCGGAGGGGAATCGACTTCTTATCGAGGTGAAGCTTGGGCGAAACGATGCGCGGCTAGTTACCGTGGAAGGTGGCGGCTAGGCAGCCCTTAAGCGAGGCCGACTTGCTGGCTCTGGAGCCACGGCGCGACATACCGCTCGGCTGATACATGCTGCATACAGCACTTACAAACCACGCCCGAGGCGCCAAGGGTCAGGCAATCTTTTGTAACGGCCGCCTGGCCATGCTCGGACATTACGACAACAGGAATGTTGGAAAACTGGGGGCAGTCCTTGATCTGGAGAAGGAGGTCCCGCCCGTCTCCGCCGGGCAGGGTTAAGTCCATGAGGATAAGGGCGGGAAGGGGCTCTTCGGCGCGCTTTTGGTGACTCATTCGGCGGTGCAAGTAATCCAGGCAGTCCGGGCCGAAGACGATTCGGTAAGTCGGGTTGTCGATCCCGGCCAGCTCTAAAGAAGCCAGGATTTGCGAGTATGCCTCGTGGCAATCCTCAATGATGAGGATCGGGCGCTTAGTAGTCGTTTCCATATCAGGCGCTGTCCGCCGCAGTCGCAAATTAAACGTATCATAAGCGGGGCGGTTTCCATGAAAGGGCAGTCGGATAACCAGCGAAATTGCGGGGTTATTGATTAGGCCAGGCGTCGCCAAACGGGAAAATGCCGGGTAAAGCGCGTTGAAAATGCTGCAGTTCGGACGTTTTGTGCGGGAACTCTCGTCCCGACGTTCGCGGCATCTCGTCTTCCTGATCCACGTTTGGCTGTGCGCTCCGTTCCTCGTGCTATGGCTTCGCGACGATCGGGTGCGCGAGGTGCTGGGAGATGCGACCATCGACCAGCTCCAGCCCGTGGTGGGCCTCACGATGGTGTACCTGGCGCTCCGCACGGTGCTGGCGTGGAAGGACTCCGAGGGATTGCCGTGGGAGTACATCTTCCCCCCGATCGACGTCGCGTTGATCAGCCTCATCCTCTTCATCAGCCATCGCGGCCCGATGAGCAACATCACGCTGCTGTTCTTCCTGCCCATGGTGGCGGCTTCGGGCTCGCTCAACGTCCGCTGGGCGCTTGCCGTCGGTTTCATGGTCGTGTTGGGCACCGCTATATCAACGGTCGCCGCCCTTGGTCATCAGGTAAGCGTGTCCGGCCCGATCACGGCGGACATTCTGCGGGAAGAGAAGCTCAACGTCTTTTTTCGGCTCTACTTCTTGGTGATTCTCTCGAGTCTCATGGCTTACCAGGCTCGCATCGCCGCCGAGCTTCGGGAGCGCTTGGGGGTCGCTGCCGACCGGAACCGGATCGCGATGGACATGCACGACGGCGTGCAGGGGCACCTCATCACGATTGCGTCGCAACTGGAGCTTATTGGGCACGTTGCCCCGCGCGACGGAGACCGGGCCGCCGAGATCTCGCGGGAGGGAAGGGAAATGGCCCGACAGGCGGCAGACGAGCTCCGCTTTCTCGTGCAGCGCCTTCGCGCACCTGCCCTCGCCGACGGTTTTGTGCCCGCGCTCCGGCAGTACGCCCACAACATCTGCGAAAGGTCGGGGCTGCGGCTGACCTTTGAAGTCCACGGTGATCCTCGACCGTTGGAGCCAGAGGTGGAGAACGTCCTCTTCCGGATCGCCCAAGAGTCCCTCAACAACGTGATGAAGCACGCCGGCGCAAGCGAGGTCTCCGTTTGCGTCTCCTTCGACCGGGAGCGGGCGAGCCTCCAGATCGAAGACAACGGCAAGGGGTTCCAACCTGAGGCGTGCGCCGATGGGTGCGTGGGCCTCGCCAGCATGCGCGAGCGGGCGGAACGGCAGCACGGAAATCTCGTTATCGATTCGGCACCTAGTAAAGGAACCACCGTCTCCGCGACTTTCGCGGCGTAGCCGAGGACCTACCCGTACGATTGCGCGAACCGCTAAAGTACAGGCATGAGCGAGACGAAGATTCGCGTCTTGGTTGCTGAAGACGATGCGCTGCTGCGCCGCACCCTAGTCGAGTTGTTGCGCCTCGAGCCGGATCTCCTCGTGGTCTCCGAAGTGCCGAACGGAAAGCAGGCGGTGGCCGAAGCGGCCATTGTGAAGCCGGATGTGGTCCTAACCGACATCGAGATGCCCATGATGACCGGCATTGAGGCGACCCGGGAGTTGAAGACGCTGCTCCCCGAGGTTCAGGTGGTCATCCTTACCAAATTTGGAGACGACGAGAACGTATTCGCCGCGATCAAAGCGGGAGCCGTCGGCTATGTGCTTAAGGACGCGGGGCTGGAAGAGATTCGCAACGCCGTCCGATCGGCCCACCAGGGGGAGGGGTTCCTGAGCCCGGCCCTGGTCTCCCGCGTGATGAGCGAGTTTTCCCGTCTGTCGCAGTCAGCCCTCCACAACCGGCAGTTGTTCGCGGAGCTTTCGCGGAGAGAGGTAGAGGTTCTCGAATGCCTCGCCGCCGGGATGAAGAACGCGGCCATCGCAGACAAGCTGTTCCTTAGCGAGAAGACGGTAAAGAGCCACGTCGGCAGTATCCTGAGGAAGCTCCAAGTGAACGACCGAACAGAAGCCGGACTGCTTGCTCAGCGGAACGGAATCTCGAAAGCCACCTGAAGCCTTTGGGTTCATGATCGGAAAGTCCTTCCTTCCCAACATTTTTGCTAGTTATCGAAAGAAGCCTTACGGCGCAATGATTGTTCGTTACTTCCGCAATCGACGAGGATGAAGGAGGCACGCGACATCGCGCCGCTCGTCGGTTACCAGGAACAGACGATGGCGAGTCCACCCAACGACAAAGTGGAGCGGCGACGGCGCACGACCGTGGCCGACATAGCTCGGTCGCTGGGCGTCAGCATCGCGACCGTCTCTTACGTGCTGTCCGGCCGGCAGGGAGTGAACATTTCGCAGGCCACCCGCGACCGGGTTTTGGAGGCGGCGCGACAGCTCGGCTACAAGCGGAACGGCTTGGCGGCCGCCTTGAGAACCGGTCGGCTGAACACGATAGCGGTCGTTTGTCCCGCGGAGATGGGCCGGGCCCTTGAGATGCAGGACCTGACCTACATCTCAAGCTCCATCCTCGCCCTTGTCCTAGCGGCGGGAAAGCTCCAGCTGAACGCCGTCATGTTCTTGGATCAGCAGGCCCGGGATATCGACCCTGAGGATCTCGCCGACGGTAGGGTGGACGGCGCCGTGTTCCTGAGTACGGCTAAGCACTCTGACTACGTCCAGGCGGTGCTGGCTACGGGCCTACCGTGCGTGGAGATCGGATCGTCGCAGGGCCGCTACCAGGTGCACATGGATAACCGAGAGGGCGCTACCGCAGCGGTCCGGCACCTCACGGAGTTGGGTCACCGCCGTCTCGTCCACCTCTGTGGTCCACCTGGGGTGGTTTCCTCGGGGGAACGCCGGGAGGCCTTTTACGATGCGGCCGCCTCTTGCGGTCTCTCTCCGGAACAGGTGGCCGAGACCGACGACGTGGCGGGCCTGCGAAGGATCTTTTCCGAACCTGAACAACCTACCGCGATATTCGCTTACAACGACCGCTTGGCGGTCGAGGCCGCCTCTTGTCTCCGAACTCAGGGTCTTCGAATTCCCGAGGACGTCTCGTTAGTCGGATTCGACGATGACCTCCGGTCTAAGGTGATGCAACCGCCGCTCACGACGGTGCTCAACCCGCTCGACGACATGGCGGAGGTGGCCCTCCGAATGCTTCTGAGCCAAATCAACGGCGAACTGATACCCGAAGAAAAGGTGGTCGTAGCGACGAAGTTTATCGTGCGAGAATCGACGGCTCCGCCAAAGGGCTAAACTCGCCGCGTGACGTTCGAGCCCTGGCAGATTGCCTACGCAGCGGTGGCGGCTCTGCTCGTCGGGTTTTCGAAGACTGGCGTTCCGGGGTCCGGAATCTTGGTCGTCCCAATCATGGCGGCGATCTTCGGCGGCCGCCTATCCGTTGGCGCTACGCTGCCGATGCTGATCTTTGCCGACTGCTTCGCCGTGGCCTTCTACCACGCCCACGCCCAATGGGACCAGATTAAGAAGCTGCTGCCGTGGGTGGTGCTGGGGATCCTCGTGGGGACGGTCACGCTCAAGGTCTTGGGCGACATGCACACCAAGAAGGACATCCTCAACCCGGTCATCGGCTGGATCGTCCTCGTGATGCTAATGCTGAGCCTGTTGCGGGGACGGCTTGGCGATCGACTGATGCCGACTTCGCGAGAGGGCGTCGTTGCAACGGGTGCGGTAGCGGGCTTCACCACCATGGTCTCCAACGCGGCCGGCCCGGTGATGCAGATCTACCTCGCGTCGACGGGCATGGCCAAGAACCAGCTGATGGGGACATCGGCCTGGTACTTCTTCATCCTCAACGTCGCCAAGATGCCCCTGCTCTTGCTGTTGACATGGGACAACCCACGGGAGCCCCTCCTTACCGGGGACACGCTCTTGTTCAACCTGGCTACGGTGCCGCTGATCCTTATCGGAGCCCTCTCCGGAAAGAAGCTCCTGCCAGTGATCCCTCAGAAGGTGTTCACGAACACGATCCTTGTGCTATCGGCCGCAGCCGCCGTTCGCTTAATCCTTTTCTAGACTTTGTCCGCTGCCACGGCATGTGGAGTCATTGGTCCGGCTGGGCTTGGAGCTTCCCTAGCCGCGAAGCGGCTGTAGTCGACGGATGTTCGTGCCGGCGTGGACTCTCTGTAGCTACCACCGCCCGCGCAGGCACGAACATCCTGCGACTACAGGCCCTTCGGGCCTACCCCCGATTTGGGGCACAGCGCAATGAATTAGCCCGGCAACGGCTGAACCCGAAGCTCCTGTGAGGCCATCCGGCCCTCGGTCAGGACGAAGGCGACGGCACCCGATTCTAGGGAGGAGTCGCTTGCTTCGACCACCAGTTCTCCGTTGATGTAGCCGCGAAGGGTCGAGTCTTGAGCTTCCAGAGCAAGTTCATGCGACTCACCCAGGGACCATGCGAACGGCCTATCCGCCAGCACGGTGCGGCCGTCAAGCTCGCGAACCAATTGGACCCGCCCATCCCTCGTTAGAAGCAGGGCATAGTAGCGTTTCATGCCTTGGACGCGGGCGGCGATCCCACCGTCGACCACCAGGTGGGGCATGACGGCGGCCGTGACTCGGTAATCGCGCCATTCACGAGTGCCTTGGATGAGGAGGCCGGTTCCTTCGTTTTGGACGACTCGGAATGGTTCTCCCCAGGGCATATGGTCCGAGACGCCATTCACCCAGGCGTGTCGCCAGGCATCACCCTTCGGCGTCTTTCGGAAAACGACGTCGGGCTCGCCCTCCCATGTGAGATAGTCGAGGTAGAGGGTGCCGTTGGCCCGAGTCTCACTGACCGCTTCGATGCCAACCTCGGCGATGGGGAAGCCGCCGGTGTCGGGCACCGTGTACTCAAGGACGATGCTGTCGCCTGGATCCAACACCGACGCCTCTGCGGAACGCGCCTGCACCTTGTCCTCTTCGTCGTAGACGCCGAGGTAAAGACTGACGGTTACCGGCTGAAGATTGGCCTGGTCAGCGACGACCCGGGCAGATACCCGTTGTCCAGGGTAGAGGGTGGGGCTGGCAATGAGGCCGTAGCCGCCCATTTTTCGGTCGGCTGGGCTCGGGAACGTCTTGGTGCCGACCCGAGCGGTCCGACCTGTCGCGAGGTGGCTGTACTGGATTGCCAGCGAGCGGGAGCCCGAGTTGGAGTTGCCCTCGACGTTCTGGATCGTAGCCACCGAGCGGCAGGCAGGATCGTCGCTGCAAGTAAAGCCTTGGACGGAACCTGGAAGGTCGAAGTGAAATCGGGCTCCGTTCTTCGGCGCGACGGGCTCTAGTCCGCGAAGGGCCCGGCCCACGTTCACGATCTCGTAGGTCTCACGCGCGGCATCGCTCACGCAGCGGCCGCCGTCGGCGGTGGGCAGGAACAGCCGGTCGGCGACCGGTCCGCGCCAGTCGGGACCGTCGTCGATGCCTGCCAGGCCGTTGCGGACCCCGAGGATGCATCCGACGTTGCCGCTGTTGCAGTCGGTGTCCCAGCCGCAGGTGTTCGCGATCATGAGGGATCGCTGGAAGTCACCTCCTCCCTGGACCAGCGCATGGATGATCAGCGCGTGGTTGGGGATCATATGGCAGTTGCCGCCGTACTTGTCGTAGCCGTAGTCCGCTTCGATACTCCGAAAGCCCTTCATCCAGTCCTGGCCCTGGGCGTGCCACTCGCGGATGTCGCCGATGAGGCGGTTGATGAGGCTGTCTGCGGGGATTAGGGAGACGGCGGTGTCGATCAAACGGTCGATGTCTTGCTCGACGAACGCCTGGGCGACGAGGGCGGCCACCACTTGGGCGCCGTAGATCGCCTCACCGTCGTGGCTGACGCTTGCGGCAAGACGGGCGAAGTGGGCGGCCCGCTCCGGATCTCCGGGATTGATCATTCCCCACCCGTCGATAAAGATCTGCGATCCGATCTGCTCAGCGACCACCTGCCCGTTGGTCGCGATGCTGCCGCTTTCCGGGGCCTTCATGCCGTGCTTTAGCCGCAGAAAGGCCGTGTGCTCGGTCGACATGCCCATCCCGCCCCACCAAAGAATGGTCCGGTTCTCGATGATGTAGTTCAGCCACGACTGGCCGATCTGCTCAGCCGTGAGGTCCGCGCTGTTCCCATAATCTTGAAGGGCTCGGAGGAAGGTGAAGGTCCCGGAGATGTCGTCGTCGGTGACGATCAGTTGCTGGCCACGCTGCTCGTGGACATAGTAATCGACCTCCCCTAGCTCCTTTAGAATCCAGTCATGGCTGGCTCCCTCGAAGGGGCGACCTAGGTAGACCCCGATGATCTTGCCCAGAACTCCCGCGTAGACGCGTTCGGCGTAGTCGGCGGGAAGGGAAGAGATTGCTTTGTTGGGTGCGATGGTTCCCATGTGCGTGCTCCGGCGGCCAGGCCTGCCGCGCAAAGGCTACACCATCCCAGAAGGGAAGAGTAAAAGGGGAATCGGATCCTCTGAGGACTGCTGAAGAGGCTGTCGCGGAAATGCAGCGACAGCCTCCTCAGCAGCCCTTCTTGGACGTACTGCAGATGCTGCTCTAGGCACCGCGGAGGGTCGTGCTTTGGCGCTCCGGCACTTCCCGCCAGTCCGTGAGCATGAACACGATAAACACGAAGATGCCCAGGCCGATAAAGAACATCCGGGCTCTCTCGTTGTCGGCGAAGCCGAACAGCCACGGGGACGCGATGATCAACAGTCCGCTGAGGAACTCGATGATCCCGTGCACCTTGAATGGCAGGACCCGGACCAGCCCAAGCGGCATCCGCGTCAGCAGGGTTACCACCAGATAGCTGCCCGCGAGGAAGTACGCCAGATTGGCCGCCGCAGGGGGAAGGTTTAAAACATTGGGAGCCATGGCGACTAGGATCACCGACATGTAGTCGATGACGCCGTGAACCGTCGGTGAGATGATCTTCATAGGTTTGCCTCTTGAACCTGTGACTTTTGCTGGGTCTAAGTCGTTCGCCTAGCCCTGTCGTGAATTCAACTGACGGAGCCGATTCATAACGGGCGGCCAGACCGTCCCCACTCCATGCGTCCGCACCATCAGCGAACCGTCGATCGCGTCGTCGCTCATTTTCAGAACGATCCCACCGCTTTGGCGGTCGTGGTTGCCGGCTCGATCGCGAAGGGCCTGGAGCGGGAAGACTCCGACGTGGACCTGATGATCGTGGTGACGGAAGAAGAGTACGCCCGCCGCCGCCAGTCGAAGGAGTACGTCCTGCTGAGCTGGGACTTCCACGACTACGAGGGGGGCTACGTGGACGCTAAGTTCGTGGACGTGCCGTTCCTCGAGGAAGCGGCAGAGCGGGGAAGCGAGCCGACCCGTGACAGCTTTCGTGGCACCTATGCAGCGTGGTCGAAGCTTCCCGATCTGGACGGTCTGCTCCAGCGGATCCCGGTGTACCCTGAATTTGAGAGGGAGGAAAAGATTCGCACCTTCTACAGCCAAGCCCTCATCCAAACCTTCTTCGTCGGGGAAGCGGAGAAGCGGGACGACCCGTTCTTGATGGCGCACGCCACCGCGAGCATGGTCCTTTTCGGCAGCCGGCTTTTGCTCGCTCACAACCGCGTGCTGTTCCCCAGCCAGAAGCGGTTGATGGAGCGGGTGGAGGCGGTTCCGGAGAAGCCGCAGGACTACCTCCGGCTGGCGCACCATCTCCTGAAGGAACCCTCACCGCTATCGGCAAGCGACTTCATGGAGTGCCTCAATGGCTTTCACGACTGGGGGATCGACTGGAACCAAGCCCTTGGCCAGTACGTGGAGGACAGCGAGTTTAACTGGAGGGGCCGCCGTCCTCCCGTCGCTGACTGGTAAGACATTGGGCATCCCGGCAAAGCTGCCCACCCTGAGAGAGGATGTTCTGGGCTTGTCGACCCCATGTTGCTCCATAATTGGGGGATGCGCCGTACGGTGCTCATCGTTCCAGACCTGCTGAGCCCCGATGGGGCCGAAAGTCCGCTCCGGCAGAAGCTGCCGAGCTTGTCGCTCCTCACGGAGTTAGGGAACCTCTCCAAGGTCGCGGCCGTTCCGCGGCTGGAGACGCCGGAGGTTCTGTACTTGGGTCTCAGCCCGAGCGAGGGCCAGATGAGGCAGGGACCGCTCACGGTGAGCGCACTAGGGGCAGATCCACCCGATCGCTCAACCCACTTTCATCTCTCCCTCATGTCGTTCGTTGACGGGGAGGGGCGGCAAGTCGAGCTCCAGATCCCTCCAGACGACCTAAGGAAGATCATGGAGGTTGTTCCCAAGCTCAACACGCGCTCGCTAACGGTGGTGGCGGGGGAAGGCGTGGACCACGGCCTTGTTTGGGAAGGGCTGGGGGATCTGGGGACGACTCCGGCGAGGGATCTGCACGGGAAGCCGATCCGCGCCCACCTGCCGGAAGGGGATGCCGACACGCATCTTCGTCGGTTGATCGATGACTCGATCAACCTGCTTTCAGAACTAGAGCTCAACGAGCGTCGGACTGACCAGGACCTGCCGCCACTCAACCTGCTGTGGCCCTGGGGGCACGGCACGCGAAAGCCCATGCCGAACCTGGCGCTTCGTCGCGGCGAGCGGGCAACCGTCGAGAGCAACTCGATGCGGCTGGCGGGACTTACCCGCCTTACCGGATACGTCCACGGCGACCGTCAGGCGTTCGGGCGCGGGATCAACACGCGACTAGCGCCGCTTGCGGAGCGACTTCTGAAAAACGAGGTATCGATCGTGGTCATTGACGCCCTCCAAGATCTCCGAGCTAAAGGGTTGGAGGAGGAACTGCACTGGTTCATGCGGGAACTCGACCAGGCGCTTCTGAAGCCTCTTGTAGAAGAAACCCTTAAGGATCCCAGTCGCCTTACCGTCATTGCCCCCGGCAGCACAACCGGGTTAGCCGCCTCTCTCCAGAGCCCCTCGAACCTGGCAAACTCGATGCCGTTCGATGAGCGATCGCTTGAGGAGCGGACTCTCTCGACTCGCGATCTGCCCCAACTCGTCCTCGACGCCATCACCCCATGAAACTCGCCCCTTTCGCTCTGCTCGTCCTGACCAGCGCCTCCGCCGTTGCCCAACTTACTGAGGCGGAGCGCAAAGGCATAGAGGAAACCCTCTACATTGGCAACCTCGGCCCGGAGGATATGCGGTTCGAGCGAAAGCAATTCGCCCAGCCCGGCCGCCTCCAGTTGATCGACCAGGCCTTGGACGATCCCCTTGAGGGCGCGGATCGGCTGATGGCATTTCACGGGGCATCGAAGCGGTCTCTGGACGGCAGCCTGAACTATGCGCTCTCCCAAGGCTTCAATCAGAAGCCGGTGGCCCTGACGCTAAAGCCCTTGGCCACCGTGGACCCTCGCGTTCCGCCTTCACTCCAAGCCCCGATCGCGGCGTTGGTGGAGCTACTGGGCCAGACGAGCGCGAAGATTCGGCAGGCGAGCGCGAAGCTTAGTGAGGACGAGCGGCGTCAACTCATCGAGAGCCTTCCCCAGTTCGCCGTCGAGCAGCCCCTCAAGTTCGACTTCGCCCGCCGACCGCAGGCGACGCCGAAGCAGGTCCGAGATCTGCTGGCGCGGGTCGACGTCAAAGCGATTCGCGCCTACGGTGCGAATCTGACCACCGTCTTGCGCAACAGCATCGCGGGGCTTCGTGCCGCCGCGGCCAAGGCCAACGTGACGGAGACGCTCCGCTTCCGGATCGGGGGCACCATGGTCGAGCTCTCGGGCAAGGGCAATGACGTCCACTCGAGCAGCGACGCTGCGCTCTGTATCGACCTCGGCGGCAACGACATCTATACCGGACGCTACGGGGCGGGCGTCGGCTACGCCTCGATCCTCGTCGATCTTTCGGGCGACGACCGCTACGACGTTGGATCGCTCAGCGTCGGGGGTGCCGTCCTTGGGGCGGGAATCGCGGCCGACCTTGGCGGCAACGACACTTACCGAGGTCGGTCCCTGACCTTTGGGTCCGGACTGGCGGGCGTCGGAGTCCTGTGGGACGCGGGAGGCGACGACAATTACCGCAGTTCCGCCCTCGCTCAAGGGTTCGGCCAGTACGGGATTGGACTGCTCCGCGACGACGCAGGGCGCGACTTTTACGAGCTTGGCTACTTCGGCCAAGGAGCGGCGCGCACCGAAGGGATTGGATGGCTCACGGACCTGGCGGGGAGCGACACCTACCGCGCCGGGTCCATGTTCTTGGATCAGCCCCTGTTCAAAGACGCATACCAGAGCAACGCCCAGGGCTTCGGGAGTGGCTACCGCGAGGACACCGGCGGTTGGAGCGGCGGCATTGGGATGCTCACGGACGCCGAGGGGGACGACGTCTACAACGGGGGCACGTACTGCCAGGCGGCAAGCTACTGGTTTAGCCTCGGGTCGCTGTTCGACGGCGCGGGCAACGACACCTACACCGCCCACCACTACGCCCAAGCCAGCGCCATGCACATGACCGGCGCCTACCTCTTCGACCTTGGCGGTTCCGATGCCTATACGGTGCGGGTAGGTGCCTGCCACGGGATTGGCCACGACTACGGTCTCGCGTTCCTGCTGGATCGTTCGGGCGACGACGTCTACGCCGCCCGCGACAGTCGTCCCGGGATCGGGAACGCGAACGGATTGGGTCTGTTCCTGGACGCAGGCGGCGAGGATCGCTACGCCGGCCCTCCGGGGGTAGGTAACGCCTCAAGGGGCACAGGCTCCTTGGGCGTCTTCGCCGACCTGTCGGGGCCGGATCAGTACCGCGACGGATTCGGCGATGGGGAGGCAACGGTCAGCGGGACCTGGGCCGTGGCCTACGATGCCCCAGCTCCCGATGCCACTGAGCCGGTGGCGGCGGAAGAGAAGCCGGTCGTGCAGCCCGGCTCCGCCCCGGCACCACTGACGGCGGAAATGGAGGAGATCTACCGGAAGGCCACCCTCTGGGGTGTAGGCACGGCGCAGGCGGAAGTCATCCGGAACGTCAACCGCCTCATCGCCATCGGTAAGCCCGCCCTTGAGTGGATGCTGGAGAACAAACTGCGGCGGGCGGACCGGCTGCAGTTACGTGCGTTTACGGCGGTCATCAACGCCCTGGGCGATGAGGGGAAGACGATGTTGGCCCCGAAGGTCGCGAGTGAGAACGAAGACGAGGCGCGGAACGCGCTCCGCCTGGTGATCGAGACCCGCGCCTCCGTCGCGGGGCCGCAGCTGGTCGACGCCCTCAAGCGGCCCGCGCTCCGCAAGCTGACGGTAAGGGCGGCAGGGGCGGTCCGAGCCAAGGAAGTGCTTCCCGACCTGTTGGCGCTGGCGGCGGAGAAGGATGAGTCGTTGGTTCTCGAAGTGTTGATCGCGCTAGGTGAGATCGCGGATCCAGCGTCGGTCGCTACCGCCCAACCTTTCCTCGCTTCGGCCAACTTGCCGATCCGAAAGGCGGCGATGAACCTGGTCGCGAAGTACCCCAACATGGCGATCCCGGCAGCGCAGGCGCTGCTCTCCGCGAGCGAAGAACGGCCAAAGCGGATCGCGATCGAACTCCTCGGCAGGGTGGGGACCCCGGAGGCACTTACCCTTGTTGGCCCCTTCCTGACCACTGGAAGCCCCGGCACAAAGGTCACCGCCATGCTCGCGCTTCAGGGGCGGGTCCCCGTAGAACACCGGGCCGCTCTGGAGGCTTTGCGGCGAGATCCGAGTGCCCCGGTGCGGGCGGTTGCAGCGAAACTCGATCCAGGACGGTAATAGTTTCGTGGTCGCCTCCTGCTTGCTATTGGCCCTGATCAAGAACTTCGACGTACCGACGTTGGAGGCGCGGGTGATGCGTCGGCCCAACGCCGCTAACTACCGCGCCCTTGCCGACGCTTATCTCGCGAACGAGCAGTTTCAGAAAGCTTCGGAAGCGTTTTCGAAGGCTTCCGCCCTCTACGCGAAGCTGGGTGACCCGAACGCGGCCAAGGTGCTCAGCGACAGCTCGAAGCGGTACGGAACCGTCATCAAGCTGTTCGTCGAGCGTCCGGCCAGCACGCTGGCGAACGGCCCTTCGGCGCGCGCGAAGTTCGAGCCCATCAGCGGCTGCTATGTCGGGGTCAACATCGAACGGGAGGACGCGACCCGAGATCCGCAGGAGTTCAACAACCTGATCGGGAAACACCACGCGCTCTTCTTTACCTACCGCGCTTATGGCATGCCGTTCCCAAAGGAATACGCCCGAAACCTCCGTCGCGGTCGGTCGGCCCTACAGTTGGCGTTCGAACCGAAGAGCCTGGATCAGGTGGAGGACGACGAGTATCTGAGGCAGTTCGCCAGCGATGCCCGCGATAGTGGCATTCCGATTTTCATGCGCTTCGCCAGCGAAATGAACGGTTCGTGGACCCGTGGCACCTACGGCGGCGACCCAGAGCTTTACAAGCAAAAGTTCCAGTTGGTCGCGCGGGTGGTGCGGAGCATTGCGCCGAACGTGGCGATGGTCTGGTGTCCGAACGAGATGCCGGAAGCTCCCATCCCTCAGTACTATCCCGGGCCGGAGGCGGTCGACTGGGTGGGGGTCAACTTCTACTCGGTGATCTACAATGACGCCGACCGCGCCCGAGGAGCGGAGTGGCGGGTGCCCACCGACGCCCTGGACTTCGTGTACCGGACCTACAGCAAGCGGCACCCGATCATGGTAGGCGAGTGGGCGGCAACTCATCACTCCGTCCTCGACCGAAACCCACGTCCGGACTTTGCCGTGAACAAAATCGCCCAGCTCTACACCGCCTTGCCGCTTCTGTACCCGCGAGTGAAGGCGGTGAACTGGCTGAGCATGAACACGATGCAGTACGCCGCACCCGGGCGGCAGTTGAACAACTACTCGCTGCTAGACGAGCCCTCAGTGGGCGAGCGGTACACCCAAGCAATCTCCAATCCCTACTTCCTCGACTACGTCTCCGACGAGCCGCAGACCGTCCCGACTTGGCAGCCACTCTCGCCTGGCACTCGCATTGCCGTGGGATCCGCGGTAGCCGCCTACGTTCGGAGCTACGAAGGAAGTCCAGAAGTGAGTCTAAAAGTCAACGGCCAGTTGGTCAAGCGACATCTCGGAGCGGGCGCTCTTTCCGCACAATTGCCCTCCAACGCGTCTGGGCCCACCAAGCTTGAAGTTCTGGTGCGGGATAGCAAAGGGCGTCGGGCGGCCGAACGAACGATCCCGGTATCGGTCACCGCCGAATAGAACCTTCACTGCTGGGGTCAAATGCCGAACACCTCAGAAGCTCCGTCAACGGCCTCCGCGGAGGCCGTCCCGCCCGGGTATCCTCTCGCTCTAGATTGAAGCGATACCTCCTCCTCAGCGACGGCACCGTCTACGAAGGCAAAGCACTTGGCGCGGAGGGCACAACCGTCGGCGAAGTCGTGTTCAACACCGGCATGACCGGTTACCAGGAGATCCTCACCGATCCCAGCTACGCGGGGCAAATCGTTCTCCTTACGTATCCGTTAATCGGAAACTACGGCATCAACGACGACGACTTCGAGTCGGACCGGCTTCAACCGACCGGCTTAATCGTTCGTGAAGCGGCCGAGGTGCCAAGCAACTGGCGGGCGACCAAGAGCCTGGACCAGTTTTTGAAGGAGAGGAACACGGTCGCAATCCAAGGACTGGACACCCGCGCCATCACGAAGCACATCCGAAGCGGCGGCGTCAGCATGGGCGTGATCTCCAGCGACCTGAACGCGGCAAGGGAGCGCCTCGCTCAAGCCCAGGCCTATGACGAAACCGATTTCGTCCAAAGCGTGACCACCGCCTCCGCCTACAAGTGGGGCCGGCTCGGCAAGATCTCTCTGGCCGAGCCAGACGAGCCGGACCGCCTCCGGCTTGCCGTTTTGGACTGCGGCCTGAAGTACAACATCCTCCGCCGCTTCTACAAGGCGGGCTGCAACTCCATCGTGTTTCCGGCCACCACGAGCGCTGAAGAAATCCTGAGCTGGAAGCCAGATGGGATCTTGCTAAGCCCCGGCCCCGGCGACCCGGCTCGCTTGGAGCCAGTCATCAAGACCGTTCGGGACTTGCTAGGCAAGCGTCCGATGTTCGGAATCTGCCTCGGCAACCAACTCCTGTGCCACGCCATCGGCGGCGAGACCTTCAAGCTCAAGTTCGGCCACCGTGGCGCGAACCACCCGGTGAAGGACCTGCTTTCGGGCAAGGTCACAATCACTAGCCAGAACCATGGCTATGCGGTGGATCCGCTGAGCCTTGAAGGCACGGGAGCGGAAGTCACCCAGATCAACCTGAACGACGGCACGGTGGAAGGAATCCAGGTGCGCGAGGCGAGAGCCAGTAGCATCCAATACCACCCAGAGGCCGCCCCTGGTCCCTGGGACTCCCGCCCGTACTTCTCCGAGTTCGTGGACCTGATGGCAAAGCAGAGGGCCGGCACTCTCTAAAGAGCGCCAGCCCTTCTTGCTTAACGACCTAAAGACCGAACGACTCTAAAGAATCTCTTTCGAGACGACCTCGCCCTCCGGCGTAAGGTCGTAGACGACCGGGACGGCGGTGCCGAGATTCAGCTCAAGGACCTGTTCCTTCGTCAGCTTGTCCAGGCTCATGACGATCGAACGGTTGGAGTTCCCGTGGGCCACGACGAGCACGTTCTTGCCTTGGGCGATATCGCCAAGGATGCAGCGCTCGAAGAAGGGAAGGGTCCGGGCCGCCGTCATCTCCAGGGACTCGCCGTTGGGCGGCGGGATGTCATAGCTTCGCCGCCAGATGTGGACCTGCTCCTTGCCGTACTTCTCCGCGGTGCGCGCCTTGTTCAGGCCCTGGAGGTCGCCGTAGTGCCGTTCGTTGAGGGCTCCGTCGCGGATGGTCGGAAGTTGGACCCCCATCTCCTCCATGATGAGTTGGAGGGTCATCTGCGCCCGCAAAAGGTCGCTGGTGTACGCGACTTGCAGATCGAGCGTCGCCAGCTTCTGGCCCGCCCGTCGGGCCTCCTCTCGGCCCTGCTCGGTAAGCGGAACGTCCACCCATCCGGTGAAGCGGTCCTCAAGGTTCCACAGCGACTGTCCGTGACGAACGAGAACAAGCTTTGGCATCGCGGCGCAGTTTACCGACCGGCTGGGATCGGAAGGTCGTGGAAGTACAACAGATCGGTTTCAGGCCAATTGGTGAGACCAGCCGACTCCGCCAGACCCCGCAATTGGCCCCGGTGGTAAGTGCCGTGGTTGATGACCTGGCGCGCAATTTGATCCAGGGGCCGGGAGAACGCCACCCCCTGAAGGTTGAGGTACTCGACGTTTCGGAAGATGTCGTCCTCCTTCACGACCTTCATCCAGCCGCGGTGGGCGGCGGCGAACCGTTCGGTCAGCGATTCAGGAACGGCTTCATCGATTCCGCACCGGCGCAACCAGATGAGCTTCGCGTTCACCATGTGGGAGAGCACCGCTTCGGGCACCCCTCGCTGAGGCCAGTCGGGAAGCGTCCCCAGCCATTGGTCCGTCGCCCATGCGTCGTAAGCGAATCCTTCGATCAGCCACTCCTTCATGAGAATTGTAGTACCCGCCCACTGGCCAGCCCCACTAGGCCACCGTCCCTAACGATCCAGCGTCCTCCCAAAACGGTGTGGACGGGCCAGCCCGTGAGTTCCTCCCCCTCGTACGGACTCCATCCGCACTTGCTCGCTACCATTGGCCGCTCGAACCGCTGTCGTCGCCGGGGATCGACGAGGACGATGTCGGCCGCGGCTCCGGTCTCCAGCGTCCCTTTGCCCTGGATGCCGTACAGCCGAGCCGGGTTCTGGCAAGCCATCCGCACCACGTCATGGACGGTCAGTCGGCCCTGCGCCACAAACGTCATCAGCACCGGCAGCATCGTTTGGACCCCCGGCATCCCACTGGGACTATTAGGGTACGGCTTGCCCTTTTCTTCAAGGGTGTGCGGGGCGTGGTCGCTGCCGAAGACGTCGAACACGCCCTCTGCCAAAGCCCGCCACAGCCCTTCCTGGTGTTCCTTCGACCGGATGGGCGGGTTCATCTGGGCGAGGGTTCCAAGGCGGTCGTAGCATTCGGGGGCACTGAAGAACAGGTGTTGGGGAGTAATCTCGGCAGTGGTGCCCAGTCCGCGCCGCTTCGCCTCCGCAATCATCGGCGGCTCGTCCGCCGTGCTGATGTGCAGGATGTGAACCGGCTTTCCTGTCTCTTCCGAGAGTCGAAGAATCCTCTCCGTCGCGAGCCGGGCGCTCTCCGCGTCGCGCAGGAAGGGGTGTTCGCGCGGATGTGGATCGTCACTAATCAGCGCCTTGCGATCCCGGTTCCGGGGCTCGTCCTCGGCATGGATCGGACATCGTCGGGTGACGTTTTGGAGCACCCGCCTCAAGTCGTCGTCTGCGGACACCAGCAAGCTCCCCGTCGAGCTGCCCATGAAAATTTTGATGCCGGGTGTGCCGGGCAGACGCTCCAGCTGCCCCAGTTGGTCGATGTTGTCGACCGCCGCTCCCACGAAAAAGCCGAAGTCGCACCATGCGCGGCCGGTGGCTCGCTGCACTTTGTCCGCCAAATCCTCGGCCGTCGTGGTCGTCGGTTGCGTGTTGGGCATCTCGAGGACTGAGGTGACACCACCGAGGATGGCGGCTCGCGTTCCCGACTCCAGGTCCTCCTTGTGCTCCAACCCCGGCTCTCGGAAGTGGACCTGGGTGTCGATCAGACCCGGAAGGGCCAGAAGCCCCTTCGCCTCAATGGCCTCGTCCGCCGTGGCGTCCGACAGAGGACCGACCCCGACGATCCGGCCATCTCGAACCCCAATAGATCCGCGCTGGCTATCGGTGGGCGTCACGACGGTGGCGTCTCGAATGAGGAGGTCGAAGTGCATAGGCCGATTGTGGCCCACCGCCAGCGGCTAGAATGGCTGCGATGAAGATCGCCACCTACAACGCCGCTTCGGTTCGGGCTCGCCTGCCGCTTTTGGTCGAGTGGCTCGCCGAGAATGAGCCGGACGTGCTGGCGATTCAGGAAACGAAGGTGGAGGACGACAAGTTTCCCACGGCCGAGTTCGAGGACTTGGGCTACCACCTTGCCCTTCACGGTCAGAAGTCCTGGAACGGCGTCGCCACCCTTAGCCGGAGCCCTATCACCGACGTCCGGATCGGCTTCAGCGACGAGTTGATGCCGAACGACGCGCGAGTGATCTCCTGCGAGATCGGTGGCATCCCGATCGTGAACACGTACGTCCCGAACGGTAACTCCGTGGGCAGCGAGAAGTTCGAGTACAAGCTCCGATGGCTGGACCGGTTCAGGGTTTACCTGGACCACAACTTCCGGGCGGATGAGCCGCTGATCTGGCTGGGGGACATCAACATCGCGCCCAAGCCGGAGGACGTGTACGACTCCAAGCGGTTCTACGGCGGGGTGGGCCACCACCCGGAAGAGTTCGAGAGGCTGGACCGCATTGTCGAGTTTGGGCTGGTCGACGTCTTTCGGCGACTGCATCCCGACGTCCGGCAGTACACCTTTTGGGACTTCACCCTGCCCAGAGGCGTTGCTCGAAATCTGGGGTGGAGGATCGACCACATCTACGCCACCCCGGTGCTAGCCGAACGGTGTACTTCCTGCACCGTCGATATGGATGCGCGCACGACGACGAAGCCGTCCGACCACACGTTTGTGATCGCTGAGTTCGACGTCTGACCTCGCGGGCTATGGAGGGGTGATTGCGCAGCCGACCACCGCCGTATGGCTCGGCTGCACCGCCTTGCCCGACAGGACCTGATCGAGCGCTAGCCGAAGATCGTGGCGGGTGGAGGCCTTTCGTTGGACACCGAGAGCGGGGAAGCGGTCGTCGATGCGCCCCGAGTAGACGAGCTTGCCGGAAGGATCGAAGACCGCCGCCGTCGGAACGGCCGTCGCTTTTGCGAGCTTGACCAACCGGTGATCGCGGTCAAGGATCGTTGGAAGGTCCAATCCAAATTCACGGGCATGGATTCGGGCGTCTTTGGTCGAAGCCTGGGGATCAGCCTGGACAATGAAGCTGGCGACTCCCCGGACCGCGTACTCGGTCGATGTACGGCGAATCTCCGCTGAGAACTTGCGGGCTATGGGACACTCAGCGAGGATCACGTACAAGACGGTCGCTTTGTGCTTACGGTCCCCGATCACCACGCGCGGCTTGCCCTCCACGTCTTTCAACGTGACTGGATTGGGAAAAGCGGCCATCGACAGGAGCAGCAGCGCACTGTGCATGATTCCTTCTACGACGGGCGTGTGCTCCACTCGGCTTCGTTCTCACGAACAAAAGCACCGGTCCCAGCGTGATCTTCCACGCTAGGGCCGGTGTCCATGTTACTTGTCCGTCGTTTAACCCGGCTGTCCAAGGGCGGTCGTCGGCGTAAAGCTCGGCGGATCGCTGGCCGGGAACGAGTCTTCGGACGAGACGTCGACGTACTGGTCGGTCATCGACGCGGACTGACGCAGAGAATTGTTGCCACGCCGTAGGCCCAGCTTTTCCCGTACATCGCCGCGCTCCAGCAACATGCGCACCGCCCAAGCGGATGCGAGGAGGGCGAACGAACCACCCACCACGAGCACAGGTCTGCTGATCATCTCTTTCACCTCATTGGCCAAAGGCCTTAAACTTAGGACGCCCGTCCCTGCTTGTTGTTCGAGAGCCTTGGGCAGAAACCCAGCCTAAGCGCCTGCCCTTATCGAGTGGTACTGCCGACAGTGCATTGGATCGCGCATTAACCCGAGGAACGCATTGGCGATCGTTGGATCGAATTGGGTGCCCGCGTGCCGTTCGATCTCCCGAAGTGCCTCGTCTTCGGGAAGCGCCGCCCGATAGGTCCGATCGCTCGTCATCGCATCGAAAGAGTCGGCGACGGCTACGATCCGTCCGGTAATAGGAATCGCTTCACCGGCCAGGCGAGAGGGATATCCGCAGCCGTCCCACCGCTCGTGATGGGTAAGCGCGATCTCCCGAGCCATCGCCAGCACCGGCTCTTGGCAGCCCGAAAGGATTTGGGCGCCGATCACGGTGTGTTGGCGAAGGATATCGAACTCCTCCTCCGAGAGCGAACCGGGCTTGAGAAGCAGTTGGTCAGGAATCCCGATCTTGCCAAGGTCGTGAAGTTGCGCGGCGGAAGCTATCGCTTCCACAAAGTCGGCGGGAAATTCGAGACACTCAGCGATCCGGCCCGAGAGGACGCCAACCCGCCGGGTGTGGGAGCCAGTGGCGTCGTCCCGAAACTCAGCGGCCAAGGCCAAACGCTCCAGCACTTCGCGCTGGGCGGCCCGAAGCTCGCGGGTTCGCTGCTCCACGATCATTTCCAGCGACTCGTTCTGTTGCTGGACCTGCTGGTACAGGTGGCGAGTCCGCAACACGTTGCGGACTCGCAGGATCAGCTCAGTAGGCTCTAGACCCTTAGGGACGAAGTCGGCAACGCCTTCCTGGAGCGCCCGCTCTTTTGTCTGCTCGTCCGCCCCTCCCGTCATCATGAGAACGGGCAGGTAAACGTGCGGCGGTGTCGCGGACTGCAGGAGCTTCAGAACGTCGAACCCGTCCAGCGGGCGCATGCGGAGGTCCAGCAACACCGCGTCGGGCCTGAATGCCTGAAAGGCGTTCAGGGCCTCGCGTGGATCCGACACGACGAGAACTTCCTCAGAGCCCGTCCGTCTTAGATGGCGCACGAGCAGAGTGGTGTTGTCCTCGTCGTCGTCGATCACAAGGATCCGCGCCGCTGCGAACACGCCAAATTGACTTCGTAACTCCATGGCGGGTTTCTGCTCCCGTTGCAGCCTTACCTACCTAGGACGTCCGTCCATCGGCAATTGAACTGCAGCGGTGTCTAAAGTCGGTAAATTTCACTGTACTTCGCTTGTAGCCCAGCCAGATAGTCTTCGGCTCCCATTGGCTTGCCCGTGACCTGTAGTACGAGGTCCTTGGGCTTCTGCTTGCGGCCCTGGCGGTAGACCTTTTCCTGGAGCCAGCCCAGAATCGGCGCAAAGTCGCCACTCCCGATCAGATCGTCGGCGTTTGGAATGTCCTTCTTCAGGGCCGCCCAGATCTGATAGCTGAGCAAATTGCCCATGGAGTAGGTAGGGAAGTAGCCGATCGAGCCCATCGACCAGTGGACGTCCTGGAGACACCCTTCGCTGTCGTTCTTAGGGGTGATTCCCAGGTACTCCGTGTACTTCGCGTTCCAGGCTTCGGGCATGTCCTTGACCGCCAACTGCCCCTTGAGGATTTCCGACTCGATCTCGAACCGCACGAGAACGTGCAGGTTGTAGGTGAGCTCGTCTGCCTCCACCCGGATGAAGCTCGGCTCGACTTTGTTGATGGCCCGGTAGAACGTCTCGGTGTCGAACGCAGCCAGTTCCGGGAACTTGCCTTGCAGGTCGGGCAGGAACCGTTTCCAGAACGGGCGGCTACGCCCGACGATGTTCTCCCATAGCCGCGACTGGCTCTCGTGAAGGCCAAGCGACACGCCGCCGGCGAGCGGTGTGCGGTCCCACTCCTCCGGAGAACCCTGCTCGTACATGCCGTGTCCCGCTTCGTGGAGCGACCCAAAGATGGCGCTGCCGATGTACGGCTTGTACCGAGTGGTGAGGCGGACGTCGTTGACGGACCAACCGGTGCAGAAGGGGTGGGGAGCCGTGTCCTGTCGGCCTCTGTCGAAGTCGAAGCCGATCGCCTTGACCAGCATTTCGGTGAACTGGCTCTGCTTTTCTTGGTCCCACTCGCCGTAAAGCCGGCTGTCATCGACCTGATCTTTGCCGGCGATAGCCTTGACGAGCTCGACCTGCGGTCCCTTGATCGCCTCGAACATGGCCCGGACATCGGCCGCGGTGGCGCCTTCTTCGTACTGGTCGAGGAGGGCGTCGTAGATGTCTTCTTGGTAACCCAGATGCTCCGCTTCCTGCCGGGCAATTTCGAACATCCGCTCAAGGATCGGGGCGAAAGAAGGGAAGTCGTTCGTTGCCCGCGCTTTCACCCATGCTTCGTGGGCCACCGCACCGAGGCGAGACTTCTCTTCGACCAGCGCGGTCGGGATCTTCGTGCGGAGGTCGATGTCCCGTCGCACCACCCGAAGCATTGCCTCATCGTCACCTTGGACTTCGCCGGTGGCCTGATCCAGCGCACGCCGCGTCTCGTCCGACACGAACATCTCG
>Ga0216301_1000101_pt1 | contig 22941 bp, 18 predicted proteins | sample 4hB_Boncat_minus_FD_156203 | JGI IMG/M metagenome (GOLD analysis project Ga0216301, IMG submission 156203) | Terrestrial sediment cell enrichment communities for BONCAT metagenomics from Utah, United States - 4hB_Boncat_minus | ecosystem: Environmental > Terrestrial > Deep subsurface > Rock...
GACCACGGCGCCCCCGGCTCGAAAGTAGCTTGTGTGGGTGTGAGTGAGGGTTGTATGGGTGAGGGTTGTATGAGTGTGAAGGCACACCCACACACCCCCCGAAAGTCTTCGGGGCAGGCACACACCCACACACCCACACCCTACTTCCGCGGCGGCGGAAGCTCGGCGATCCGGAGCTTGCGGAACGAGAGATCCGTTGTCGGGTCATGGCCCTGGAGGCTGATGACGCCGGGCTTGGACCGGTAGCCCTGGCGGGCGCTCTCGTGGGCGGGTCGCCGGTCCGTAAAGTCGCTCACCTGCACGCCGTTCACCCACACCGCCAGGTGCGGCCCGTGCGCGACGATGGTTTTCGTGAACCATTCCCGGTCGTTCGGGATGACGCGCCGCGCCGGTTGGCGGTTGTAGATGGCGCCGGTGCCGTAGTCCACGGGGCGCGTGCGGTCGTCGCCCTGCCACTGGTTGCGGATCTGGCTTTCGTAGCCGCTCCAGAATTGGCCGGGGAGGGCGCGGAAGAAGACGCCGCTGTTCAGGTGCGTGCCGTTTGAGATGACGCCGAGCTGGAGCACGAAGTCGCCGTATTGCGCCTCGGTCTGGAGGTCGCCGTTGCCGTTCTTCACGTTCAGCCATCCCTCCGGCGTGACGGAGTAGACGGATTTCCGGTCGGGAATCTGCTTCCAGCCGGAGAGGTCCTTCCCGTTGAACATGCTCTTGAGGCCCAGCGGCTTCAGCTTCACGTTGCGGAACATCACGTTCCCTTCGCCGTTGTACTGAAGGCCGATGGAGCCGCGCGCGTACTTGCTGTCCGTCGTGTCCAGCACGCGCTCCCCGTTTAGCTCCACCACCAGCCGCCGCCCGTCGGCGGTGATCTCGTAGCTGTTCCAGCGCCCGGCGGTGTGCGGCGCGCTGACGGCGGTGCGCCCCACGGCGTTGATGCTGCCGGTGGGCCACGTGGCGTGCCGGTCGTAGATATTCACCTCGTAGGCGTTGCCCTGGGTGATCTCGCCGGTTGCCGGGGTGCGGAGGAAGATCCCGCTGTTCGCCGCCTCGTCCACCCAGAAGTCCGCTTTCAGGCGGAAGTTCGCAAATTCGGTGGTGGTGGCGAGCACGCCGGGACCGCTGCCGGGGACCACGGCGAGCGTTCCCAGGGCGGGCGCCCAGCGCGCGGAGCCTCGCGGCGCCCAACCGAACGAGGTCTGGCCGTCGAAGAGGAGAATCCAGCCATCCTCCACTTCTCGCTGGGAGAGGGTGTTCGGCTGGGAGCGCTGGGCGAAAGAGGGGGCCGCAAGGAGTAAGAGCGCGGCCGTCAACACGCGGGCAAATCGGTTCATCATCTCTGCGTCAGTCCTGGGTTGTTGTTTGGTAGGGAGGCGCGGACCGGGCTCACGAGCCGCCTGATCCGGGTGTCATGCGCCTGTTCGCCGCGCACCGCTCCGATTCCCCATCCATTCGGGATCACGGTGTGCTGGCGGGCGCGCTATGATCCCGCAAGGGTTCGGGATTTCGTGGTAAACAGAGAGAGGCGCCTGTGTTGAGGGGCGCGAAGGGGGGATGGCATGGCCGAAGAGCGCGGATTTGAAGTGATCGACCGGCGGCGGGTCCAGCAGGAGGCGCCCGCCGCCCCGGAAGCCGCTGGGGCGCCAGCCGAGGAGACCAACGAGCCCATCGCCGAGGCGCCCGCGGACGATGTTCAGGCCGGCGGGGAGGCTTGGTCGGAGGAAGCAGCCGCAGAGGGGCTGCAGGGCGGGATGCCGGACCTCAGCGTCGGCAACATCCTGCGGATGACGCTGGGGCTGCTGAGCGAGGCGGCGTGGGTGAAGATGGGCTTGATCCCGAACCCGCTGACCGGGCAGATGGACCGGGACCTGGGCGAGGCTCGCCGCGCCATCGACGCCGTTACAGACATGGCGCGGCATGTGGAAGCGTCCGCCACGCCCGACGAGAAGCGGGAAATCCAGGTGATGCTCTCCAACCTCCGTCTGAACTTCGTCCAGCAGTCCAACCGCACGGAATAGCCGCTGGGGATGCGGATCTAACCCCCGCGTCCCCAACGGCCGATTACTGCTTCTGCGGTGTAGGAACCTCTACGGGCGGCTCCGGCGTGGGCGGGGCGCCGGGCGGCTCTGGCGCCCCGGCCGGCAAGCCCGGCGGGTTCGAGCCCTTGGGGGCCAGCGGGAACATCATGATCGCGTACTCGTCCTTCTGGCCGTTCGGGTAGGCGATGCGGAACGTGTAGACCTGCGGCGGTCGCGGTCCCCCAACAGGAGCGGGCGCTGTACCGGGCTGTTGCTGGGCTCCAGGCGGAGCGCCTCCGGTCTGCGTGGTCAGCGTCAACGTCGACTGCGCCAGCAACGCCAGCGGTCGCTCCGGCTTCGTGCCGAAGGCGATGGTCATCATCGACTGGTTCTGCGACCGGTTCAGGCCGGCGAGCAGGGCTTGCTGGAACGGGTACAGGGACTGCGCGGGCAGCGCCCGGCCGGCGTGAAGCTGCTGGCGCTGGAGCGGCAGCAGGCGCCCGTACAGGCGGAGCACGTTCCGGTTCGCCGGGATGAGCGTGAAGTCGCTGAACTCTTGCGCGCCCTCTTCCATCGCGCTGAACATCAGCGACTCGACCTGCTCGTCGCGCAGCAGCGTCACGATCTCCGCCATGTCCTCCAGGGAGAAGCCGCCGCTCTTCTCCCTAGAGGCCAGCCAGCGGCGCATATAGCGCGCGGGGATCTCGCCCCGCCGGTCGTGCGCCCAGGTGCGGCTGCGGAGCCGGATCACGTCTCCGTCGCGCTCCCACTCCCGGCCGGTCCCCGCCATCTGGTCCAGGATCTTGTACAGCGGGATCTCCCCGGCGCCGGGCGACGCGACCACGGACATGGCCTGGCGGTTGTAGGCGTCCCCGATCAGCTTCACACCGAAGGTCCGCTCCACCTCGGGCAGGATCTCCGCCACGCGGTAGCCGTTCCCGAACATCGCCATCATCCCCACGGCCGGCTTGGGCGGCGGGAGCTTCAAGACGGCCTTCTTTCCCAGCACCGGGTCCGCCGCCAGCCGCTTCTCGCGCTCCTCGGGGTCTTCGGCGGGCTCTGCAAACGCCCTCGGCGCCGCCGTCACGTTCAGTCCACTCAGCCCGAACAGGGCGCCGATGGGCGCGCCGCCCGCCATTTCCGGCCGGATCGGCTCCGGCGCCACGCGGAGCATCCCTACCGGCTGGGCGCCGGCGTTCACGATGAGATGCACGGTCACCCGGAAGCCTTCCGCCTGGCCCCAGCCCTCCTGCATCATCTGCTCGGCCTTAACGATCCCGGCTTCAGCTTGCGGCCCGAACGACTTGAAGATCGCCTTCGGAAAAGGGAACTGCGGGGAGGCGCCGCGCAGCTTCTCGAGCGTAGCCCCGCTCAGCGGCAGCTCGCCGGCGTCGGCGTTCGGGCGGCTGCTGAACACGAGGGGCCGCTCGTCGTGCAGCGCTCGTCGCTGCTGGGGACTCAGGCTGTCGAGGAACTCCAGCATGGCGCGCCCGATGGGAGAAGCGACGCTCCGCACGAGCTGCCCATCCTGGAGCTTCCGGGCCGCGGCGGTGTTGGAGGCGATGCTGGCGAGGCCGCCGGCGAAGGCGTTTTCGAGGTCCTGGTCCGCTTTCGCCAGGTCCCGCTGGATCTGTTCGGGCGACATGCGGCTGATGCGGCGCTGCTTGTCCAGCTCCGCCTCGATCGCTTCGAGCACCTGGCGCCGACCGCCATTGATCTGGTCTTCTTCCTCCTGCTTGGCGGCATGGGGCTGGAGCAAGAGGTAGCGGGGCGCCGCCTCCGTGCCTCCGGCGCGCGCCCAACTGAAGTGCAGCAGTCGCGCAATCTGGTCCATCACCTGCCAGGCCGGCGTGTTGCTGGCGGAAGCCATGAGCGGCTCGTCGACGAGAGGCCGCTCCGGGTCCAGACTCACGCCCGTCTTCCGGGAGATCTCCTTGAGCGCGTCGTAGAGCGTCGCCTTCTTCCACTGGACGGTGATCCGCTGGTTGAGCCGGGCGTCGGCGGCGAAGGGATTGCGCTGCGGCGGCTGTGCCGCGGCGGGGGCAGTCAGGCTGATCGCCGCGGCAAGCACGAAGAGGGGTCGCATGGATCGGCTCCTTCCAACTGGGGGCTGAATAACGTAACGCAGGAACGTCCGTCCGGTTACGCGCCCCACAACCGATTGGCGAACGCCGGGTCTTCCTACTCGCGCGGCGGGTGAGCTAGGAAGACGGGCGATCAGGAAGCGCTCTCGTGCTCCAGCACCGCTTGCTCCAGCTCCGGGCGCACCACCGTTTCGAAGCAGTCGGGGCAGATGGCATGGCTGAACTGGGCGGCGGAGTGGGAGCTGATATACGCCTCGACCTGCTGCCAGAAATCGGCGTCGCCGCGAATCTTCTTACAGTAGCAGCAGATGGGGAGGATGCCCTGGAGCTGCTTCACGTGCGCCAGCGCGTCCTCCAGCTCGCGGATGCGGGCGTTGAGGCTCTCTTGCAGGTCCACCATCCGGGCGCCCACGCGGACCCTCGCCCGCAGCTCGGCCCGGTCGAACGGCTTGGTGACGTAGTCGTTCGCTCCGGCGTCTAGGCCCGTAACCATGTCTTCCTTAGACGGCTTGGCGGTCAGGAGGATGATATACAGGTTGGCGGTTTCCGGCGTCTCGCGCACGCGGCGGCAAACCTCGATCCCGTCCATGCGCGGCATCATCCAGTCCAGCACCGCCAGGCGCGGCGCGTCGGGACCCTGGAGCGCCTCCCAGGCTTCCACGCCATCGCTGGCGGCGACCACTTCGTATCCCCAGCGGATGAGCGTCCGCTCCAGCAGCTCGCGCGAGCTCGGATCATCTTCGGCAATCAAGATCTTCATTGCTGGGTGTAGGGAAGCGGAGCGGAGAGCGCCCCGAGTAACTCTCTAACTATAGACGGCCGCTGTCCTCAAGGGCCGCAGCCGGCAGGCGCTTGAAGCGTAGTTGCCCCGACACGGAAGCGTCTCCTGCATGGCGCCCGGACGCCGGAGCGCCCCTTCCTCGCCGCCCTGCAGCGACATTCTACCGGGGAGAGTAACCACAAGCGCAACGCACTCGTTTCATGGAACGCTCCGGCGCCGCTCGCCTGCCTCCGCTTCCGGCGCCGGCTCCGTGTCATAATGGAAAGGGCGCGCCGGTCGGCCTCCGTCGGCGTCGGGCGAGCACGCGAGCGATCCATGCGAGTAGTCAGGAAACCAGGAAAAGCCGTGAGCCCGGCGCCGGAAGTCGCGGCGCCGGCCAATGGCGCGGCGCCGCCGGCCGCGCCTCAGGCGCCGCTCCCGGCGGTTCCACGCGGCGGCCGTAGGGTGGAGCGATCGCTGCTGCTGTGGAACCTGCCCCTGGCGCTTCTGGCGGCGGCGGGCGTGGCGGCGGCGCAGGTTCGCCCCGGCGGCTCCTGGGCGGAGATCTTCGTCCCGGCGGTGATGGCGGTGGGCAGCGTGTGGCTGGCGTGTATGGCGCTGCACGTGCTGCTGTGGCTCACGAAGTTCGACGGCGACGAGCTGATCCTGCCGCTTCTCTCGCTGTTGCTGCTCGTCGGCGGGGCGTACCATCTCGACCTGATGGGGCCGAAAACACCCGGCCTCACGCCCGCGCCGTACACCAAGGCGGCGCTCACCGGCGTGGGGGTGCTGGCGCTCGTCACCGCCAGCGGGCGCTGGTTCAAGCGGCTCAGCATCCTCATCGAGGAACGGATCTGGTGGCGGGTGGCGGGCGACCGTCCCTACTACGAGTCCGTGCCGTTCCACTTCCTGCTCATCGGCCTGATGGGTTTCCTGGCCGTCCTCCTCATGTTCCGGGGCATCCGCAGCCAGGAAGGCGCGTTGATCCAGGTCCCGTTGCCCGGCGGCATCCGCTTTACGCCCAGCGAGGTCATCCGGCTGGCCGTCGCCTTCTTCCTGGCCGACTACCTGGGCCGCAACAGCCGCCTGCTCCGCAACCTGCGGCAGCCGGTGGGGCGCGTGTGGCCGCTCAACCGCCTCCACTTCGAGCGGCGGGCGGAGCTGGTGGTGCTGCTCACCACCGTGCTGCTCTACTGCCTCTTCTTCTACGCCTTCCGTGATTTCGGACCGGCCGCCGTCATCATTCTCCTCACGCTCACCGCGCTCTACGCGGCCACCGGGCGGGCGCTCACGCCGGTGGTGCTGGGCGTGGGGTGCCTGGGCGCGCTGGTCGGCGCCATGCGCCTCGGGTTGCTGGACACGATGCGGAACCGCGTGGAGATGTGGTTCAGCCCGTGGAACACCCACTTCGTCAACGGCGATCACCAGGCGCGCATCCTCTGGGCCATCTCCACCGGCGGTTGGTTCGGCATGGGCGTGGGCACGCACAACCTGCCCGGCCAGTTGCCGCTCGCCCGTAATGACGCAGCGTTTGCCGGAGTCGCGGCGACAATGGGAATGTGGGTGGGCCTGGCGGTGCTGGCGGTCTTCGCCGCGCTCACCTGGCGCGGCATGGTCGCCGCCCGGCAGGCGCCCACCGACCGGATGCGGCTCCTCGCGTTCTGCCTCACCTCGCTGCTGGCGTACCAGGCCGTCTGGATCTGCGGCGCGATGGTCAGCATCTTTCCCTTCACGGGCATCAACGTCCCGTTCATCAGCACCGGGCTTTCGAACATGGTCGTTTCCTCCCTGGCGCTGGGAACGATCTGGAACATCTCGCGGGTGCGCGGCCTCCGGCCCGACGCCACCGAGTCGACTCCCGAGGTCTTGCGCGGCGTCACTCGCCTGGCCGTGCCGGTGACGGCGGCCTTCGCGCTGCCCGCCATCGGGCTGCTGCTCTATGGGTGCCCCTGGCTGCTCGGCAACTTCACGATGACGCGCGCTGCGAAGGGGATTGGGCGGAAGCGCGAGGTCGCCAACTTCTCGAACCCGTACATCGAGCGGTTCCGCCTGCGCTTCCCCCGGGGCCGCGTCTTCAGCGCCGATGAGAAGCTGCTGGCCGTCTCAAATCCCAGCCCGACGGAGCTGGACGCCATCCGGGAGCTGTCGCCGTCGCTGGCCCGGTACGTGGAGCGCCGGGAGCGCGAAGGGGGCGTGGGGGAGCGCTACTATCCGTTGGGAACGGCGGCGGCGCAGCTCGTGGGTTGGTCGCCGCAGGGGAGGTTCGCGGCGAAGGCGGGTAGCGTGGAGACTTCGTGGGACGCGTTGCTGCGCGGCTATCAGCCGGATCAGCTTCCGTTCTACTTCCGCAACCGGCACAACCCGCTGGTCCGCCCGCCGCGCCCGCAGGACCTCCAATTAACTGTGGACGCAAGCCTCCAGCAGTTCGCCCAGCGCCGCCTGGCGACGGCGGTGCGCCAGTGGAACGGCGCGGGCGGGGCGCTGACGGTGTACGACGTCACCACCGGCGCGGTGCTCTGCGCCGTCACGGCTCCGGCGTTCGATCCGAACAACCTGACGCTGGAGCGGATGACGCAATATATCCAGCAGAACTCCCGCACTCAGGTGCTTACCAACAAGGCGCTCGCGCGGGACGCGCTCTACTTCCCCGGTTCGACGTTCAAGATCCTCACCGCAGGCGCCGGCTTGGCGGAAGGCCTCTCCGGTTCCGTAACTTGCAACGGCGGCAACGTCCAGCCCGTTCGGTGGGAACACCAGGGCAAGCGCTGGCGCCGCGACCCGGGTAAGATCTCCGATTTCAGTCGCGGCGGCCACGGAACGCTGGACCTGGGACAGGGGATGGACTACGCCTTCACTGTTTCCTGCAATGTCTTCTTCGGGTCGCTCGCCGCCCAGTTGGGACCCGACCGCCTCCACCGGGCGATGCAGGATGCGGAGCTAGCCGAGGCGCCTCCGGTCGCGCAACTAGCCGAGTATCTGCCGTATTCCGGCTTCGGACAGATCAACGTGAAGACCAGCCCGCTGGAGATGGCGATGCTGGCGGGAGCCGCCGCCGTGGCCCAGCCGGACGCCTCCCCTAATGCGGCGGCGTCGCGCCCGCATTGGGTGCATGCGGTGCTCACCAAGGACAGGCGCCGCGACCCGGAAGGCGCGTTCGGGGCGCCGAACACGAAGCCGTACCGGCCCTTCCCCGCGCCGGTGGCGCAGCGGCTCCGGCAGATGATGGTCCAGGTAGTCCAGAGCCCGTCCGGCACAGCGCACTCCGCGTTCTATCGAGGCGGGGCGCCGCGCCTGCCGGGGATCACGGTCGGCGGAAAGACGGGGACGGCCGAGTTCGAGAAGACTGTAAAGGGCGCCAAGGGCTCGAGCCGGACGATGGGGCGGCACGCCTGGTTCGTGGGGTTCGCCCGCAGTGACCACGAGCTGCAGCCGCGCACCCTGGCTTACGCCGTCCTCGTTGAAGACGTGCGGCGCGGCGGCACGGGCGGCCAGGTCTGCGCCCCGGTGGCGCGAGACATCCTGGCGCGTATCTTACCTGCGCCCGGAGAGAACCCGCCGGGAGGCGCGCTGCTCCAGGGCCTCGAACGCTTCTACGAGCAGCAGGTCCGCAGCCGCCTCGGCCCCCTCGGTCCGCTCGTCGACTGGCTGCGCGGCGCCAACCGCCGCTGACGACTCTCGGGATGGGCCGCGGATGACGCAGATCGAACGGATGGACGCGGATTGGGAACCAGTTTTGGACGGGATTTACAGGATTGCAAGGATACGGGAAGAGCGGGATGGTGCGCCCGGGCAGGTTGCGCGCATCTAGACCGCCCCATCCCGTCCAAATCGTTCCCTCTATCCAGTCCGATCCGCGTCCATCCGCCCAAATCCGTGTCATCCGCGGCCTATTCTGTGAGTCGTCATCCGCGGCCTATTCTCATTAGGATTCTAGCGAGCTATGGTTGATCCGAAGAAGCTGATGGAGAGGCTGCCGAAGCTGGCGACCGACAAGCCGTTCCGCTACCTGGGACGGCGCGTGGTGCAGGCGATGGCGGAAGCAGCCACCACGAACCTCGTGCTGGGGCAGCGGACGGCGCCCGGCCGTTACCTGGTGGTGCGGCTGGTAGAGACGACGGCCGAGCGGGAGAGCTGGGAGCAGCAGTACTCCGAGAGCCGGGCGGCGGTCCTCAAAGAGATGCAGCGCGAGAGCGAGACGCGCGATATCAAGCTCCGCTCGGCGCCGGAGCTGGACCTGATCGTGCTTACCGAGGCCGACGCCGCGCAGGGCGAGGCCGAACGGCTCCTCTCGACCATGATGGAGCCCGACGAAGCCCGGTCGACCGCCGCCCGGCTCCGGGAGGAGCGCGAGCTGGTCCTCCCCCGGCGGGTCCGCACCCTGGTTCTGGAGAGCGACCCGGAAGGGGCGCAGGCCTACGTGGATAGCCGGCCTGTGGGCGTGACGCCCTGCCGCGTCGAAGACATCGCGGAGGGCCCGCACACCCTCACGTTCTCCCAACGCGGTTACTTGCTCTATGAAGAGAGCTACGTCGTAGAGCGGGGCCGGCCGGGGCAGAAGCTCGTCCACCGGGTGACACTGAGCCCGGAACCGGACATGGGGGTGCTGGAGGTGCAGACCTTCCCGCCCCGCGCCCGAGTCACCATCGGCGGCGAAACGCGGGAGACGCCCGCGCGGTGGCGGCTTCCCGCCGGTCCCGTAGAGATCCGGCTGGATATGGACGACTTTGAGTCGCAGACGGTTCAGGTGAACCTGCCGCCTACGCCGGAGGAGCGGCCGCATCGGGTGCAGTTCCGCCTTCGGTATACCGGACCGGGGCGCAACGAGGTGGTCGGCCGCCTCATTGTGTATAAACCCGGCACCTTCCGGCCGCGACAGGAGCCGGCGCCGGCGGCGAACCGCATCAGCTCCTTCTTCCGGGACGCCGAAGGCGCGGACGCCTCCGAGTGGGCGCTTCCGGACGCATCTGCCGCCGGCCCCGCGGGTCCCCCTGTGGTCCTGGGCGAGAAGCCGCTGCGGCGCGGCGTCTTTCTCATCGGCCGCGAAGATCCGCGCTCGGACCTGGTTCCCGACATCAAGCTCTTCGATCCGGAGAACAGCGTCTCACGCGGGTGCCACGCGTGGCTCTACGTCTATGCGGACCGCTCCACCGGCGCTGCGTACGACACCGTCCTCATCGGCAACAACAGCCCCGCGGGCATCCGGGTGGACGGCTCTCTGGTGATGGAGAGCCGCCGTCTCTCGGACGAATCCGAGGTGGAGGTGGGGAACTTCCTGCTGCGGGTCGTGAAAGACAGCCGCGACGCCCACGTGGAGTTCGGAGCCGACTGACGCAAAAGAGGCGCGGCGTCTGGACTGATGAGCCCGGACACCGCGCCTCTTCACGTGAAAGCGGCGTCTTCTTTCAGACTCCGGAACGAGTCGCCAACTGGGGCGCCGTCCGGGTCTGGTGCTTCACCTCTTGCCGGATGTGCTTCCGGGGCACCGGCGAGTATTCGTACTGCATCGCCTTGGTGGCGTCCACGTCCAGATGCGCCCGCCCGATGATCTCGCTGATGGGGATGGGCCCCAGGTGCCGGCTGTCCTCAGAGGCGGCGAAGTTGTCGCCCAGCACGAACACGCAATCCTCCGGCACGCGCATCTGCTTCACCCGCAGGCTGGATTGGAACCGGCTGTACCGGGCCTGGAGCGCGTCCGCGAACTGCTCGCGCACCGGCCCCAGGAAGTCGGCGCCGGAGCCGACGTAATGGAGATCCTCGCCGGGCGCTCGGTAGACGCGCTTGACGTACACGCTGCCGTCGTGGCGGAACACCACCACCTCGCCGCGCTGCGGCCGGTGGTTGCGATAATAGAGGCGATCCACCCAGATCAGGCGTCCGCTCGAAAGGGTGGGGGCCATCGATTGTCCCACCACCACCGTCGGCTGATAGAGGTTCCCGAAGCCGTATAGGAGAAGGCTGAGCCCCAGGATGAGGCCCCATTCTTTTTTTCGCTGTCGCATCATAATAGTGGCCAGTCGTCCTGCGTTCCGTTAGTTCAGTGTTACCCACTGCTTCGGGCGATGGCGTGACGGCGACAACAGGAACGTTGCCGGTTTCTTCACTCGCCGCCCGTGGTATAATGGGCCCGCCCGGCTAGCCGCCTGGCTATCAGGCCGCTCTTCGTCCGTTGGACCTCTCAACCGGCAAGTGTTACCCAGCCAGACAGATGTTAGACGCCGATTTAACTGAGCGATTGCGGCCCATCCGCCTGATTGCTATGGACGTGGACGGCGTGCTCACGGAAGGCGGAATCACGTGGGGAGGCGACGCCGCCGGCGGCCTGATTGAGACCAAGACCTTCAACGTGAAGGACGGGCTGGGGATCAGCTTGGCGCTGGCCGCCGGCCTGGAGATCGCCTGGATCACCGGCCGCACCTCCGCCATCGTGGCGCGGCGGGCGGCGGAGCTTCGCGTGAGGGAAGTCCATCAGCAGGCGCGAGACAAGCGCGTGGCTCTCGGCCGCTTGATGGAGCGCCTGGGGCTGGACCGTGAGGCGGTGCTCTACGTCGGGGACGACCTGAACGACCTGCCCGCGTTCGAGGTAGCCGGCGTGGCGGTGGCCGTAGCCGACGCCACCGCCACGCTGCGCCGGCGCGCCGACTGGGTTACCGACGCGGCGGGCGGCGCTGGGGCCGTCCGCGAGATTATCGAGACAGTCCTCCAATCACAGGACCGGCTGGACGCGGCGGTCGCGGCGTTCCTGGACCGCCTCCGGCAGGAGCAGAGCGCTCCTCTGCACTGACGAGCCCGCGTGCTCTCCGTCCCGCCCGGCCGCCTTCAGGAGCGCCCCGTGGAAGTCGTGATTCTCCACACCAACGATACGCACGGCCGGCTGCAGCCTCCCGTCACCGACCGTTTACGGGCGCTGCGCGACGAGCATCCCGACGCGCTGTTGCTGGACGCGGGCGACTCGATTACGGCGGGGAACCTGGGCTTCCGGGTGGGGGGCGAGCCGGTGCTGGAGACGATGTCGGAGCTCGGCTATCGCGCGATGTGCCTGGGAAACCGGGAGACGCATCCGCGCAAAGAGCTGTTTCCCATCAAGATCGACCGCGCGCGTTTCCCGATCCTTTCGGCGAACATGGTGGCGAAGGGCGACGCGCCGCTGCCGGTCGTTCCCCATGTCATCCTGCCCTGGCACGGGATTCGAGTCGGCGTGTTCGGCGTCACCGTGCCGATGTTTACGAAGAAGCAATGGTCGCAGCCGCTGTGCGACTACTGGTTCGACCACCCGCTGCGTGCGGCCCGCAAACAGGTCGACGAGCTGCGCCCGCAGGTAGACCTCCTCATCGCCCTCACCCACATCGGCTTCGGCCCGGACCGGGAGCTGGCCGCCGCCTGTCCCGAGCTCGACCTCATTATCGGCGGCCACAGCCACACCGATCTGGATGAGCCCGCCTGGGTGGAGGGGCAGGCCCCGGTGCTCCAGGCGAGGGCGTTTGGGTTCTACGCAGGGGTGGCCCTCCTCTCCGTCAAAGGAGGCCGGGGCCGCCTCCTTCGATGGGAGAAGCGTCCGCTCCGCGACGACCTCCCCGCCGGCCGGTAACGCGCGGCCATGCAGCACCTCCTCGCCCTCTGCATTCTCGCCGCCAGCCTCGCGGGCTGCCTGGGATACGGACTGCTCTGGCTCCGGCTGCTGCCGTTCCCCGGCCGCTGCCCCCGTCTCCGCCTGATCACGGCGCTCGCCCTGGGTATGGGGACGCTCGCCTACCTCATCCTCGCGGTCGGGCTCCTGGGGTTCCTCGTCACCCCCGTGCTCTTGGCGCTTGTGGGCGCGGGTTGGGTTCTCGCCCTCGTGCAAGCTGCCCACCTCCGCATGGCGCCGCCCGCCGAAGACGAGCTGCTGCCCGAGGAGGGACCGCTTGAAAAGTGGCTGGCGCTGGGGGCCGGCGTCTTCACCGGGCTGCTGACGCTCGTCACCCTGGTAGGGGCGCTCGCGCCGGTGGGCGGGCTGGACTGGGACAGCCTGAGCTACCACCTCGCCGCGCCCAAGATCTACCTGCGCCAGGGCCGGATCGGCTTCATCGGCTACGACTCCCACACGCACTTCCCGTTCACCCTCCAGATGCTCTACACGCTGGGCCTGGACCTGGGCACGGCGCCCACGGCCAAGCTGTTCCACTGGAGCGCCGGGTGGCTCACGGCGCTGGCGGTGGGCTTCTGGACCGCGCGCCTGGAAGTCGGCGGGCGGCGGACGCCTTCCTGGGCGGGTCCCGTGGCGGCGGCGATCTTCGCTGGGATGCCGCTCGTGCTCTGGGAACTGGGCACGTCCTACGTCGATCTGGGCACGGCGCTGTTCCAGTTCCTGGCCGTGGCCCTGCTGCTGGATTCCATCACCCTGCGGGGCGGCCGTCCGGAGGTGAACCCCGCCGGCGCGGCGCTGGCCGGCGTACTCTCCGGCTTCGCGCTGGGGACCAAGATGACGGCGCTGCTCCAGTTCGGCCTTCTGGGGCTGGGGCTGCTCTGGGCCGTCGGCCGAGCAGGGGGGCCTGGGCGGGCCACCGCCTTCCGCGCCACGCTGGTCTTCGGCGCGCTGGGAGTGCTGATCGGGTCGCCCTGGTATGTGAAGAGCTGGCTCTGGACGCACAACCCCGTCTACCCTTTTTTCTACGGCCTCTTTCCGCAGTCGTATAGCTGGACCGCCGAAGCGGCGAGGGAGTACGCGAAAGAGCAGAAGAGCTTCGGTCGCGGCTTGCATCCGGCGGAGTTGGCGAAGGTGTTCTGGAACCTGGGCCTGCACGGGCGCGCCTTCTTCGTCAATATGCCGTCCATCGTCGGCGACAAAGTAGGCAGCCTGGGGCCGGTGTGGGCCGGCGTGCTGCCGCTGGTCTTCTGGGCGCGGGGCCTGGGCTGGCGGGTGGGGGCGCTGCTGCTCTACGGCCTGGCGTCCATCGCCGTGTGGTGCTTCCTCAGCCAGCAGGTGCGCTACCTGATGCCCGTGTTCGCGCCCCTGGCCGTGGCGGCGGCCGCGATCCTGGCGGCGCTGCCCTCCCGCGCGCTCCGCGTGGCCGCCGGGACTTTCACCGCGCTGGCGCTCATCTTCAACCTGGGTATGCACGCGCTCTTGCTGGAGGGGTACCTACCCGTAGTGACCGGACAGTCGACCGAAGCGGAATACCTGGCGAGCGAGCTGGGAGGGCTCTACGACGCGTCCGTCTACGTCAACCAGCTTCCGCCGCAGAGCCGCGTGGCGATGTACCAGGAGACGCGCGGGTTCTACTTCGATCGCGACTACTTCTGGGCGAACCCGCTCCAGCACGACCTCATTCCGTACCGCGACATGCGGAACGGCGACGAGCTGGCGGACGCGCTACGCAAGTTCCGGATCACCCACGTGCTCATCAACTACGATTTCGTCTTCGAAGACACGCGCCGCGCGCACTGGTACCGCCTCCTGATGGACGCGGTCCAACGGCGGCGTCTGGATGAAACGTTCCGCTCGCGGGGCGCCGAGTTCAACGGACGCGGCGTCATCGTGTATCGACTGCAATGAACCGGCCGCTGCTGCTCATCCTCGCCCTCTGCGCGCTCCTCGGCGTCGGCTACGCGTGGGCCACGCCGATCGGCGCGGCGCCGGACGAGCGGGCGCACCTGGAGTACGTCCGCGTGCTGGCGACGGAGCGCCGGCTGCCGGTCCTGAACCTGGAGCAGCGCCGCCAGGACGCCGCCGGCGACATCGGCTACGAGGCGCACCAGCCGCCGGCTTACTACGTCCTCGCCGTTCCTTTTTACCTGGCCGGCCAGTCCGTCGCTGGGGAGGCGGGCGCGGCGCAGGGATGCCGTGTCCTTTCCATTCTCCTCGGGCTGGCGGGAACGGCGGGGGTGTGGCTCCTCGCGCGGGAAGTCGCGCCGGCCCGGCCGGCGCTGTGGGCGGCGGCGGCGGCCGTGGCGGCGTTCCTCCCGATGCGGCTGGCCGTCCTCGCTTCCGTCAGCAACGACGCCCTCGCCGAGGCCAGCAGCAGCCTGGCGCTGTGGATGATGGTGCGCCCGCTCGCGCCGGGTCGAGCGGCGGCAACCACGCGGGACGCGGTGCGGCTGGGAGGAGCGCTCGCGCTGGCGCTGCTCGCCAAGCAGAGCGCCATCGTGCTGCTGCCTCCGGCGCTGCTGGCGCTCTACCTGTGGACCCGCCCGGCGCCTCTCCTGAAGCCCGCAGCCGGTACCCCGGGTTCTGCCCGGCGAACGGTCCGCGGTCAGAACCCGGCCGCCCCAGCCGCCGAGCCGGACGTCCGTCTGTTTCTCGTTAGCGGCCTCATCGTCGGCGCCGTCCTCCTGATCCTGGCGGGCTGGTGGTACCTCCGCAACCACCTCGTCTACGGCGACCCGCTGGGACTTCGCGCCTTCAACTGGTACTTCGCGGACACCACGCGCTGGGCCGACTTCCGCGACAACCCGCGCCTCCGCTGGAGCTACGGCCAGTACTTCGGGCTGGTGCTGCGGACGACCGGCGCCACCTTCTGGGGCGCGTTCGGACACCTGGACCGTCCCGAGCTGTTTATGGGCGCGCTGGGCAGGGGCTATCCACCGCCCTCGTGGGTCTATCCGATCCTCAATTGGGGCGCGGCGCTGGCGCTGGCGGGCGGCGTCCGCTACTTCCTGCGGCGGCGCGGCGCGGAGGACGCCGGGAACGCGCGGCTGGGCGTCCTGGCGCTCCACGCGCTCTTCGTGGCGGCCAGCTTCCTCAACTTCAACTCCACCTACTTCCAGGCGCAGGGGCGCTACCTCTTTCCCGCCGTCGGCGCGCTGGCGCTGGGGTTGGCCGGCGGCTGGCTGGAGTGGGGCCGCCGCCGGGAGACCGCCGTCGCCTGGGGAATCGGCGGCGGGTTCTTCGTCTTGGCGCTGTACGCCCTCTTCGCAGTTCTGGCGCCGGCATTCGCAACTTCTACGTATTAAACTTTTGAGCCGCGTGCTAGTCTAAAGAGGGGTGACGCATGCCGACGCCGGTGATGGAGCAACAGCAGAGCGAGCGCAGGCCGGGGAGACCCGTGGGCGCGGCCCTGTCGGTGGTGATTCCTGTCTATAATGAGCGGGACACGATTCACAGCGCCCTGGAGCGCGTCCGGGCGCTCGACGTCGATCTCGAATTGATCGTCGTGGACGACGCCTCGACGGACGGCTCGCGGGAACTGCTGGAGGCCGAGCCCGGCATCGTGCTGGTGAAGCACGCCCAGAACCAGGGTAAAGGCAAGGCGATCCGGACCGCGCTGGAGCACGTGACCGGCGACGTGGTGGCGATCCAGGACGCGGACCTGGAGTATGATCCCGAGGATTTGCTGCGGCTGATGGCGCCGATTGTGGCCGGCGAAGCGCGGGTGGTCTATGGCTCGCGCTTCTTGAACGGCCGCCCGCCGATGGCCCTGCCGAATTACATTTGCAACCGTTTGTTGGCCTGGACCACAAATATCCTGTACGGCGCCCGCATTACCGACGAGGCGACCTGCTATAAACTGTTTGACGCCCGGCTGCTCCGGTCGATTCCGCTCACCTGCCGGCGCTTCGAGTTCTGCCCGGAAGTGACGGCGAAGGTGCTGCGACGCGGCGAGCGCATCGTGGAGCTTCCCATCGTCTACACCCCGCGCACCTTCGACGCGGGCAAGAAGATCCGTTGGTGGGACGGGGTGATTGCCTTGTGGACCCTTGTGAAGTTCCGGTTCCTGCCATGACACGACGGCCCTTCCCCACGGTGCTGATAGGCCTGGGCGTCGCCGCGCTCGCCGCCGGGTGCGGCAAGCGGCTGGCCCCGCCTGCGAATATGACGGCGGTCATCAAGAAGCAGATCGAGAAAGAGGCGGAGAAAGCCAAGGCGCCGGTCACCGTCCAGGCCACCGGTAACTCGTTCACCATCGACGACGCCCAGGGCCGCCGGCTGCTGGAGGCGAAGGTCCACAAGCTGGACGGAACCGTGGACCTGGAGAAGGGTCTCCAGGTTCCTATTAAGCTCCAGCAGGCGAAATGCCGATTATTCCGAGGTGGCAAGCCGCAGATGGACCTGGAGTCGCCCACGGCCATCTGGGACGGCAAGCAGCTCATCGCCGATAAGTCGGCCCACGCGGTCACCAGCGACAAGCAGACGATCATCGACTCGGGCAAGGCCGTGTGGACCGCCGACACGGGGCACCTGGCGCTGGACAATGCGAAGCTGCAGGCCAAGCGTCAGGGGAAGCTGGATTTCACCGCCGAAGGGCCGAAGGCGCTGGTGGCCGAGCAACTGGTGACGATGCCCGCCGGAGGCGCCGGCCGCAACCCGGAGGGGCAGCAGCTCACCGCCGATCACGTCCGCTGGCGGATGGACACCGGCAAGCTGGAGGCGGACGGAAACGTGGTGATCCTGGACGCGGGAACGCGCATTACCGGAGAGCGTCTGAAGGCCGATACGAAGCTGAAAAAGGGACGTCTGACCGGCGGCACGCGGATACAACTGAAAAAAACTCCGCTCAAGAATAACGGCTGAACCGCGCGCCGCCGCATTTGGTCTGGTGGATGGCGCTGCGCCGCCGTCATTTCATCCTATTTGATGGCGCATTCTTAATTCTGATGAGGTCCTTTGTGAAACCGCTCTCTCTTCTAAAGCCCCGCGCCTGCTGGCCGCTCCTGCTCTCGGCGCTCGTGCTTCCGACCGCCCTTCCCGGCGGCGCGCAGCAGCAGGAAGCCGCCCAGACGGCGCAGCAGCGGCAGCAGTTCGGTGATACGATTGTAACCGCCGATAGTATTGACTTCGACCTGGGCAAGAAGCAGGTGATCGCCGCCGGCAACGTCGACCTGGTTTCCCGCAACAGCCACCTCACGGCGGATACGATGACCGTGCAGATGGCGGCGAACAAGGGTCTGGAGTGGGCGAACGCGGAAGGCAAAGTGGTGCTGGAGCGGAAGAACCCGGATGACAACACCTCCGTGGTCGGCCGCGGCCAGAAGATGGAGTTCTCCGAGGCCGAGCAGAAGGCGAACCTGCAAGGCAACGTGGTGGTCCACCTCAGCTCGCCGCGCCTGGCGAAACCGGCGGTGTTGACCGGCGCGCGCGTGGATCTCGACCTCAAGTCCCAGAAGAACACCATCGTCCGCGGCGCCGACGCCCAGGCCAAGGTCCATGTGGAGCCGAAGGGTGAGGAAGGCAAGCCGAACCCGGAGCCGGTTGACCTGGTGGCGGACCGCATCGAGATGAACACTCCGTCGCAGGAGTACGTCGCCACCGGCAAGCCGGTGCTGGTGCGGCCCACGTCGCGGCTGCAGGCCACGCGCATCCGCTTCCAGGTGGAGGACGGCTCCAACGACGTCAAGGTCGCCTATGCGGATGAGAACGTGGTGTTCGACGGCCAGGGCGAGAACGGCTCCACCATCCACACCACGGCCGATAACGGCGTGTTCAACCGCGAGATTAACGAACTGGTGCTGAAGGGGATGGTCACCGCCACCATCAAGGACCCGGACCAGGAGCAGCCGACGCTCTACCAGGGCGCTCGCTTCATCTACAACACGAAAACGCGGAAGGCGAACCTCCAGGGCGACCCCTCGCGCCGCGCCACCATTGTGGTGCCGCCGGGCGGCGCGCTGGACAAGAAGCCCGACGCAGCGCCGGGCGGAGACAGCAAAGACAAGAAGTGAGCACCTGTATCCGCACGGAGCGCCTGATCAAGAGCTTCCGCCGCCGCCGCGTGGTCGACGGCATCTCGATTGAGGTCAACCAGGGAGAAGTCGTGGGCTTGCTGGGCCAGAACGGGGCCGGCAAGACCACGACGTTCTACATGATCGTGGGGCTGCTGCGCCCCGATAACGGCAACGTGTGGCTGGGCAGCCGGAACATCAGCCGGATGCCGGTGCATCGCCGGGCGCGCGCCGGGATCGGCTACCTGCCGCAGGAGCCTTCCGCCTTCCGGAAGCTGACGGTGGAGGAGAACCTGTGGCTGGTGCTGGAGATGCACCGCGTTGCGCGCAAGGAGCGCCGGCGGCGGGTGGACGCGCTGCTCGATGAGTTCAACCTGAGGCACCTGCGCAGGCAGCGCGCCGCCGTCCTCTCCGGCGGCGAGCGGCGCCGGGTGGAGATCGCGCGGGCCCTGGTCACCCAACCCGACTTTATTCTGTTGGACGAGCCGTTCACCGGCGTCGATCCGATCGAGGTTCACGCCATTCAGCAGATGGTGTTGGACCTGAAGGCCAAGAACATCGGCATCCTGATTACCGACCACAACGTCCGCGAGACGCTGGCGGCGACGGACCGGAGCTACATCGTTAAAGACGGTCAGGTGATCGCGTCCGGCTCCTCTAGCGAGATTGCCGCCGATGAGACGGCCCGCAAACATTATCTGGGTGAGAATTTCCAGTTTTAGAAACGCTCTTTGCATCGCCTTTAGAATCGCTAATGAAAGCCCGCGCCAGTAAGAAGCAGCCCGCCGCCGATGCGGCCCATTCCGCGTCGTTCGCTCCCCTGGATGACGCGCGGGCCGTGGACGCCCTCTCCGCGAACGGCGGCGCGGCAGACGCGGTCCTCCCCGCTAACGGCCACTCGCGGCCGGAAGGGCCCCGGACGCCGCGTTCGGAGCGCACGGCTCGCCGGCCGGCCGGGCCTTCGTTCGGGTTGATGGACGTAGTCTGGTTCATCCCCCGCAAGCTGATGTGGCTCCTGTTCCCGAAGCTGGTGGACCGCTACGTCATCGGGGAGCTGCTTGCGCCGCTGGTGTTCGGCTGGACCATGTTCATCGTCCTGTACGTCTTCGCGGTGGACATCTTCAAGCTGGCTCAGCTTGCGGCGGGCGGCGCCAGGCTGGATTCCATCGGTGAGATGATGTGGCTGAAGGTGGTGCTGGCGAGCGTGCTGTGCCTCCCGATGGCGATGCTGCTGTCCGGGTTGCTGGCCTTCGGGCGGCTTTCCGGCGACAGTGAGATGATCGCCTTTCAGGCCGGCGGCATCCCCAACTTCCGCGTGGTGCGAAACGCGTTCCTCATCGGCCTCATCCTTAGCTTCGCTGGCTTGGCGCTGAATGAGTACGTGCTGCCGAAAGCGGGCCGCCGTCTCCATATCGTTCAGGACGACGTGAAGCGGCAGGTTACCGGCCGGCTGGTGGAGGATCTCATCGACGACCGCCCCTTCTTCCTCCCGGATTACGAAGGGGGCAAGCTCACCCGTGTCGTCGTGGCGAAGAAATTCAAGGCGGCTGATCCGCCGTACCCGGCCCTGATGCAGGATGTCACCTACATCCAGTACGACAAAGGCCAGTGGAAGACGATCGTCCAGGCGGACCGGGCGGAGTGGATCGGCAATAAGGAGTGGCGGTTCGTGGATGCGGACACGCAGTTCCGCGACACCGTTACGAACGGCCAGCGGTTCAACATGCATTCGGCCGACCTGGTGTTGAAGATCAACAAGACGCCGGCGCAGCTCTCGCAGGACCGCCGCGACACCACGGAGATGAACTACCGGGAGCTGGACGCGTACATCCGCGAGCTAAAGGGCAAGAACGTGCGTCCGAAGGTCCTCCGCGAGATGGAAGTGGAGCTGGAGCGGAAGCTGGCGGTCCCCTTCGCCGCTCTGGTGCTCGCGTTCATCGGCGCTCCGCTGGGCATCCGCCGCCAGCGCTCGACGGCGGGCGTGGGCATCGGGCTCAGCTTGCTAATCATCATCATCTATTACATCGGGATGGGTGTTCTGGGCGCGTTGGGCCAGAGCGGGCAGATGGGGGCGGTGGAAGCCGCGTGGGGCTGCAACGTCATCGGGCTCCTGGTGGGGCTGTTCCTCACCTGGCGCAGCTCCTGATCCTCGCGGTCGTCTCCGCAGACGGAGCCGCCGCACCGGGCCGCGCCGCGCCTTTGGTTGTCCGGCAGGCGGTTGGTCCCTCGCGTCGGCTGTTTGCGCTGCTTCCGTTCCCGAGCCTGAGGGGTTTTCCACGGAGAGGTCGGTGAGATGGGCGCCGCGTTGCTTGTGCTGTTATTGCTCGCGGTCTGCGGGTTCATTGCCTACATCGGCGACCTGTTGGGCCGGCGGTTTGGGAAAAAGCGCCTCACGCTGTTCGGGCTCCGTCCCAAGCACACGGCCATCGTGCTCACCATCGCCACGGGCGTGCTCATCGCGGCGCTCACCTTCGGAACGGCGATGGCCGTCGTGCCGCCCTTCCGCAGCGCTGTCATCCACGGTGAGAGCCTGGGCCGTCGAAACCGCGAGCTGAGCCAGAATATCCAGGCGCGGACGGCGGAGAACCAGCGCCTCGAAGCCTCGAACCGGGAGCTGCTCCAATCTAATACCCGCTTGAAAGAGGACAGCGACCGGTTGGTGGGCGCCAATCGCAAGCTAACAGGCGACAACGGCCGCCTTACACAGGCGAACCGGGGCCTGGCGACGCAAAACCAAACGTTGGTTCAGCAGAGCGCTACGCTGCGCGACCGGAACAGCGCTCTCGTGCAGGAGAGCCGGGCGCTGCTTCAGAACAACGCGGAGCTCAAGCGGAAGAACGCCGCGTTTGCGCGCACGGCCGCGGTTCTCGCCCGGCGAAAAGCCGAGCTAGCCGCCCGCAACGAGCGGCTCGAGCAAGAGCAGACGCGGCTGGCGATCCAGATTCGAGATCTTCGCACCTCCACCAGCAGCTACCGGACTTACGACTACATCTATCTGAACGGCCAGCGCATCCGCCACCGGATCATTCCCGCCGATCCGCCCTCCAACGTGCTCCGCGCCACCGTTAAGGCGCTCGTGTTCGACGTGGAAGAAGAAGTGCGGCGGCGGAAGGCCGGCGCGCTCTCCCTGGTGCCCCCGCTCGATTACACGGGTCCATCCAGCACAGCCAAGCTTCAAGAATGGGTGGTTCAGAAGGCGTCCGCGATCCGAGGGAAGCCGCTGGTGCTCACCGTCGTCGCGTCCGCCAACTGCGTTCCCGGTCTGCCAGTGCCCGTGGTGCTGGACTGCTATCCCAACGAGCTCGCCTTCAAGAAAGGCGAATCCATCGCCTCCCGAGTGGTCGCCGGAGACGGCACGGAAGGGGCGATTCTGGGCGCCCTGCTCCAGTTCCTGCAAACCAGCGTCCGCAGTCAGGCGTCGCTCCTGATCGACGAGGCGGAGACGCGGATCGGAGAGCTTAGCTACGACCAGCTACTGGAGGTGGCCCGCCGTATCCGCAAGGCCGGCGGCGCGGCGCTGGTAATCGCCCGCGCCCGCCATGACACGCTCCGGGCCGGCCCCTTGAACCTCGACCTGGAGGTGCGCTCGGTTGATGCATCGCGAGCGTCGGGAGGCTAAGCCGCTGCGCCTCCTGTCTGTAGACCCGGGCCGCGACAAGTGCGGCGTCGCCGTAGTGGACGAGCGGGACGGCATCCTCTGCCGGGGGGTGGTGCCTGTGGCGGTTCTGGGCGCCTTCGTCCAGACCTGGGTCGCGGCGCACCATCCACGTGTAATGCTTGTGGGGCGCGGCACCGGGTTCCGCCAGGTGCGCGCGGCGCTCACGGAGATTGAGCTTCCTCTGCAGATCGTCCCCGAAGGCCACACCACCCAGCGGGCTCGACAGCGCTACTTCGCCGAGCACCCCCCGCGCGGCTGGCGGCGTCTCGTGCCGCGCGGCCTCCTCACGCCCCCCGTGCCCGTGGATGACTACGCCGCCGTCCTGATCGCCGAAGACTTCCTGGCCTCCGTAGCGCAGGAAAGCTCCGTCCACCGGCGAAAGTAGGGCGAGAGTGCAGCTCGCCTCCACCGCGAGCGGCGCCCCAGCCGCAAGCCTCAAGACGGCTGGAGCTTCGAAAACAGTACCGCGACCGTAAGGGAGCGTGGCGCGCTACGGTCACGATACTGACCATCGTTTCTCCCCTGCCGCCTGGGTCGCGCCTGGGTTCAGAAGCACCTGTTCGCGTCCTTAGCCCCTCTCCGCGCTTGGCGGTTAAGGTTGTATCGGATCTCAAAGCTGCGGAGCGCCTGACCGACGTAAGGGGCTGATGGGCGTCGTAAAGCAGAATCTGGAGTCGTCCCGAAAGCTTTCGGGACGTCCTCCTGGTCGAGGACGGCTACCGTCTACGGCCAGGAAACGTCGCCTGCGGCGAGCGGAGAAAGGAATCTCCGCACTCCAGATTCTGCTTCCGG
>Ga0216301_1000102_pt1 | contig 22808 bp, 25 predicted proteins | sample 4hB_Boncat_minus_FD_156203 | JGI IMG/M metagenome (GOLD analysis project Ga0216301, IMG submission 156203) | Terrestrial sediment cell enrichment communities for BONCAT metagenomics from Utah, United States - 4hB_Boncat_minus | ecosystem: Environmental > Terrestrial > Deep subsurface > Rock...
CAAAAGCGCGAGGGGCGGTTGGGGAAACCTCCGCGATTGTTGTACATTTAGCCCGGTCATCCCCTGCGCAGAGTGCGGAGGATGCCCTTAGAGGCCCCGGCGGGAGCGATCCCGGACCGGGGCCTCGTCGTTTTCGGGGTCCGTTCGCGGACTTCGTGGGGCGGCACCGACCCGTTCACCCTGGCCCGAGGCCGCAAGAGACGCGAGTGCGGTCCGTCCCGAACCTTCAGGAGCACCCATGCCCATTAAGCCCGCATCCCGTCCCCAGCAGTCCGAGGCCGTCACCCGCAAGGTGCTCAAGGCCAAGGGAGTGACCAAGCAGGTCGCCATCCTCGGCGTGCGCGGCTACTACGAGGACTCGATGGGCAAGCCTGCTCAGAACGATCGTGGCCAGTACGACGACGCGATCTTCGTTGTCGGCCCCGGCGGCGTCCACGTCGCGTTCAACGGCAACACCGACCCCAGCGTGTTCCGCAAGGGGATCGCCACCCTGAAGCCTGGCATCCACCCGTACAAGCGAGGGAACCACGGCATTAGTCGGCCCGGCGGCGGCTACCCTGCCCTTCGGCCCGCCACACCCGGCGAAAAGCTGCCGGTGACGCGCGACGGCCAGCCAGGAGAGCACTTCGGAATCGCCATCAACATCCACCGCGGCAGCAAGACGAGCACCAGCTCGGAAGGGTGCCAGACGATCCATCCGGACCAGTACACGGAGTTCATCACCCTGGTCACCAACCTCCTCACGGGCTACGGCCAGACGACCGTTCCCTACTGCCTCGTCACGATCGACGAACTGGAGCGACTGAGATGACTGCCAAGCCCTTCCCCGCCATCTGCGTGACCATCGCCGACCTTCTGCGCAACACCGGCGCGCCGACCTCCGCTCCGATCCAGCCGACCACGGCCAGCCCGAACTGCCATCTGTGCCGAGGGACGGAGACGGTGGCGACCCGCTGCGGGGCCATGCGCTGCCCGATCTGCTTCCCAGCGCGGAAGCGGCCGTGACCGCGTTCTATTTCCTGAGCCCTGCGGGCCTGTCCGTCGCCGTTCCCGCTCGCGATGCCGAGGAGGCCCAGCGGGTGCTCGATCTTGCCGGAGAAACGGAGCTCGTTCGAGACGAGCCCCGCGACAAGTTCCTCGGCCCCCAGGACCCGCGCTGGAGTCTGGAGGCCCCATGCCTATCGCCGAAGCCGCGCTCCTAGCGCTCCTTATCGCCCTTTTCGCTCTCCTGCTCGTGGCGGGCGCCCTTGGCCTCGTGCTGCTCTTTGCCTTCGCAGCTTCTCCGCCACCATGACCCTTTCCGAACAGCTCGCAATCGCGGCTATCCTGACCCCGCCCATAGTGGCCGGCGTCGTCTCCATCGTGAAACTCGGCACCAAGCACGAAAAGCACGACCAGCGGATCCAAGCGCTCGAAAAGGCAACGGCCGAGCACGAGCTGCAGATCGACGGCCTGCAGAAGATGGACGGCCGCCTAATCCGCATCGAGACCCTCTTGGAGCAATTGCTCAAGAGCCTGCCCTTCTTTGCCTCCCGGAGCGAAAAATGAAGCCTAAAGCCCCCTTCGACTTCGCCCTCGCCTTCAACCGCTACGCGGTGGGAGCCCTGACCGGCGTCGCCGGCGCCATCGTGGCGGGAAAGACCGACCTCAAAGAGATCGGCACTATCGCGCTGTCCAGCTTCGCCGCCGCCGTGCTGATCGACCTCAACGCCTGGAGCCGGGCGAACTGCCCGCAGCCAGGGGAGCCACCTACCCCGTAGACATGGAAGCCTTCGACCTCGACGCCCGCCCCGAGCGATGGGGCTGCTGCGAATGCGACTGGATCGGCGACGAGCCCCGGCGGCTCCCAATCCTCGAGGGCGATCGCGTCTGCTGCCCGACGTGCGGCTGCGACGACGTGGCCGACTTCTAACGACTTCCCTGCCCGGAAGCGGAATGAGGGGAACGCGGCGCCGCAGCGCGAACCACTGCGGCACACCAATTGCGGAAGGGGGCTCCCTGCACGGTTGGCAACCGTGTCGTGAAACGGTGAGCCCGACCTAGCCACTCCGGCAAGATACGCAGAGCCCCCTCCTGCACCACCGATAGGAACCCACCATGACCGAGACCGAACCACTGACCCCCAAGGAGCAAAGGTTCTGCGAGCTCTTCGCGACCCCCGACGAGCGGGGCCGCAACCGCACCGCCGCCGAGGCGTACGGTCTGGCCTACGACAGCGAGAACCGCGACCTCTGGAGGCGGCGGGCGTACGAGCTCCGTCAGAAGCCTCGGATCAAGGCGGAGATCGAGCGGATCCAGACGGAAGTCGCGGAGGAGCTCGAAGAGCGCGTACGCGGCGGGATCGCTAAGAAAGCGAACCGACTCCTCGCCAAGCAGAGGCGGCACGACCTCCTGGTCGACCTGCTGGAGGCCCGGCAAGCTGGGCTGCCCGAGATCCGGCGGCGGATCGAGAACCTGGAGAACGAGCTCCTCAACACGGACGACGAGGCAAAGCAGGCGGCGATCGAGCTGCAGCTCAACGGGCTCTACTCTCAGATCGGAATCGGCGAGGAGACCGGCCTTCTGGCGCGGGACGTCAAGGGCGTCTGCGAGACCAAGGTCGACGTGTTCCGCCTCGACAAGCCGCTCTTGGATGCCCTGAACGACCTTGAGAACGACGTCGCCAAGGAACTCGGGCAGCTCGCTACGAAGATCGACGTGAGCATGCTCGACGATGCAACCATCCTCAGACTCCTTGATTCAGCGCCTAAGAGAGGAGGCTGAAAGGCGCGGGCTCCTCCCTCCGCGCGACCCACCACCGCTTTGGCCGGACGAGTACTGCAGGCCCGACGCCCGATCGGCCTGGTCGTTCGTCGTCCAGCTCCGGACCTGGAACGAGGCAGAAAGCGCAACCCAGCCGTTTCCCGACCGCCGCTACCTTCGCCGCATTGCCCGCGAGTGGGTCCGGTGCTGGCGCAAGGGCCAGCCGATCTTGATCGAGAAGTCGCGCCGCCTCGTCACCTCGTGGCTGCTCCGGGCGCTCGAGTTGTGGGTGCTAGGGCTCAAGAGAGGGGACGGCGTCATCGTCCACCGCACCCACTCCGACGCCGCCGAGCACGTCTGGCGCATCTGGCACCTGTACGACGACCTCAGGAAGCGGAACCCTGACTGGGGACTGCTCAAGCCCACGCCCTACGGCTCGCTCGCGGACAAGCAGCTCGACTCGGTCGTGCTGCCCAACGGCTCGCGGGTTGAGAAGCACTTTGAAAAGCCCGAGGGGCTACAGGGCTCCGGTTACACGTTCGTGACGATGGAGGAGATCAGCCTCTACCGGCGGCCGGGATCGATCTGGGCCCAGGCACGGTTCGTAACGCAGGCTTCGGCCGGTTCGCGGAACGGCCTGATCGTCGGCGTCACGAACTCCAGTCCGAACACGGACTACCAGGAACTCAAATGCAAGGCTTCGCCGCGGAGACTCTTGGGAATGGAGTGAGATTCCTTGCCGTCCACTACTCCGCCGACCCTGAGAAGGGGCCGGAGTGGGTGGCCGAGCAACGCGTCGGCGTGCCCGTCAACGATTGGGACCGCCAGATGGAGATGCGGGAGGACGTGTACGACGGCAAGCCTGTGTACGCCGACTTCATCCCCGGATTCCACGACCGAACCGGCCTAAGGGTGCTCCCCGGCAGCAAGGACTTCGGCGGCTGGGACTGCGGCGCGACCCTCATCCCGGCGTACGTCCACCTGCAGTTGACGGAGGAAAAGCAGGTGCAGGCCGTCCTCGAGGAGGTCTCCCTCGGAGAGGACGCGATGGAGACGTTCGCCCCTAAGGTGGCCGAAGCGCTCCGGGAACTCATCCCCGAGCGGATGGGCGACGTGGAGCACTGGGCCGATGCCACCGTCACCCAGCGGAGCGGCACTCGCAAGGAGTCGGCGGCCCAGGTGGCACAGGAGCACGGCTTCGACCTCTACGCGAGCTCCAACGTGTGGGCGCCGCGTTGGTCGGCGGTCACATGGCTGCTAACCGACCGCCTCCCCAACGGCGAACCCCGGTTCGTGATCGACCGGGAGAAGTGCCCGATCCTCTACGAAGGCTTCAAGGGGGCCTACAAGTTCCAGGAGAGCCCGCGAGGCGACTCCACCGGCCCCGGAATGATCCTGGGAATGCCGCTCAAGAACGGCTTCTCCCACGTGCACGACGCGCTCCAGTACCCCGCGATGAGGATCAGGAGGTTGATCGAGGGCGACGTGACGGCAACGGCCTCCACGTCCACGACGACCATGGCCAGGTCCCCTGCGGCCGCCGCCCCCAGCTACGACGCCCAAGGGCGCTTCATCCCGCCCCCGCGAAAGCGCCGCTAACCCACCATGAACAGTCGAAAGCAACAGACGAGAAGGGCGTACCTCGCGACGGACTCGGGTCTTGAAACTTTCCGCCCGGCACGCCACGTCAAGCCGGCGGGGATCGTCAAGAAGGCCCTCCGCTCCCTCGCCCGGGCGCTCCGGTGGGTGGATCCCTCGCGGACCACGGAGCAAGGCTCGGCCGGTGCCGCCAGTCCCTCCACCTACGCCTACTCGCTCCTTGCGCAACGCTACGAGCGGAGGCAACTGATCGAGGACTGCCGCCTGATGGTCTTCGACGACCCCCGGGCACGGCGGTCGACGCAGATGTTCGCCCGCGAGGCAGTCCGGGGCGGCTGCACCGTGCAGGTGTCGCAGGGAGCCCCTAGGCGGCTGGCCCAGCGGGCGCAGGCGATCGCGGACGAGGTGGTGGCGCTTGCCAATCCCAAGCTCTTCTCTTGGGCGTGGATGCTCGTGGTCGAGGGCGACCTGTTCGTGCAGGCGGTGGTGTCCGGCGATCGCGTCACGAACGCCAAGCGCATGCCTGCCGTCTCGATCGAGCGGCTGACCGACGACACCGACGAGTTTCAAGACCCGGCGCGTGCCTTCGAGCAGATCGACATCGCCAGCAACGAGACGGTCACCGAGTTTCCGCTGCTGCTGATGCACCACGCGCGGTGGAACTACGTCGACGGCGAACGTTACGGCACGCCCGAAGTAGTGGCCGGTCGCCGAATGCGGGAAAAACTCGAACTCCAGGAGGAGTCCCAGAGCATCCGCCGTATGGTCCGCGCCGCCATCACCCGCCTCTGGAGCGTCGGCGACAAGGACAACCCCGGAAAGGCCACCGAAGTCGACCAGTTCAAGGCCGACAACGGCTTTGCCGAGGGGAGGCGCGAGGTCTACGATCCCACCGAGGTCGCCCGCGATTTGTTCGGCAACGGTCTCGTGACCTGCCAGACCCTGGACGGCGACCCGCACATCCACGAGGTCGACGACCTCAAGTACCTCCAGAACGTCTACGCATCGGCCGCTCTGCCGACTCCCCCGCCCCTGTTCAACCTGGACGCCGAGTCCGTCAACCGCGACGTGCTGGACGACCTCCGGACGGAGTGGCTCAAGCAGACGCAGGTGCTCACCGGTGAGATGGCCGCCTTGGTGCGCTGGCTCGTGGAGGTCGCGCTCTTGCTGGACGGCATCCTGCCCGAGACGGTGCCGTTCGAGGTGCGGTTCTCCGATAGCTCGATCGAGAAGCCGTCCGAGGTCGTGGGGCGGGTGCTGGACATCCGCCGCGACCGCCTGATCTCCCGCCGCAAGGCGGTGCAGCTCCTAGCCGAGTACATCGGCGTGACCGACGTCGATGCCGAGATCGCGGCTATCGAGGCGGAAGAGAGTGCCGCTCGGGCAGAGGAGCCAGACGAGGCGACGAATCCCAAGAAGCCCCTCGATCGCAACGGCCGCCCCAAGCGCGACTCCGTTTCCATCCTGAACCGCCGTTAGGCACCGCGCAGAGGAATCCCCAACCTATGAAGAAGACAAAGCCGCAGGCGGATACGCCCGCAACAGACTCCATCGTCGACGCGTCCGCTGCCAGGGGGTCCACCGGGCCTCAAGAGCTCGCGCCAGAAACAGCCGCTACTCCTGCAACGTCGGATCCCGCGAGTGCCGACGTGCCCGCTCTTGGAGCGAACGAGCCAGGTACTGCCGACGACCCTTCCGGTGACCAGCCCGCAGACGGCGAGGACCTGGCCACCGAGGCCGCTACGGACGACCCAGGTGCAGCGGGATCAGGCGACCCTGAACCCGACGGCCAAGTAGGGGACCTTGTCACCTATTGGGTAGCTGGGACGACTCAGGTTGGAGACGCCGTCGAACTGGTCGATCCGGAGGGATGGTTCTCCGCGCGAGTGGAGAGGGACGGCTCGGCCACCCTTACCGTTTACGCCAACACGCCGGTCCAGAACCGTTGGGGTGGCATGCGCGACGCGGAGGACCGGACTTTCCGCATCCCCAACCTCGACGACTACGCCCTTCGCGTTTGCGCTCTCCGCTGCGACGCCTTCGACGGCTTTTGCGACAGTGCTGGAAAGCATGGCGCACCCCTCCCCGGCTGGGGCGAGTTCGCCCAGGCTGTCGAGGCTTTGACCCAGGAGGAAGCCATTGCGCAGGACCCTGAGTAGCCTGGCGCTGGCAGCGGGCATCGCGGCCCTTGCCGCCGACGCGCTGGTCGCTCCCCTCGCCCAAGGCGGCGTCTACATGGTCCCGCCGGAGCTCCTGATCACCGACCCGGAGCTCCAGGTCCGGGACGACCGCCGTTCGGACCTCTACCTCTCGGGCAGCCTGCCCGACGAGGAAGTCCAACTCTACGACGTCGACAAGGGCGGCGCCCTTGTGGCCTGGCTCAGGTCCTGGGGCAGCCTCTACGTGGTCGACGGCCACCGACGCCGGGCGCTGGCGATCCTCGCCACCAACTTCGTCTCTTCCAAGCTTGGGGGCGAGTCCGGGGACCAGGTGCCGGTTCGGCGCGAGGTCCCGGTCCGGGTGCTGCTCGAGTCGGACGGCTGGAGCCGCGAACTCGTGGTCAGGCAAGCAAGGCGGCTTAACGGGATCCCGGAAGTCGCGGGAGACTCGTGCGCCGAAGCCCTTGCCGCCGACGGCTTCGAGATCCTGGCCAGTGACGGCGTCACCGGCGGCATCATGCGGGTGCGCCAGAAGGCGACTCGGGCCGACAGCCGTAACAAGAACCGGCGCGTCTACCCGCGCGACGTGCTCCAGGCGGCGATCGACGCCGCACGCCCCTTAGCCAGGGGCGGAGGCATGCTCTGCGAGTACCGCCACCCAGACGTGGCGGTGGTCAAGGGTGAGGAGCGGTTCGTCGACAACCCCGATCGTAAGAGCGCGCGGGTGGACGACATCTCCGACGTCGGAGCGGACGGCTGGGTCTACGTGACCCGCACGATCCTCGACACCCCGGAGGGGCGGCGCCTGAAGGCTCGGTTCGACGCCAAGAACCCGCCCGGAATCAGCACCCGCTTCAAGGTCCGCACCCGCCCCGGCAAGGTAGCGGGCGATTCCGTCCAGGTCGCCACCTCCATGGCGATCTACACCTGGGACGACGTGGAAGACCCGGCCGTGGACGGCGCCGGATCGTTCGAACTTCTCACCGACAGCGTGCTCCGGCGAATCCACGAAGCCGATGGCACCGATGGGCGCGATCCCGCGCAAGGAAACCAGACACCCCGAATGAAAGAAACCATCCTCAAGAAGCGCACCGCCCTGCTCGCGCTCATCGCCGCCTCTGCCGCCGTCGACGCCGTCGCTGGTGCCCGCAAGGCTTACCACGACGCCATCGAGGGAGCCTCCAGCCTCGGAATCGACGCTACGGAACTGCAGGACCTGCGCGTCCAGGCCGCCAAGGACGACGCCGAGATGGTGTCCGCCGGCTACCGACCCGGCGCTCCCGCTCCGACATTCGTCGATCCGAAGCAGGGTGAGCCCGGCTACGCGCCCGACACCGAGGCCAACAACAATCCGGCACCCCGCGACCCTACCCCGCACGACCTGAGGGCAGACGACGTCTCGACCGTCGTGAAGATGGCTCAGCGGGAGCGCGAGCGTGAGGCCCGAGAGAAGCTCACGAACGAGATCCGGACGAAGCTCGAGTCCGACGGAGTCCAGGCGAAGCTCAGCGGCCTGCCGGAGTCGCTCCGGGAGAAGGTCCGCGACCACGTGCTGCAGATCGCAAGCGACGCCGCCGGAGTAGACGCCCTTGTCGATGGACAGGTGGAGATCTTGGGCAAGGCGCTGGCCGACGAGCGGCTCCGTAACGGTGGTGTCGCTCGCGGAGCCACCACAGAGGACCCGGCGACTCCGGGTGGCGCTCGCGTCAAGACGGGGGCCAAACCCTGGATGGAGAACGTCGACCGGCTCAACGCGGCCGCCGACGACATGCTTCGGGCCAGCGGCGCCATCGACCCTTCCGACCCCGAGGTGAAGCGCCTGCGCGCCCACAACGAGGAGGCGTTCCTGAACCCGCTCATGGAGGGCATCGCCCGCAGCGCCGGGTGCGACTCCACCGAGCGCTGGGTCGCCGAGAACGACGCGTTCTTCGGCCCAGAGGGCCAGCAGGCGGTCACCGACTCTCTGAAGGCCGCGGGCGACGCCACCACCACGGCGAACATGCTCAACCAGCCGACGATCGCGATGTTCGTGCTGTACCAGCGCTTCTGGGACAGCCAGGCGATCCAGTACGTGGCGCCCTTCGGACCTGGCTCCGAGTCGGCGAGCTGGGAGCAGTTCCAGGAACCGATCGGAAGCGTGATGCGCGTGCCGGTGGAGACCTACACCGGTCCTGGCGGCTACGGCGCTTCCAGCCAGTACTACGACGCCGGCCTGCTGACCCCGGAGAACACTGGAATCGACGAAGCCTCGCTCGGTCTGACGTGGCTGCCCTTCGCCGCCCAGTGGCGACGCATCGCGATCAACCCCACCCGGGACTTGATCAAGGCCATGGGCAACGGTCCCGCGAACATCGCGGCGGTGGCGCGGATGCTCATGCACTCCTCGCGGGACGCTGGGCGCCGGATCGACCGGGCGCTGCTCAACGAGATGGTGCTGATCGCCGACGAGTACGGTGCGGCGTCGGTGGCGGGCGAGAGCTACACCACCGGCAACAACCAGCTCCCGAACCAGTCGGTGTTCGGCGCGGGCTCCATCAGCGTCAACCTCAACCCTACGAAGGTGGCGAGCGCGGCGATCGCGGCGACGGACCCGCAGGTGAAGTACGGCGCCAACGTCTTGGCCGCACTCCGGCTCCGAACGGGCCAGGCAGGAACGGCGAACCCGTACTTCGGCCACGTCGACTCCCAGGGGATTGCCTGGGGCTCGGTACCGCTCGTCCGCCCGCGAACGGTGGTCGACCTGGTCGGAGGCGTGGCCACCGCTACGACGAAGAACGCGCTCACCGTCACCGCCCCCGCGGCTATGGTCGAGGGATACCTGGACGACAACCTCCAGATCCAAGCCAAGCCGGGAGCGCCCAACCCCACCTTCGCGGTGGACTGGGAGCGCGGCGTGATCGTATTCAACGCCGCCGCCGGACTGGCGGGAGGCGGGGGCGTCGTCACCACGACGATCACCCTGAGCTACTCGTACGCGACGAACTTCGACGTGTTCAACCTCTCGAACCCGACCCTCGCGGCGGGCCAGACGTACGAGATGTACCTGTCGTCCCTCCTGCGGCAGATCGACCAAACGGCGGCGTACATGGGTTCTTACCCACGCTACATGGCCCCGAACCTGGGGCTGATGTCCCTCAACGCGGCCGCGAAGGTGACGTCGGCGCAGACCTTCTTCCAGTGGGCCAGCCCCAAGGGAACGGAGTTGTACCCGACGCCCTCGTACTTCGCGAGCCGCAACGGCATCAACCACGCGCGGCTCAACGCGCCGTGGTTCGCGGGGGACAACCGCATCCTGCTGACGCGAAAGGGCTCGACCCGGTACGGGATCGACACGCCATGGGAGGTCAAGGGGCCGTTCCCTAAGTACGAGCCCGTCACCGGCAAGATCGTGGCCTCCGAGGTCTACTACGGCCAGGAGAACAGCGCGATCGGAACGCCTCAGGTCCAGGACCTGGCGGGCACGGTGATCAACCCCGTGGGCCGCACCATCCTGCTCAAGTAAGGGCGGCAATCGAAGGGCCTTCTGGGAGGAAGGCCCTTCGCACTCTCTTGGATTCCTTTACCGTATGGACACCAACCGCTTCGACGAAGACCTCGGCTCCGCACTCAAGGACCCTGCCGGCCAGGTGTGGACGTCGGGGGAGCGGACCTCGGCGATGCTTCGGGCGGTGCGCGAGTACTCCCGCTACGTTCCCGCCCTTCGTCGCATGGGCGAGGCCGTCCTTTGCCGGGCGCTGGAAGCGGGCGCGACGCAGGCGAAGCTTCTGGGCGGTCCCCTCGCGGTGGGCCAGAGCCTGACGATCGATGCGCTGGGCCGGGCGGAAACCCGGACGATCCTCGATGTGGCTCCGGTGCCGCTCGGCGGCGAAGACGGACCGGCGGTGCTGGTGACCCTGAGCTCCGCCTTGGCTTTCGGCCACTCCACCGGCGTCCACTGCGTCCGCGACCCGCTGGGCCTGGCGCTGGAGGTGGACGCAAACGCTTACGCGCTCCCTTGCGACATGGTGAGGCCCGAGCAGGAGAGCTTCGACCTCGCGGTAGGAGCCCGGGGGAGCGTCCGGAAGGGGTCCGGGTTCTACGACGCCGTCTACACGAACTCTGCCCGCTACAGCGGAGCGGGATCGGGTTACCGCCAGAACTACGGAGGGGGCTGGCACTCGCGCATCGGCCCGGGTGGAGTGATCCCTCAGCCTCTTGGCGAGACGGTCTACCGGTTCCACCTCGACGGAATCCCCCGCCTAAGCGTCGTCCCGACCCCGACCGCAGCGCGGACCCTCGATTTCTTCTACTACGGGCAGCACCTTCCCGAGACGGTCCCGGACCACGAGTCGGAGACGTTGCTGCTCTACGCGCTCTACTCCGCCCTCTCCGCCAAGGCAGCCGAACGGGCGCGGGCGCTGAGCGGTTCGGAAAAGGACAGCGTCCGGAGCCCCCACCTCAACGCCAAGACCCTCCAGGACCTGGCGGAATCGGCGCTAAAGCAGTGGGACCTGCGGATTAGGCACCGGCCCTACGCCACCACGGGATGACCATGCTCGACGACTGGCAGATCGACAACTACAACGACCGCTTCAGCGTGTTCCGGCAGGACGAGCGGGACCGCGACCAGGACGGCGAGCCGCTCGGGGTGCGGATGGTCGAAGGGGCTCAGTACCAAATGTGCAAGCTCTACACGACCTCGCAGTTCGACTCTCCGGGAGCGGTGGCCCAGAGCAACCGCGACAACCTGCAGACGTCCGACTCCCTTCGATGCGCTATCGAGGTGGAAGTGCGAGCCGAGGACCTGGTGAGGATCGACGCCGGGCCCGACGGCAGCGAGTGGTACACGGTCGCGGGCTCTCCTTTACGGCGGCGCGACTTCTCCGCCTTCGCCGAAGTTTTCCTTCAGACCACGAACCCGCCGACCGTGCTGGTCGGCTATTGGGACGCATAGAACACCATGAAACTCAAAGTAATCAGCAAGGGCCTCGGCAAGAATCTCCGGTTCGAAAATGCGGAGACTGGCGAAGAAATCCAGATCGACGGAGTGGAGCGAGTCGATTGGAGTCAGGACCGGGGGCCCGCGCGACTCGTGGTGACCCTGCTCGAGTTCGAGATCCAGGCCGAGGGGCCGTTCAAGACCCGCCGCCCGCCGATGGAGCCAGAAGGCGCGCAGGATGCCTGACTTCTTCCCCTCCTTCCTCGACGAGCTCTTCGCCATCGTCGCCACCGTCTGGCCCGAGATCGTGGTGCCGGGGACGCCGGATCCTGATAATCCGGATCGGTTCCTGAAGCCAACCTGCCACACGGACCTCCAAGCTTTACGCATCTCGCTAGTGGAGTACTCGAAGGACGGAATCGCTGGCAAGGGGCGGCCCGCGCCGCCTTACGCATTCATCCAGATCGGGGACTTTGTGCCGGACGAATCCTGGGGAGCGACTAACAGCAACCTTCGCCGCGCTCCGATCAGCGTGCACTACGTCGATGTCGAAGCCACTGGCCAGAAGGCGCTCAACGCAAAGGCGTTCGCTTTACAGCAGCACGTCGACGGTGGCCTTGGCTTCTCGACGTTTCAGAGCATCGAAGAAGGCCAAACCGATTCCAGCGGGTCCAACCGCGTCAACCAGGCGTTAGCCGCTGAATCGAAGGTGAAGCTGCTCTGCGCCAGTGTTCATTGGGAACCGGGACTGCTCGTGGGAGGAACCGGCTGATGGACGACCTCGACCGATTCGAGCGAGACCTAGTGAGAAGGGTGCAGCGTGGGGAGCAAAAGAGCGCCAGGGAAGGAGTCCAGTTCGCCAAGACCCGCAGCCAAGGCCCACTGACTTACTCGGACTTGCGCAAACGGGATCACCCCTTTGCCGTTCGCCATGGGACGCCAACGGCCGAGCCTGCAGTCATCAACCGCCACAGCGGTGTATTCGAGCGGTCGTGGCGACTCAAGCCGCAGCCGTCCGGTGCCGCCCCCGTCATCGAGAACATCGCTTCCTACGCTCCGTACCTGGAGCACGGAACGCAGTCCATGTTCCGCCGCCCGATCGACCAAAGCATTCAGGCGTTCCTGACAAGGGTCCGACCAAGGAACATCGAATCCGAGCTATCGAAGCTAGAGCCACCCCAATGAAGATCAAGGAAACCCAACTGACCCCACCCGCCGGATTCAACAACGTCCAGCGGACGATTTGCCGAGTGATCGAGGTCGAGGAAGCGCCGCCCGGTGCCACCATCGTCCCCGACGAGACCCCCCTGCACGACTGGCAGGACGAGGAGGCGTAAGTGGCCGACGGAATCAAGAACTTCACCATTGGAAAGGACCTCTACGCGGTCAAGGTCTCGCCCTTGACCATCGCGGCCAACGGCGCGATCACCGTTGGCGCCGCACGAAGCCTCAAGGGCTACATCGACTCGGTGCGGATGAGGATTTTCAAGGCGACTGACAAGATCATGTCCGTCGATACCAACCAGGCCAATACGGTCTCCCTCTACAGCGATTACCAGCTCGTACTGTCTGAGAAAAAGCGCCGCCGATCGACCTCCGGATCTGGACCTATTGCGGGAAGTACCACTGGGGACGGCACCGGCTCCATCCTGCCGATGATCGCAGCCAACTTCTCTGCGGTTCGAGTTGAGTTCACCCAATGCACCGTCAACGGAGTCGCCAGCACGGGAGAGACCTACGTCTGCTATGGCGAGTGGACGGACTTCGACGACGGCACCAGCGGTCAGGGCGGCCAAGTGTGCACCCTGACCATCGAGCCGATCGACCTCACGGGGCTGGGTGGATCTACCTCCTCGGTCGTCTTGGACACCACTAGCTCGGGAGCAGCCTCTTAATGCCGAAGGTCGACGTCGACACACTGAAAAGGCCCCGTCCAGTTACCAAGCAGTTCCGCTTTACCGATCCGTCGAATCCTGGCGTCGAGATCGAGCTGAACCTGCGGCCGCTGGACCCGATCGAGGACGAGAAGGCTCTGGAGTACGCCAACCAGCTCTCGAGGCGGTGGCTGACGGGTGGGTTCTTCTGGGAAGACCGTCAAGAGTGGCGGAAGGACCCGATTCCGTTGCACGCTCAGGACGGCGTACCGATCGCCGTAAACGAACGCGCCCTCACGATAGTCGCGAGACTGGAGAAGATGCAGGGTGAGCCACTGCCCGAGGACGCCTACACCGCCGAGGAGTTCTTGCGGATCGCGGTCAGCATGCCCGAAGCCTGGAGCGGCATCCAGGCGGCGTACTGGAGTCTCCTCAGTGGCGAAGAGGGCTGGCAGGGAAAAGGTTCGAGGGAGCCTTCGGCGTAGCGGTCAGGGCGGCCCTCGAGCTGAACCAACCGCATCCGGAGGTAACCCTCTCCACCCTTTCCCACCTGCGCTACATCGCCACTTGCCTTCGGTCTCTCGCATCGAAGGCAGGCGACGACCCTGGCCCGCTCCCCTACCCCATCGGCGACGCCTTCACCGCCGACTACATCGCTCTCACGGAGCCGTACGACTCCGGTGATGAGGAAGTCGACTCTTCCGGCAACGGACTAGCCGAAGCTCTTGAGATTGGAATCGTGTTCTGATGGCTTACGAGATCACCCTGGACCTGAACATCGCCCCCGTCCGAATGAAGGTCTCGGAGGTGAAGCAAAGCATTGGCTCCCTCGAAAAGGAGGCTACCGGTGTAGCCCAGCGGGCCAAGGACCAGGCTCAAAAGGAGAAAGCAGAAGAGCGAGCGCGACGGGTCGAGGAGAAGCGCGCAGCCCAGGAAGAGCGTCGCCAGGCGCGGGAATCCCGGGAGGCTGCCAAAGAGGAACAACGAATCCAGAAGCAGCGCGAGCGGGAAGACGTTCGCGCGAAACGTGAGGAGGATCGGAGACGAAATCAAGACGGGGGGTTCAACTACATCGCCGGGGCTAACGCCCAGGTCGCAAAGGCTGAGCAAGGCCTGCTTATGGCCCAACTGGCGAACGATCCGGCGAAGATTCGAGACGCACAGGTGGCTCTCGAGCGCGCCCGTGCTCGCCAAGCGCGCGACGAGAAGTTCATGGACGGTCCCCAGGAGAAGACCCAGCAGGAAAAGATCATGGAGGCTCTGATGAGCTCGCGGATCGGTCGAAATGGCCAGCTCTACCCGCTCGTTGGGAAGCTCCACGCGGCTGGCCTTGCGAACGCTGACGAACTCAAGGGCAAACTGACCGACTTCGGCTTGGACCCCGGGAAAGCCGCAAGGCTCGCCCCAATGGTCGCTTCCGTAGCCAGTGCGGCGATGCCATTGCTCTTGGCCGGCGGTGCAGCGGTAGCGGCTGGTGCTGCCGCCTACAAGATCGCTGAGGTAGGGGTTGCCTCGATGCGGGCGGGTGCGTCCGCGTACTGGGCTGGAGGAGGCACACCGGGCGAAACCGGCCAGGCGATGGCGATCGGCCGCTTTCTCGGAGTCGATCCTGCGCAAAGGGCGCTGGAGTTAGCAGAACGCCTCAACCAGGGAAGCTACGGCTCCGCCTACATGAGAAGTAGAGGCATCACCGACTTTGGTGGACGGACGATCGACAAGACGAAGAACTACCTGCGGTCGATCGACGAACTCTACAAGATCAAGGACGACGATCAAGCGATCCGGGTGGCCCGAGACATCGGCATGGAGCGAGAGCTCTGGATGCGCGACCTCAGCCCTGGCACCAAGGACCGCTTGACTCGAAGCATGGGCGATGCCGGATCAAAGTCAGAGCGCCGTGCTGCAGCCGAGTACGAAGCCGAAAAGACGATGCTGTCCTCCGATTGGGACAAGTTCGTCCGGTTCGCCAGCCGACCGTTTGTGGCGGGCGCGGGCACTGTAATGCGGACGGTGAACAGCATGGAGGCAACCGACTGGGCTCAGGCTTTGAACCCGGGCACCTGGATGAGGAAGGGGTCGCAGGCCATCGGAGAGAGACTTGTCGGCGGCTCGGCACCCTCGAAGGAACTGAAGGAAGCCGCGAAGGAACTGAAGGATGCAGGACGCACCCTGAAGAGCGGCCCGGAGATGATCGGCGGCGGCTCACGTACAAGAGGCGCAGTGCCTGCGGGTTGGCGCTACGCGATGATGGAAGACGCCCTTAGTGGGCAAGCCCAGATGATGGGAGCTTTCTAGGCACCGACTAATCTCACACTCCTCCGCAGCACCGTGCCAGTTTCAGGGCGCGGTGCTTCGTCGCGTCACCAAGGGACAAATATGAGCGTCACCCCAGGAAGAAAAACAGTCGTCACCATCGACGCCCCGACGCACTCGACGGTCGAGCCACGCTACTACCTCGAAGTCGAGGACGAGATGATCAGCGCGGGAGGCCCGGACTTTGCCGATCACGTGGAGCTGATCCCGACCATCGGATGGCGGCTCGCGAGCTACCAACGAGTCGCCAGCGAGAAGCACGAAAAGAGCGTGGCGGACGCCTCTGCGATCACGCCGTCCAACGGCAACGCGACGGTGGCCACCGGTCTGCTCGAGGTAAGCGTTCAACGCGCAAATACCGAGTTGACGGGCGTGGCCCTCGGCTCCCAGCGGGCAGCAGGGGACAAGCACCTCCAGAAGAACGTCGCGGCCGGTGCCACCTTCGCCGCTGAGCTTGCTGACGGGGCCGCCTTCACGAAACCGGACTCGGCAAACGATACCGTGCCCCTAGACAGGGTGCTGGTCTCCAAGGAGATCCACGAGCCGTATCAGACCATCACGGTCACCCTCTATCCCATGCCCGCGAACGGGCTGAAGACGGTACAGCGGATCATCCGTATCTACTTCAGCGGCATCCCCGGTTCGACGGCGACGGACACGGCGGCCAAGAAGGGTGTAGGAGCCTATTCCTTAGCCCTTTCCGGGGATGGAACGGCTGAGCTGTACGAGCGCCTCAAGGACAACACGTGGCGGTTCCGTAAGCTCTTCCAGTGGGCAGCGCCCTCGGACGTCGCCGGTAAGGCCCATACGATCACGATCGCGTCGGACGCAACCAAAGAGGGTGGGAAGTGGGTCGGCTCGAAGATCATGTTCGAGTTCGGGTCGGTCGGCAACGCCCTGGAGGCTGCTGTTCGAGGCATTACCTCGTTCGCCACCGGGCCGCGGTGGCAGTACTACCACGTCCCTCAGTTCGACAAGTCGATCGCGCCGACCCTCCAGCCCATCCGCGCCGATGTTCGCCGAGACGTCCGAGCGATCTTCCAGTTCCACGTTGCTCGCTATTTCCCCAGCGGCACACTCAAGAGTGGAAACTTTGGGCTGGCCCACCCTCCCACTGGCGACGAGCCGATCAGGCTTGAGTACTACGGCGACATCCCTGAGGGCACCAGTGTAGATTGCGCGCTCTACGATGCGGATGGTACAGCGCTCGTCCTTGATGACTCCCCAACCGTGGCCACCCTAACTTCGGGAGCACGATCGTTCCTCCCTGTTACGCGGCATCGCTTCTTCTACGCGGTCTTCACGTTGCACGCAAGTGCCGACGGAAAGAAGACACCCACGGTCCATCGGATGCGGGTCATTCGGCACGCTACCCTCAAAGCGTACACGCCGGAGCCGGTCGTGCCGATCCGCGTGACGGGGCTCTCGTTCACCGGAGCGGGTCCCGACCCGATGACTGAATCGGGCCTGATCGCGATCGAGGACTTGGAGGGGTCGCTCACGTCTCTTCGCACCCGGGGAAAGCAGCCCGTTCGCGTTGAGGTCCGGTACGATCCAGCCGACCCGACGAAGGTTTCACGCCTGTTCCAAGGCTACGCGGTGACGACCCGCGGCAAGCGCAAGGGCAGCGCACGGACGGAGGACGTGGGGGGATCGTTTATGCGCCCCCGCCAGTTCCCTTCCGCCAACTGGCGGGAGTTCACCGTGCGATGTGCGGGCGAGTGGGCGAAGCTGGCCAGGATGCAGGCCCCGGCGCTGATCGCGTTCAACAACGATCCGGCGCTCGCGAAACCGACACCCTACAAGGTGACGGACGTCGTTAGGAGGCTTCTTTGGGACGCGGGATACCCGGAGGAGATGGTCGATGTGCCGGACATGCCGATTCGGTTCTTTTCCGACGGCAAGACTTCGCTGCTCGTTGAACAATACACCGAACTTGGGCCTCTTATCGTCCAGCTAGTACGGGACTACCTCGGCGGCTACCTGATCTTCGACCAGAACGTGGGCGACTTCGGTGCGTGGCGTGTTAAGCTCGCTCCCCGCCCACCCTATCGGAACCTGGCAGAGTTCGTGACCGATAGGACCTGGACCGCCCCGGGCCTGCGACAGGGTATGAACCTCAACGCTTACGATCCAACGACGGACGCGGGCGGCCAGGTCGTGAAGCGGGTTCCAATTCGAAAGGGGACCTTGGTTGAGGAACCGGTGCCGCCCGAGTGCAACATCTTGTACGTCACAGGAGTTGGTTCGCCGGGAGGAAGTCTTTCTAAAAGCGGCTCCGATAACAGTGTCGCACTATCGCAGTGGACCTACAACCCGAAGTCAGCCTGGCTCTTCGATGATCAGCCGGTTCCTCCAGATCCGGAATCCCCTGATTACCTCGGCTATGCCCTTCCCCTCTACTATTCCGATGGCGGGTTGAACACCCCTCACGCCGTCAACTTCACGCTGCGGCGGATCTATGATATGGCAGCACACGGTCAACTTAGGAAGACTTTCGAGGCTCCACTAGTCCTCGTCCAAGACCAGTCAGACCCCCTCGCCGCGAGGCTCCGCCCTCTCATGTTCGGCGACGGCATTTTGTTCAACGGCGAACAGTACATCGTCGACTCGTGCAACGCGGATTACAGTGGCCGCTCCGGCGGCGACCGGATTCAGGCAGCGGCGTACGAGATCTTTCAGGTTCCAGCTCTTCAGGACTACTCGCTGCCCACGCTGGGGAGAACCGATTGAGAAAGATCACCCTCCTTAAGCGGGCACACCGCCAAATGCTGCTGGGAATGCAGGCGGTGCCAAACCAGCGCCGTGTTTACACTTCTCAGACCAAGTGGGGATTGTCAGCCACTGAAATTCTGAAACTTCCACAGCAACCGACCGACCCGATCCAAAAGCCAGATGGGACGTTCCTATTCATGTTGGGCTACTCCCCACTTGGAGGCCCCGATGAACTGGGCTAGTTGCTGGGTCGGTAACCAGGCACGACCCGCACTCTTACGAGGGCTTCCTCCCGGTGTCCCCGGTACAGGCATCTCACCTCGACATCCTTGATGTCCTCGTGACGCAAAGCCTGGAAGAGGTATCGAGTTTCCTGCCCAGGCGCGAGCCGATCGTTAAAGCTCCGGTCAACACTCACAGCCAAGAGCCGAGTGGAGGAGGTGTTGCCAGTCTCAAAACCGTGGCTCGCCACAGGTGTCAGGACTACGGCATAGACGCGGATGTCCTGAAGCGGCGAATTAGAATCATTGCGCAAGTAAAACTCGGTCGACCCGTAGGACTCGGAAAGAGTGACGGTTGCTTTAGGTGCGAGGAGGTAGGCGACAACCAGCGATCCGCCGAGGAGGCAAACGGCTACCACTGCCGCGCGGAAAATCGGGCTAGACGAGAGCTTTGGGCGCAAACCGCACGAGGGGCAGCGTCTTGACGCGGCCGGGGCCGCCGTCCCGCATCTAGGGCAAAGTTTGGTGGCCTGTGCGGCGGCCGGTGACCTCATCTCAGCGGCATTGTAACACGGGCAATGGTCCACCGGCTCCTCACTGAATCCAGTAGGATCAGTCGATGGACGAAAGTAGCACCCCAGGCAAGCAGTACACCAAGGAAGAAGTCGCCGAGGCGGTCGTCAAGCACTCGCACGACCTCCAGCGGGCACTTAACAAGCTGGCTAGTTCGACAGAGCCTGGAGGGCCTCAAACTGAGGCAGGGATGCTGGCAATGGCGCTCCGAAGCGCTGCCGTGACCTTACAAGTCTCGCAGAGCACCCTCCTGCTCCTCGACATCGTCCACTTCTCGCAGACCGGATCGCACATCCCGACCGTTGAAGACTAGGACAAAGCCGAGACTGCCCGATGCGGCAGCCTTCCGGCTCACCCGCCTTCCAGGCTGGGTGTGGAGTGAAACGGCTCTGGGAGGGCCGGACGGGCTGGGATGAGGCCGGGTTACGGAGTTATTCGATCCTCGTCTCGTGCCACGCCAGCCCTTCCCCATTGTTGTTGGGGATAAGTTGGTTCAGGCAACCCCTCCGCGCCGCCTTCCGTAATTCCTCTGTTGGACAACAGACTCATCCGAGACCCCGGCTACATCGACGCGGAGTGGCGGGAGGTTCCCGACGAGCCATCGCCCCTCGTCCAACCGTGCCCGCACTGCGGGAAGGATTTCGCCCCTGCCTTCGGCCAGTGCTACCACTGCTTCGGATTCCGGCGCGAAGGGTTCTGGTGCAGCTGCTGGCGGCACCTGATGGCGAACCTGAGGCGCGATGGGTGGATGCGGTGATCCTCAGTCGGTGCCAGGACTACCGGGCTCTTGCACAAGGCACTCGAGCGGAAGCCGGAGGTTCTCGTGAAGCAGGCGTATAGTCCGCACGCTGAGGCCGCGCTTGCCGGCGAGGAAGTCAGAGACGCGGCTTTGCCCTCCGAAGTAGGGCGCGAGGTCGCGCTGGCTCAGGTTCCGCTCCGCCATCACTTCCTTGACCGCCGTCACGGGGTCGGGCGGTCCGATGGGGTGGTGCTTGAGCTCGTAGTCGTGGATGAGCACCGCGAGCACGTCGCGCTCGTCGGCCTCCGGCGTGCCCTCTTCCGCGTGGAAGATCGCCGCCACCCTCTCCAGGGCGGCGGTGAGGTCGTCCTCAGTCCGGATGGGCTTGATCGTGGTCGTGCTTACCATTTCTTGATTTCTCCCTTGATCCGGTCGTACTCGGCGTGAGTGCCGATCCACCGGACCAGAACGTAGTGCGACTGGTAGTTGACGTTGGCGACGAGCCGGTAGTTGTTGCCGCCCACGTTGAAGACGACGTGGTTTCCTACCTGGTCCGCTGACTGGAAGTCTTGGCGGAGGTCCGCGAAGCTCGACCACTCGGCGGCGTTGGTGCGGCTGAACCAGGCTCGGAGAGGCCTTTCGGCGTCGGCGTGACCCGCCTGCCAGAACTCTCTCAGTGCCCTCATCGCCAACGTTCGCATACCAACATGGTATCACAATTTATACCGAAACGGTATCTATTTTAAAGGATTTTTCCACTTTTTCTCGGACTGAACCGTTCTTTGTCGGGAAAGCCTAGCCACCATGCCAGCCGGATTCGAAGGACCGACCACTCGACAGCGTGACCTCGTGTTCCGCCTGCCCTTCAACCTCGCGGTGGACTCGTTCTGCGAGACCGACCCGGTGACGAAGGACCGGGTGTACGACAAGACCAACCGGGGTGGGGAGGCCCAGATCTCTATCCGGGGCTTCCGCGCGGGCGCGGGCTACCAATGGATCAACATGAACCCCGCTTCGGGGGTGAGGCCGCCGGGATGGGTGGACGACTTTCAACCGTTCGTCCAGTTCAGCGCATCCTTCTTCCCCGACGATCCGGGTTACCCCTCCCAGATCGTGGTGATCCCGCCGACCACCGTCGCACCGGGGGAGTACGACCCGAACGGCATGCTCACCATCCGCTACCCGGTGGAGCAGTTCGTTTCCTTCGGGACCAATTTCAGCACGAACCGCTCGCTGCTGAGGCTCTGGGAGAACCGGCGGCCGGGCACGCTCGCGGAGCTAACGGTCACCTTCGGCGGAGTCTCGGGATCGGTCCTCGTCCCCTTCAACGCGGCCATGTACGGCTTCAACGGGGCGACGACCTTCGCCCGCGCCATCCGGAGCACCGCTTCGGCCTCCATGACCCCCTCGCAGGACGGTCTGGCGTTCGGATACCCCTTCTCGCGCGAGGGGTCGGTCTACGGCTACGTCGGTGAGAGCGACGCGATCGAGAAGATCGGGTTCAACCGCTCGAGCACGGCAGGGCCGCTGATCGCGACCACGACCGCCTACGGACTCGCCCAGACCACCACGGGCTTCCGATTTAGCGAGGAACTGCCGCGCCGCGTCATCGGGATCGAAGGCGAGTACCGGTGCTTCGACCAACGCTATCCCGGCACCGTCAAGGTCTTCGCCACGGGGTTCGAGGGCTCGGCGGCCGAGGGTAAGGCCAAGGCGTTCGCCGGAAACGGCGGCGTGAGCGGCAGCGGACTGCAGCGGGCGTGCTCGAGCAACCTCGTCGGGTTCCCGAACGGCGACGTGACGAGCGGCAACCTGTACGCCTATCCCGACTCGGCCACCTACAACGCGCAAGGAGACCAGGGGGCGGGGGCTCCCTTCGGCCGGGCGCTCTACTGGCCGTGCGTGCAGCTCGCGCACCAGGACCACGTGTCGGCGGTGCCAGCCCAGTGGGACGACGGGGGGATCCTGTACGACGGTCCGGACCTGGAGCTCTCCAGCACCGGGGCGGACCGGACCATCCTCGCCGAGTACCCCTCCGGGCTCGTGACGATGGGTTACCGGTATTTCATGGCCAACGTCGTGGCCTCGGTGGGTCAGGTCGACTCCGTGACGCTGACGGTCGGAGCGGACAGCTGGGCGGCGGTGCCCGACGAGAACGGGGACGTGATTTGGGACACCGCCCGAAGCGCCAGCGATCGCGACGGCACTTGGCCGCTCCACTTGGTGACGTTCCCCGATGGCACCGGCCGCTACTTGCCCACGGCCCAGCGCACGGACGCTCTCAACTACGCCGAGAGCCTGACCCTCGCCTTCCACGTCACGCCGGACTCGGTGGCCGGGGAGGCGGTCTTCACCATCTCCGGCTTCCGGCTCCAACGCAAGCGCGTGCCCGCGCTGGAGTTCGTCACCTCATTCGGACCGGAGGAAGCGTACAAGGGCGTCCAGACGGCGCGGCGGGGCATGTGCGCGATCGTGGACGGTCGGATGTCGTTGGAGTTCCCTGCCCAGATCAACGGCGCCGGAGTGGGCGTGGAGCAGTTCGTAGCATACGTCAACGGGATTCCGGGCTGGTCGGCGACGCTCCTCGACAGCGGCTATCCCTACATCCTCAACACCTCGGTGGTGGTAGGCGAGCTCGGCGGGCCCTGCGCCGCCTGGAACGGCGAGCGATGGGTCGACTTCAGCAACCGCGAGATGACGGGGGGATCCATCGTGATCCCCGCCCAGGTGACCTACGAAGAGTTCGACCCGCACCCGGGCGCGGGCGAACCCCAAACGGGCGTCGGCTACGGGGACGCGTCGATCGCTTCGCCCTACCGGTTCCTCGGAGTCCTCATGGGGCGGGCATGGGGCATCGCCGAGGATGCCTCGAGCACCGCCACCGCGATCGACGATGAAGGCAATACCGGCGGAACCGCGACGGTGCTAAGCGACATGAGCTACCAGACGGGTGCG
>Ga0216301_1000103_pt1 | contig 22737 bp, 18 predicted proteins | sample 4hB_Boncat_minus_FD_156203 | JGI IMG/M metagenome (GOLD analysis project Ga0216301, IMG submission 156203) | Terrestrial sediment cell enrichment communities for BONCAT metagenomics from Utah, United States - 4hB_Boncat_minus | ecosystem: Environmental > Terrestrial > Deep subsurface > Rock...
CCGAACACCGAACACCGAACACCGAACACCGAACACCGAACACCGAACACCTACTCAACAAGCGCCTGGATCATCCGTACCGTTCGGCCCGCAGCCTTCACATCGTGGGCGCGGATGATCTTCGCGCCCTGTAACTGCGCGTAGCCCTGGACCGCCAGTGTGCCCTCCAGCCGGTCTTCCACCGGCAAGGGCACTGCGCCGCCGAGGATCCGGCCGATGAACGACTTCCGGCTTACGCCGATCAACACAGGGTAGCCCGTGTCGGCTAGACGAGGGATGTTTCGAAGGAGCTCGAGGTTGTGGTCGACGGTCTTGCCAAAGCCGATGCCGGGATCGATCCAGATCTTGTCTGCCGCGATGCCGTGTCCTTGGGCAAAGGCCGCGCGCTCCACGAGGAACGATCGGACCTCTTCCACCACGTCCTCGTAGTGCGGGTTGGCCTGCATGGTCCGCGGCGTTCCCTGCATGTGCATGAGGCACACGGTGCAACCGGCATCGGCGCATACCTGCGCCATCTCCGGATCCGATAGGGCAGTGACGTCATTGACGATGGCCGCTCCGGCTCCCAAAGCCCGTCGGGCCACGCTGGCTTTCATCGTATCGACCGAGACCGTAATGCCGGCTGCCGCGAGCGCTTCTACTACCGGTACGACCCGCCGCGTCTCCTCATCCTCGGACACCGGATCCGCACCCGGGCGCGTGGATTCACCGCCCACGTCGATGACGTGGGCTCCGTCATCGACCATCTGGCGAGCGGCGTCGACGGCCGTCTGGAAGCCAAAGTGTTGCCCGCCGTCGCTGAACGAGTCGGGCGTCACGTTCAGAATGCCCATTAGGATTGGGAATGGGGCGTCATTCACTGGCGGAGTGCCTCTTGGAGGTAGACCTTCGCGTCACGCGGCATAGAGTTGCTCGCGTTGCTCGTTGATCCAAAGGATCAAGTATTGATTCTTGATCGCGGGTCTTTCTAGCAGGTCGATCTTTCGACCAAAGAGGTCCTCGAGTCCGAAGAGCAGGCCGAAAAAGCACTCGCTTTTCCGCTTGCCGGCTTCGGGCAAGAACTGGACGAGAAAGTCGAGGTCGCTCCGGCTTGGCTCGAAGTCAGAAGTCGTTGCGGATCCGAAGATCTCCAGGGACGCTACTGCGAACCGCTCACAAAGAGCCGTTAGTTCCGAACGCCTTTCCTCGACCTCCGCAATAGCCACCCTCCTATTCTCCCCCAGCTCTAACGGACCTCGGCCAGGCTGAACCGCTCGTGCAGAAGCCGAACGGCCCGCAGGGTGTCCGATTCCGGCACCAGCACGCTCAGTGAGAAATCGCTGTCGCTGGTCTGAAGGACGGCGATCTGGTTTTCGTACAGCGTCGACAGGACGTTGAGGAAGAGCCCGGGCTGCTGCATGTACTCGTGGCCGACGAGGCTCACCATCGTGCAACCTTCAGTGAGCTGCGCGCTGATGCGGCGGACATCCCCCAGCGCTTCAAGGAGCGCCGCTTGGGTCTCGACTTCACGGGAGGGCTGCTGGCCGATCTGGAACAGGTACACCCGGCGGTCCTCGCAGACCATGGGGATTACCAAGCCGTCGAGCACGTCCTCCACTACGGCGTACTGGGAGCGGGGGACGGCGAACCCGGTGCTGCTGGGGCTCATGTCGAGCATGAACAGGTTCACCCCGTAGCGCGCCATCGTTTCATAGATCCGGCTCTCCAGGGTCACCCGGTCTTCGTCGTTGGCGCCACTCAGGTCGAACTGAAGGTACACGAGCTTGCCGGTGTGGGTCACGCCGGTGACACGGCGGCCAGGGAAGTGCTCGCGCTTGACGATCTCGGTGCCTTCGTCGTCGCTGAACGTGTTCTTCACCCAGAGCGGGATGTCGTAGTGCATCGCGACCTCGGCTGCGCGGGGGTGCACGACCTTCGCACCCAGGTGCGCGATCTCCGCGACCTCGTCGTAAGTGACCTTCCGAAGCGTTGGCGCACTCTTCACGGCGTCGGGATCGGCGGTCTTGATGCCATCGACGTCGGTAAAGATCTCGACCGCCTCTGCTTTCATGGCGGCGCCGATAGCGGCGCCAGTGGTGTCCGACCCGCCGCGGCCCAAGGTGGTGAGCTCACCACCAGGTGCCCCGTCTCCAGCGACGTACACGCCCTGGAAGCCGCAGACGACCGGGATGTTGCCCTGCTCGACGCTACGGAAAAGGCTAACTGGGTTGATGCCGACGATGCGAGCGTTTCCGTACACGCCGTCGGTGCGGATGCCGGCTTGGCCGCCGCGAAAGGCCTGGGCTGGGTGGCCGAGGGTCTTGAGGGTGTGGGCGAAGATAACGGCGGAAAGGATCTCACCGCAGGCGAGGAGCAGGTCCAGCTCACGCGCGTCCGGCTCCACGTCGGGGTCGATCTCGCGCAGCATGTTGATGAGCGTGTCGGTCGCATAGGGCGCACCCTTACGGCCGATGGCGCTAACGACGACCACGGGCCGGAACCCTTGTTCCTTCGCCGACACAACCCGCAGGGCCGAGGCAATCCGGGACTCGGGCGATGCCACGCTGGTCCCACCGAACTTCATCACTTTGATTCGCATTTGCTTTGAAGGGGCGAGGCGTGCCTCGCCCGAGAATCTAGTACAGAGGGCGAGCCCTTACGCGGCCTCCGAGAGTCGAGTGCGGACCCGCTCGGCGTCGTCGTCGCTCACGACCATGAGCATTCGGTCGTGCATATCGCCAATGTGGTCGATGGTTGCTCCGCTGGCAATGGCGGTTTGGACGATGCCCGCAATCAGGCCCTCCTCGTCACGGATGTTCACCGCGTGGACGAGCACGATGCTTCGGTTCTTCCGCACGGAGAAGTTCACTCCGACCCCGGCGAGGGCCTGTCCGACGATGTCGCCTCGATCGCCGGGGACAAGGAAGGAGAGTCCCGATGGCGTGAGCTTGAGGAAGTCGATGCTGGCGTCCACGTCCGCGACAGCGCGGAGGACCCGCAGGCGCTCCTCCATCAGGTTGCCTTGGAGTTGCGAGACATGGACCTGGGCAAAGCCCCGCCGCACTTCCACGGCGCTGATCCCACGCTTCTTCTCAAACTCGGTCTCCGTCTGGGGCTTGACGGGGGCGGAGCGCGTTTCAACCCCATCACAGCTCAGGGGCTCGGTCATGTAGTTGCTGCGCCTCATTCCTTCGTGCCCGCCAAGATAGCCTCGGCCTCCTCCCAAACTTCCTTTTCGAGCTTGAGCCCGCTCGCCGCCGCGTTGACTTCGACCTGCTCGGGCCGGGTCGCCCCGATGATGACGGAGCTAACTCCGGGTTGGCGCAGGCACCAAGCGAGCGCGAACTGGGCGAGGGTGTAGCCCCGTCCGTTCGCGTACTCCTTCAGACGCTGCACCCTTGACAGGGTCTCGTCGGTCATGAGGCCTTGCATGAACTGGTTCGAGTCGCTGTCGGCCGCCCGGGTGCCCGCAGGCGGTGCCTCGCCCGGTAAGTATTTGCCGGTAAGAACGCCTTGGGCGAGGGGGGAAAACACCACCTGACCCATCCCGAATTGCTCGCTCGTCGGCAGCACGCTCTCCTCGATGTAGCGAGTGAGCATGTTGTAGACCGGCTGGTTGCTCGACGGCGGATTCGCGTTCAGCCGCTCGGCGGTGCGGACGAGGTCGGTGATCTGGTGGGCCTTCCACTCGCTCACGCCCCAGTACAGCACCTTGCCCTGACGCACGAGGTCGTCGATGGCGCGCACCGTCTCGTCGATCGGGGTGTCGGCGTCGAATCGGTGGAACTGCATCAGGTCGATGTAGTCCGTGTTCAGCCGCTTCAGCGAGTTGTGGACGGATTCCGTGATGTGCTTCCGGCTAAGACCCCGATCGTTGGGGCGGTCGCTCATCGGGAAGAAGCACTTGGTAGCGATGACCAGGTCCTCACGCTTCAGGGTGGCAATGGACTTTCCCAGGCTGAGCTCCGCTTCGCCGCGGTTGTAGACGTCAGCGGTATCGAAGAAGTTGATTCCGAGGTCGAACGCCTTGTGGATAATCTGGTCGGTGGTGGTGTCGTCGATCGAGCGGCCGTGGGTCAGCCAGCCGCCGACGGAAACCTCGCTCACCTTCACGCCGTATCGCCCGAGCTTCCGGTACTCCATTTGGCGGTGAGGTTACCCGTGGGGTCTGGAGAGGTTCGAACCGTTCCTTCCGGTTGTTAGGATCGAGGCCCCTACATCCGAAGCCCTGTAGGGGCGAGGCGAGCCTCGCCCACCGGCTCCGCGCTCGGGATAAGCCTTTGACGCCCCACTGGGCCGAACGCACTAAAGAGGCAGCAAGCTGCCTCACTCCAGAAGGAGGGCCGGTTGGTGGAGGGGATATAATTGCCTTGCAAAAAACTCAATCCCTTGGTATGGGAGGGTCAACCTTATGGCAGCAGTCGCACCACGCTACGAAGAAAGCTATCTCTATCGTCTCCGTCACTCCGCCGCCCACCTTATGGCGCAGGCCCTCACGGAGCTTTACCCCGGCATCAAGCTCGCGATCGGTCCCCCGATCGAGAACGGCTTTTACTACGACGTCGACGCCCCCACCCCCATCCGCGAGGAGGATCTGCCAAAGATCGAGCAGCGGATGAAGGAGCTGGCCAAGCTGGACCAGCGCATCGTCTGCATCACCGCCGACGACCGCGACAGCGCCCGCCAGATGATCTTGGACGAGACGACCTTGGGTCAGGACAAGGAAGTCGCGGAGTACAAGCTGCTCCTGCTCGACGCGGTCCCCCCAGGCGAGAAGATCACCTTCTACGACCAACAGCGCACGGATCGCGAAGGCAACTTCCACCGGTTCATCGACCTGTGCCGTGGCCCGCACGTTGACAGCACGAAGGAGATCAAGAACTTCAAGCTGATGTCCATCGCCGGGGCCTACTGGCGCGGCGACGCGAAAAACAAGCAGCTCACGCGCATCTACGGCACCGCCTTCGAGACGAAGGAGGAGCTGGAGCAGTACCTGCACAATCTGGAGGAGGCTAAGAAGCGCGACCACCGGATCCTGGGCAAGGAGCTTGGCCTGTTCATGTTCTCGCCCCGCGTCGGCACGGGCCTGCCACTATGGCTGCCCAAAGGCGCGATGCTGCGCGACGTGATGGTCGATTTCATGAAGAAGGAGCAGCTACGCCGCGGCTACCTGCCTGTCGTGACGCCCCACATCGGCAACATCAAGCTGTACGAGAAGTCGGGCCACGTCATCACCTACCGGGACAAGATGTTCCCGTTCATGGAGGACGAGGAGAAGGAGACCTACATCCTCAAGCCCATGAACTGCCCGTTCCACATCGAGATCTACGCGTCTCAGATGCGGTCGTACCGGGACCTGCCGATCCGGCTGGCGGAGTTCGGCACGGTGCACCGGTACGAGCAGAGCGGTGAGGTGACGGGGATCCTGCGGGCCCGCGGCTTCACCCAAGACGACGCCCACCTGTTCGTCCGGCCGGACCAGCTCCTCGAAGAGTTTATCGGGGTCGTGGACCTCATGAAGGCGGTGCTCGACAAGCTCGGCCTGAAGGACTTCCGCGCTCGCCTGGGCACGAAGGATCCCAACAGCTCCAAGTACGTGGGCCACGACGACAACTGGCGGGCGGCCACCGAGGCCATCGAGACGGCGTGCCAGCAGATCGGCATGAGCTACGAAGTCTCGCCGGGAGATGCGGCGTTCTACGGCCCGAAGCTCGACCTGATCATCAAGGACGCGCTAGGCCGTGATTGGCAGATGGGAACGGTGCAGGTGGACTACAACCTGCCCGAGCGGTTCGAGCTGGAGTACATCGGCGAGGACAGCAAGCCCCACCGCCCGATCATGATCCACCGCGCGCCGTTCGGCTCCCTGGAGCGGATGATCGGTCTCCTCACGGAGCAGTACGCGGGCGCCTTCCCGTTCTGGCTCGCCCCGGTGCAGGTCGCGGTGCTTCCAATCGCGGATCGGCATGTGGACGAAGCTGCCAATCTTGCGGCTCGTCTCCGCGACGAGCATGGGTTCCGCGTTCAACTCGATGACCGGCGGGAAACGCTGGGTAAGAAGATTCGGGAAACGCAGCTCCAAAAGGTGCCGTTTATGGCGATCTTGGGCGACCGGGATATCGAGAACGGAACGGTTGGCGTTCGAAGCCGCGAAGAGGGCGACCTAGGGGCGATGGCGCTCGGGGATTTCGTAGAGCGACTTGTGAAGGCTGGCCACTAACAACAGGCCACTAACACTGGTTCGTCTCCGTTCCGGGCAAAGGCTGGAGCGGGGACGAGCCTCTAATTGATGGGTGCCAACCGCCAGACGTCCATGTGTGGTGTGACGTCGGTGCGCCCCTCGAACGAGTGCCCGCGACCGTTTTCTTAAAGCTCCTAGATGCTATTTGATTCGGATACCTGATTTCTAAACCGGTTCCCAAGGGCAACGTGGCGCGGAAATCGGGCTTAAGCTCCAACTTCGGCTACGTCCATGTTGATGCCTAGTTAGACTTCTTCGCCTCTGCAAGAATGGGTAGCCCGGAGACCCGGATGGCCCTTGATCATCAAAAAGGGGTCCGCTTCTCATGGAGAAGCGGACCCTTTGCGAAGCTTAATCGAGGCTTCGCGTTTGAGGGCCTGAAGGCCCTTTGTTGCTCTCAGGTGGGTTCTTCATCTGCTTAACTTCGCCCACCATAGGTGCTTCCTTCTCACCGCAGCCGGCGGATAGAAGGCCCATGCCAAGCAAGGCAACGATGGATACGAACAGAGAGCACTTTCGCATCATTCGAAGGCACACTGATCGGGAGTGTAGTTGAACTCAGAATCCGGTCGGAAGAAGCCCGGCCACACGTTAGTGGTTACGGTGGAGTACGCCTGGCCCGGAGCCGCGCAGTCCGTCATCCAGTTCGGCGAGCCCTCGGGAGCTTCTTGTGTAAAGCTGCTGAACGGATTCGCGTTCATGTTCGTCGTGTACTGCGGAACCTTTGGCGCGTTCAGTTGCATGAAGCGGGCCGAGGTGTCCGAAGAGACGAAGTGCATGCCCTTGCCGTAAACGAAGACCGTGCTGTTCGCGGCGGTGGTTGCTCCGTACCAGATGTAAGTGGAGCCGTACAAGCCGGGCACCGACTGGGCAGTGCCACCGGGATTGAACCGGCATCCCGTGTCCTTGCCCGAGCAGTCGAGCAGCGGGTTGCTGGTCGTCATGCCCTTCACGTTTTCCTTGTAGTTGCCCGACCAGAAAAGCGTGAGCTTCGAAGGAGCGGCAATCGCCGTGGCGCTCCAGCTCTGGAGAAGCCCGTTGTAGGTGGCGTTAATGCCGGGTGCCTGGAAACCGGCTTGGGTGGGGACGGCTCCTACATCGGTAAGGGGCAACCCGGCGGCCGTATAAAGGCCATAGCTCTTCGTGTACGGGTGCAAAGAGTTGAGGACAAAGACGGCCTCCTCCGACTTTCGGGGCTCAACGTGCCGGTTTCCGGTGCTCGTCCATCCGTTCGGCACCGCGTGGTAGTTGACCGAACGCCACGCTCCGGTGCTCGAGTTGTAAGACTGAGCCAGCGGGAAGGTGTCATCCGCGTCGGAAATGTAGATCGCAGCAGCGGTGCCTAACTGCTTCCAGTTCGACAGCGTCTGAGTCTTCTTGGCGGCTTCCTTCGCTTGGGCGAAGACGGGGAAAAGGATAGCGGCGAGGATCGCGATAATGGCGATAACAACAAGCAGCTCAATGAGCGTAAATGCTTTCTTATTCATTTTTTCCTGTGGCGGATCAAGCCAAAACAAAGGATGTGGATGAGTATAAAGCACGAACCCGGGAAATCCAAGCCTTTTCCGCGCAAAAGCCGGAAAACGAAACCGGCTCTCCGCAGGCTCGAGGTAACGCTAGATTAAGCTGAAGCCTGGGCGCCTCTACCTGATCCGGCAATCGGCCATTGGTCCGAATTGGTAAGCGAACGTGCTGTCCGGCCGGAAGAAGGCCCGGTAGAAGGTTCTGCCGCCGTCGGAACTACAGGACCACATTCCTCGGGGGCGGCCAGCAGAGTCGTACGCAGCAAACGGGTCGTCGTGGCTCATGACCCGAACGCGCCGGCCCGTGCTGGCGGTGTTAGACCCGTTCTTTCGGAACCGGGCGGACGTGTCGGTGGCAACGTAGATCATGCCGTGACCATAAGTCGCGAAGGTGATTCCAGGGTCTGCCTGAGGCCCGGTCCACCAGTAGTCGGCATACCCAAACATGCCTTCGGAGCCGCCGCGTTGAGGTGGTCCTGAAGGGTTGAACCGGCAAGGCTCGTCTTCAATGGAGTCGCACCGGAGCATGGGGTTGGCGTTGGCATAGCCCTCGCCCGCAACGTTGCCTTCGCCCTGCCAGATCAAAGTGAGCCTCGATGGCTCCGCGACCCCGGTCGCCGGGAAGCTGCTCAGCAATCCGTTCATGGTAAAGCTCGACGCAAACCACGACTTCCTGGGATTGTCGTACGGCGGCGACATGGGTGGCTCGAAGTCGTTTTCCTTGTAGCGGTAAAACGGCGCGCCCTTAGCCCGGAGGATCCCGTAGCTCTTTGCGTAGGGCTGGATTGAGTTGGCCCAGGCCAGGGAGTCACTGGCTTCACGCTCGGCGTCGTCCCATCCGGCAGGAATCGCGGCGGTGTAGCGTTGCCCGCTGGCGTCCGCTAGACTTGCATCGGAGCTTGACGCTTGCCTTCCGGGAGTCGCGAGGGGGAAGGAATCGTCGTAGTCGCTTGAGTAGAGGACGATGGCCGTGCCTGACTGCTTGAGCGAAGTAAGGCTGCCCGTCTTCTCCGCGGCAATTTTCGCTCGATTGAAGACCGGAAAGAGGATCGCCGCGAGGACCGCGATGATCGTGATCACCACCAGCAACTCGATAAGGGTGAACGCTTTCGGCATCGACGCACGGACCTTCGGATATAGGCCGCAGAAGCCCCTTTCCGATTGTAGTGCAACGGATTGATTATTTGCCGAGCGAACGACCACTGCTTCTATTACTGTCTGGAAGGTTCTAATGACTCCCCAAGGACAGCTTTTTGGCAAAGTGGTCGCCGCAACGACGCTGGCGCGAATTTTGAACCTAACCCTTCTTTAGGATGAGCACGCTATCTGCCGATGTTAGGCTCAGATCTCGCACGGTGCCATTCTTGATTTCCAGAGCACTCGAAGCTGATCCACCTTTCTCTAAGTCCATCAATACCGCCGAAAACGTGCCGTCGGTGAGGCCGAGGGCTCCTAGATCCAGTTTCAGAGGAGTCGGCGCTCCGGATGCCACCGTAAGGCGGACGACCGCCCAATCGGCTTCGGTCAACGCCATGGCCGAAGCCTGGGGTGCGAGACCGCTAAAGGTGAAACGGTCGATCCTGACCCAATCCGCTCCTGTGTTCTCCAGCCGGACCTCCGAGCGGCCGGCAGGGAACGGGACCTTGAATTCGACGTTAATGTCTGCGTCCTTCTCCGCGGCCGGGAAGTCGCGGGCAGAGACGCTCTTGCCGTTGACGAGTGCGTTCAGCTTGGCTCCGCCCTTGGACGACTGGCCGATCTTAACGGTCAGGGTGCCCGCCTGCGGGGCATCGACTTGGAAAACCATCGGCGCTGCCATCGCTGAGTTGTTGCCAGTCGAGCTTTGAAGGTAGCCGGAAAGACCGGCTAGCACACCTGGGCTGAGCCCGCTAGGCACACTGAGGGTGCCGTTCGTCGTCTTGCCCCAGCCCAGGCCCGGCCCAAAGCTCAGGTCCGCTCTTCCCGGGGTCGTCACCCGAACGGCCGTTGGTCGTGCGTTGGGGCGGTTCGCGAGCCCAGAGAGTTGGAGGACTTTGGCCGCGTTCTTGAACTCACCGTACAGATCCTTCTTCTCCACGTGGTCCCAAAACCAGAACATGCCTGCTCCGGCCTGGTTCGCCAACATCCCGCCGTAGATGCCGTCGCGGATGCGCTGCCTTAGGTCAGGGGCTTCCAAATTGGGCGGACCGAACTCTCCGAAGAAGCCCGGCTTGTCCTGAGGAAGGCTGGCACCACCGATGGCCGACAGCACGTCCGGTGGGTAGGTGTGGGGCTGGTAGTAGTCCATCGTCGCCCACATCTCCTTCTCCTCCATGTGCGAGCTGGTCGTCACCATATGGTCGTAGGGGTCCAACTCCCGGATGTAGGCCGCCATTTCCTTGTGCCAAGCCGCGATGTCGCCCCACCGGTTCGCATAGCGGGCATCGACCCACTCGACCTCGTTGAACAGCTCCCAGGCCATGAGGCTGGGGGACGCGGCGTAGCGGGCGACGGCGTAACGCAGCCACATCTTGGTGCGCCGCTTAGCTTCCTTGTCGGTAAAGAAATCAGCGGCGTCCTTCAGGAACCCGCCCTTGGCGGCGTTCCAGGGGTGGTCGGGCCAGTTCGGGTTGACCCGGGAGCTGAACGATCCATGGTTGAACAGCACCATTTGGAACGGCACGCCGTAGGCGTCGCAGGCTCGAATGACCGCTTCCCATTTGCCCAGGGCGGGCGCCCACAACTCGTCCGCAATGGCCTCCGGATCTTCCTGCGGCCACCAGGGGTTCTTGCCGTCCCAACTGCTGGACCAAATGCGGGTCCAGTTCACGCCGTTCGCCGCCATCTTCTCGATCTGCTTCGGGATGGGGGGCAGATCTCCGTTTTGCCATCCGAGGTTGAAGCCGACGGGGTAGTAGACCTCTTGGTTGTCCCACCGGAACCGGTTTCGGTTCACCGTGTCGGGGCGGATAAAGCCCCGTGGAAGCGGGTTCTTGATCTCGATGACGCCCTCGTTCGCGGGTTGGGTCGAGGGCTTTCCGTTGCGGATCATCGTCGCCATGTAACGGCCAGGCCGCTCGGCGACGAGGACGGCTTTGTAGGCGCCGTTCCCATCGTAGTAGGCGATCCGTTCGATCGGCTCTCCCTTGTCGCCTAGGAACCGGACTCGGACGTCGTTCTGCTCGGGGTCGTACGGATTCCCCCCGAACTCGACGCTAAAGGTCGCCGTAGCCGGTCCGTACCAAGTCTTGGGGGCAAGGGCCGCCATGGCAAGCAGGGATGTGAGCATGCTGGTGAACCGAGCATACTCACAAGGTTGGGAGTCGAACCGATAACCTGCCGCAACTGGAACCTATTGGCCTCATCGATAGCCGCAAGAGTTGTGAGCGAGTACGACCGGTTGCGGCGCTGGATGCTCGTCGTCGAGGACAACCTGGACGACGAACGGCTGGCTACGCGGACGTTCAACCGGAGCAATCGGCCCGAGCGGTTCCTCGTCGCTCGCGATGGTGAGGAGGCGCTGAACATCCTCAAGAACGAGGACCCACCAGCGCTCGTCCTGCTGGATCTCAAGCTCCCCCGTCTCTCCGGCATCGACGTCCTGATGGCCATTCGGGACGACTCGCGGCTTAAGACGGTACCGGTGGTGGTCTTGACCTCCTCGGACGAAACCACGGACCTCGCCGCTTGCTACGAACTCGGGTGCAACGCGTTCGTCCGAAAGCCGGTTGAGTACGAGCAGTACATGGAGGACCTGGGCGCGACCCTGAACTTCTGGCTCAACGTGAACATGACGCGGCCGTGCTAGGCCCCGCGTCGGAACCCTAGCACGGAGGCGGATCTACTTGGTCGGCGCATTCGGGACGGCGGTCTGTCCGCCGGCGTTTGCCTCGAAAGCCTCCCGCGCGGAGAGCTGCTTTGAGTACAAGGCTTTCTGTTGATCCGTGTACGCAGGATTGTTCTCAATGTCTCGCTTGATCTCGCTGACAGGCTTTGCGGGAACTGGGGTCTCCGGTGCCTCGCCGCAACCGGCGAAGAGGAGTCCGAAGAGCGTGAAAACGCAGATCGGGAACGGCTTTAGGTGCTTCATAGAATCGTACGAGCCTCGGTGCAGGGAGGGCCGGAGCTGCGTCAGCTCCGGCCCAAACGCTCAGTTCTTGACGATCGTCCACTTCCCGAACGGGAAGTCCAAATCTCCGACGGGGCCACCGACGGTCGCCTGGGGCTTCATCACCTTGACGGAGCCATCCGCGAACCCGTACACCCATCCGCCCTGGTGGAACGGATCGCCGTACTGGGCGTCACCCGGGTAGGGCCAGTTCCTCTCGGCCTGTGAAGGGCGGCCGTTGAAGGAGTGGGGACCTCCCTTCGTGCCTGGTGCGAACACCCACTCCAGGTCGGCTCCTCCGATCACGCTCTGAACGTGCTGGAACTCCGCGAGGGAGATCGTATCGCTGGGCTGGTCGATCGACGAAGCGGGACGGGCCAGCCCTTGGTTGTTCGGGTCAGCGGGATCACCGCTCGGCTTGCAGTTTCCGGGTTGCTGCCAGATCCGGTGCATCTCGCGGGGAGCCCAGGTGTTGCAAGCATCGGCCCAGAAGGCGGGAAGGGCGTAGCTGCGGCTGGGCCGCGCTTCGATATCGATGAAGTCCGGCTTCCGCTTCCCGTTTGGCGAAGAGGGAGAGGTGAAGATTCCGCCGCTGTCGCCCTTAGCGTCTCCGGATTTAACGTACGGTTGCATAGCGGTGTCCCACGGCACGTTCCAACCCTTCGGGGTGGGGCCGCCATCGGGAGTGCGACCGACAAGCATGAAGGTGTCGTCGGAGTCGCCTGCGTACATCTGCATGCCGAGATTGATCTGCTTGGCGTTGCTAATGCTCGCGGTTTTCTTGGCGGCCGCCTTCGCCTGAGCGAAGACGGGGAAGAGGATGGCGGCGAGGATCGCGATGATGGCGATGACGACTAAGAGTTCGATAAGAGTGAAGGCAGTGTTTCGACGTTGCACGGGGATACCTCCATTGGCATCAGTTCGGAATTTGGGATGAGATGGACGGGCCAAAGCCTCGCTTCAGGCGCTGGCGGACGGTGAGGAAGCACGAGATCGGGCGTCGGATGAGCCGCGAATCTGGAGCTGGACCGGGAGTCGAAGATTTGAAATCGGCAGGTCTGGCTGAGCGATCCGCTCGATCAACCGGTCGGCGGCGGCGTACCCAAGCTCAACCGGGTGCTGTGCGACGGTGGAAATGCCCAAGGCCTGAAGGACCGCCGAGTCGCAGTACCCGACGAGCGCCACTTCTTCTGGAACTCGTACTCGCAGGGCTTGTAACGTCTGCAGGGCGGTGGCCGCCTTTCCATCGGAACTCGCCAAGATCGCGGTCGGCGGAGCATCTAAATCCATCCATTCCCCGATGTGACGCGCCACTTCGCCGGACTCGAATTCAGTGCCCTGCCTCAGCCTTTCGTCGAAGTGGCCGAACATCTCGGTGGCCAGACGGACGTAAGTGTCTTCGCGGTCGCGGCCTGGACTCGTCTTCCGACCACCCGAAAGAAAGGCCACCCTGCGGTGTCCGGCTTCGTAGAGGTGGCGCATCGCCATCTCCATGCCGGCATGGTCGTCGGTGACCACCGTATCCACCTTGTCTCCATACGTGCTGTCGTCCAAGATCAGGGACGGAATCCCGCCGATCAGGCTTTCGTCCAGCCAATCCCCAACGAGGTCGATGGTGTGGAAGTCCGGGACGCAGATGAAGCCGTCCATCTGGTACTCCATGAACACCCTCACCTGCCGGGCCTCTTGTTCGGCCACGTGACGCGAGTGGGCGAACATCGTCCGGTAGTCCCGCTCCTCACAGGCGAGGAGAATGCCTTGGCAGAACTCCGCGTAAAAGTGGAAGTCGAGGTTCGGCAAGACGACCCCGATCGTGTCGGTTTTTCCTTTCCGCAGATTGGCGGAAAGCCGGTTGAGCCGATAACCCGTGTCCTTCACAGCCTGCAACACTCGGTCCCGCGTCGTTTGCGGGATGTTGTCGTAGCGTTCGTTAAGAACGAGGGAAACCGTCGTGGCCGAGACCCCCGCCTCTTTCGCCACATCGAGATACGTCACACGCTTTTTCATCGGAAGAGAATGAAACTAGTTTAGTAAATGGATTTACGAAGATCATCTTAGAGGATGTTCGGCCCAAATGCAAGGGCATTTGGATAAAGTCATGGTCCACGGAGAAAAGTTGCGGCACCAATTCAGCCTGGCCGATGCGGGCAACCTGTAGGTGTTCGCTCAGCGGCACGAGAAAGCGGGAGGGGTCCTGCTGGATCCCTCCCGCCCAGGTGCACCGCTACCGACCGCCGTTTACGCTGGATCGCGCTTCGAGGCGGGACGGGTCCGCATTTCCGCCCACGACCTAAGCTCCGCGATGTCTTCGCTCATCATTACGCTTAGCGGAACGACGGCCTTAGCCTCGGCGAGAAGGTCCTTTTGCTGGAGCTCACGGCCCGCGTCGAAGGCGATGTAGAGGGCACCGACCACCACCTGCTCGATCTCCGCTCCGCTGAAGCCATCGGTCGCCTTGGCCAACGCCTTCAGGTTGAACTTGGTAACGTCGCGCTTGCGCTTTGCGAGGTGGATGGAGAAGATCTGCTCGCGTTCCTTGCTGTCTGGGAGGTCCACGAAAAAGATCTCGTCGAACCGGCCCTTGCGGAGCATTTCCGGGGGAAGAGCGGTGACGTCGTTGGCGGTTGCGATTAGGAAAACCGCCGACGTCTTCTCGCTCATCCAGGTGAGGAAGGTGGCGAAGACGCGCGCGGTCGTGCCGCTGTCGCTGACGCTGCCGCCACCTACGCCGGCAAAGCCCTTCTCAAGTTCGTCGGCCCACAGGATGCAGGGGGCGACGGACTCGGCCACGTTGATAGCGCGGCGGATGTTCTCCTCGCTTTGGCCGACGAGGGAGCCGAAGATTCGGCCGACGTCCAGCTTGAGCAGGGGGAGGTTCCACTGGGCGGCGACCGCTTTGGCGGTCAGCGACTTTCCGCACCCCTGGACGCCCAAGAGCAAGATCCCCTTTGGTGCCGGGATACCGAACTCTCGGGCCTTATCGGTGAAGCTCGTGGTCCGCTTGCCCAGCCACTCCTTAAGGAGCTCCAGCCCGCCGACGTCCTTGAGGTGCGCCTCGGGCGCGTAGTACTCCAGCAATCCCGACTTGCGGATGATCTGCTTTTTCTCGTCGAGCACGACCTCGAGGTCGAACTTCTTTTTCTCGACCAGCGAGCGGGCGAAAACCGACTCGATTTCATCCTGGGTCAGGCCTTGGGCCGATTTGACGAGGAGCTCGCGCTGAAGCGGGTCGAGGGCACTGTCGACGTTCTTGTTGTCCTTGACCGCGACCAGCACCTTGTCGAGAGTAGCCTCGATCTCTGGGGCATCCGGCAGGGGGAAATCGACGACCGTTACGTCCTTCTCAAGGTCCGTGGGCAGACTCAAGCTTGGTCCGGTGAGGATAAGCGTCTGCGCCCGACCCCGCATGCGAACGGCGAGGTCGCGCAGCAACCGGATGACCCGGTAGTCCTTCATGTACGGATGGAAGTCCTTGAGCAGGAACACCGTGTAGTCCGGCGACTCGTGGACGAGGGCCAGCGCTTCCAGTTCGCCCGGAAGCTGGGTCGGCTTGACCGGTCCCGTAGAACGATTGACCGGCGGCCGCATGCCCTGGGTGATGGACCAGGTGTGAAGGGTTCGGTTCAGCCCCGAGCACACCTTCTGGACGGCGTCCTCGACCCGCCGCTCCTCCCAAGAAACGATGTAGAGGATGGGGTACTTGGCCCGGATGAGCACCTCGATCTCTTGGGGAGCGGACATAGATTCGATGCTACCGTAGGCTCCGTTCCCGAATCTGGGTTATGGGCAAATGGACCGCCCCTTCAGGAACTCGAACCATACTGGACTTTGGCGAGCCGATCGCCGGGAGAAACGTCATGACCAAGTTCCGTCCCCTCGCTTTGTCGCTGTCCGTGCTCGGGTGCGCTGCGTCCACCGTCGCCGTAGCTCAGCCCACCTACCGGCTCCGAATGAACCTGAAGCCAGGACAGACGTTCGTTTACCGGATGAACATGGATATGGCCAGCAGCGGCCAGCAGCGAAAGATGGGAATGAAGATGGCCATGAAGGCCACCGCTGTCAACGCGGGCAAGACCACGATGAAGACGACGTTCTTGGAGTTCACCCAGGATGGCCGGCCTGCGCCAGCGGAGACCATGAAGGCGTTATCGAAGATGTACGTGGTGAGCGTCTTGGATGAGACGGGAAAGACGCTCTCTACCAAGATGGTAGGAGCCCCCGCCGGCACGCCTGCGCCTGCCAATGGCACCTCGACGGTCTACCCGGCCCGGGCGCTAAGGGTGGGAGATACGTGGTCGGCGATGGTCGACATGCAGGGCCGGAAGGTGCAGACCAAGTACCGGCTCGCCCAAGTCGGGAGCTTTGCGGGTCGAAAGGCGGCAAAGCTGGAGGCCAGGCCCAATATCCCCGGCCAGTCGGGTCCTCCGCAGCCAATGATCGTGTGGGTGGAGCTGGCGAGCGGGATGCCGCTGCACGTCGACGCGAACATGCTGATTGGCGGCGTTAAGATGCGAATGACAATGGCTAGGGCGTAGCGGGGAATCTAGGCTGCCTTCCCCTCTACTCTTGCGCAAGACTGGCGGACATCCTCAGGCAAGAGCAGAGGCAAGGTAGCACCGGTGGACAAACTTAGCTTCGTGATCGCGATGGTGCTGGTATTCGTCCTCCTCGCGGAGAAGCCTTCTCTGAACCTCCATTTGGGGCGGCTCTGATCTTGGCTGAATTCCTGCTTACCCTTCGGTAGGGCCTTGACCTGCTTTTCACTTTAGAGGGAAGCAGGAATTGCGGAAGTGGGGCACTAGAGATGCCCCTCGACAATAAGCCCGGTGTAAAGAGGCATAAAATTGCGGCGTGACTGATCTTGATCTCATGCTCAGGTTCATGCTTCAGGTCATCGTCGTCCTGGCAGCGTGCAAGGCGATTGGATGGCTGGGGCAACGGTTCCTGGGTCAAACGCAGGTCGTGATGGAGATGGTGACGGGAGTGATCCTGGGGCCGTCCCTTTTCGGCCTCTTCTTTCCGGAAATGCAGCAGTGGCTGTTTCCGAAGTCCGTAGAAATCATTCAGAACGGGGTCCCCACGTCGACGAAGCACCCGTCGATGATGATCCTGTACGTCGTCGCGCAAATCGGCCTCGTGCTCTACATGTTCCTGGTCGGCTTGGAGTTTAATACCGATCTCATTCGAAGCCGGGCCAAGGGTGCGATCGGGGTCTCGCTGGCCGGGATCGTGGCTCCCTTCCTCTTGGGGGCGCTGATCGTCTTCACCCTCCTTGACGGAGACACTCGGTTCTTCGCCTCGAACATCACCGCTGGGAATGCGGCCCTTTACATGGGAGCGGCCATGTCCATCACGGCCTTCCCCATGCTCGCGAGGATCATCTACGAGCGCGGGATCGCGGGCACCTCGCTTGGGACGCTTGCCTTAGCGGCGGGGGCTACCGACGACGCGGTAGCTTGGTCGCTGCTTGCGGTGGTGTTGGCGCTTGCGAAGGGCGACGCGAATTACGCGGTCTTCGCCATTGTCGGCGGTGCCGTCTTCGCCGGACTGGTGATGGTTTTCGGTAAGGCTCTGTTCGTCCGGCTCGGGCAGACGGTCGAGCGGGAAGGGCGGATGTCGCCGGAGATCTTTGTGTGGTCGATGCTGTTCCTGATGCTGGGCGCCTACATAACGGACGCAATCGGCATCTACGCCGTCTTCGGGGCCTTCCTCATCGGAGCCGCGATGCCTCGGGGCAAGTTCGGGGAGATCATGCGGGACAAGCTGGAGTACGCGACGGTCGGGCTGTTCCTGCCGTTCTTCTTCGTCTACAGCGGCCTCAACACCCAGATCAACCTGCTCAACAGCTTCGAACTGCTTGGCATCGCTCTGCTGATCCTTGCGGCCGCGGTAATCGGTAAGGGCGCGGCCTGCGCGCTGGCTGCGCGAGCAAGTGGCGAGTCTTGGCGGATGTCCGCTGCCATCGGAACCCTGATGAACGCCCGGGGATTGATGGAGTTGATCATCCTGAACATCGGGTTGCAGCAGAAAGTGATCACCCCGACGCTGTTCACCATCATGGTGATCATGGCCATCGTGACCACGCTGATGACCTCGCCCATCTTCAAGCGGATCTATGCGAAGTTCACGCCGGAGGAGATCCAGCCGAGCACGCCTCAGATGGGGGCGCTCGCAGGTTAGCGAGGAGGGAGTCCCGAAGTCCCGTCCCACTAAAGGCACGGGACTCGGGACTACTTGGCGGGATGCCAGGTGAGGGGGGCGATAAAGACCCCGTTCAGGTCCCAGCCGCTGTCGGTCGCGTAGTAGCGGCCGTCGCGGTCTTGGACCACCTCCGCCGCGTGCGAGGGGAAGGAGTAGATTTGTTCGGCGTGGCTCCAGGCGTAGGGGTTGGGGGAGCGGTAGACCTTGGTGGTGCGGTAGCTTCCGTCGGGGCCGCAGAAGAGGTAGAAGTGGTCGCCGTACTTCACCACGAACGGCGACTCGGTAGGGCCGCCGAACGTGCCCTTCGCCGGGTGCACGAAGGCCACCCTTGCCGGTGACCACTTCTTCAGGTCTTTGCTGGTGCGTACGTTGACGACGTGGTTGCCGACGGGGCTGTCCAGGTTCGCGGTGTAGTACATGTAGTACAGCCCGTTGTCTTCCAGCACCATCGGGTCGCGGGCGTCGTAAAAGTCCTCGAACAGAGGGTTGCGGTCGACGCGCTTCCAGTTCCGCAGGTCGGTCGAGGTCGCCTCGTGGATGCGGAACGAGTAGTTCGACTTTAGGCTGCCCGCGCAGTAGAACATGTGGTAAGTCCGTCCACGCCGGATCACGTGGGGGGCCCAAAGGTGGTTCTCGCCCTGGGCCGGGTCCCAAGAAAGGGCGAAGGGTTGCTTCGTCCATGGCCGCTCACCCAAGGATCGCCCGGTCGCGTGGGCGAAGTGGCGCTCGTCCATCGGATTCGCGGGCTGCTCGTGGGTGATCCCGAACAGGTGCCAGCCGTCTGGCCCTTCGAAGAGGCAGTGATCGTTGATGTACCAGGGCTTGGACTCGCCCACTCCCTGGTCGAACAAGTGCACGAACTTGCCGACATCGGGAACGTGGGCCGTTATACGAGACGGGTTCGCGGCGGTGGGTGCGCCGGCAGTGAACTCCGCTTCGGCGTCTAGGCCGTAGAAGCCGATGTGGGAGCCTCCGACCTTCAGGTTGCGGGCCTCGAGCAGGGGGTAGGTCCCCCGCTCCTTGACCCACACTCGGGCCGTGCCGTTGCCGACTTGAATGCGGAAGTTTACGGTGCGTCCATCGAGTGGCTCCCAGGGGAAGGTCGCGAGGCGTTCTTCCTCGGGCCAGGGGCCCACCCGGGCTAGGATCAACTGTCCTAGCCGGCTGTCGAGGCGCGCGACGTAGCCCCGTTGGCCGTCTTTCGACGCGCCGAACAGGATGCCCGCACTGCGCCCCGCGCGGAGCCGGGCGTGTACCTGCCACTCGAAGGTGGCAGGCGCGGACGTGGTGAGAACCCGCCGAAGATCGCTTGAGCCGCGCAGGGTCACGGTTTCGGCGGGAAGGGGGCGGGCAGGAGGCATGGAGATTGCAAGTAGAAGGGTTAGCAAGAGTGGATGCGGTTCAAAGTTGGATCGGGGTCCGCAGTAGCGGACCCCGCAGGGCTAGCCTCCCGCGGCTCCAGGGGGTGGACCCGGAGGTGGCCCCGACGCCGGGCCACCGGGCTGTCCCGGTCCCCGGTACTCGGGCGGAGGTGTCGATTTCTCGAAGTCCTTGGGCTTGTAACCCACCTCTTCCGGCTTCGAAGAACCACAGCCAGCCATACCCAAGCCCACCACGAGAAGACCGAGGGCGAGCCGTACCCGCACTAGTCCTCCCTCGTGGCGTCCCACATCTTGAGGAAGCCGCTTTCCTGGCACCCGCCAGCGTTCGAGGCGTTCATGTTCACGGTCTGGGTCGGCCGAAGGGTTGCCGCGTGGCCATCGCTGAACGCGAAGTTCGATTTGCTCGCGTAGACGTCAGCGATGACACCGTTGTAGTCCGGCACCGGCTTGCTCCACTGACCATCCTTTTGTCCCGGAAGCGATCTCTCCGCATCGACCCCGTCGGCACCGATGAGGACCGTCGCCCAAGGGGAGAACGAGCCTTGGATTCCCTCGTTGTACATCCATGAGTTCGGGTGCATCTTGAACCGGGAGGCGAACATGATGGTTTCGGCGGGCTTGCTGATCGAGGTGGCGTTCCGGGGGGTCATCTCGAACCAATTGCGCGAGGCGTTGATGACGCCCTTGAACTTCCAGCCGCCCCAACTCGGGGAGCACTGACCGGCGATGACGCCGTTGGCCACGTAGCTGAACAGCGGGCCGGACCATGCGGGACCGGTGTGGCTATCGCTGGGGTCTTTTAGGATCCCGTAGTTCTTCATGTACGGGATGGTGTGCATGATCCAGGTCATCTGCCAGCCCCAGCCGTTCGCGGGGCCGGGCTCGCCTTGGGCGCAGAAGGTGTCGTCGAAGTCGTTCCCGTACATGAGCGATGCCAGACCGAGCTGCTTGATGTTGCTCAGCGACTGGGTCTTTTTAGCGGCCTGCTTCGCCTGGGCGAAGACGGGGAACAGGATGGCGGCGAGGATCGCGATGATCGCGATGACGACGAGCAGCTCGATGAGCGTGAAGGCGCGGGATGATTGCTTCATTGCATTTACCTCTCACGAAAGTAGGGTCTGTCAGGGCGTAAGGGCCGGCTGACGGCCGGACGACGAGGAACGGATCTGCAGGTACTCGTTCTGCAGTCGCCAAACGTTGAGAGACGAGGGGCCGAGCCCCTCGTGGGGAACGAGGTCGGGAGTCCAGTGCGATGGGGGCGAGCCGCAGGAACCGCGCACCACGACGTGCATTGGCAGCACCGATTGGCGGAACGGCTCCGATGGGCTCGACAGCCGTTCCGTCAGGACGGAGACGCAGGTGGTGGCAAAGCTTCCCCAGTCGATAAAAGCGGTCGTTAGACCCACCTCGTCGATCTGGATAGGAAGATCCCATCCGAAGGAGGCAATGGCCACGTCCTCAGGAATCCGGAGGCCCGCCGCGAAGATGGTTTCGACCACAGCGGGGACGAACATGTCCTGCATCACGAAGATCGCGTCGGGGCGGTCGGGCTCGCGCAACCGGTGCGCCAGGAGCCGGGTGTCCGGCTCTCCGCCACCGCTCGTCACGCAGAAAAGGAAGTTCGCCGCAGAAGGGACCAGGTTTGACTGGAAGATGCCCTGTAGGTAGCCGGAGAACCGCTCGTGGTTGATCTCCAGCATGTCCATCATGCCGCTGACCGCGATGCGCTGCCGACCCGCAGCGGCGAGAAGCCCGACCACCGCACGGGCGCCGCCGAAGTTGTCGCCCACGATCAGGTCGCAGTTCACGCCGCGAAGGCCGTGGTCGACGGCCACGATTGGCATCCGTCGCTGGACGGCCGCTACGCGTTCCGCGTCGGGGAAGCCCGTCTTGGACCACACGAACGCGGCGGCCATTCCCTGGTCGGCGGCGTACTCCAAGGCACCCTCCATACCGCGCGTTCGCGAGTCGATGTGGATCAGGTGCATCCCGTGGGTCTGGAGCTCGCGGCCGATCGCGAAGAAGACGCCCTGGTTGACGGATTCGGCGTGGTCGATGAACGCGATATTCCGGCTCCGCTCCGGCTCCGGCCCACGCCGGGCGGCGACGCCGCGGTTGGGCTTGGCCTCGGCCCATCCGCTTTCGGTGAGGGCGCTGAGGGCGCGGCGGACGGTGCTGCGGCTTACGTTAAAGCGCGTCTGCAATTCCCGCTCGGTGGGCAGCAGTTCGCCCGGCACATAGTGGCCGTTGCGGATGAGATCGCGCAGATCTTCCGCAATTGATTGATAGCCGCGATTGTCCTCCTTTGGACTCACGGGCTTATCTTACACCGAATGTTTACAGAATAGAGACAAATTGTATCGAATTGCCTAACGACTGGGCCCCGTCGCGGAACTGAGGTGAACCACAAACCCGTCTAGCCCGATCCATCCGCCCGCAGAGCGAGCGTCTTTGCCCGTGTTGCGCAGGCGCAAGCGGTGGCGACCCTTCGTCAGCTTCGTGTAGGGAAGGGGGACTTCCTGGTGCATGTCGTAGGTGGGACTGTAGAAGTCGGCGTCACCGAGACCCTGCTCGTCTACCGAGACGGAGACTTGGGCGCCGTCCCAACGGCGGGTCGCGAGGAGAAGGATCTGGTAGTTCCCGTCGGCCGGAACATCGAAGGGAATCGTGAGCTCGGCACCCGGTGTCGACTGGGCCCACTCGAGTTGTCCGCCACGGTGCAGGCCCGATACCTTGACCGCCTGGACCGTTCCGACCGTCGCTTTGGCGTCTGAGACCATGGTCTCGGTCTGGAGCATCTGGCGGAAGTCGAAAGGGAGCCGGGCGTGCCCTTTCGGTAAGGGCGGGTAGGGCTGATGGGGACCCGTCTGGTACCAAAAGGCGACGGACGAGTAGTCGTCGGGGCGCTCGTTGTTGTTGCCGAGGTCCTTGCCCGACGGATCGACGGCGACGCCCTTGTGCTCGATCTCCACCCGCAACCCACGGCGGAACCGGACGGGGTCGGTGACGTGCCAGCGGTAGCAGGTGGTGCGGGCACCGGGGAATCCGCCTTCGAAGAGGGAGGCTCCGGAGTAAGCGCCGCTGACCTTCCGGAGACCCCATGCCTCCCCGAAATAATCCTCCAAGCCCGTTCCGCGGAGGCTCGGGGTCGCTTCGCCATCGACGGTGAACAGATCGTCCCCCTCGCCCCACCAGCCAGGGGAATTGGACCGGGTGCTCAGGACGGTGCCCACGTAGTGGCCCTCGCCTTTGATGTCGGCGATCAGGTAGTTCCCGGGGCGGGCAGGGGTCTCTTGGCGGTACATCGCGTGGAAGGTGGGGGTC
>Ga0216301_1000104_pt1 | contig 22719 bp, 18 predicted proteins | sample 4hB_Boncat_minus_FD_156203 | JGI IMG/M metagenome (GOLD analysis project Ga0216301, IMG submission 156203) | Terrestrial sediment cell enrichment communities for BONCAT metagenomics from Utah, United States - 4hB_Boncat_minus | ecosystem: Environmental > Terrestrial > Deep subsurface > Rock...
TGACGACCACGTGCTTTCCTTTGCCCGGTCCGTCTCCGCCGGGGATCGTAATCCACGGCTCTGAGGCGCGGGCCGAACCCTGCGCCGCCTCCGCCGCGCCGGCCGCGAGGAGGAGGCTGAAGAGAGCGAGTGCGGCGGGCGCCGCAGAACAGATTGCGCGAAGCATAGTCTAATCCTTATCTAGCTCGATCCGGAGATCGCAGCGTTTCCTACATAAGCCTTTGTGGACCATCCCGCACTCGGGGTTAACGAGGGGGGGAGGGGGTCCTCCTCCTCTTGGAAGTGCGAATGACGCCCCCCGTTCGGGGGGTAAAATTTTCGAATGACGAATGGGTAGCCGATGTCCGGGGGTGTCCGCTTCTGGCCGGATTGGGGGCCTCACCCGCCCTTCGGGCACCCTCTCCACACGTGGAGAGGGGCGAAGGGCGTAGGCAGCTACTGCTAAACCCGGTAGACGCCGGTGGCCGTTTTTGTCCCGTAATGACCGCATTGCGCCGAAGTCCTCTCTTCCTCTGTCCCGATCTGTCGCTTCAATAGCACTACGCTTGGGAAGGGGGTCTGGTGTGATGGCGCCTCACCCTCGCCGCGCCGCAGGGTTCTACTGCTTGGCGGGGCGGAGCATTCCCAGCGTGCGCATCCAGTCGGCGCAGCGCTCTGTCCAGGTGGCGCTGACTCCGGCGCGGGGCCGAATGCCGAACCCGTGCCCGCCGCCTGCGTAGACGTGCAGCTCGCCGGGGACGCCCGCCTCTCGCAGCGCCAGGAAGTAGCGGATGCTCTGCTCCGCGCTCCCCTTGTCGTCCGCCGCCACGGCGATGAACGTCGGCGGCAGGTTCTTGGAGAGGCGCAGCTCGGGCGCCAGGCGGGTCGGGTCGGTCCGGTCGAGCAGGGCGCCGGGGTAGATGAGGACGGTGAAGTCGGGCCGGCAGCTTGTCCGGTCCGCCGCATCGACGGGTTCGTAAGCGCGCTGCTCGGAATTGCTCGCCAGGTTGGCGCCCAGGTGGCCGCCGGCGGAGAAGCCCAGGAAGCCGATCCGCGCCGGATCGAGCTCCCATTCCTTCGCCCGCTGCCGAACCACCCCAACGGCCCGCTGCGCGTCCATCAGCGGCAGCTTCAACCCTGGATCGGAGGGCCGGCCCGGCACGCGGTACTTCAACACGAAGGCCGTCACCCCCACGCCGTTGAACCACCGCGCGATTTCCGTTCCTTCCAGCGCCCACGAGAGGAAGCGGTAACCTCCGCCCGGCGCGATGATGACGCTGGCGCCGGTGGCCTGGTCGCGCGGCGCGGGGAAGACGGTCAGCGTTGGGTCCGCCACCTGCGTCACCCGCTCGCCCTCGGTCTTGTCCGGCTCCACGGCGCCCTGCTCACCAGGCGCCTTCCCCGGCCAGAGGCGGATCGTCTGCTCCTCGGCGGCCCGCGACGGCGCCGCCAGCAGCAGCGCGAACGTGGCGGCGCAGAGCATGGCGCGTAGTAAAACAGGCAGGTTGCGGTTCTCGTTCATAATCGATCCTCAATGCGCCGGTTCGACCGCCGCCTCCGCAGCGGGCGCTACTACTCGGTCAACGCGGAAGTGAGAGGTGCCGGCGCCCCAGGAGTAGTACTGCGACCGTGAGGGAGCGTGCGTGACGGAAGCCGCCTCCGCTCCCTTACGGTCGCGGCACTGTTTCCGCGCCTGTCAGAACAACGTAGATCGAGCCCTACTTCTCGGCGATGCAGTAGAGATTCTCCTGGCCCCGCAGGAACAGCTCGTCGCCGACCACGGCGGGCGAGGCGTCGAAGCGGTCGTCCAGGCGGTTCGTAGCGAGCACTTCCAGCTTGTCGGCATGCTTGATGACGACCGCCGCGCCGTTGCGGCCCAGCAGATACACCTTCCCGCCGGCGCCCACCGGAGACGCGTAGACGCCCGGCAGCGCCTCAATCCGCTCGGCGTCGATGAGCGGCTTGCCGGTGCGCGCGTCAAAGCACGAGAGCACGCCCGTGTTGCCCGCAAAGAAGTAGAGGCGGTGATCGTAGAGCAGCGGCGAGGGGACGTACGGAGTGCTGCGGCCGTGGCTCCAGGCGATGGCGTCCGTACCCGTGAGGTTCCCCTCGCGGCCCAGGCGGATGGCGAGCAGCGCGTTGCCGCGGAAGCCGCTCATGGTGTAGACGGTTCCGTTAGCCGCCACCGGCGTGGGGATGACGTTGGCGGTGAGGCCGGTCGCCTCCCACACCAGCTTGCCGGTCTTCAGGTCGTAGCTGCGGATGCGCCGCGTGCCCGGGGTGACGACCTGCGCCGCGCCTTCATGCTCCACGATCAGCGGCGTGGCCCAGGTGGTGTCCTCTTCTCGCGCCTGCCGCCACCGCTCGTCGCCGGTCTTCTTGTCCAGCGCCACGATGAAGTCCGCCCCTTCGTGGTCCCAGTTGATAACCAGGGTGTCGCCGTGCAGCGCCGGCGAGCTGCCCTCGCCGAAGCCGTTCCTGGTCTGCATCCGACCCAGGTCTTTCTTCCACTTCAGGTTCCCGTCCAGGTCGTAGCAGTAGACCCCGCGCGAGCCGAAGTAGCTGTAGACGTGCCGGCCGTCGGTAACGGGAGAGTAGGACGAGAAGCCGTGGTCGCGGTGGTGGCCCTCGTGCGGCGTCTCCTCACGCGCCACCTTTTGCCAGCGGGTCTTGCCGGTCTTGCGGTCCAGGCAGACCAGCGTGAACTGGTACGCCTCGGTCGGCGCCTCCGAGCGCCCGAAGCCGCCGCGCTGCTGCCCGGCCTGCGCGCCGGCCGCGGCATCCGGATTCGCGCCGGTCTTTTTGCCGGTGGGAACGGCGGTCTGAACGAAAAGCTGGTCTCCCCAGATGATCGGGGAGGACGTGCCGCTGCCGGGGAGCTTCACCTTCCACTTCACGTTGCTGGTCTCGCTCCAGGACGTGGGCGGATTCGCGGCCGGCGCTACGCCGTTGGCGAGGGGCCCGCGCCACTGCGGCCAGTTCCGCCCGCCGGCGGCCGCGCCAGCGCCGGCCTGTCCAGGCGAGGCGAGCGCGCCGAGGAGCGCGAGGGTAGAGAGCCCCGTGAGGGCCAACGCGGTATTCGCGCGGGCGCGGTGGGATATCTGAAACGAGCGTGGCATGTCTTCATCCCTTCGTTAACGGAAGGCCATTGCCTTTGCGTTCTCCAGCGCCGCGCCGCTGCCCTTTGCGACAGCAGGCCGGCTGCCGGAGACTTCGGCCAGAGGATCATTCACCGGCGAGGTGAACAAGCTGTTGGCGGCTATCCCGGCCGCCGGGGTGGGCCGGCCTGCGCCGAGACGTCCCGGCGCGCCTCTCGCCGCCGCGAGCCGGAGATCGTCTCCAGCCCTGCCTTTCTCTCACAGGTTGAGTCTTCTATGTCCTCTCCCGCCGCCCCGCATTCCGAGGCCGCTCCCCGTCTCACGTCTGTGCAGTGGCTCATCTGCGGCATCGCCGCCCTGGGCTTCGCGTTCGACATCTACGAGCTGCTGATGCTCCCGCTCATCGCCCCCACGGCCCTCTCGGACCTGGGCGGCTTCGCTCGGGGCAGCGAGGAGTTCCGCAAGTGGGTCGGCATCATGTTCTATGTGCCGGCCGTCTGCGGCGGGATCTTCGGCCTCCTCGGCGGCTACCTCACCGACCGCCTGGGCCGGCGGCGCGTGCTCATGTGGAGCATCCTCATCTATGCGTTCTCCGCGTTGGCGGCGGGCTTCTCCACCTCCCTCGAGATGCTGCTGGTGCTGCGCTGCACCACGTTCATCGGGGTTTGCGTGGAGTTCGTCGCTGCGGTGGCGTGGCTGGCCGAGCTGTTCCCTAATCCGAAGCAGCGAGAATCGGTGCTGGGCTGGACACAGGCGTTCTCTTCCCTAGGCGGCATCCTGGTGACGGCCGTCTACGCCCTGGTAGTGAACATCGCCAGTACTCTGCCGGCGATTCAGGGCGGCCATGAGCCCTGGCGCTACATGCTGATCTCGGGCGTCATCCCCGCCATCCCGCTCATCCTCATCCGGCCGTTCTTGCCGGAGTCGCCGGTATGGGCGGAGAAGAAGGCGGCGGGCACGCTGAAGCGCCCCAGCATCGCCGAGCTGTTTCAGCCGCATCTCCGCAAGACGACCATCGTCACGACGATCATGATGGCCTGCAGCTACGGCGCGGCGTTCGGCGCCATCCAGCACCTGCCGCAGATCGTCCCCGGCCTGCCCCAGGTGACGCAGCCGGTCCGGGCGAAGTTCATGGAGAATATCCCCGCGCTGGAGCAGTTGCCGCCCCCGCAGAAGAACCCGCTGGCCGGCAAGTTGCTCGCCCTCGGACGGCTGCCCCGGCCGCAGCAAGAACCGGCGATCCGCGCGTTGCCGGAAGTAAGCGCGCTGGCGCCAGAGCAGCAGGAAGCCATTGTAAAGAGCTACCCGCGCGCGCTCCAGGAGGCGCGGGAGGCGCAGGAGCAGCGCGTGGCGGGGGTTCAGTCCGCGCAGGAGATCGGCGGGCTGCTGGGACGGCTGCTGCTGGCGGTGCTGGCCGTGGTCGTCGTGAGCCGCCGGAAGCTGCTCTGGATCTTCCAGATCCCGGGCTTACTGCTAGTTCCCCTCATCTTCTTCTTCCCCGGCCGCTCCGATCTCACGCTGTTGACAGCCGGGGCCTTCGTCGCCGGCATCCTCACCGTGGCGCAGTTTAGCTTTTGGGGTAACTACCTGCCGCGCGTCTATCCGGTACACTTGCGCGGCACCGGGGAGAGCTTCGCCGCGAACATCGGCGGGCGGCTCATCGGCACATCGGCGGCGCTGCTCACCACCAACCTGGCGGGCATGATGCCGCCTGGCGATAGCCCCAGCCAGGTGGTGAAGAACGCCACGCAGTTCGCGCTCGCCGCCGCCACGGTGGCCCTGATCGTCTACTCCATCGGCTTCATCACCAGCTTCTCGCTGCCCGAGCCGAAGCCGGAGACGGCGGAGGAGTAGGGCTTGGATGGGTGATCGTTGTGTGGGTGTGTGGGTGTGTGGGTGTATGCGTGTGACAACGGCAGTCATTGCGAGTGGAGCGACGGAGGAGCGCCGCGCGGCCAGCCCCTCCGACAAGCCGCACTGCCTCTCGGAGGGGATTGCCGCAGTCGCTAACGCTCCCTTGCAATGACTCTCGTCACCCGCACACCCCCCGAAAGTCTTCGGGGCAGGCATACAACCCTCACCCTCACGCTACCCAGGGCTGCGGGTGGGGCGCGGCGGCCCCTGGCGGGGGGCCACCAGCACGCGCCAGAACGTGGCGACCTGGCGCCGGAAGCGGCCCACCAGCCCGAGGGTAGCCACCGTGGGCGCGACCCAGATGAGGGTGCGCAGCATGGCGCCGAACCGATTGAGGACGAGGCAGGCGGTGGCGGCGCGCTGCCCGTAATGCAGCTCGAAGTACAGCTCTTTGCCCCGGTTGTAGAGGGCGATGCCGCGCCACGGCTCCTTGCGGCTGCTGCTGCCCAGCGCGTGGGTGAACTTCGCATCCACCGTGTACCAGATCTTGCCCTGGCCTTTCAGCCGGTGGCACAGCTCCGTGTCTTCGCAGTACAGGAAGAAGCGCTCATCGAACCGCGCCACGGGCCGCATCATCAGGCAGGCTCCCGTCACCTGGTCCACGCCGACCCCGCGGCCGGTTAGCTCCCAGGCCTTCTGCGCGCCGCGAGTGCGCCAGTAGCTCAGTTGGAGCGCGCGTAGCAGCGGGAGGCGGTCCAGGAACGACTGCTCCAGGAACACCTGCCGCAGTGTTAGCTCGGCGGCCACGCTCTCCTGGAGAGACCCATCGGGGTGGTGCAGCTCGCCGCCGGCGGCGACTACGGCTTCGTCCTCGAACAGCCGGGCCAGCTTAGCGATTGCCCCCGGACTCGCGTAGCAGTCGCTGTTCAGGAGCAGGACGAGAGGCCGCTCGGCCGCCGCCATCCCCTGGTTGTTCGCGGCGCCGAACCCTACGTTCTCGGTGTTGCAGATGAGGCGCACGTGCGGGAATTCCGCTTGCACCATCTGCGGAGAGCCGTCGTCCGACGCGTTGTCCACGACGATGACTTCGTGCTCCGGCTCGATGCAGGACAAGCAGCGGCGCAGCTCGTCCCGGGTGTTGTAGCTCACGACGATCACGCTGACGCGGGGAGACTGCATATTGGGTGTCATGTGAATGCTTGATTCGCGGCTGAGCAAATGGGTGTTAGGTCGGCCCCGCCTTTAGGCGATGGCGACGCAGGAGCTTGTCGGAAAAGGGGCGGCGCGACTGGCGCCCAAGCGCCGTGCCTGCCTCGCCGGGGAGTGGTCCGGCTACCCTGGCCGTACGCCGGGACAGACCAGCGCGGCAACCCGGCGCAGTACCTCCGCGCCCGTATGCCCCCCGGCGAAGCGCGCCAGCTCGACGGCGGCGGTCTTCGGCTCGGCAACCAGGTCCTCGTACCAGACGTCCCGGTAACGAGGTCCCAACTGCCGGTGGCGAAGGCACTCCTCCGTGTACAGGGCGCCCAGCCGGCGGCAGTAGTCCCGGTCGAGACAGGGGTCCGGCCCGGTTGCGGAAGGTCGCAGGCCGGCGCGCTCCAGCAACGAGCGCAAGGCCAGATCGGGCTCCTCCAGAGCTGCTTGCAACCGCTGCGGGATGGAGCGGGGTTGGGGCGTCGGCGGCGTCTCGGCCCACCGGAGCGCCCGCTTCCACAGGCTGTCCGCAGCGGCTTCCGGGTCCCGCCGCACGTGCAGCACGCGAGCGTCCGGAAACAGCCGGAGCCAGTAGGGTAGGATGAGGCTGTTGCGGGGATCTTTCCAGCCCCAGGCCTGCGCGCCGGAGGCGGCGAGGGACGCAAGGTATCTCCGCCGGAGGGAGCCGTAAGTGGCCGCCTGGAGCCGCTGCACCGCCGCCCGGCTGAACTGCTCTTCCTGGCGGCAGGCAAGAAACGGCTCGGCCCGGCTCCACGCAGCGCCGGCGTGGCGGAGGAGCTGATCGTTGAGGCTCTGGAACTCCTGGGCCTCGGCGTACCCGCCTAACCGCGAGCGTTCGTCGATGCCGGTTCCAGGTGCGAGAGGGGCTCCCATGTGGACCCCCAGCTCCGCCAGAGTCGCCGCGACGAGGCTGGTGCCGGAACGGTGCATTCCGATGAGGATGACGGGCGGCGGCAGACGCCGGAATCCTTCGTAGATTCTGGGGACAGGGGAGAGCAGAGCGGCCCTGGAGACGGCGCTCTCCTGGGTCGCATCGGAAGGGGGTGAACATACCATCGGCTGAAGTTCTCCGCCGTTTGCCAGACGCGCGCGGGCGTTCCCCTGCTTCTCCGTCGGTAGGGAGGAGGCAGGCGAGCGGGCGCAGCCGCGCAGAGCTGGCGACAGGCAAACGAGGCCGATGGAGAGGAGTGCGAATGCGAGGGCGAGAACAGAGGGGTGAGACGCGGTTCCACGTTGTCTCGGCGGCCGTAGGTCCTTGCACGACCTACGGCCGTTCCCTTTCGTCCAGGCGGACGCTCCGGAACATCGGCGAGTATTCCACTCACAAAGACGGGGATCTACCACGCGGGTTCACCCATCTGAAGAGAATCTTCAGAATTTCTTTCGACGCCCTTTAGCTCGGGCACCGGTGGGTGCGGTTCCTCAAGCAACAAGGGCTTCTATAGTTGCTCTTGGGCCGATATCCTTAGGGAAGTATGAAGATGGATGGCGACGGCGCGCGTTGAGCGGCACGCCGCGGAGGTAGTGGGGAGACTTGCCGGCCTGTGCAGGGGGTGCTGTTAGAGGGGGCGCGGCTCGCGCCGCCTCCAGAGCCGGCGCTTCGCCTTAAGGAAAAGCTATCGATCGGTGCAGCAGCGGGCGGTTCAGGCGCCGCCCGTCACTCTTCCGGCTGCTCGTGCGGCATTGTCAGGGCACGCGACGGGAGGCAACGGCGCACCACACCCAAACAACCCTCACCCACACGTCATTTCGCGCCGCCCAGCCGGGTGATGAGCGCTTCCGCGCCAGTGGCCGCGTCTCCGAAACGGCGGAGGTGCGGACGCAGCTCCTGCGCCAGATCGGAATCGTCGTTACTGGCGGCCTGGAGCCGTCGCGCCTCCGCGAGGGCCTCCTGCGCGTGCTGGAGCGCGGCGGGAGCCTGTCCCACTTCGGCTTCCAGCTCGGCCTGCCGCAGCAACCACTCCGGCTTGCGGTACACAGGTCCCGTTCTGGCGGCGATCGCCGCCGCCGCCCGCAGCTCGTCGGGCTTTACCTGCGCCGGATAGTAACTGCCAAGCGCCTCGGCGCCGCGCTCCGCTTCCGGCCGCTGCGGGTAGTCCGAGAGGAGCCGCCGCGCCGCCAGCAGCCGCTGGGCGTCGGGCACATCGCCCTCCCTGCGGCGGAGGATGGAAACCAGCGCCTTGGGAGCGAACGGGCTGCGCGGGAAGCGGTCGGCGACGGAGAAGTACTGGAGGATGGACGCCTCCACGTCCACCGTCTCCTGCTCCAACCCCAACGCGAACGCGATGCCTTCAGCCCAGGCGCTGTTCGGCCAGCGGGCCGCGGCGCGCTTCAACTGCGCCACGCGAACCTGCTGCATCGTGCCGCTCTGGTTTTTCACGGGCGGCTCGGCGATGTAGGCGGTGAAAGCAGGCCCGAACAGTCGCGCCACGGGTACGGGGCCGTAAAGCTGCAACTGCCGGCGCAGCCATAGCACGTCATGCTGGGGCAGGTTGCCCCGCTTGAAGTACGCGTAGCCCACCACCGTCCCCGCGCCGGTGGCGCAGTAGGCCGCCAGAACCAGAGCGCACGCCGACGCGATCTTGAGCACGTCCGTGCGCTCGGGGGCGCGGCACACGCGCGGCAGCAGCCGGGCGTGCGCCGCCCACAGCGCCAGGCCTGCCGCCACCTGAACCAGCTTTCCCGGCAGCCAGAAGCCGCCCAGGAAGTCTCCCGAGAGCTTCGCGGAAAGGCCCTGCACCGAAAGGAAGGGATGAACCCCGTATCCCAGGGCGAAGTCGAGGCTCCAGAGGGCGAGCGCCACGGCGAACCCGCCGAGCGGGTTGCGGAAGATGGTGGCGAACACCATCGCGAGGGAGGAAAGGAACCACAGGGAGGGCACGGAGGCCAGCAGGGGCGTCCAGATGTCCACCGGCTTCAGCCCAACGGAGCAGACGCTCAGCGTGATGAGCGTGAGAGCCAGGGCGGCGAGCATGCCCAGGCCCGCGCGCATCGTCAGCACCCGGCTAAGCGAGATGGGCTTGCACGCGAGGACGGCGCCGACGCCGCTCCGATACTCCGGCGCCAGGCTGTGCGCCACGAGGAACGCTCCGAGGATCGGCGTCATCAGCTCGCTGGTGCGCGTGGCGGGGTTCTGGCCGAAATCGCCGGCCAGCGCCATCATCCACAGCGTCACAATCTGGCTGGCGGCGATCGGGACGGCGAGGACCCAATAGCCCGTGCCGGCCAGCACCTGGTAGTTGTAGCGCCAGAACCGGCCCTGGCGGGAGAACCACTCCGGCATCGTCTGTTGCATGGGCTGGGCCTTACTCCGGTTCTTCCGCCAGTCGCGTCTGGATGAGGGTGCGAAGCTGCTCGGGACTGTAGGCGGCGTCGGACAGGATCTCCCGGGCCCGGCGGCGGCGGTCCGTCACCACCAGCGCGGGAAGCAGCTCCGTGGCGTACGCGGTGGCGAGAGACGACGCGGGCGGCGGGCTCGTCTTTGTAGTGGTGCGGTCGCTGACGACGGGGAAGCTGAAGCCTCCCGCCCACGCCAGCGCGGCGCCGTCTCCCTGGTCCGGCGACAGGCAGATCGCCAGCGGCTGGACGCCCTGCGCGCCGAACTCGCGGCTCATGGCGTCCAGCGCCGGGAGGGTGCGCGCCGCCTCCAGGTCATCCGCCGCGAACAGGTAGATCAGCAGGATCTTGCCGGGATACGCCGCCGTTCGCACCGTGTTTCCCCGGCCGTCCGGCAGCCAGAAGCCGGGGGTGCGCCGTCCCAACTGGAGATACTGGCGCGTCATCATCTCGTCGACGGAGCCGTCAATGGGCGGCTGCGCCGCCTGCTGCGCCTGCGCCCCGCCGCCGACCGCCAGCGCCGCGCAGACGAGCGCGCCCAGCGCCGGCAAGAGCGGCCGCCGCAGCTCGCCGCGCCGGAGCCGCTCCGCCAGGAAGGCCGTCACCACCAGCAGGAAGGCCGACACCGCCACGAAGAGGGGGAGGTTCTGGGTGTAGTCCGGCCGGAGGAACGCGGGGACGAGCTGGAGCCCGGCCAGCACGCACAGGAAGGCGAGGACGATGACTGACGCGCCCAGCGGACTGCGCGTGAGCCGCGACAGCGCGAAGCCGAGGGTGGCGAGCGGGAGCATAATCAACGCCGCCCGCCCAAAGCCGACAGCGTGCGCCGCGATGCTGAGCAGCCCCGCGTGAGGAAGCTGGCCGAGCATGGCGCCCAGGAACAGGCCCGCCAGCAGCAGCAGCCAGAGCGCCACGCCCGTGGCCCAGGTGAGGAGCACCCAACGGGCGCCGTCTACCGGCTTCGAGCGAAGGACGGCGCCCAGGTGGGCATTCTGGTCGCGCAGGGCGCCGGCGCCGAACCAGAGGCAGGCGGCCAGGGCGAAGCCGCGCCCGCCCCACGCCGCGAGCGCCAGGGCGGTGGTCCCTGCCAGCGAGCCCTGGTTCCAGGCGTAGACGCCCGCTCCCAGCGCGGCGATCACCCCGATGAAGCGGAACACCGGGTTCCGCAGCTCGCCGATGACGCCCAGTTGGATCAGCCGGAGATCACGCCGCAGCCAGTCGCTCATGCTCATCCTTCGCCATCAGCCAGATGTATGCGTCTTCCAGGTTCGGGGCCGTGGGCGTGGCGCCCGCGCCCGGCGCCGTTTCACTGATGCCGCGCACCTGCACGGAATCCGTGAGGCGATAAAGGCCGGTTTCCACGAAGCCTTCCCGCTGGGGCATCACGCCGTCCGGGGGCAGCTCCAGCGACCACACCCGTCCCTCCAGGGTGTGGAGCAGCTCTACCGGCGAGCCGAAGTAGAGCAGCTTTCCAAAGCGCAGCACCGCCAGCGAGCTGGACACCGCCTCAATGTCGGCCACGATGTGGGTGGACAGGATCACCAGACACTCGCGGGCCAGCTCGGCGAAGAAGGAGCGGACGCGAATCCGCTCCTCCGGGTCGAGGCCCGCAGTCGGCTCATCGACGATCAGGACGGAAGGCTGGGGGAGGATCGCCTGCGCCAGGGCGACTCGCTGGCGCATCCCGCCGGAAAGCGCCTGGATCTGCCGGTCGCGGAGGTTCACCAGGTTCAGCCGCTCCAGGCAGTTGTCGATCCGCCGCCGCCGGTCGCGGACGTCGTTCAGGTCGTAGAGCAGGCCCATGTAGTCGAGCGTCTCGAACACGGTGAGGTTGGGGTAGAGCCCCACGTCCTGCGGCAGGTACCCGATCCGCCGGCGGATCTCCGGCTTGTTCTTGCGGACGTCCAGGCCGTCGACCAGGATGGTGCCGTGCGTGGGATCTAGCAGCGTGGACATGATCGACATCAACGTGCTCTTCCCGGACCCGTTGGGCCCGAGCAGACCCAGGACGCCGGACTCGGCGGCGAGGCTGACGTTATCCAGCGCCTTCACCTTCCCGTCGTAGACTTTCGTCAGTTGAACCGCCTCAACTCCCACGTCGTCCCCTCCAGTTTCTGCGGCGGCCCGGGGCTTCCAGCTCGCCGGCCAGCAGCCAGTCCGGCAGGCGCAGCCGCCGGATACGATGCGCCTCGTACTCCGCCACATAGATCGCGCCATCCGGGGCGCGCGCCACTGAACACGGCAGGGCAAAGCTCGCCCGATGGCCGCCGCCGTCCGACGGCAGCGCGCCCGCGCCGGCCGCCGGACGGCGGCCGGCCAGGAGCAGCGGCGGCCCTCCGGGCCGCTGCATGAACACGGAGCCATGCTCCGTATCGGCGAAGAAGCGAGGCAGCCCCGGCGGCATCGAGCCGGGAGAGCGGCGGGCCACCTGGAAGGCGGTAAGCGTAGGCTCCGTTCCGCGTTCGACCCAGGCGCTCAGGAGGATCGGCTGCGGTTTCGTCGCCGTCTCGCCCAACGCCGCCTGGACCGGCTCCGGGACCGCGGCCGGCGTGGTGACCGTTCCGGAGGCGTCCACCCGCCGCGTTCGCAGGTCGCCCGCGTCCAGCACCCAGAGCGCGCCGTCCGGCGCCACAGTCAGCGCGGCGGGCGCCTGGAAGCCGGCTGCGGCTCCGGTCCCGTCCGTCGCGCCTCCTGCGCCGCCCGCCAGCACGCTCACCACGCCGTCTTGCAGGCGGCAGATCCGGCGGTTGCCCGTGTCCGCAATGAAGATCTCGCCCGCCGGCCCGGCGGCGACGCCGGAGGGGTACCGGAAGCGCGCCTCCAGCGCAGGTCCTTCCGCCTTGCCGCCCGCTCCGCCGGCGGGTCCGTCGCCGGCCACGGTGGTTACCACGCCGGCGGGGGTTACACGGCGGATGCGGTGGTTGCGGCTGTCCGCAACCAGGAGACTTCCGCCTCGCTCCAACGCCAGCGCGTTCGGTCCGCAGAACTGCGCCTTCCACGGAGGGCCGTCCGCGTACCCAGGAACGTCGCCGGCTAGCGTTCCCACCTCCACGTCCTCCAGCCCCAGCGCCATGTCCCCGCTGGGGCCCGGCGGCGCCCCCCCCATTTCACCGGGGGTTGTAGGCGGACTGTATACCAGCAGCCGCCAGTAGATGAACTGGACGATGCCCAGGATCAGCACCGTGGCGATGGCGACCGTGCGACCGCTAACCTCCTTACGGAACATACGCGGCTACTCCTTGCTGTTCACGTAGGCCTGGGGGGTGGGGCCATCCAGGAGGATGACGCGCGCGCCGTCGGTGGCCACGCGCCGCGCCCGGAAGCTGCCGCGGATCTCCGCCGGCCCCAGCTTCCGAGGCAGCCGGTAAAGCTGCGAGGACGCATACCAGGTCCCGTCCGGGCGAGCCAACAGCACGCCGGGCGCCGGCAGCCACTCCGCCACCGTCTCGACCCCGCCGTCCTCCGCAGGACGCCGGACCTGCGCCACGGCGGCGTCCGAAGCGGCTTCGTCGGAGGGCGCCGTCCAGTAGAGCTGGCCCTCGCGCACGACGGCGTGTTGAGAACCGGATTCGATAGCGACCCGCTCCGCCTCGCCGGACGGCAGCCGGAACCGCACGAACTCGGTGCTGGCCGGGCGGATGACGCGGGCGTAAACCTCTGTCGGCGTCGCGCCCACAATGTCGCTCCCGGGCAGCGTAGCCAAACCCCTGGCGCCGGGCCAGTCGCTGATCGTACGGATAGCCCCGGCGCCGTCACGCATCCGGAGCCGCAGCATGGGGCCGGCGGTGGGCACGAACGCCAGCACGCTGCCCGGAGCCGTGGCGGTTTCCAACCAGTAGAGCGTGTCGCCGGCGGCGAACAGCCCGTTCGGCTGTGCGAGCCCGCTAGCGGCCACGACCGGAGACGCGCCGGCCTGCAACGGAACGCGAAGCAAGGTTCCCTGGCCGCGGCTCAAGATGAAGCAGTCGCCGCCGCTAAGGGCCAGGTCCGTCCACCCCGCGCCCCGGGCGACCACGGCCGGCTGTTGGTGCGGTCCGCCCATGTAAAGGAGCGTGGCGCCTCCCTCCTGACGGAGCCATGCCCATCTATCTCCCGAGCCGGTGAAACGTACGAGGCTTGGGGCGGGCCTGGCAGGCTCAGCCGGCGCGGGCGGCTCAGTCGGAGTGGGCGGCTGAGCCTGAAGCAGCGTCGGGAGCAGCAATGCGCCCAGGAGCGCGGCGCTCCCCACGGACTTAGAAAGTGTTGCTTGCTTGGTCATTCGAGATATCCGCCGCGTTGCGGTCCCCAACCCGGTTCCCCAGCACCCGCGGGAGCACCTTCCATCGTTGGAGAAGCGCCGCGCCATCCGGGCCGCACCGCGCGTGAAACTCACGCCGTTATTGGATTCGGAAGAGCGCGTGGAAGCGAGTTCCGACGCCTGCAGAGAGGTTCTTGCGGGCGCTTCTGTACGGGGAGGAGAGCGCTGTCGGCGGATGGCGAGAGGTAAAGAGAATCTAAAGAGCGTGGGAATCTACGGCAGAAAGGCAGGCGTAAATCAGGAGCCTGAGCGGCTGGTAGCCAGACATCCACTCGCCAGATTACTTTCCGCTTGCAGTCGTCACCGGCTCTGCCAGGAAGATCCACGCTCGGCTTGAGGAAAGCCCGACTCCCAGTTTCAACGAAAGCATGGGGCGATTGCCGCTCACCACGCCCGAGGCCATGCTTCGGTAGCCCGCTTTCCTGGCGAAGCCAACAGCGGCGAGTTGGAGCGCCCCGGCGATGCCCAGCCGTCGATGCTCCCTGGGCGCCCCGGTGATGCTCCACCGCAGTTACGGAAATAGCTCCATCAGGGCATCGGCGAACAGCTTCATGCCGCGCGCGTCCGGGTGGTTGATGGAGTTCAACATCAAGGTGCTGTAGGGTAGACCCTGCCGCCAGAGCCGGCCGTAGCGGCGGGAAGCATCCGCCAGGGCGACCGGATGCCGAGCGGCGAACTCGCGCAGGCCCGCCACGTAAGGGCGCGGGTCATCATCCACGTCGAGCTCTCGGTTGAGGCCCATCCAGTCCGGGCGCACGTAATGCGGCGTGAGGATAATCCACTCGGCTCCGATCGCCTGGAAGTCGGCGAGCAGTCGGCCGTAGCGCTCCTGCACCTGCTGCGGGTTCAGCCCGGCGTCATTCACGAATTCCGAGACGACCAGGTCCGGCTTCGCGCCGAGGACTTTCTCACGGTAGTTGTGCGGGCTGCCCGGCGGCTCCGCCAGGTAGCTCGCCGTGTTCCGACCGCCCCAGGCTTCCGTCACCAGCTCGATCTTCCCGCGCGGGAAGCGGTCGCGCAGTCGAGCGACGAACTGCTCCTGCCAGCGCTCCCGGCCTGGGTTGGGCAGGTATCCCGCATCCGTAACGCTGTCGCCCCACGCCAGGATGCGGACCGCCTCGCCCGCCCGGAGCTTCTTCAGCGTCCGGGGCAGCCGCGTCTCGGCCGGAGTGGGCTTCGGCTTGGGAGGCTCCGGATAGGCGGTCTCCAGCACTGGGAAGAGATGCTCCGGGCCGAGCTTCGAGATCCGGCCCGGGATCCAGATGTTCCCCAGGCTCCGCTCGCCGGCCCGCGGCGGAGGCGGCGACGGAGCGGCGGAGCGCGGCTCGCCCGGTCGGAGCGCGAGCTTTCCGTCGCGAGTGAGGACGACCGCATCCAGGCGCAGCGGCGCATAGCGATAGCTTGCGAACACCGGCTGGCCCTCGGCTATCCGGCCGCCGGGCAGCCGGCCCACCGTTCCCCAGTCCAGGTCGGCTTCGTAGTCTTGACCGCGCCGGAAGGTCTCCGCGTCGGCGCCCGGCCCGGCGCGTAAGACGAGGCTATCCGGCTCGAGGAGGAAAGGCGTCGTGGTTTCCTGCGCCCGCAAGGCCAGCAACTGAGCGCCCTTCACCCAGCCCCCAGTGTTCGGATTGAAGAGCGGCAGGCCGGCGTGCCGCTCCGCCGTCACGGTCACCCGCTGCGGCGGCGTCACGCGCAGCACCGCCGTCCGGCTCCGGGGCTGATCGACCCGCACGGAGACGTCCCAGTCACCGACCGCCCGCAACTCGGCCGGCGCTGCTGTCGCCGCTGCCACAATCATGGTCAACGCCACGGCGCTCGTTATCCCACCCAGCATTCTGCCGCCTCGCATCGCGGGCCGCTCCTCTCGTCCTCCGTCTCCTGCGGTCCTCTTGACCGCCGGCAGAGTTCGACCCTTCGGCTGTCCCCACCTGCCGGTGCGCCGTGGCCGCGCCCCTCACAGCGCGGTGACAGATGCGGGAGGGCGCGGCATACAATAGAGAGCGTCGGGCGTCGCACCGGCTCACCTGTAATGCCTTACCACTCGCTACTGCTCTTCTTCGCGGCCATGGCGGCCGGCGCCGTCAACTCCGTGGCCGGCGGCGGGACGCTGCTCACCTTTCCCGCGCTCCTGGCGACCGGCCAGGCAGCCCTTATCGCCAACGCCACGAGCACCGTGGCTCTCTGTCCGGGATCCGCGAGTAGCTGGTGGGGTTACCGGCGCGAGATCGCCAAGAGCCGCCACGTGCTGCTCCCCATCCTGGCGCTGGGGGTGGCCGGCGGCCTGGCCGGCTCGTACCTTCTGCTGGCGACGCCGACCCGGATCTTCGACCGGGTGATCCCGTATCTCGTCCTCACCGCCACGTGTCTCTTCGTGGCCCAGGAGCCGATCTCGGGGTGGGTTCGGCAGCGCTCCGGCGGGCCGGGTCCCGGATCCGGGGACGTCGCGGAGCTGCGCGTCACGCCGGCGCTCATGGCGGCGATCTTCTGCACGGCGGTGTACGGCGGCTACTTCGGGGCCGGCATCGGCATCGTCACGCTGGCCGTGCTGAGCTTCATGGGGCTCCGCGACATCCACCAGATGAACGGCCTGAAGAACGTCTATGCCCTGGCGACCAACAGCGTGGCCGCGGCCCTGTTCATTTCGAAGGGGCTGGTGAACTGGGAGGTCGCCCTGCTGATGGCCGCCGGCGCGGTGTTCGGCGGCTACGCCGGAGCGGGGATCGCCCGGCGCATCGGGCAGAAGAACGTGAGGCGCTTCGTTATCGGGATCGGCTTCATTCTCACCGCATCCCTGTTTCTACGCTAACTCCGGCCCACCCGACGGCGCCGCAAACGGATTAGTCCTGCGAAACTCGCGCAACTTTCCGCGCGGGGTTTCCGTCCAATGCGAGGCGATTTCCCGAACCACGTGCGGGCTGCCGCTTGCCCTCCCCACGGTGAACTAGCCCTGCAGGGCGGGCGCCTGGATGCCAAACATCTTAAGGCATTCTAATCGCCCCGGCGGAGGAGTGAGGCAGCCCCTGCCTCAACACCTCCGCGGCAAGCGAGTGTCGACCCGTAGAGCGTGCGCCCGCTAGCGGCGCTCCCCTGACGTTAGAGAAGGGACTGTTGTCCATGTCCGATCCGCGCGATTTCCGCACCGACCCGGCCCGCATGGGGCTCACGCGCCGCGACCTTCTGCGTGTTCTGGCCGCGGCTCCGCTGGCCGCCGGCTTCCCGGAGGCGGCGAACGCCCAGGAAGTCGAGATGCAGCTCGCGGCGCGGGCGAAGGCCGATCCCATCGAGGCGAAGGCCGGCCGCTGGAAGCCCTGGCTCGTTCCGTCCGTCAGCATCTTCCAGCCCAGCGCGCCGCCGTCGAAGACTTCCTCCAGCACCAAGCGCGAGCTGGCGGAGCTGCAGCTCCTCCAATCCGAGCGGAACGACCGCGACCGCGCCCTCGTGGCGTTTTGGGACACCCAGGGCGGCGTTCCCGCCTGGACGCAGATCTTGCTGGACAAGATCCAGGAGAACCGGACGAACCCGGTGATGGCCGCGCGGGCGATCGCGCTGGTGCAGACGGCGATGGCGGACGCGACCATTGCGGCCTGGCAAGCGAAGTTCAAGTTCAACCGCGCGCAGCCGGTGAGCCTGAACAAGAAGCTGAAGCCGCTCTCCAAAGTAGAGGCCAAGCTCCCGTCCTATCCTTCCGAGCACGCCGCTGTTTCGGCCGCCGCGTGCGAGGTGTTGAACTACCTCTATCCGAACCAGAAAGCGAAGATCCACGGCGAGGAGCTCACCTTCGCCCAGGCGGCGGAGGAGTGCGCGTTTTCGCGGATGCTCGCCCTCACGAACTACCGCACCGACGTCACCGCCGGTCTGCACATGGGGCAGCGCGTGGCGGCGCAGGCGATTGCGCGCGGTCGCGGCGACGGCTCCGACGCGGTGTGGGATGCGGCGGGGCAGCCCGGCCGGCTGGTAGGCCCGCAGCATTGGATTCCCACGGCGCCCGCGAACACGTTCCCGCCGCTCCAGCCGCTGGCGGGAACCTGGCAGCCCTGGTTGCTAGACTCCCCCTCGCAGTTCCGCGCTCAGCCGCCGCCCGCCCTTCAGGCTTCCTTCCCTTCGCCCGCCTTCCTGGAAGAAGCCGCGATGGTGAAGGCGACCGTGGATAATCTGACGGCGGAGCAGATTCAAATCGCCAGCTTCTGGGCGGACGACCCGGGAGCCACGTCTACCCCGCCCGGGCACTGGACGCAGATCGCGCTGGGCCAGGTAGTGGCGGCCAAGCTGACCGCGCCCCGCGCCGCCCGCGCGATGGCCCTGGTCGGCGTCGGCCTTGCGGATAGCGCCATCGCCTGCTGGGACAACAAGTACGCGTTCTGGGTGATGCGCCCAATCACGGCCATCCGCACCATGTCGGATCAGCCGTTCTACGATCCGAACTTCGTCACCCCGATCACGACGCCGCCGTTCCCGGCTTATACGTCCGGACACTCCACCTTCTCGGGGTGTACTGCCACGGTGTTGGAGCACCTCTTCCCGAAGGGGAAAGCGGTGGACGCCTTCGGACGCAAGGTGTCGTTCGCGGAGGCAGCGGAGCAGGCGGCTCTCTCGCGGCTCTACGGGGGCATTCACTACCCCAGCGACAACGACGAAGGGCTGAAGTGCGGCGGCCACATCGCCGAAGTAGTGATCGAGCGCGCCCAGAGTGACGGCGCCGGATAGCCCAGGCGTCCGCCGGAATTGAAGAATCACGGCTTTGCGGCCCGAGCGTGTGTAAGAACGCTTGGGCCGTGCTGCGTTTCTGCCCGTATGCGGCGCTCTGACGAGCGCCCTGGGAGGCGACCCGGGCGGAAGGTCAATGGGCCTACGTGCTGGCTCGGGACGCGCCTCGGCCCCTCGGCAGCCTATGCCTCGGGCTCGGGGCCCGGCGGTCGGAAGGGGCGCGGCGGAGGGGAAGGAGGTCCCGAAGGATGGGCACCCGCATCCGGCGGCCGATGCGACGGCGGCCGCCGGGGTCCGCCGGGTCCTCCGGGACCGCGGCCGGGAGGGGGACCCCGACGGACCGGCCGCACGGGTCCGGAGATCGAAACGACCGAGCTTTTGTACACCATGTGCGGCGGGCCGCCGTCCAGAGGCTCCAGCAGCAAGACGTACGGGTCGAACTCCAGAATGCGGCCGCGCAGCGACATTCGGTTCCGCAGATAGATCGTCGTGATCTGTTCGCGATCTACCAGGCCCCCGAGCAGGTTCCCCTGGAAATCGCGACCGCCGCTAGTCTTAGCCTGCATTTGGTGTTCCTAACGCGCCGCCTGGCGCACCCTCAGTCGCCTCGCTGCTCAAGCGAGCGGAGGCGACTTTCCAATCCCGGCAGCTCGTCGCTCACCGGTCGGAGCCGGGCCAGCACGGCTTCCGGCGGGGCGGCGAGCGCCGTCCCGCGCCGCCGGCCGGCGAAGAAGAGCAACAGCCCCAGCAGGCCGGTGATCCCAAGTCCCCAGGTAAGCCGCCGCTGCCCTTCCGCCAGCCGTTGCAGAGATTCCGCCTGGCCGCCGGAGAGCGACCGCAGCTCCCGAACCTGTGTCTCCGCCTGCGCTACCCGCCCGGCGGCGCGCGCCAGATCCTGACGCAGCGCCCGGATTTGCAATCTTAACTGTCGGACCTCTGCCTGGCTGGCCGGCGCGCCGGCGATAGCCGGTTTGGGCCGTGGCGCCTGCGCCTCCACGGGCCCCAGCATGCTCCCCACAAGCAGCAGCGCCAGCAGCCCTTCCAGGAGCCGGCCCGCCCTTCTATGCTTCGTCATTATACCACCCCCTGGATGGCTGAAGACCGGGCTGCATCGGGGCTCGTCGGGCGGCGCCCAAGGCGCTCCGTCACGGCCTGCACCAGCTTGTCCGCCAGCTCGGCCGTGGTGGCGGCTTCCGCGACGATCCCGCCGGCGTCCAGGATCCAGGCGGGATGCCGGACCGCGTCCATCAGCCGGAGGTCGTTGGCGACGATCAGGTCGGCGTCCGAGCGCGCCCGGCTCTCGGCGGCGATGTGAAGCAGCTCCTCGAGCGTGCGTCCCACCTCCAGCTTGAACTTCACGAGAAGCACGTTCGGGTCCAGCGAGCGCACCTCATCCACGATCTTCGGAGTGGGCTGGAGCCGGAGCACCAGCTCCGATTCGCCGGAAGCGAGCTTTCCGCGCTCCTCCGACACCGGCCGGTAGTCCGAAACTGCGGCGGCGTGGATCAGAGCGTCGAACGTCCGGGAGCCTACCCGGCTGCGGACCTCCCGGTGCAGATCATCGAACGTGATGAAGCGCTCGACCTGAAGCAGGGCGTGGTCCTCCGGCGTGGGGACCGCCTGCCCCGGCCCCAGGAGCACCGTCACGTGGGCTCCGGCCGTGGCGAAGGCGCGGCTCACCGCGAGGCCCGTGCGGCCGGATGAGACGTTGCCCAGGTGCCGCACGGCGTCGATCCAGACCCACGTGGGGCCGGCGGTGACGAGCACGCGCCGGCCCGCGAGCCGCTGCGTCGTCATGAGCGGCGGGTCCCGGCCAAGGGGTAGTGCAGTGTGACGGTCAACTTTTTCTGAACCGGCCAGCCGAGGCGGCGTCTACCAGCATGATCTGCTTCGTTTCCTACTCCATGCATTGGAGAGACCTCCGGCCGCCCGGCCGGGGGTTTTCTTTCGTGCGGCCCGCCCAGGGGTTCGTTTGCGGGGGTGACTCAGCGTATAGTAACATGCGCAGTACATCAAGGGCCTGCTCCCTTGACGCCGACACCCCACCGCAGCGTCGGGCCTCCCAACCCCGGCGCGGAGTCCTCCGATGAGTATCAAAGAGTTCCTCGCCGAGGTGCCTCTCTTCGCGGATCTTTCCGAACCCGACCTGGACGTAGTGGCGCAAAGGATACGCCGGCGCCGCTACAAGGACGGGGAGACGATCTTCCACCGCAACGAGCCCGGGGTGGCGCTCTACGTCATCGTGAGCGGCAAGATCAAGATCCACAACGAGACGCCGGACGGCAGCGATTGCATCATCGCCATCTTCACGGAGGGGGAGTTCTTTGGCGAGCTGGCCGTGATCGACGGCGAGGAGCGCTCGGCGGACGCCACGACGCTGGAGCCCACCGAGCTGCTGATGCTCACCAAGGAAGACCTGCACGACATCATCAAGCGGAACCCGCGCATCAGCCTCCACCTGCTCATCACTATCGCCGGCCGCCTGCGCCGCACCACGGAGGCGTACCAGGCGTACTCCAGCCTGGACGTTAACGGCCGCCTCGCCATGCAACTGCTGCGCCTGGCCGAGCAGTATGGAATCGTCACCACCTCGGGCGTGCGCATCGGCGTGCGGCTCACGCAGTCGGACCTGGGCGCGCTGGTGGGCGCGTCGCGCGAGAGCGTCAACAAGGTGATGGGCTATTTCCGGCGCCAGCAGTACGTCTCGGTGGACGAGAAGAACCAGATCACCGTGCTAAACCAGAACGCGCTGGCCAAGCTGTCGGACATGAACGTCTGACGGCGGACGTCGCTACGCGGCGAGCTGCGCGGCCTCCGGCGCGGCGAGCGCCTTGAGCCACGCTTCCAGCTCGGCGACGCGCCCGGCCGGCGGCAGGTCGTCGGGCACGAGCCAGTAAGCGCCGTTCCGCGTCTTCTGCTTCATCCAGGTGGTGACGATCTGGATCTCGTCCAGAAGCGCCGAATCCATCGCGTGCAGCTCCGTCGCCGCCCCCGGCGCGGACTTCTGAGCGGCGGCCACCAGCCGGCGGGCCAGCGCTTTCCGGGACCTCGCCAGGCGGAACGCCGCCGCCGGAACGTCTTCCTGAAGCACCAGCCGGCCGGAGCAGAGCACGAACAGGCACACGCTGTCCGCATGGCGCGACGGGCACGCCGCCACCAGCGACAGCTCGTCTACGGCGCTGGTGAGCGCCTGCTGCCGCCCGACCACCGCCCGGATGTGCCGCATGGCGTCGCGCAGGCGCGCCGCGAACTCGAACTGGAGCCGCTCGGCCGCCCGCTCCATGCGAGACTGCAGCACCTGCAGCGCCGACTCGTTGGCGCCGCCGAACATGTCGCAGGCGCGGTCCACCGCCTCCGCGTAAGCCGCCGGGGTGACCAGCCCCAGGCACGGGGCGGAGCACGACCCCAGCTCGTAGCGGTAGCAGGGGCGGATCGTCTCGATCCTGGCGCCGGGCGGATCGCAGTTGCGCAGGCCGAGCGCGTCGGTCAGTCCCTCGACGGCCGCTTCCAGGGCTCCGTGGTTGTGGAAGGGGCCGAAGTAGGCGGCGCCGTCGCGCGCGGGCGTCCGCGTCACCTCCAGCTTCGGAAACGGGTCGCGGCGATCCACGCGGACGTAGGGGAGCGGCACGAAGCTCCGCAGCATCACGTTGAAGCGCGGATGGTGCCGCTTGACGAGGCGGCTTTCCAGCAGCAGCGCCTCCAGCTCGGAGCCGGTCTGCTCCCAGTCCAGCCGGGCGATCTCCTGGCGCAGGCGGCGCAGCTTCTTGGTGTCCGCCTTCCCGCTGAAGTAGGAGCGGACGCGGTCGCGGAGGCAGACCGACTTGCCGACGTAGATGAGGGCGCCGTTGACGTCGTAGAAGCGGTAGATGCCGGGGGCGGCCGGCAGCTCTTTGAGAACCGACTGCAGGTTGGCTTTGTTTCGGTAGAGGGCGGTGCTGGCGGCCATGGTGAACCGTGAAGAGATAAACTGGCTTTCAGCCGGGGACGAGCCGACTAGACTCAGATGGGAATCCGCGGATTCCGGACAAGGTGGATAGTCGGAGCGAGGCAGCCGCCTCCGTTAACGCGGGCGGTCCTTTTTTGGCGGGTGGTGACGAGGAGGGAGGCGGCGAATGAAGAGGTCCCAGTGGAAAGCCGGGCTGACGGGCATGTGCCTGGCGGTGGGGGCGCTCGTGATGATGCCCCGCGCCAGCGCGCAGAACGCCCCCATTGACGTGGAGCTGGAGCCGCCGCCCC
>Ga0216301_1000105_pt1 | contig 22701 bp, 16 predicted proteins | sample 4hB_Boncat_minus_FD_156203 | JGI IMG/M metagenome (GOLD analysis project Ga0216301, IMG submission 156203) | Terrestrial sediment cell enrichment communities for BONCAT metagenomics from Utah, United States - 4hB_Boncat_minus | ecosystem: Environmental > Terrestrial > Deep subsurface > Rock...
AGACGCCGCAACGCCGCAACGCCGCAACGCCGCAACGCCGCAACGCCGCAACGCCGCAACGCCGCAACGCCGCAACGCCGCAACGCCGCAACGCCGCAAGCTACTGCCCCGTGCCCGCCGCGCCCGCCGCAATGACGATCGGTGGGTCCTTAACGCCGAGCTTGTCGAGGTTCGCACGACGTTGCCGGACTTGGGTGAGTAGCGCCGGGTTGGCGTGGGGTGCTTGCTTGGGTTGAGCAAAGGCTCTGGCAAACACCGGCCACATCGGGTCGATGTCGTGGGAGAGGTCGAAGACCATAACCCCTTGAGTCGCGGCAACCGCGGCTTGGAGAGCATCGCTCAGTCCCTCCGGGTTGTCCTTGAAGTCGCTAAGCATGATCCCGGCGTAGCTCCACGTCTGGTCACGGACGAGGCGGTTAGTGAGGGTGCCGGAGGCTTCGATGGTATTGCCGATGGGCACGCCACGGCTCATGGCGTCGTAGATCGTCGCCGTCGGGTAGTAGGATCCGGTGATCAAGAAGTCGACGTTTGAGGCAAGACCGGCCTTGCGGTAGCTTGGGGACTGGAACCAGAATCCTGCTTCCGCATCCGGCGACGCCCAGTTCTGGCCGATAGCCGAGTACTCGCCGTACCACGACCCGGCGTAGACGCCGAGCTGGACCTGAGGCTTTACCGTCCGGACTTTGTGCCGGACGAGTTGGACGAAGTCGCGGAGACGCTGGGCCCGCCAAGCCATCCACTGGTCGTAGTACCGGCCGGGCCGGATGCCACGGACCATGTTCGGATTCCAGGTGAACTTGAAGACGTCGTCTGGCCACTGGAGCGGCTTGCCCACGTGTTGCTCGAACAAGGTGCGGGTGATGGTGCTGAAGTCGGCGTTGATGCCCCCGTAGCGCAGCCGGTCGTCGTAGACGATCCCGTCGATGTCGTAGTTGCGCACCAACTCGTCCGCGATGTCCAAGGCGTACCGCTGGACCTCCGGGTGGTTGGGGTTCATCATTAGCGGAATCTGCTGCTCCGGCCGCTGTGAGATCGGCACGAACTCCGCCTCGGTGTCGAATTGGAGGGCGTAACCCGGCTCGGAAACAGTGCGAAGGAAAGCCGCCGCATCTCCCACGCCGTAGAGGATGGTCCCGCCCCTCGGAACGGTCGGAACGCCCGGTGCCGTACCCCCGAACTCGAACCCGTCGACGACCTTGCCGTCCCTCCTTACCGTTACCGCGAAGGCCGCGGGGTCCGGAGCGGGCAGCTTCTCAGCCGTGGAATAGACGGCAATGGCTCCAGTTACGGGAGCGTCCACCTTTGGTGAAAGGGGAAACCAGGTGCCCGAGAGGCTACGAATCACTGGCTTGGGTTCGTACAGGACCGTCTGTTGCTCCATACGGTTATAGCCCGGTCCGACCAGGAACATGCGGTGGCCTTCGCTGAAGGCGTTGAGCGAGGCGTAAATGCCCAGTCCGTTCGCTTTACACTCGCGGACCATGATCGGCAGCGGATCGAACTCCGCGGGAAGCTTCCGTCCCCGCCACTCCGTCAGTTTAGGAGCCAGTTTGCTGTTGTAGACGACTTGGCCCGAGATCGGCTTGACGTCGAACACGACCGTGTTAAATCCCGACTGCCGGATCTGCTGGACGAGGGCCACGATCTTTGGCTCATCGTTGTAGCGCTCGATGTTGGCCGTCGCGTCCACCCACAGGATGCGCGCCTGCACATTGCGCGCCTTCGCAATCTGCTGAGCGACCCCCACGCCCGTAGTGTAGGTATCCAGCATCACGCCGGGCACCGTGGGAAGGGGGGAAGCGAGCTCAAAGCGGGGGCGGTGCTCCGCCGTCGTCTTGGTGTCTTCGCTCATGAGCAGAGCCGCTGGGAGGAGGATCGCGGAAAGCAGGGGCACATCCGGTTGTACCCCTTGGCGCTACCCGGCTTCCTGAAGGGGGACCCACTCCTCGTCGTACAGGCCGTTCGTGATGCGCTTGATGCCCCGCCTCATCAGGTACTCCCCGAAGTTCAGCATCAGTCCCAGCTTCATCTCGGAGAGGCGGAGGTACGTGAGCAACTGCTTGAAGTGGACGGGAGCAAGCTCACGGACGGACTTGACTTCCACGATAACACACCCTTCGACGAGCAGATCGGCGCGGAAGCCGGTGTTCATTTTGATCTGGTCGTAGTAGACAGGAATGGGATGCTGGCGGCGGACGAGGAGGCCCCGCTGGATCAACTCGTACGCGAGAACCTGCTCGTAAACAGATTCGAGCAGGCCCGGCCCAAGCTGGCTGTGGATCTTGAAGGACGCCTCCACGATCTCCCTGGCCACGAGGTTCTCGCGGATGATGGGTACAGGTTTGTCCACCTGCCATCAAGGGTATCCGATCTTGCCGGTAATTTTGCGTCGCCCGGCACCCACGCCAGAACCAGCGTGGGTGCCGCAAGGGAATCAGTAGGCCTTGGCGAAGATAACCCGCTGCTTGCTCGGCTTACCCGTGAGCACGCACCGACCGGGTTCGGCATCGCCCGGATCCAACGGTTGAAGGGGGATGCATCGGATTGTCGCCTTCGTTTTGTCGGCAATGGCGTCCTCAGTTTCGCCCGTGCCGTCCCAGTGGGCGAGGACGAACCCCGCGCCACCCTCGCCGGCAAACGCCGCTTCGAACTCTTCCCAAGTGTCGACCCGCCGAGTGTTCGCCTCCCGGAAAGCAAGGGCGCGGTCGTAGATGGCTTGCTGGATTTCGGTCTGCAACCGCGCCGCCGTCGCAACGGCTTCTGCTAGGGCCACCGTCTGCTTCTCACCGTTGTCGCGACGGGCAATCACGCACGTTCCGGCGTCGAGGTCGCGCGGACCGACTTCAATGCGGACCGGGACGCCCCGCATCTCCCAATAGTTGTACTTAAAGCCCGGCGACTCCTTTTCCCGCTTGTCGACCTTTACGCGAACGCCCTGTGCCCGCAGCTCGGCGGCCATTGAGTCCGATGCCCCATGGGTGCGCTCGCGGGTGGCGTCGTCGCGGCCCATAGGGACGATCACGACCTGGATGGGAGCCAGCTTCGGAGGGCAAACGAGGCCCTTCTCGTCCGAGTGGGCCATGATCAGCGTGCCGATAAGGCGGGTCGAGACGCCCCATGACGTGGCGTAGACGTACTCGAGTTGGTTTTCCCGATTAACGAACTTGCAGTCAAAGGCTTTCGCGAAATTCTGCCCAAGGTGGTGGGAAGTACCGGCCTGGATCGCTCGAAGATCTTGGGTCAGTGCCTCGATGCAATAGGTGTGGTCGGCGCCGGCGAACTTTTCGTTCTCGCTCTTGAGGCCTTTGACCACCGGCACCGCCATCCACTCTTCGGCGAAGCGGGCGTAGCATTCGTTGAGGATGGTCAGTGCTTCTTCTTCCGCTTCCTCGTAGGTCGCGTGGGCGGTGTGCCCTTCTTGCCAGAGGAACTCGGCGGTGCGCAGGAACAGCCGGGTGCGCATTTCCCAGCGGACAACGTTCGCCCACTGGTTGATCAGGAGCGGCAGGTCGCGGTAGCTCTGAATCCATTTTGCGTAGGTGTTCCAGATAACCGTTTCGCTTGTGGGGCGGACGATCAGCTCCTCTTCAAGCTTGGCCTCTGGGTCCACAATGAGGCCGCCGCCGTTGGGATCGGCTTTCAGCCGGTAGTGGGTCACGACCGCACACTCTTTAGCGAAACCTTCAACGTGGTCGGCCTCCCGGCTCAGGAACGACTTGGGAATGAACAGCGGGAAGTAGGCGTTTACGTGGCCGGTGGCCTTGAACATATCGTCCAGTGCCCGTTGCATCAGCTCCCACAGGGCGTAGCCGTGGGGTTTGATAACCATGCAGCCGCGGACGGCGGAGTGGTCGGCGAGGTCGGCCTTAACGACCAGCTCGTTGTACCAACCGCTAAAGTCTTCTTTGGGATTCGGGAGTCCGAGGTTGCTGCTCACCCGGGCATTTTGGCATAAGGGATTCGCCATCCATCCGGCGGTTCAATCCCTCGCAAACCTACGAGGAAGCTTAATGGTCAGCAATTCTGGTGCGCGAATGCGCAAGCTTGACCACCTGGATCATTTACACCTTGCCTGAATCTCCATAAAATATCACCGTAGGCCGTCCATTGGTGGAGGGCCCGTTTGTGCCTGCACCGCGGTTCAATGTTGAGCGCACCCATCCCCGAGAACCGGTCCGACGGTGGCTTCGACTATGGTCGGCTCTTCGAGCTTTGCCAGGATCTTCTATGCGTCCTGCAGTTGGACGGCCAAGTCCTGGCTGCCAACGCCGCGTTCAGCCGGGCTCTAGGGTACGAAGGCTCCGACTTCGGCAGCTTGTCCATCTGGGACCTGGTGCATCCGGACGACGCATCAGCCGTTCGTGAGTCGATGCAGGCGGGCCGACCGGGCGAGTCGACCCGTTCCGAAGTGCGTGTCCGGTCGAAGGAGGGGAGTTTCCGATGGCTATCGTGGTCGGCGACGGTCGACCCTGAAACAGAGAGAATCTTCGGAATCGCCCACGAGGTAACGGACAAGAAAGCCTTCGAAGCTGCGGTCGATCAGCAGGAAGGCCTGCTGCGTCAGCTTATTGACCAACTGGAAGAAGGCATCACCGTCAGCGACCCAGAGGGGACGCTCTTCTTTTTTAATGAGAGCGCCGCCCGCATTCTCCGGTTGTCGGAGGCGGAACTGGACAGCGTTCGCTCGTCCCTTGCGCGAACGTTTAGTGTTTATCGCGCGGACGGCTCTGTCGTTTCGCCAGAGCAATTGCCGAGGGTGGCGGCCCTACGTGACGGTCTTCCCCAACCCGATGTCGTGCTGGGCCTCCAACGAGTCGGCGGGGACGGGGAAATCATCTGGATCTCCGTCAGCACGATTCCACTCTTCAGGGAGGGAGAAGCAGAGCCGTACGCCGTATTGAACTCCTTCAGGGATGTCACCGAAGCTCGGCGACAGGCGGCGGGAAGAGAAAGGCTAGCCCTTGTTGCCCGAAGGACTCAGAACATCGTATTCGTCAGCGACGAGCACGGTCGGATCGAATGGGTCAACGAAGCTTTCGAGCGAATCTTGGGATACGCGGCGGAAGAAGCAGTGGGACAACGCGCATCGGAACTGCTCGGTGGGGTTGACGAGGACCCGGACAGTGTCGCCGCGATCCGCCGTGCGCAACGGGACCGTTTGCCATTCATTGGGGAAGTTCTAAACCGAAGGAAGTCGGGAGAGAAGTGCTGGCTCTCGGTCTCTATCGACCCAATCCTCGTCGACGGCGTGTGTACTGGGTTCATCTCGGTCGAGACGGACATCACCGATCGGAAGCGTGCGGAGGCAGAGCTTCGGCAAAGCGAGGCGTGGCTTGCCGACACCCAAGCCCTTGCAAATCTCGGATCGTGGCGGTTTGAACTGGCCACCGGCAAACTCACGTGGTCGCACCAGGCCTACGCAATCTATGGCCTGGATCCCAAGACGACAGTGCCCTCCGTGGAGCTTGAAGTCGAAGCGACCCATCCATTAGATCGAGAAGGTCTCGCCGCCAAGGTGGCCGAAGTGGTGGCCAGCGACCGGCCTTACGAGCATTGTCGACGGATCATTCGTTCCGACGGGGAGGTTCGGCACGTCTTCGCGAAGTCGCGTCCGGTGTACTCGAAAGACGGAACGCTCCTGGCTCACACCGGGCTGCTTCAAGACGTGACTGAGCAAACGTTGGCCGAGGCTGCCCTCCGAGAAAGCGAGGAGCGGTTCCGCCAACTGTCGGAGAACATCCAAGTGGTGTTCTGGATCTGGGACGCGAAAAGCGCCAAGTTCCAGTACGTCAGCCCAGCCTATCAGGAGGTCTGGGGCCAGAGCGTAGAAAGTCTGTACAACGATCCACAGTCGTACCTCCGCCTTGTGCATCCAGAGGATCGCCCGGCGCTGGTGGAGGCCTTGCATTCTCGGACCGCCTCTGCCACACCCCGCGAGTTCAGAGTTATCCGGCCGGACGGCTCGATCCGATGGATCCAGAGCCGTTCGTTCCGTATCACCGCTGAAGACGGCGCCGTCACCCGCATGGTCGGGGTCTCCCAAGATGTGACGGCGACGGTGGAGAGCCGTCGGGCATTGGAGCGGAGCGAAAAGATGCTCGCGGAGTCCCAGAGGATGGCCAAACTGGGTAGCTGGGAGATTTCCGCGGACTGTCCGACTTTAAGCTGGAGCCGGCAAACCTTCGAGCTTTTCGAGCGGGACCCGACGCTGGGGGATCCGACCCTTCAGGAGTACCTGGACGAGATCATCCCCTCCGACAAGGAGAAGGTAATGCGCCTCGCTGCAGACGCATTCGAGCGTAAGCGCCCCCTCAAGTACGAACTGCGTCGGACACTCGCTGATGGTGCGACACGGTATCTGCGAGTGATCGGGGAACCCGTCACCGACGAAGCCGGAAGGGTGGTCCGCCTTTCCGGCTTCGTTCAGGACATCACCGCTCAGAAGCAAGCCGAGGAGCAGCTTGTTGCGGCGCGCGAACAAGCTCTGGAGGCCTCCCGATTGAAATCGGAGTTCTTGGCCAACATGAGCCACGAGATCCGCACCCCGATGAACGGACTCATCGGAATGGCAGACCTCCTCTTGAGTTCCCGGCTGGACGCCGAGCAGCAAGAGTGCGCGAGCACACTCCGGGGCAGCGCGGAAAGTCTTTTGAAAATCCTCAACGACATCCTGGACCTATCAAAAATCGAGGCCGGGCGCATGGAGCTCGAAGTGCAACCGGTCGATGTCGGAGAGCTGGTAGAGGACGTTGCCGGACTGTTCACGACGGAAGCTGAGCAACGAGGGCTTGAAATGCGGGTCGACATCCCTTGGCGCGAGTCGTGCTGGTATCTTGGCGACCCGCTCCGTATCCGGCAGATCCTGTCAAATCTTGTTGGGAACGCCCTCAAGTTCACCAAGGAAGGGAACGTAACCATTCGGCTTCTTCCCAGGAAGTCGGCGGTAAAGATTGAGGTTATCGACACCGGAATCGGAATCCGCCTGGACCGACAGGCGGCGATCTTCGACAGTTTCACCCAGGCCGATGGTTCGATGACCCGGCGATTCGGAGGCACCGGCCTTGGCCTAGCAATCGTTCGGCAACTGGTTGAGTTAATGGGCGGGAAGATCGCCTTGGAGAGTTCGGTCGGCGCGGGAAGTCGCTTCATGGTCGATCTGCCTTTGACTCCCTGCCCCCTGCCGATGGAAACGAGCCGACCGCTCGAGGCTTCGACCGTCTGGGTCGTCCGCCCTGGAGACTGGGACGCCACCGTTGTTGTGGGTGCCCTCCGTTCCCTTGGATGTACTGTTTTAGAAGCCGGGAACTTCGACATGATTTCTGTCTCTCGCTCACCAGGAGGACAGCCACCGGTGGTAGTTGCTCCTGCCGAGCTTAGCGGGCTGAGCCGCCAGCCTAGATGGCAGTACATTTGGATCGATTCTGATGAGGAGCGACTCTTCGACGACCCCGAACATGTCCTCCGAAGGCCCTTGACCCACTTTGGCGTTAAACAGGCCTTGCTCAAGTGGTTGGACACCGACAGCCTAGATGCACAAGCTCCGCAATCCACGCCGGTAGTTCGCGCCGAAGCAGTATTGGTGGTGGAGGATAATGAGGTCAACCGCTTGGTTGCAAAACAGCAACTAGGACGGCTGGGCTTAATTCCGGACTTTGCCGCGAACGGCGTGGAAGCAGTCAACAAGGTAACGTCCCACGCGTACGATCTCGTTTTGATGGACATCCAAATGCCGGAGATGGACGGGTACGATGCGACCCGTCGGATCCGTGAAGCAGAGAAGGAGCTTGGAAGGCGTACGAGGATCGTGGCGATGACGGCCCACGCGCTGAAAGGCGACCGCGAGCGGTGTCTCGCGGCGGGCATGGACGACTACATTAGCAAACCGGTGCGTATTGAGGACATACAAGGGCTTATGAGCGACTGGACACCCCGCCAAAGCTCTGGAAGTGGAGCGGATCCCATAGAACAGCTTCCAGTTCTCGACACGATTTACCTGGCCGAGATGTGCGGTGACGATCCTGAGTTCGAACACGACCTCCTCGCCGTCTTCATCGACTCGATGCCGAAAGTTGTCGACAGTATCTTCAACCACCTCCAAAAGGGCCAGGCTTACGAAGCAAGTCGTGCCGCCCACACCCTGAAGGGGAGCAGTCGCTCTGTCGGGGCCAACCGTCTCGCCGCCTTTAGCCAAGCGCTCGAGAACGAGATCGAAGCTCAAGGGAAGCTGAAAGAGGAGTCGGAAGCAGGGCTGCGTGCCAGGGTCGCCGAGACTCTCGGCGCATGTACGGCTCGACTCGCCGGGTTAGCTTAGATTCAGATCCAACGGATCCTTTTGAAGATGTACACGATGGCGACGCCGATGGTGATCATCAGCCCGATGGCGAAAAGGTAGCCGTACCTCCATTCGAGTTCCGGCATGTACTTGAAGTTCATACCGTAGATGCCCGACACGATCGTCATCGACATGAGCACCGTCGAGAGGACCGTCATTTTCCGGACCACGTTGTTCAGGTTGTTCGAGACCGTTGTAAGGTGGACGTCGAGCAGTGAGGCCAGAGTGTCACGGTTAATGTCCGTAAGTTCCGATAGGCGTAGAACGTGGTCGAACACGTCCTGGAAGTAAGGCCTCACCGTGTCGGGAATCATGGGGAGGTCTCGCCGCAGCAGACCGTTAAGGATGTCTCTAACAGGCGAGAGGCGGCGGCGCACCTCGAGTAAACGGCGCTTGACTAGCAGAATCTCTTTGATTTGGCTGGTGTCCCCGCCAAAGATCTGATCTCCAAGGTCCTCCACTTCGTCCTCCAGGCGGTCGAGCGCGGGAAAATAGAGGTCTACAATCGCGTCTACCAGGGAGTGGAGAAGAAAGGCGGGGCTGCCGCCAATGCGCCTCGGATTCTGCACCCACCGCCCGAACCACGTTTCGAGGATCGGCAGCGGGCGGGTCACGACGGTGACAAGCGCTTGGTCCCTTAGGAAGAACGATACTTCCTCATAATGCTCTTCCTGGGCTCCCAAGAGGACGGCTGGGACGACCAAGAAGAGTGTGTCCTCGTACTCTTGCAAAGCGGGGCGTTCGTCCGTGCTCAGCGCATCTTCAACCGCCAGCTCATGAAAGCCGAGCTGTTCGATCAAGAACGATCGGGTGGTCGCGGTGTCTTGAGCCACGATATCCACCCACATCGGCTGATCTCCCTTGTTTACGGCTTCAATAGCCTGCTCAACATTCAGCCGCTCGCAGCGAGTACCCGCGCCGAACAGCGCCGCCTTCAGTTCAAAAGGCTCTTGCGTCGGAGTCGCCCGTTGCAGATCCTGGTTCAGCATTGACTAGTTGTTTGACGAAGGAAGTCCCTTGGCTCGGGCGGCATGAAGGCCGAGGAGAGTCTTTCCATCCCGGATCTCATAGGCGTCAACCATTCGCCAAACCTCCTGCCCGTCGATCTCTACCAGATCGACGTCTTCATCCTCGATCCCTCCACCCTGTCCCGTGCGATCCTCATCGGATACCTGGGCGAAGAACAGATAGATGCACTCGGACATTCCGCCGGGGGATCCGTACATTGCCCCAAGGGCCTCTAAGTGCTTGACTTGAAAGCCGATCTCCTCCATCACCTCACGGACAGCCGCCTGATCCGGGGACTCCCCCTCGTCGACCTTGCCCGCCACCGCCTCGAGAAGCCAAGCCTCTTCGTGTCTCACCATCGGATATCGGAACTGCCGGACGAAGAGGAACTTGCCGCGGCTGCGATTGAACACGATCACCGCCGCCGCGTCGCCTCGTTCGACGCTCAGCCGCGATGACGGCCCAGACATCGTCCCGTCTCCCTTCTCAAAGGCGACAGTGGCTTCGTCGACGGCGAAGAAGCCGTCGTAGACCCGCTGGACCTTCTCGATCTCGAAGCGTCTCATTGCATCAGTGTGGAAGGTCGGCTAGCTTGAACGCTAGCCGTCGGTCGGCGTAGGATAGGGACGTGAAGAGAAGGATCTCGCTTCTTGGCCTCGCGACCCTGACGGTGGCAGTGTTCGGCTGCTCGCCAACCGGCACTCCGGCAAACGCCCAGGGCTTACCGTCGATCGCCCCCGGCCGTTACGAGGAGACGATGAAGGCCGGCAATACCAACCGCCGGTACATCCTAAGGGTGCCGAAGGCTTACAACGCCACGAAGCCCTTACCGCTGGTCGTCGTCCTCCACGGTTGGACCGCCAGCGCCAAGCTGGCCGAGGTCTACACCGGCATGGCCGAGGGAGCCGAGCAGAATGGCTACATCGCCGTGTTCCCGGACGGCCTTGGCCAGATGCAAGGCTGGAATGCGGGCTTCATCGACCTTACCGGCCTTAAACCGGACGACGTCGGCTTTATCGATTCGTTGCTTGACGAGGTCCAAAAGAAGGTTGGAGTAGATAAGGACCGCGTGTACGTCGCTGGCCACTCTAACGGCGCGTTTATGTCGCACCTGTTAGCCTCGCGTCTTTCGGACCGCATCGCCGCCATCGGAGCGGTGGCGGGAACGATCGGTGTGCCAGGATCGGCAGGGCCATTAACCATTCCTGATCCTAAAGGGCCGGTATCCGCGATTCTGATCCACGGCAAGAAGGACGCGACGGTCGCCTACGACGAAAGCTCGAAGGCCCTTCTGCGCGGCGTATCCGCACCGAGATCGGCCAAGTGGTGGGCAGAGCGGATTGGTGCCTCCACCACGCCTCGCCGTACGGAAAGCGGGGGCGGGAACGTGGTGACGGAACTGTACACCGGTGGACGCAATGGAACGGAGGTCGCCCTGGTAAGCATTGCGAACGGCCTTCACGACTGGCCCGGCGGGGTTACCCGCAACGGTCGCGAGAGCCTCACCGGCGTCAATGCCACCGACCTGATCTTCGCTTTCTTCAACTCCCATCCAAAGCGACGGTAGCTTTTGTGACGCGTGATTTGTGATGGCTGACGCGTGAGCAGTACCGTGACTGCGCATCAATCCTCACGCGTCACCTATCACTCGTCACGTGTCACCCATAAACGCGACGACTAAACTGCCAGTTCGCCGCCCCTTTACCTCGCCAAGTGCCCTATTGGCAACGGAAGGGGCCACCTGGACGTCATACTAAGTAGCGCCCGCCCTAGGCGGGCTTTTCTTATGTCTGAAACAACAAACACTCCCGAGTTGGGCTTCAAGGCCCTGGGGCTCACGCCGAAGCTCTTGTCCGTGCTGGACAAGGTCGGCTTTGTGGTGCCCACTCCGATCCAAGAGCAAGCCATTCCGGTGGCGCTCTCTGGAGCCGATCTATTGGGCATCGCACAAACGGGCACGGGTAAGACACTCGCGTTCGGCTTGCCGATGATCGAACGGCTCCGCGACGCAGAAGGCATTGGCCTTATCCTCGCTCCCACGCGCGAACTCGCTTTGCAGATCGACGAGACCCTCCAGTCGGTGGGTCGCACTCTAGGCATTCGCACGGCCGTGCTGATCGGCGGTGCCCCTATGGGCAAGCAGATCGCCCAGCTCCGACGCGATCCCCACATCATCGTGGCGACTCCTGGTCGCCTCAAGGACCACCTCTTCCAGCGCACGTGCAGCTTGCGCTACGTTTCGATCGCCGTCCTCGACGAGGCCGACCGGATGCTCGATATGGGCTTCTGGCCGGTAATCCGTGACATCCTCGCTCAGGTGCCCAGCGACCGCCAGACAATGCTGTTCTCGGCGACCATGCCCGCGGAGATCGCGGATCTCGCTAAGAGCACGATGAAGGATCCGGTTCGGATCGAGATCGCGCGCGCCGGCACGGCTGCCGAACTGGTATCGCAAGAGCTCTACGTCTCTTCCTTCGAAGACAAGCCCGACCTCCTGGGACGGCTGCTCAACGACGAGAAGGGAACCGTGCTGGTGTTCTCACGGACCCGGCACGGGGCTCGCAAGGTCGCGAAGGCGATCCGCACGCTCGGTCACACGGCGGCGGAACTCCACGCGGACCGAACGCTGGCGCAACGGCGCGAGGCGCTTGACGGCTTTAAGTCCGGCAAGTACCGCGTGCTCGTCGCGACGGACATTGCCGCCCGCGGCATCGACGTCAAGCAGATCTCGCTGGTCATCAACTACGACCTGCCGGACAATCCCGAGGACTACATCCACCGGATTGGACGAACCGGTCGTGCCGGCGAGACCGGGCACGCGATCACCATCGCGACGCCCGATCAGAACCGGGACGTACGGGACATCGAGAAGCTGCTTCGCAAGGAGCTTCCGCTGTCGCCGAACAGCGCGCTGCCGTTCGAGCGGTCCAACTTCGTGCTTCGCCCGAAGGGTCGCGCCCCGCACGGCCGACCTCAGGGTCGCCCGCAGCAGGGACCCGGCCGCCCGCCGTTCCGCGGTGGCGATCGACGGGGACCGAAGTCGGCTCAGCCGACCCACGGTCGCTAAGACTGGCCGCTGAAGACGAAAACGGAGAGGTGCACTGCACCTCTCCGTTTTCGTTTTGGAGTCCGATACCGCGTTACAAACTCGGCATGAGGTGGGGAAAAGCCTCCATCACGCCGGAAACTTCGACGGGGCGCTCCGCCTCCGTGAACGGAGTAAGGACGAGGTACGCCACCGCTCGGTACGTCGGATCCGGGTGTTCCAGCATCCTGGCCCGAAGGTCTCCGGCGGCTCGCCCCATGGCGGTTTCCCGCCAGAACCATTCCCGGAGCCGCTCCGCTGAATCTGTTTCGTCCGCACCAACTGAGTTGTAGAACTTAACGAGATCGTCAACCGCGAGCTTGAGGACGTGGGGATACGGCAGCTCCGGTCGCGGATTCTCCGCTGGGACTTCGTCAATGAAGTCAAGAACCAGCTTCGCGGCCTCTTCAGGTGCGATGCCGAGGACTCCGGCCGCCAGTCCGGGCCCCGCGGCCTTCTCCGACTCCAGTCTGCTTCGGAGTCGGGCTAGCTCGTCCATAACTTCACTCCGGAGCGTCTTAGCGGGCGTTGGAACGAAGCATGCCAGTCCGTGGAGGTCGCCCGCATCCTCTTCCACGGGCACGGCCTCCCAGCCTTCCAAGATGGGAACGTCCGTCCGCTCGAGCAAGCTAAGCGCCTTTCTGAGAAGGCGACGTTGGTCCTCGGGCTGCGAGGGCCGTCCCAGCGGACGACCAAGCTCAAACGGCACCCAGAGGGCTCGGGGAGGCCGGATGGTCTCGGTGTGCAAACGGATGAGGCTGATGCCGATGGTCGGGATGCCGCTCGTTTCCAGATAGTGCGAAAGCGCGCCCACGGCGCGCGTGCAGAAGGGTCAGACGGGGACGAGCAGAGCACCGCCCACCCCTTCCGCCTTCATTCGCGCGGCGACCTCGCGCGCTCCTGCCTCCATGCCTGCCGGGTCCGCCGCCCCCATAAAGCTGTAGTGGCTCGTAGCGACGCTGGCGATTACGCCTTCTGCGGCAAGTTCGCGAAGCCGGTCGAGGGGGAACGCGACGTTCCAGTCGATCTGGAAACCGCTTCGGTCGAAGTTCACCGACATGTGGCTCATCACGATCTGGTCCGACTTCACATCACCGGGGATCATCCGGTACTCGGTGGAGACTCCGACGAACGGGCGATCGTGGCGGGGGTGGATTCCCGCCGTGGAGACAATGGCGATTCTCCGCTGGTTCAGGGGCGGCCCGTCAAGTCCGGTCGTCGTCTCGAAAGCAGGACAGGGCAGACCCGCCAGCAGGGATCTGAGGGGTTCCGGCAGCGTTTCTAGGATCGCCATAGCCGTAGCCTACACGAGAATCGATGATGTGGCGGGTGTTGTCTCAACAGAGGTGCATCTCCGGAGCCGCCACAATCAGCTTCATCGCCTCCGTCATCCGCCCGGTCCAGTTCCCCTTATCCTCCAGCGACTTCACCCCGCCCGATACGTCGAACACCTTCGCAATCAATGGGAGTGAGGTGTCGGGAAGCTCGACGTCGAACAGCTCGCACAGCGCTCTGGCAATCTCAAGGCTGTCCTTCGGGGCCTTGGACTTGACGAACGCCAGAGGGTTGAGCGCTCCCTCGTCGGGCCCCTTCTCGCCCCAAAACATGGCACCGGTAAACTGGTATCTCTCCGCCATTCCGGCCGGCGTGATCCAGGCTTCGCCCCACTTCCAGCCCGAAACGTCGGGTGGGCACAAGAGGGTAAGTCCCATCCGGTCCATGCGGTAGGCCAAGTTTCCCGATTCGTCCAAAATCCGCTTCGGGATCATTTTTCTGAAGTCGGCCTCCTTGGGACGCATTGCCCGCATCGCCTCTCCGATTCCCTGTTGGCGGGCCACCCCGATGCATAGGTCTAGGGGGCTTTTGGGCATTGTTCGTATTGCCCGCTCACTCCAAAACTCCGGCGACCGCACCAGCGCGAACATCGTCTTTCGGATGTCGCCTTTGCTGCGGAAGAAGACGTTCGCCAGTCGGTCGACTACCGACACCTCTGGTTTTGGATAAGCAAAGAACTCCCAGAGTTTGGTGACGATAAAGCGGGCCGTCTGATGCTGACTGGCCAGGTGGTCGAGAACCCCGTCCCCGTCAAAGTCGGCCGTCTTTCCCAGCACCGTCTTGGGCCGGTCGTCACGCATTGCGGGCATGCTAAGAAAGGCGCTGAAGGGGCGACTGTCGGCTAGCGCGTCCTTCATCTTTTGCTCCGTGCTCCCCGGCATCTCCCAGAAGGTGTTGAGGTAGCCCCAGCCGGTAAGCGCTCTGGAGGTTTCCTTGACGTCGGCTTCCGTGTAGTTGCCAATGCCGAGAGTGAAGAGCTCCAACACCTCCCGTGCGAAGTTCTCGTTGGGTCGGCCACGGAGGGCTCTCTCCATGTCGAGGTACTTCATCATCGCCGGCTCTTTGCTGACGGCCTTGAGCAGGGTAGGGAAGTGGCCCGTGCCGTGCTTACGGAGCGCCTGGAGGTAGCCCAGCATCATAAGGCCGTCCTCGACCTTGGTGTCGCTGACCGCGAAGTGGGAGTGCCAGAAGACGGCCAGCTTTTCCTGCAATGGGTGCTCGGTGGTGAGCATGTTGTGGATCCACCAGGTGCGGAAGCGCCAGGAGCCAATGTCCGGATCTTCCTTTTCCCGCCAGACGAACTCGTAAGGGCTCACCAGGTCTGGGGTCAGGGGAAAGTCGACTAGCCGCTTGATCGTGCCCTCAAGCCCCAGCTTTTCACCCGCGTCCAGTTCCTGAGGTGTCGCGCCCAGCCCAAGGCGGCGGTAAAGGTGGGCGATCTTCGCGCGAAGCGTCAACGTCGGCGCCATGGAAGCCATTGTAAGGCAAGCGGCGAAAACATCCAATCTAGAGTGCGGTGGCGGCCACCGCGCTCTAAGTGGGCTAGCGCTTGCCGGCGAAGCGCTTGACCTTGCGCTTGTCTTGGCCCAGTCGTCCGTCGCTTGTGCCGAGCAACTGCCGAAGGGCGCCGATCTCGTCGCGGACGTTCGCCGCCTTCTCGAACTCCATCGCCTTGGCGAGGTCCTTCATTTCCTTCTCCAGACTGGAGATCAGGATCGGGATGTCTTCAATGCGGACGGGGGCTCCGTCCTGGCCGAGCTTCGCCTTTGTGTCGTCGTTGTACTGCGCCGCCACTTCCGCCACCGCGTCGTAGCTGCGAACGGTTTCTCGAACGACCTTGTTGACCGTGACCGGAGCCGTGCCGTTCTCTTCGTTGTAGCGAGCTTGGGTCTCGCGGCGGCGGTTCGTCTCATCGATCGCCCGCTGCATCGAGCCAGTGATGACGTCGGCGTACATGATGACCCGACCGTTCACGTTTCGGGCGGCGCGGCCGATCGTCTGGATCAAGGACGTGTCGGATCGAAGGAAGCCTTCCTTGTCCGCATCGAGAATCGCGACGAGCGTTACCTCGGGAAGGTCGAGGCCCTCACGAAGGAGGTTTACGCCGACCACGACGTCGTAGACGCCGAGCCGAAGGTCGCGGAGGATTTCTGGTCTCTCTAGGGAGTGAACGTTCGAGTGGATGTACTGGACCTTCACGTTCAGGTCCTGGAGGTAACCGGTGAGGTCCTCCGCCATCTTCTTGGTCAGAGTCGTGACCAGCGTCCGCTGGCCCATCTCGACTCGCTTCTGGATCTCGCCGATCAGGTCGTCTATCTGGCCCTTTGTGGGGCGGACGTCGATTTCTGGGTCGACGATAAACGTCGGCCGGATGATCTGCTCGACGACTTGGCTCTGCGTCTCCTGCTCGAACGGTCCGGGGGTTGCTGAGACGTACACGACCTGCGGCACCCGCTCCAGGAATTCCTCGAACTTCAGCGGGCGGTTGTCCAAGGCTGAGGGGAGGCGGAAGCCGTAGTCGACAAGTACCGACTTGCGTTGCTTGTCACCGTTGTACATCGCCCGAACCTGAGGCAAGGTCTGGTGGCTCTCGTCGATAAAGACGATGGTGTCGCTGGGCAAGAAGTCCAGCAGGGTGTAAGGAGCAGTGCCAGGAGCGCGGCCGTCGAAGTACCGGCTGTAGTTCTCGATGCCGTTGCAGTACCCGACCTCCTTCATCATCTCGATGTCGAACTCGACGCGCTGCCGGATCCGCTGGGCCTCCAGCAGGCGGCCCTGGCTGATGAACATCTGCTCCTGGGCCTCAAGCTCCGCCTTGATCTGCTCGATCACGCTGTCCATCCGCTCCCAGGGAGTGACGTAGTGGGTGGCCGGGAACACCGAAACTTTCGTCGGCTCGTCCAGCACTTCGCCGGTAAGCGGGTCGAACAGGCGGATGCGCTCCACCGTGTCGCCGAAGAACTCCACCCGAGTAACGATTTCCTCGTCCTTCGGCTGAATCTCGAGGGTGTCGCCGCGCACGCGGAAGGTGCCGCGGTCCAGCACCATCTCGTTCCGGGTGAACTGCATGCCGATCAGCTTCTTCAGCGCCTCGTCAAGGTCGAACGTCGCGCCCGTCTCAAACGTCACCACCGCCTCGGCGTACTCGCTAGGTGAGCCAAGACCATAGATGCAGCTCACCGAGGCGACGACGATAACGTCTCGCCGCTCCAGCAGGGCGTGGGTCGCCGCGTGGCGCAGTCGCTCAATCTCCTCGTTAGTGCTGGAATCCTTCTCGATGTACAGGTCCGCCCCGGGGACGTAGGCTTCCGGCTGATAATAATCGTAGTAGCTGATGAAGTACTGGACAGAGTTCTCTGGAAAGAACGCCCGGAACTCCTGACAGAGCTGAGCCGCCAGCGTCTTGTTGTGGGCAAGGATCAGCGCGGGGCGCTGGGTCTCCGCGATGACGCTCGCCATCGTGTAGGTCTTACCGGTGCCGGTGGCACCCAAAAGGGTCTGGAAGCGGTAGCCCGACTCCAAGCCGTCTTTCAGGCCCGCAATGGCGGTCGCCTGATCTCCCCGCGGGGTGAAGTCCTTCGAGATCTTCAGGGGTTCGTTGTACTGAACGATTGCCATGCGTCTACATGTTACTACGCCACAACTCGGCCGGAGGGAATTCCCCGACGACCGTTCCTCACCCCAATCCGTAGAAAGGTAGGTCGGAATTCGATCCGGCTAAAGGAGAGATCATGAAGACCCCATCCTCAAAACGACTGACTTGGCTCGCGGCTGGCGCGCCGGTCGTCGCCCTTTCGCTATTCGCGGCCTTTTCTTCGCTGGCCTCGGCCCAAGAAGGGCAACGACCTCCCACCGATCCGTTGATTCGAAAGGCGATCGAAGAAGGGGCGACGATGGAGGAAATGGCCAAGCTCCGAGATCCGATTGCCAAGACACCCGATGAAGCGATCCGAGCGCTAAAACATGGGAATGCTCGCTTCTTCGGAGGATCTTCACGACGGCCGGATCTGTCGGCGAACCAGCGCCGGGCGCAGATCATCACTCAGACGCCGTTCGCGGCGGTTTTGGGTTGCTCGGATAGCCGGGTTCCGACGGAGATCATTTACGACCAAGGCCCGGGCGACCTGTTCGTCGTCCGGGTTGCAGGCAACATCGTTGAGCCAAGCACCGCGGGAAGCGTGGAGTACGCCGTCGAGCACCTGAAGTCAAAGGTCGTGGTCGTTATGGGCCACGAGGGTTGCGGTGCTGTAAAGGCGGCGATGCTTCCGGACGCGACGAGGGCTCGCGAAGCGCGCAATATCCAGTTCCTGATGGATCAGATCCGGCCAGCGGTAGTGGATCTCCCGAAGATCCGGGACGAGAAGGCGAAGATGCGCGAAGCGGTGGTGGCGAACATCCGGCATCAGGTCGGGCAGATGAACCAGAACCCGGTCATTCGAGCTGCGGTCGGCAGCGGAAAGATCAAGGTAATCGGAGCCTACTACGAGATCGGCAGCGGCGCGGTCGATTTCCTCGAGACCGAAGAGGAACTGCGTCTGACCCACCGATAAGGTCAACAGTGAGAGGGCGCGGGGTAAGGGCAAGCGGGACCGCTTGCCCTTACCCCGCGACTCTTTGTAAGATGCCCTAGAGGGACCTACTCTACAAGCAGGTTCGGTTCGAGGGCCTCCTCAGGCACGGGCACCGGCAGTGGCTCTGCTAAGGGTTAAGTAAACGATCTCGAACGAAGTCCATTCCTAGATAACCACGAGGAACCGACACGCAATATTGCCAGTCAGTCACGCTATCAACCCACGAGGAGGATGATGTTCTTCCTGCGGGTCGGTAGGGGGAGCCATCATTCAACGAGCCATCGACATTCTGCAGGTACTACACGGGCGTCGGCCCACCGCCACAGCGGTGTTGCTGGGAACCGTGCTGCTGATGCTGGTCCTGGCCGTGAACGCGGTCTTCGGCTTTAGCGCCGCCCTCAAGCCGCTTTACCTGTTGCCTATCTGGGGAGCTACGCGCCTAGACGGCCGCCGATCCGGACTCCTGATGGTCGCCCTGACCACGTTCGGAATGACCGCCATCGACGCGTCGGTTCTGCGAGCAGTGGGAAGCGATGAAGTCGCGGCCGAGGCGCTCCTTCGGTTCTGTACCTTGGGCGGGATGATGTTGATCATTGCCCACGTCGAGGAATCGCTTCTCATGCACCGGAAGATGGCCTTCCAAGATCCCCTTACCGGCGTCCTGAATCGCCGGGCCCTGGTGGAGTTCGCGCAGCGAGCCTTCGGACGAGCGAAGCAGGTCGAGGAGCCGCTGGTAGCGGTCGTGATCGACTGCGACGGCTTCAAGTGCCTCAACGACACTTACGGCCACCACGCCGGAGACCATGTTCTTCGAATGCTGGCCCGACTGTTGGAGAACGAAACCCGCCGGGGCGACCTCGTCGCCCGTACCGGAGGCGACGAGTTCGTCATTATCCTGCAGGACACGGACGCGGAGGAAGCCAAGCACGTAATGCAGCGGATCGAGCAACAGTTCGAGCAAGCTGTAGGCGACGCGGGCTACGAGTGCTCCATCTCGTTCGGCTTCGCCCCGATGGAAGAAGAGTCCAGCACCGTGGACAGCCTCATCGCCACCGCCGACCGCGCCATGTACCGGCGCAAAGAGCGGAAGAAGTCGCGGGCGTTTCTGAACTAGGCGTTGAGGTGTTGCGGAAGGAAGAGGGTTGAGCATTGAGCATTGAGCGTTGAGGGTTAAGCTTCGCTTGAGGACCGAACACCGAACACCGAACACCCTCCTCAGAACGCCCACACGAGCTTTACGCTGAGCCTCGACCGAAACGAGTCGGCGTTCGGGTCGCCCAGGATCACGAACAATTCGGTGCCGCTTGCTCCGCTGTTCCGGTAGGCCATGTACGCGTTGCTCTTACCGTTGCGGCCCACGAAACGGCCGCTGATGGACCGGGTTGGGCTTAGTTCGTAGCCGACGGTGCCGACCAGCAGGCGCTCCGTGCGCTCCCCCTCGACACTGCTGACGGAGGTGCTAACGCTCAGGTCGAGGCGCTTCAGCAGTCGGTAACTGCCGCCGAAGTCGGTGTAACGGCTCTGGCGGCCGCCCCGAGTGCCGCGCTCGTGGTAGACGCCGTAGCGCTTGAAGCGGTTGCTACTGTTAAAGCGCAGCTCAAGGCTTTGCAGGCGGTCGAGCTCTTCGAAGAAGCGAGTGTGGGTAAAGCCGAGGCCCACGCGGACGTCGTTGCGGGTGGTGAATCCGAGGTAGCCGTCCGTCCCCTTCTGCATCTCAGCCCCGTCGTACTGGTAGAAGTTCGTGGTGTAGAGGTTCGCGTTGAAACTGCGAAGCGGTCCGGTCCGGTATTCCGTCCAGTACTCGCTGTAGTTGTCGAACCCCTTCCGGTTCCGCCATGGGACAAAGGCCAGGGGCGGGTCGAAGTTGGGCTTTATCCACTCGTACTGCAGAACGGAGAACCAGTGGGGCACGTCGTAGGCGAATCCGATCTCTCCCGCTGAGTCGAAACCAGCCGCGGAGGATGAGTTGCCCCCTTCTTGACCGATCTGGCCGTGCTCCACGGCCAGGTCGCCCGAGAAGTTGAAGCTTCCACGCTGAACGAACCATCCCCCTCCATAGGCTCGGTGACGGCCCTTTGGGGTCTCGACTCCCGTCGCGTACACGTTAGCGCTTGCTTTCGGGCCGAACGTCTTGTTGGCGCGGGCGACCATCGACGTCTGGTTGTAGGCATCGACGGTGGCCAGAGCACCCACCCCAAGCGTCGGCGTGACCTGCCCAAAGACCTTCGACCCGTAATCGAAGGTCTCGATCCGGCGCGAGTAGAACATGCTGCCGTAGCCGTGGGGCCAGCCGCCAATGTTGAAGAAGCCGCTGCCCTCGTTGAAGAACGGGCGAGCCTCGCCGAGGAACCGTTCGGTGCGGGTGAAGCCGACGTCTTCGACCTGCTGCTCGATGTTCCGGAAGTCTGGGTTGATCGACAGGAGGCCGGTGACGAGCGGGGTGATGGCGTACCGGGCGTCGAGACCCGAGCGGGAGTCCAGCGTGCCATCGTCATACTCGGGTGCTCCATAGGCCAGGAACTGCAGCCGCTTCCGGTTCGATGCGGCAGGCGGTGCGACGGTCAGCCACTGGCCCGTCAACTCGGCTCGGCCTGCCGTAGTCGTGTTCGCCCACTCTGAGCCCACCAAGGTGCGTGCCTGGAACCTCTCGAAGTTGATGTCCATCGACAGCGACTTGCCGCTGGGGTAGTTCAGCACCTTCCACGGGATCCGCATCTCAACCGAATATCCGTCGGGCTGCCGCATCACGGCGGAAGTCCACTCGCCGCGCCACTCCCGCTTGGCGGCTCGACCGCCGGCGATGCTTTCCGACTGGGTGTTCAGCACGTTGACGGTGAACCTCGAGCGGCCGTCCCAGCCCCGGGTGCCGAACGGGTTGATGCGGAAGGTAACCGTATCCTCGCCGTCGAAGTCGGCCCCAGGCTTGATCTCGCGGCCGACGAGGCCCGCCGGATTCGGGTCGTGGGCGTAGAACGCCACGTAGATCGCTTCGTCGTCGAAGCCGATCCAGGCATCGGTTTGGTCGGCGGCCAGACGGTTCGTGACGGGGTCTGTGAAGCCGGTCACCTTCGTCGCATCCTTCCATTCGTCGGCACTGACCACGCCGTCGATCTTCGGCTTCGTGCCCGGACGGGCGGCTTGGATGCGCGGAAACTGCTGGGCACTGCACCAGGCGGCACAGGTCAGGATGGCGAAGAGAGTTACGTAACGAAGCACGGGATCACCAGGATTCGGGCTAGCAGTTCTACCCTCACACCCTTTAGGATTCACGCCTGCTGCTACATATCAGCAAGAACGGACAAGTTAACGCCGTGAAAGCGCGGGAACTCCAAAGGAACGTTACCGGCGTGATCCACATCGCTTTGGCCGCTCTGGTCGTCTTGACGATCTAGTCAGGGCCCTTGCCGGGAATGTCGCGGCGACGAAATCGACACAACCGAAACGGCCATTGCCAAAGCCTCGTCCAAGTATGCTCGTGACCATGAGCAACATCGAGAGTCGAGGGTACGCAGTGCCAGACGCACTGGTGAGCACGGCATGGGTGGCGGAGCGTCTCGACGACCCGACTACCCGGATCGTCGAGAGTAACGAAGACCCTTTGCTCTACTCGAGCGGGCACATACTTGGCGCGGTCGAGGTCGATTGGACGCGAGACCTGAACGACCCCCTGCGGCGGGACTACCTCCAGCGGGAGGGCTTCGAGGCCCTCATGTCGCGGTTGGGCATCGACCGCTCTACCACCGTGGTGTTCTACGGAGACAAGAACAACTGGTGGGCCACCTATGCCGCGTGGGTCTTCCACCTCTTCGGCCACACGAATATCCGCATCATGGACGGCGGTCGGATCAAGTGGCAAAAGGAAGGTCGTGAACTGACGCGTGAGGTCCCGTCTTATCCGGCGGCTGTGTACCGAGCTCCGGTACGGGACGACAAGGAGTTCCGGGCGTTCCGCGACCAGGTCTTGATGCACGTAAACGAAGGGAAGAAGCTTATCGACGTGCGCTCGCCCGAGGAGTTCAACGGCACCCGGCTGCACATGGAGGCGTACCCGAACGAAGGCGCTCTGCGGGGCGGACACATTCCGGGCGCGGCCAGTGTGCCGTGGGCAAAGGCGGTGAATCCAGAAGACGGAACGTTCCTTCCCGCCGATGAGCTGAAGTCTCTCTACCAAGAAGGTGCGGGCATTCGTCCGGATGACGACGTGATCGTCTACTGCCGCATCGGTGAACGGTCGTCGCACACATGGTTCGTTCTCCGGTATCTGCTGGGCTACCCGCAGGTGCGGAACTACGACGGCTCATGGACCGAATGGGGCAATCTCGTCGGCGCTCCTATCGAACGTTAACCGGTTCGCTCACCCATGCCCACCC
>Ga0216301_1000106_pt1 | contig 22606 bp, 19 predicted proteins | sample 4hB_Boncat_minus_FD_156203 | JGI IMG/M metagenome (GOLD analysis project Ga0216301, IMG submission 156203) | Terrestrial sediment cell enrichment communities for BONCAT metagenomics from Utah, United States - 4hB_Boncat_minus | ecosystem: Environmental > Terrestrial > Deep subsurface > Rock...
GCCAGATCGTCCGCCCCCAGCCCCTCGCAGAGCGGGCCGCGAATGACGAATGGCCGCACGCTGCCGTCGGTGAAGCTCATGTTCCCACGCAGCACCGGACGGAAACGGCCGCCCGGCACGCTGAACCGCGTCTTTCGATTGGTGAGGCCGGTAATGGACGTGAGGACGCCGATAAGCCGGCCGTACGGATCTTCCAACCGCAGCTCGGCGCGGACCGAGCGGAGCGGCTGTCGCAAGGGCGAAGCGCTGGAGAACGACACGGTGAGGTCCACCATGTCTCCCAGGGTGAAGCCGAGCGGAGCGTCCTTCCGGTCCACGGCGCCGGGCAGCGACCACTCGGCGTGCGGCGCCAGGACGCCGGGCCACGTGCCTTCGGCGGTGGCGCCCGCGCGGAGGATGGCGAGCGGCGCCTCCAGCCCCCCCGCGCGGCCGGGCAGGAGCACGAACCCTTCGGCGCCCGCCTCGCGGAGGGCGTCTACGTGCAGCAGGACGTCATCCGGGCGGTCCAGAACCGGGCCTGCCAGGCCGACCAGCAGCGGCGCCTTGCCGCGCGTCGCGCTCACTTGAAGCTCCACGACGGCGGGAAGCTGCTCCGGATGCCGGACGTTGTCTACGGCCACCAGGAAATCGACCCAGCCGTTCTGAGCCCACGCGGACCAGTCCTGCTTCAGGACGGCGCGGCCCTGGCGCGGGTCTTGCGCCACCCGCGCCGACACCAGGACGTACGGCCGCACCTTGCGGATCTCTCCGGAGAGCCGCTGGAGGAAGCGGTTCAAGGTCTCCCGCTCCCAATTCTCGTAGTCCGCCTTGCGGGCGCCGGTGACGACGTCCTGCGGCCACTGGGCGACCGGCTGTCCCGACGCCCGCTCGAACTCGCGGCGAGAGACGGGGCCGTAGTCCCAGTCGGCGTGGGGAGCGCTGGGGTACTGCAGCGAGTCGAACTGGACGCCGTCCACGTCGTACTTCCGCACCAGCTCCAGCATCGCCTGGAACTCCTGGTCCAGGTTCCGGGGATCGGCGGGGTTGAGGAAGGGCCCCGGCCTTCCCTGCGGGTCGCGCGCCAGGCGATCGTCCGCGGTCATCCGCTCGACGAAGGCGCGTGGCGCCTGCGCGAGCGAGAAGCTCGCCCGCGCCGCGTGGATGGTCAGCCCGTGCTTCCGTGCGGCGTCGATAGCCGCCTTCAGCTCGTCAGCGCCACCGGCGGCCCACTCTTCGGAGGGCAGCACCTCGCCGGCATAGATGGCGCTGCCGCCGCCGCCCACGCGCACGAACAGGGAGTTCAGCCCGGCTTCCTTGACGGCGCGCGCCACCGCATCCCAGTCTTGCCGGGCCACCGGCTCTACGGCCAGGCCGCGCACCTCGCCCTTGCGGGAGGGCGTCATCTGATAGCCGAGACGGCGGATGTCTTCCCGTACCTTCAGGCTCGCCTGCACCTGGGCGGCGAGGACGGGATGGTTCGACTCGATCTCCGGCGAGGGCGCGTCCGGCGGCGGGATCTGGGCGCGGACGCCGTCGAGCGCGCGCTCGATGCGGGCGCGCTGCTCGGCGGTGAACTCCGGCTGCTCGCGGGCGCGCGTCCACCGCAGGCCCGTTTCGCGGGCGGCCGCCAGCGCCTGGCGGCGCGTGTGCTGGATGGCGTCCGTCCAGACGGAAGGGTCGAGATCCGCCACCATCGCCAGCAGCATGTCGGCGTGCGCGGCTCCGGGGCCGGGCGGCATGTTGACGTAATAACCGAAGGGCCCGCGCACCAGGGCGGCGACGCCCGGGGCGCCGTCCCAGCGTCCCGCTTCGAAGCCCGGCTCCAGGGGCGCGTAGGCGCGGTAGACCCGCTGCGCCGGTAGCGGCACGCGCATCGGCATACCGGGCCGCGCGGCAGGGAGGAGCGCGCGGGGATCGAAGGCTTCCAGCGCGGGGAGCGGCTTCACGCCCAGGAGCGGGTCCAGGGAAGGCGGGCCATTGGAGACGTAGACGATCCAGCGCCCGCCCCGCGCGGCGAACCGGCGGAGCGCCTCCACGTTCGCCTCAGTGAGCAGGTTGTGAGGCAGGATGACCAGGTCGAACGCCTGGCGGTCCAGGTCCGAGAGACGGGTGTCGTCCAGCCGCCGGTGACGGATGCCCACCCGGTCGAGGCCGTCTTCCACGGTCTCCACCGAGGCCTCCACGAGGGGACCGCGGGCCGCGTCACCCGCCAGGTTGCCGCTCCGCACGACGCCGATGTCCGCCAGGGCGGGGGAAGCGGCGCACAACAACAGCGTCAGCAGCACTATTCTCATTGCTACGGGGTCCGGAACCGGTCCGGTGGGACGCGCGGCCGCAGGCCCGCCCTGGCGGAGATCGCGCCGGCGCAAGCGAGTGAGAGCGGCCGGCGGCATAGGCGGGTCAGGATCGTTCAGGGAGGAGCTGAAAGCGCCGGGGCTCCAATCCGCGACGCTGCGGCCCCTGCTTGAGGAGTAGGTTGCACGCCGCTCCAATTGACTCCTACTGAGCGATCATTGAGAGTCGAAGACGTTGTTGTGCGCCGCATAGATGGCTTCGGCGCGGCGGCGTGGCGCCGCCGCGTCAGTTTCCGAACGCTACCCGAGATAGCGCTTTGGGATCTCGGCGCCCGCCACGTAGTTGAGCTTTCCGAGGCGGCACATCTGGTAGACGTGGATGCGGAAATCCGGGCACGTGCTCACGAGGCAGTAGGCGTCCGTCGGGGTGAAGCCGTACTCGGTGATGAGCCAGTCCATCAGGTGCGTGGTGGCGGTCTCCACCGCTACTTCCAGCGGCCGGAAGGCGTGCAGCGCGATCAACGCGTCCGGCTTTTCGATGCGCAGCCAGGGAGTCCGTTTCCCCTTCAACAGATCGAGCTTCACGCGGACAGTGGCCATCGTTTCCGCCGCCGTGCCGGTGAACTCCGTGTCGCCCTGGCTGGCGTGGACGTCGCCCAGGTAAAAGAGCGCGCCCGGATGGTAGACGGGCAGGTAGAGGCGGTTGCCGGGGGCCGCGTCGCGGATGTCGAGGTTGCCGCCCCACTCTCCCTGGCCGTCGATGCTGGTGGCGACCTCGCGGTCCGGCGCCACGCCGAACGTGCCGACAAAGGGGGTGATGGGCCAGGAGAGGCGGTCGCTGAAGTGGAGCGCGCCGTCGCGGAGCGTGCCGCTCGGGCCGGGCGTGTGGCGGAAGATCTTGGTGGTGTAGTCGGCGGAAAGCTCCGGCCAGCGCGTGGATTCGCCGAGCGGGCCGCGCCGGGGACCGATGGCGATCCAGGAGTAATCCTCCACCAGGATGTCCTCGATCTCCACCACGAGGGTGTCGCCGCGCTCCGCGCCCTCCACCCAGACGGGCCCGGCGATGGGGTTGGCGAGCGGCGGGCTGCGGTCGAAGCCGGGACGGCGGCCGGGAATCGCCTTGTCTTCCGGCGACCGGAAGTAGCCGGTGCTGGCGTCCCAGGTCTCCAGCTCGAAGCTCTCGTCGCACTGGACGCGGAGGAGGGGCTCGTCCTCCCAGTCGAAGGCGTGCTTCCGGGCCAGGTCACGCGGGATGCGCTGCACGGGGGTGTCTCCGTCGGGTGTGGGGCAGGCGGGTCTGTGATGGCGTTGGACGCGGCGGAGCGCGCCTCCTGCCGGTGGAGCGGCATCCGGGCAGGAGGAGGCGCCGGGCGGGCGTAACCGGAGAGGCGAGGAAGGGGAGAGCTATGAGCGAGAGAGTGTACGGGTTCGGGATCATCGGGGCGGGCATCATCGCGCCCACGCACTGCAAGGCGATCCGCGCGCTGCCGAACGCCCGGCTGGCGGCGTGCTGCGACCTGGAGCGGCCCAAGGCGGAGAAGCTGGCGGCGGAGTTCGAGATTCCGCAGGTCTGCACGGACTACCGGGAACTGATCCGGCGCGACGATGTGGACGTGGTGGAAGTGGTGACCTGGAGCGGCGTCCACGCCGAGCAGGGCATCGCAGCGGCGGAGGCGGGGAAGCACGTAATCGTAACAAAGCCGATGGACACCCGCCTGGAGCGCATCGACGCGCTGATCGAGGCGTGCCGCGCGAACGGCGTGAAGCTGGGGGCCACGCACCAGTTCCGCAGCTATCCGTCGTACCGCCGCTTGAAGAACGCCATCGACGAAGGGCGGCTGGGCCGGCTCTGGATGGGCAACGGCCTCCTGAAGTGGTGGCGCGGCCAGGACTACTACGACAGCGCCGCGTGGCGCGGGACCTGGGCGCTGGACGGCGGCGGGGCGCTGATGAACCAGGCGATCCACTACGTGGACATGCTCACCTGGCTGATGGGCCCGCCCCGCAGCCTCACCGGCTACACCGCGACCCAGAACCACGCCATCGAGGTGGAAGACTGCGCCACCGCCGCCATCCAGTTCGAGAACGGCGCCCTCGGCGCGTTCCAGGCCGCGACCTGCACCTACAAGGGGCTGCCGGCGAGGATCGAGGTCCACGGCGAGCGCGGGAACGTGGTGCTGGAAGGCGACCAGATCGTGCTGTGGGACGTGGAAGGCGAGGCGCTGGAGACAGGCGAGGCGGGCGTCGGCAGCCTGGCGGGCCCCGGCGGCAGCCTGGGGGCGGGGGTCCAGGCGCACGCGGAACAGATTGCGGACGTGCTGGCCGCCATCGAGGAAGACCGGGAGCCCGCCCTGAACGGTGCGGAGGCCCGGCGAGCCGTGGAGATCATCCTGGCGATTTATGAGTCGGCGCGGACGGGGGAGCGGTGGGATTTCCGCTGAACACCCCGTAGGGAGCCGCTTTGCCGGATGGCGCCCGGACCCTGTGACCCGGAGGCGCTCCGCCCGCCTATGCCCGACATCTCTCCGGCAAAGGCATGAAGGAGTGGCGATTGGTGAAGCGAACCATCAGCTAATCGGTGGCATGAAAGGGTGCGCGGTGGCTCTACTATGAGGATCAGGCTTTGCACGATTGCGCTACTTACGGTTTTGGGATACGCTTCTCTATTCCTGGGGCTGTGCCGCGCCAACAGCGCCTACTTCATGCTGCTGTTCCCATGCGGCGTATTCGCCACCACTGCACGTGTCTACACGCGGCGTGCTGAATGGGGCTGGCTTACGCTGCATGTAGTTGGTCTGTTCATTCAGCAGCTTGCGGTGTTGGCGCTGCAGGCGACCGGAGGTTGGCAGTGGGTTGCAGTTGGAGCCCTGGCCGTGGCCATGCAGATCGCGTGCGCATCAATGGTGCTTCGCCAGGTTGCTGCGAAGCGGATGAGGGTGGTTACGGACGAACCCGAGGTGACCTCCTAGCAGGCGACCCGATGCTGGACTGTCGCGTAGCACATTGACCCTATGGCGATTCGCTGCCTGTGGGAGGCTATCACATGGGTGCGAAACTGATACCGGCAGAGATAATGCTGTTGGCGGCGGCTGTTCTCTTCACTTTGTTGACACCGTGCGCCAGCTTAGGGCCTCTTCCACGCAGGCCACTCCTAACGCGGTTGTGGCTCGTCGGGGCACGCTTCGCGCTGTTGGCGGCCGGGCTGGAGGTGATGCAGCGCGCGTGGGATGGGCCCCACACCGCTCGGAAGACGGCAGTGATGGACGGTCTGCTGGTCTTGGGGTCCGCTTCCTCTTGGCAGGAGCGGCCGGCCTGTTCAGTGACCGGGGCGGACGGGGCGCGAGTCAGCTTGCAGTGCAAGCGTCCGTCGGCTCTGAAAGGCATGTCATTCCGCTCGATGCTGGGGAGAGATCGGAACGCGGGCGTCAGGAATCCACGTCTGGGGACTGGCACGCTCCAGCGGTAGCGCCGCGCATAGTATGCACGCTACGGGGCGCAGAGATGGGAGCATCGAAGGAGCACCGCCGCGGCCATGTTTTACGCCCTGGGTCAAGTACAGTTCGCACCCGCTGCGCGTGTTTCAGGGCGACGCCCTCCGGCGATAATCTCGCTACCGATCCGGTGGAGAGGCTCATGACATCGTCAAACTGCCACGACACGGAAGTGGCGGCTTCGTGGGTGATCCCTGGAAGAGTAGTGGAGGCGCGGCTCTGGGCCGGACTCGGTGCTATCTTCTTCGTGGTTGCCTGCTTGGTTTTCGCCGTAGCTTTGGGCTGGCAATCCGAGATACTCCCGAACCTTCAGCCGCGATCGATCGACGGTCTGGTGGTGACCCTCTGTAACTACACGCTGGCGGTCGTGTTCTTGAAGATCGCCCGGATGCGGGGCATGTCCGTAGTGGTGGATGAGCGGGGTTTACGGATCGATGAGTGGTACGGCGGCCGGCGGAGCATACCATGGGAGGAGCCGGTTCTCGTCGATGAAAGGATGACGCTCTCCGTCGGCGGGCGGACTCTCGGCCGGATTTCGGTTCCGGGCAAACTGGCCTACGTCATCCATGTGGGGGCGGCGGAATACTACCTCGTTCATGAGGAACTGTCCGGCCCGGCGGTCCGGCTTACCGACGAGTTCGCCCGCTGGCGCCATATGGCGAAGGCAGAGGCGCAGTAGCGTCACGCGCGGAACGGGCGCCGCTCTCGGGCCGGCCCGCCACGGCAGTCCTCGCGGAGCCACCAACGGGCGCCGCGGGCCGCAGAGCCGGCGCGGCCTACAACTCTGCAGCAGGCGCTACTCCGGCCCGCCCAGCACTTCGGCGACGGCGGAGGTGAGCGTTGGGGGGCTGAACGGCTTCGGGAGGTAGGCGGCGGCGCCGGAGCGCTCGCCTTCGAAGATATCCTCGTCCCGCGACCGGGCCGTGAGCATGATGACGGGAATGTCCGCCGTGTCCGGGTCGGCCTTGATGCGGCGGAGCAGCTCGAAGCCGTCCAGCTTCGGCATCATCACGTCGGTGATGACAAGGTCGGGACGCTCCGCCTGGATGCTGGCGAGCGCTTGCTCGCCGTCGCTGGCGGTTTCGACGCGGTAACCGACGCGCTGGAGGTTGATCTGCACCAGGCGCCGCACGTGCGCTTCATCGTCCACGGCGAGCACGAGCTTCGGCATTGTCTCATTACCTTCCACGACGCGTCAGTTACCAGCCGGAAAGAACGGGAAGAGACGCCGCAGCTCTTCCCGGCTCGGCCGACGGCCGTACTCGCAAATCTCGAACGCTTCGGCGTGGCGGATCTCCGCCGCCTTCTCCTTGCCGTACCAATCCTCCAGGCGGGCTTTGAAGCGCCGGGCAGGGCCTCCGAAGCGGTTCGCAAAGCTGTCGCGGACGGCCTTCCGGCGCGCGGCCTGGCCGGCCTCATCGGCGGGGAGTAGCGCGGCCGAGCCGTTGGCGCCGCCTTCGTAGAACTGCGACTCGAGCGCGTCCATCACGTCCAGCTTCTTCTGCACTCCGTCGTCGATGCCCACCACGATATCAGGCTGGAACGGGTTCGGCTTCTGGAATCCATCCTCCGCGTAGAGGAAGACGGGGTTGTTCGTGAGGTAGGGCGTGTCGGGGACGAAGAAGGGCACCGTCACCATGTAGGCGGCGTCCTGGACCAGGATGCCGGAGTAGCGGTGGTCGGGGTGGTAGTCGTTCGGGCGATGGCTGATGACGATATCGGCCTTCCACTCGCGGATGAGGCGAGTGACCGTGCGACGGTTCTCCAGCGTGGGCAGCAACTCGCCATCGTGGACATCCATGACCTCGGTCTGGATGCCCAGGATCTCGGCGGCGCGCCGCACCTCCGCCAGGCGGCGCTGGGCGAGGGGACCGCCCGCCGAGCGCCAGTGGCCGATGTCGCCGTTGGTGCAGGAGACGAACTTGACGTGATGGCCCTGGGCGGCCCACTTGGCGGCCACGCCGCCGGCGCGCAGCTCCGCGTCGTCTGGGTGGGCGCCGAAAACGATGACGCGCACCTTACCGTCGTTCGGAACGGCGGCAGGAGCGGCCAGCGCGGGCGTCGGGCTTCGCCAGAACGACAGCGCCAGGAAGACGGCGACCCCGCCGGCCATAGCGCCGCTCAGCATCCACCGGGCTTTCATGCTGAAGATCTTCTCCATCGCTCCTGCTCCTTCTCACTGGATCGGCTTCGGATTCCGAGTTTCAGGATTGGGCCGCTGAGATCCTCCCTGAATTGACGCCCTCAGTAGCCCAGCGCGCGCCCGTCCGGGTTGCGGGGATCGGAGGCGCCGAGACGGTCGCCGGTTTCCGGGTCCACCATCACGGCCTGCGCGTCGCCGATGTTGCCGGGGCGTTCGGCAAGGCGGTGGCCGCGCGCCTTCAGGGCGTCCAGCACGTCGCGCGGAAGCCCGAACGGCTCGTGCCGAACCTGGTCGGGAAGCCACTGGTGGTGGATACGGGGCGCGTCCACCGCCTGCTGGAGGTTCATCCCGTGGTCGATCACGTTGACGGTGATCTGCAAGACCGTATTGATGATGGTCGGCCCGCCGGGGCTGCCGACCACGAACCGGAGCTTCCCGTCTTTTAGCACGAGCGTGGGAGTCATCGACGACAGCGGCCGCTTGCGGGGGGCGATGGCGTTCGCCTCGCCCTGGATCAGCCCGAACAGGTTCGGCGCGCCCGGCTTCGAGGTGAAGTCGTCCATCTCGTTGTTCAGCAGGAACCCGGCGCCGGTTACCGTGAGGCCGCTGCCGTAGGCGCCGTTGAGCGTGTACGTGGTGGAGACCGCGTTCCCCTGGGCGTCCACGATGCTGTAGTGCGTCGTCTCCGGCGACTCGTAGGCGGCGGGGCGGCCGTGGGAGATGCGGTCGCTAGGCGTGGCGCGCGCCGGGTCAATAGTCTTGAACAGCTCCGCCGCGTATCGCCTGGAGGTGAGGCCGGCCACGGGCACGGAGACGAAGTCCGGATCGCCCAGGAACTGCGCGCGGTCGGCGAAGGCGCGGCGCATCGTCTCGATCAGCACGTGCTGCTTTTGCGAGGAGTTGTGGCCCAGTGCGGCGACGTCGAAGCGCTCCAGGACATTCAGCATCTGGAGGAGCGCCGTCCCGCCGGAGCTGGGGGGCGGCATGGTCAGGATCTCGTAGCCCCGGTAGGCGCCGCGCAGCGGCTTCCGCACCACCGCCCGGTAGCCCCGGAGGTCTTCCCGGCTGATGAGCCCGCCGCCCGCCTGCATCTCCTCCGCGATCAGCTCGGCGGTGCGGCCTTCGTAGAACTCGCGGGGGCCGCGGTCTCGCAGCCGCCGGAGCGTCTGGGCCAACTCCGGCTGGCGGAACGTGTCGCCCTCGCGGTAGAAGGCGCCGTCTTTCAGAAAGATGCGGCGGCTCTCGGGGAAGCGCTCCAGGAGCGGGGCGTGCGCGCGGAGGTCGCGGGCAAGGTGGCGGGTGACGGGGAAGCCCTCCGCCGCCAGCCGCCGCGCGGGCTCCACCAGGTCGCGCCATTTCCGCGTCCCGTGCTTCTCCAGCGCCAGGGCGAGCCCCGCCACCGTCCCCGGGACGCCCGGCGCCAGGGCTCCGACGGTGGACGCCTCCGGGATCACCGCGCCCCGCTCATCCAGATACAGGTCCCGCTTCGCGCGGCCGGGCGCCGTTTCCCGGAAGTCGATAACGGTGCTGGTTCCGTCCGCCATGCGGATCACGGAGAAGCCGCCGCCGCCCAGGTTGCCGGCGGTGGGGTGCGTCACCGCCAGCGCCAGCCCCACCGCGACGGCGGCGTCCACGGCGTTGCCGCCCCGGCGCAGCACGTCCACCCCCACCTGTGAAGCGCGCTCGCTGGCGGAGGCGACCATGCCGTGGGGGGCCCGCACGGGCGCGCGGCCGGGCGACTGGCCGGAGACCGGCGGCAGGAAGAGGAGCCCGCCCGCGAGCAGGCCGGCCACGACAAACGGAGGACGGTGTGTCATTACCCACTCCCTGCCCGCCGGGCGACGGCGGCTAAACGGCTTTCAACCGGATCATGGCCGGACCCGCTTCCGGGGCGGGCGCGGGCGGCGCTGGTTGAACGCCTCGTACAACAATACGCTGGTGGCGATAGCGACGTTGAGCGAGTCGCTTGCGCCGACCATCGGGATGCGCACCAGGACATCGCAGAGCGCCCGCTGCTCCGGGGTGAGGCCCTTGCGCTCGGAGCCCATGAAGAAGACCACCGGCTGCTGATAGGAAACCGCGTGGTAGTCCGTCACAGCCTCGGGAGAGGCGCCCACCAGCAAGCACCGGTGGCGGCGTTTCCAGGCGGCCAGCTCCGGCAGCGTGGCGCGGACGAACCGCTGGGGGAAGATAGCGCCCATGGTGGCGCGGACGGACACCGGATCGTACGGATCGGTGTGGTCGCCGATCAGGATTACCCCGGCGGCCCCCACTGCGTCGCAGGTGCGCAGGATGGCGCCCAGGTTGCCGGGAGATTGGACGACCTCGTGGCAGACCCAGCAGAGCGTTCCGGAAGGCCGGATCTGCTTGAGGGTCTCCCAGCGCTGCCGAACCACGACGCCGACGCCCTGCGGCGTCTCCGCCAGGGAGATCCGGCGGAAGAGCTGGGGAGTGATGCGAAGGCAGGCGGCGCCCGTCGCGCGGAGCGACCGCGCCAGGCTCCCGACCAACGGTTGGGCCGCCGCTTCCGGGGTGAGGACTAGCGCCTCCACCAGGGCGCCCTGCTCCACGGCCTGGGCGACGAACCGGGTTCCTTCCGCGAAGAAGAGGCCGGTGCGCTCCCGCTCCGCCCGCTGCTGCAGGCGCAGGATACGGCGGATTTCGGGATGGTCCGGATCGTTGAGGGTCTCATGTCCATGAATGGGTAAGGGCATCAAAGGGCGGGCGGCCGTGCGCCCGCAAGCGGGTCTCGGGTGAGAGGCCCATGACAAGAGCCGCCTCACGCGGCAGGCGCGGAGGCGGCTCGAAGGAAAAGCAGATTGGGAAGGGGGACGAAGCGCGGGTGCGCCGCAGGAGGATCGCCGGACAGGCGACACATGGACGAGAACCCGGCCTGTAGGAAGGTCGGCGGCTCTCGGCTGTACGTGTCGTTGGATTACCGGGCGAAGATCATCCATGCTCCTTCCCGCAACTGCGAGTTGCTGTCTTCACCTTACCACACCTGGGCGCCGTCAAAACGAGGCGCCGCGCCAGTTCCGGCGGCGGGCCCGGGGCCCGCGTCCGACCGGACGAAGAACGTCTTCAAGGTGGAGGGCCCGAAGGAGGTGGTGAGCGCCGCGTCGGTGGCGTCGCGGCCCGTCGCCATCAGCACGCGGCCGATGCGGGGCGCCCGATGCCGGGCGTCGTACGTGTACCACTCGCCGCCGAGGTAGACCTCGTACCAGGCGCTGAAGTCCATCGCCGCGGGACTGACTGGAACCCCAAAGTCGCCGAGGTAGCCGGTGGCGTAGCGGGCGGGAATGTTCATCGCACGAGAAAGGGTAATGGCGAGATGCTGAAAATCCCGGCAGACGCCGCCCTTCTCCTGGTAGACCTCGTAGGCAGTCTTGGTGGAGCGGGCGTGCTGGTAGCCGAACTCGATGTGGTTATGGACCCAGTCGCAGATCGCCCGCGCCCGCTGCCAGCCCGGCGGTGTGTGCCCGAAGAGGTTCCAGGCAATGTCGGAGAGCAGGTCCACCTCGCAGTAGCGGCTGGACATCAGGAACTGCAGGACCTCCGGCGGCAACTCTTCGATGGGAACCTGGCGAGCGTCCGGGTTCACGCGGTCGGGTTCACCGGTGTCTTCGATCAGCAATTCGTGCGAAATTCGCAGCTCGCCGGTGGGCGCCACGATCCGCGCGCACTTGTTGCCGAAAACATCGATGAAGTCTTCGATCGGCGTCTCCGGCTCGATGCGGATCTGCTCGGGCTCAAGCAGGCAGCCGGCGCGGGACGGATGGGTGTACAGCAGCAACACCATCGGAACCGGAGCGAGGATGTCGAACACCAGTTCATAGCCGAGTCTAATCTGCATCAGGAGTGCTCTAGGAGGACGGTGATAAACGCGGTAGGGGACAGCGGAAGCCGGAGAAGACTCACCCGGGCGCAGTTGCTAATTGATGCAAGCCGGACGTGCTGTGCGGAGCGGGGAGCACCCCGTGTCTCTGACCCTCGCCTGGGTTGTCATACCCATGATACGGCGCGGAGGCGGCCGCAGGACAGTGCAGCGTGCTGTTTTCCACAAATCCTATCGCACGGGCCCGCCTGGTCTCAAGTACGCCCTGGCCGAAACCCAACGCGAAATCGGCCGAAACCGCGCTGCCGGGCGCAACGTGGAGAGCCCGGCGGCGCCAACCGGCGACTGAGGGCCATGCGACGGACCCTCAGCGCAGAGGATACGCTACTTCGGGACGCGCGCTGGAGCGTCTATTAACCGGAGCGTCTATTAATCTGTCTACCTGGTTCTGAGAGGCCAGAAAACAGTAGCGCGACCGTGAGTGAGCGCTCCCTCATGGTCGCGGTACTGCTCCTGGGTTGCTGTGATCCCTCGCTTCAGGGTTGACAAACTACTACCGCTATCCCCTATGGCCGACCAATTCTCCCTCTTCGACGATAACCTGGACCCGGCCGGCGAGCGCCCGGCAGCCAGTTCCGCGCCGGCCGAGGCGGTGGCCCCGCCCCTCGCGCCCGCCGGAGTTGAGGTCCGCGTCGAGGCCACGCCGGAGGAGAAAGCGGAGCGGCTGGAGGAGCTGCGAGGCCCCGCGCTGGGCTGCCAGCGCTGCGGTCTCGCGCGGACGCGGACCCACGTCGTCTTCGGAGAAGGCAACCCGGCTGCGCCGCTGGTCTTCGTAGGCGAGGGTCCGGGCGAGAACGAAGACGCGACGGGGCGGCCGTTCGTAGGGCGCGCGGGCAAGCTGCTGGATGAAGTGCTGCGCCGCAACGGGATGACGCGCGCCCACGTCTACATCTGTAACGTGGTGAAGTGCCGCGCCGCGAACTATGAGGCGGGCCGCGCGCAGAACCGGCCCCCGACGCCGGAGGAGATCGCCGCCTGCCAGCCGTGGCTGGAAAGCCAGCTCGGCGTCATCCGCCCGCTCGTCGTGGTGTGTCTCGGGGCGCCTTCCGCCAACACGATCATCCACAAGGGCTTCCGCATGACCTCGGAGCGCGGGCGCTGGTTCGAGACGAGCCGTCTAGCGCCGTGGACGATGGCCGTCTTCCACCCGGCCTACGTGCTGCGGCTTCAGGGACCCGCCTACGACGCGGCGCTGGAGACGCTGGTCGAGGACATCGGCGGCGCGCGGCGGAAGGTGATCGAGGTAAAGCGGCAGCTCAAGGAAGCCGCCGCCGCTGCTCCGCCGCCCCGCACCCTCTTCGATTGAATACACCGCACATCGACACACCCTATGGACCTCTTACTCCAGCTTCAGCAGATCCCCGGCCCCTCCGGCGACGAAGGCCGCATCGCCGATTTCCTCGAAGGCTACTGCGACGCGTTGGACGGCGTGACGGTGCGCCGGGTCGGCGACCTCGTTCTGGCGCAGCGGGGAGCGCCGCGCGTGGCGGTGTTCGCCCACACGGATACGGTGGGCTTCACCCTCGCCTACGACCGGCGGCTCGTCCGCATCGGTGGCCCCCATGTGGAGGGGGACGAGCGCCTGCGGGAGGTGAGCGGCGGGCTCGCAGCGCGGTTGAAGCTGAAGCAGAAGGACGGGGCGACCGAGTGGCGCCTCTCGGGCAAGAAGGGCGAGGCGGGCAGCCGGTGGGTCTATGCCGCGCCGTTGAAGATCAAGAAGGACACCATCTCCGGACCCTACCTGGACAACCGCGCGGGGGTGTGGAACGCGCTGCGCACGCTGGAGCGCTGCCCGGACGTCGCCGTCTTCTTCACGCCCGGAGAGGAGCACACGGGCCGGGGCGCCTCCCTGGGCGCCCGCATCGCCTGCGAGGAGCTGGGCATCCGCCGCGCGCTCATCTCCGACATCACCTGGCACACCGACTCGATCCGCTGCGGCAAGGGTCCCGCCGTCAGCCTGCGCGACCGCTACATGCCCCGGCAGCGGTTCCTGGACGAGGTGCTGGCGGCGGCGGCGCGCAGCGGCGTACCCTTCCAGCGCGAAGTGGAGTCCGACGGCGGCTCGGACGGGCACTCGCTGGAGCGCAGCTCTTTTCCCATCGACTGGGTATTCGTAGGGGCGCCCCAGAAGCGCAGCCACACCCCGAACGAAGAGTGCCACGTTCCGGACCTCCACCAGATGGCCGATCTCTACGCGCACCTGGTCCCGGCGCTCTCCCGCTGACCTCTCGCGGCGCCGGCCGGTCCTTACCCAAAGCCTTTGAGAGCGCCGGGGATGGGCTTCCAGCGGAACCCTTCCGTGGGCATGTTCAGGTTCACCCGGTTCTGGATGTCTGTGACGCGGGCGCCGTTCACCATCCGCACCAGCAGGCCGGTCGCCGCATCGTAGTAGCGCTTATTGTCGTAGCTCACCCAGGTGTCCCGCCCGGAGCGCAGCATCGTCGAGACGCTGAGGACGTCGGCGGGTTTGCCGCGCACCTTCTCGCGGCCCAGGTAGCGGAAGGCGTAGTCTCGCACCGCCGGCTCGCCGTCGAGGCCGACCATCGGCGCTCCCGCCGTCTGGCCGGGGAAGAACATCCGGACGTTCGCGGGCAGCGTCACCCGGTTGAGGAACGCGGCGTCCCGCTCCCGGTACTGGCGCGTGCGCTCGCTGTACTCGTAGTACCGCCGGCCGTCGGAGATCGCCAGGGCGATCAACTCGCCTTCCGGCTTCGCCTGCAAGTAGTGGTAATAGCGGGGCCGCTTGAGACGCGCAATCGCCTTCACTTCGGGGGTGAGGGTGACGGACTCGAGCGACTTCAGCCGCGAATAGGCCAGCGCCACCCGCTGGAGGACGCGGCTGGAGGCGGCGTCCAGCGCGGCGGGCTTCTGGAGCAGCGCGATGGCCTGCGGTCCCGTGAGCTGCTTCACGGCCGGGGCCCCGGCGGGGCGCGCGGGGGACGGCGCTCCGGCGAGGAGCAACAGGAGAGGGATGAGCGGCATAGGTTTATCCGGCGGCCGGACGCACGCGGTAGGACACCCCGGGAGAGGCGCGGTGCAACTGCGGACCGGAGCGCGTCTGCTGAACGGGGCTGCGGCTCGCCTGCCACTCGCCCGCCTCCAACTCCAGCACCTCCATCTCGGCCGCCTTCCAGGCGGGTGAGAACGCGGGCCAGGCGACGTGGATCGGCTTCCCGGTTTCCGTCTCCAGCACCGTCAGCTCCAGCAAGTCCGGCGCGAGATGCTCCAGACGCACGTCGCCCCGGTCGGAGAGCCAGTACTGTTGCTCTCCCAGCTTCAACTGCCGCACGCCGACCAGCACCACGTCCTGCCGTTCCGCGACGGCGCTCTTCAGCAGGACTACGCTGCCGTCTACCGTTATCCCTTCGACGGTGCGGGGATGCGGGCTGCGGGTGTCGAGGAACGTGTATGCGGCGCAGCGACAGAAATCCGCGCGGTTGCCGGAATTCGCGGCGGAGTAGGCGATGAACCCGCCGTCATTGCCGCCCGCCAGGAAACCTGAGGGCGGCAGCGTCCACTGCGCGTCCCCGTGCTGGAAGGTCCAGCTCGTCTTCACCGCCCGGTTCACCCACACCGTCAGGCCGCCTTCGTACTCGATGCGCACCTGCGCCTGCGCCAGGTCTGCGCCGGCGCGCAGGGCCTCCGCGAGCGACAGCAGCGCGTTCCCCTGGCGGTAGCGGATGGACCGGACGGCAGCCTCCAGGTATAGCTCTTGCAGCGCCCGCAGTAAGTAGTACTCGCGCACCATCGCGGCGGCGCTGCCGCCCGGCAGAGGCGTCCCGCGCCCGCCGGCGCGCAGACCGTAGCTGCCCACGTAACCCGCATGGCCCAGCGCGACCTGTGTGGCGCGGTAGGCGTCGGCGTCGAAGCTGGAGGGCTCCAGCGACTCCTCCGAAGCCCCTCCGGTGAACTGGCGATAGGAGCTCGCGCCGATGCCGAGCAGCGCGGGCCGGACATGCTGAAGCTCGTAGTCCACGAGGAGCGGGGCCCGGACGCCCTCGTCGGGACCGCGCACGATGGCGTCGGCCATGCCGCCCGCGAAGGTGTCGAAGCGCGCGGGGCCTTCACCTGCCGCTCCGATTACCGGTCCGGCGTGCAGGTCGCGGAGGTAGTGGAGCAGCGCCTCCACATGCTGGACCGCCTGGGCCTCGATGGCGCTCCGGCCGTGGGGGGCGGCGTCCGCCTGCCGGAGCCCGCCCTCCGGGCTCCACGCGGTGTGCCCGTCCACGAAAACGGCGCCGGGCCGGTAGTTCCGCTGGATCTGCGTCGCTTCCAGGCGCGCGAAGTCGAGCATGCGCTCCGCCTTCACCGCGTGCGCGTCGTCCCGGCGCGCCCGGCGCGGCTGCCCGTCGGGCCACGCGGCGATCACCGCGTCGTCCCGGTACGGACAGTCGGCGGACAGGCTCGCGTACTCCTCGCGCAGCGCCACGATCCAGCCGGCTTCGTGGGCGGCGGTCAGCATCCGCCGGAACGCCTCGTTGGAGCCGCGCTCGGGATTGGCGGGATAGAGCGCGGGCTCCCGGCGCCGGTAACCGAACCGCTGCCAGTTCCGGTAGATCAGCAGCACGTCCCGCAGCCCGTAGCTGGCGATGCGCCGGACCAGGGCCTCATCGTCCACGTACGGAGCCTCGCTGAAGAGGTCGAGCGTGACGCGGCGACGGAGCGCCTCGACATACGGGCCGGGCTCGCGGCGCAGCGTGGGCAGTGGGTCCAGCGGCTCGGGACTGAGGGTGAGGTAGAACGTCTCCTGGATCGGAAGGCAGCGGCCTTCGCGGTCCGGCCGGTAAAAAGCGGCGCCCGGCGGATAGGCAGTGGCTCGGCCGCAAAAGCGGCCCGCATAACCGCCCAGAAAACCGTCCTCCTCCAGCCGAACTAGCGGTTCCACCAGCCCCGGCACGGGAACACACAGCGCCCCTTCGGGGCCGAGCGGCCCGAGCGAAAAGCCGCAGTAGCCGGGATACGCCGCGCCGGGCTCCGCGCCTTCCAGCGGCGGGATGCCCTCTGCTTCCACCTGGATTTCCAGAGAGCGCCCCAACAGCCGGAGCTGCAGCCGGCGCTGGAGCACCAGGTCGTCGAGTTGCTCCACATACTCGAGGGACAGCGCGCGGCCCCGGACACTGGCATGCAGATCCAACAACTCGCAACGGCGGCTGGCGGCCAGCGGCGGCAGGACGGCGCCCGCCGCCTCCCGAACCAGCATCCCGCACCGGCGGAGGAGCGGGCGCCAGGGGCCGTCGTCTACCCGGCCCTCCACGTCGAGCAGGCTGCTCCGCTCGTCGTCCCGGCCGATCTCCACGCGGTACTGGATGCGGTCCGCGCTGAGCACGTACGACTCGCTCTCCGCATCCCACACCGGGTCACCGCCGCCTGGCGCCGAGCCCAGCGGCGGCAGCGAGAGTTCGGGGGCGGCGTCGCGCCGGGAGCGGGAGCGCATGGGATCCGTCAGTCTCTCTCGTCGCGCGGGAGGACGGCGACGCCGTGGGCGCGGAGGCGGCCCTCCAGCACCTGCACGCTCTCCAGGCGCGCCGGAAACTCCGCGCGAGTGAGGTCCAGCAGCGGGTTGATGCGGTCCTCGACGAACTTCTCGCCGAAGCCCGGCCGGTCTACGAAGGAGACGTCTACCTTCTCCGCGTCGAAGAGCAGCTTCCGCCCTTCCTGTACCACGAGCCGGCCGGACCCGCTGATGGGGGTGGGAACGCCCAGGAACGGATACACCATGCGCACGTGCACCTGGTCGGGAGTGAACCGGATCTCCGGCTCGTAGCGGGCCTCGCCGGCGTCCAGGTAGTCGTTCAGCGCCTGGTCGGTGAACTCGACTTCCAGGTCGCTCCGCTGCACGCTGACGGAGAACGGCCCAGCGCCGTTGTAGCGGAGGTCATCCAGGGTGAGGCGGAGCGCGTCGATCCGGAACTGGTTGCGCGCCTGGATTCCGCGACCCTCAATCTCTACCCGGCGGGCGCGGCCCAGCACCAGCTCCGAATCGCGCGTGTCCACGATGCGGACGGTATAGAGATCGGCCGGGCCCACCGTGTCGGCCAACCATTGGGAGATCCGCCGCTCCACCTTCCGCCGCACGAAGCCCGTCCGGCAACCCGAAAGAGCCAGCGCCGTCGGAAGGAGCGCGGCGCAGGCCGCGAGCCGGAGCAGGTTCACTAAAACTTTCCCGTCTGGACGTTGGCGGTGGCCCGCAGCCGCACGAACAGCTCTTCGATCTTCTCGCGGCGGCGCTCCTCCAGCAGCGCCGTGCGGATCTGGCCGCGCACGCGCTCCAGCGGCAGCGTCTCCGCTTCCTTCTTCTGATCCACGCGCACGATGTGGTAGCCGAAGGGCGTGGAGACCAGTTGGGGCACGAGGCCCACGGGCGCGTTGAAGACGGCCGCCTCGAACTCCGGACCGAACGGATGGGCGCCGCGGACGATTTGCGTCGGCACCTTGCCGCCCTGCGCGCCGCTGGCTTTGTCCTCCGAGCTTTCGCGCGCCAGCTCCGCGAAGTTCGTTCCGCGGCCGGCGCGGACTCGCTCCAGCAACTCCGTCGCCTTGCGCTGCGCCACCGGGTCATTCTCTGCGGCGCGCTTCACCAGGATGTGAGAGATCTGCACCATTTCCGGCTGCTCAAACCGGTTCTTCTGATCGCTGTACCGCTTCTCCACGTCCGCGTCGGTCACGTCGCCCGGCTTCACCAGCTCCGCAGTGAGTTTCTCCTGGAGGACCACGAGGTCGGCCTGGCTCCGAAGGACGGCGCGGTAATCGCTGACGGACCAGCCGCGCGTCCGGGCCAGGTCGTCCCGCAGCTTTTCCTCTCCGCCGAGACGCTGGACGGTTTCGCCAAACTGCTTCTGCACCGTCGCATCGATCTCTGCAGCGCTCACGGTCAGCTTGCGGCGCTTCGCCTCCTGGCGGAGGAGCACTTCGTTTACGAGCTGCTCGCGGATGTCCGGCCCGAAGCGAAGGCTGAGGCGGTCCACATAAGCGGACAGCGGGATGCGCTCGCCGTTGACCACGGCGAAGGCGGCGCCGGCCGGAGTGCGGGAGGGGAGGTCCGGACCGCTCTTGGCGGCGGGTTTAGCGGGCCGCTTGGCGGGCGGCGCCGCCACGACGACGGAGGGGAGAGCCAGCAGAGCGGCGAGGGAAAGGACGGTGTCGGCGCGCATGGGGTTCACTCCCGGTTAGGGCCTCTGGCGGAGTCCAGGCGCCCCAACCGGGAAATCGTACCCGCAACGGCGGAAGGGTGTCAACTCACGCCACACTCGCACGCCGCAGCGATCTCTCATCCACGGCCTACGGCTCGAAGCGGTGGCTTCCGGTCGGGTTCGGATAATAGACGGCGCTCGTTCTTAGATACTTCACGTGGCCGTCGCAGAACAGGAAGTTGAGACCGCCCTGGTGCCGACTGGAGAGGCCGTTGAAGTCCACGTTGTAGTAGGCGTCGTCGGTGGCTTTGCACTGGTCCTGGAACTCCTCCACGAACATGAAGGTGCTGGCCGGCTCCGGCAGCGCCGCCAGCGACAGGCCCGCGAAGTACCCCTTGACGCCCGTCGGGCTGCTAAGGCGAGAGTTGATCGCCAGGCTGTTCGCGTGCCGCGAGGGATCGGTGGGACAGCGGAAGATCGCCGTGTTCTTCACATACGGAAAGAGGCTGCCCTTGTCGGGCTCGTAGAGGGTGGACTTTCCATCCGACGCCACGGTCCAGTGCATCCAACCCCCGGGACCGGTCGGGACGCCGTCGCCGATGGCGCGGTCGTAGGTGCAGGGCAGCGACTCGTCATTGTCCGTCGCGTAGGCGGTGACAGCCATGCCGACCTGGCGCATGTTGCTGGAGCAGGTCGTCCGGCGGGCCGCCTCCCGCGCGCCGGCGAAGACGGGGAAGATCATCGCCGCCAGGATCGCGATGATGGCGATCACGACCAGCAGCTCGATGAGGGTAAAGCCGGAATGGCGGAAACGTCGCATCAGGTTCATCCGGTTATCGTGGCAATGCCGCAGGGGCCGCTACGGTCAGGGCTCGAAGCGATGGGTCCCGGTTGGGTTCGGGTAGAAGACGGCGCTGGACTTCAGGTAGCGGGCGTGACCGTCGCAGTAGGCGTACACCGCGCCGCCGTGGTGACGCTGGGTGAGCGGGTTGGAGCCGACCATCAGGTAGCCGTCGTCGGTGGAGCCGTTCTGGTTCGAGTGCTCTTCCGTGAGGAAGAACGTGTTCGACGGCTGATTGAGCGCGGCCAGCGGCAGGCCGGTGTGGTAGGCGGGGATGGGCGTGTCTTGCGACAGAAGCGAGTTGATCGCGTAGCTGTTGCCGTTGCGGGAGCCGTCGGACGGACAGCGGAATATGCCGGTGTTCTTCAGGTAGGGCGCCAGCGAGCCGCGAGCGGGGTCGAACGCGGCGGGGCCGCCGAAGTTGCTGAAGTGCATCCAGCCGCCTTCGGGCGAGGTCGCTCCGCCGCCGAGCGTGCCGCCGTCCCAGGTGCAGGGCAGCACGTCGTCGTGGTCTGTAGCGTATGCCGTCGCGGCCATGCCGATCTGGCGAACGTTGCTGAGGCATTGCGTGCGGCGGGCCGCCTCACGCGCGCTGGAGAACACCGGGAACAGGATCGCGGCGAGGATCGCGATGATGGCGATCACCACGAGCAGCTCGATCAGCGTAAACCCCCTTCGGCCCGTCGCTTCCACAGCCGTCCTCCGAGCGCCCCGTCAGAGCGCGCTCGGCTGAATAAACGTGAAATCTGGAGCCGGGGTTACGTTCTCAAGAGAGAGGGGGAGAGGAGAGACCCGGGAGCCAATCCACCGATGACGGTGGGCGCAATCGGGAATAGAATCTAACGTGTGCAAGATCTCACCGCAGGGTCTTGTGCGGGGAGTTGGAGGCAGGCGCGTCCGAATGGGGACGGAGGAGGAGCCAATGACCGAACAGGTGACGCGGACGGAAGTCCGGCCAGGGCTGACGAGGGTGGCGCGGCGGACCCGGATGGACGACGGCCGCTACCTCATCTACTATGAATTCGAACGAACCCCGAGCGTGCCGCCGTCTTCCGTGCCGAAGGAGCCCGCCGTATGACGAAGATCAGCTACCACGCGCCGGAGATGCACTGCGGCGCCTGTGAGGCAAGCGTCCGCAAGGCGCTCGACCGCCTGGAAGGAATCCTGGGGGTTGAGGTGGACCTCGCCAGCAAGGAAGTCCGCGTGCAGTTCGATGAGAGCCGCACCAGCGGCGAGACGGTCCGCGCCAGCATCGAGAGCGCCGGCTTCGACGTCACCTGACGCTCGCCCAGCCGGACAGCGGGGATCGGCGGCTCCGGGGTCTCCCGCCAGCCGCTGATCTGCCGACTATTAGCTCTGGCGGTCTGTCTTCCCCGCCGCCCGGAGCTCCATGCCTGACACCCTCTACCTCATCGACGGCTACGCCCAGATCTTCCGCGCCTACTACGCCATCCGCAACGGCATGCGCAGCGCCGTCACCGGCGAGCCGACGCACGCCGTTTTCGGCTTCGCGGGGATGCTGCTGAAGCTGCTCGTCACCCTGGAGCCGCACTCCGTCGCCGTCGCCGTCGATCTGCCGGGCGCCACCTTCCGCGACGACCTCTACAGCGATTACAAAGGCACGCGCGAGGCGATGCCGGACGAGCTTCAGGTCCAGATTCCCCGCGTGGTGGAGTTGGCGGAAGGCTTCGGCATCCCGGTGGTCGGCTGCCCCGGCCTGGAGGCGGACGACGTGATCGCCACGATCGTCCAGCGCCTGCTTGACGATCCGGCCTGCGCCGATCTGCACATCCGCATCGTCTCCAAGGACAAGGACCTGGAGCAGCTCCTCTGCGACCGCGTGGCGCTCTACGACATCCACACCGACACGACCTGTGATGAGGCGGCGCTCCTGGCGAACAAAGGCGTCACGCCGGCCCAGGTGATCGACCTGCTGACGCTTACCGGCGACACCGTAGACAACGTACCCGGCGTGGAAGGGATCGGCCCGAAGACGGCGGCGCAGCTCCTCCAGCAGTTCGGCAGCCTGGACGGCATCCTCGCAAATCTGCACCAGCTCAAGGGAAAGCGCCGCGAGAATCTCGAAAAGGCGCGCGGCCACCTGGAGCTGTCCCGCACCCTCGTGACGCTGCGGCGCGACGGCGACTTCGCCTTCGATCTCGACGCGGCCCGCGTAGGCCCGCCGAACGCCCGGAAGCTGATCCCGCTGTTTCAGCAGCTTGGCTTCCACCGCTACCAGGAAGAGATCCGCCGCCTGGCGGGCCCCGCGTACGCCGCGGCCATTGCCGCTCCCGCTCCGGAGCCGGAGCCCCACGTGGAGCGCGGCGAGCCGGAGACGGCGGCCACCGGCGATTACCAGGCGATCACCACCCGCGCGCAGCTTGCGGAGCTGGTGGAGACGCTGCGCTGGCAGCCCATCGTGAGCGTCGATACGGAAACCACCGGCCTGGACCGGGACGCCCAGCTCTGCGGCCTCAGCTTCGCGTGGCAGGCAGGACACGGCGTCTATGTGCCGGTACGCTCTCCCCAGCCGGAGACGCACCTGGACGCGGTCACGGTCCTCGACGCGCTGCGGCCGGTGCTGGAAGATCCGGAAATCTCCAAGTGCGGCCACAACCTCAAGTTCGACGCGCGCGTCTTGCTGCGCGGCGGCGTGAAGCTGCGCGGCGTGACGTTCGACTCGCTCCTCGCCAGCGCGCTGCTCGACCCGGCGGAAGGCGGCCACAAGCTGGACCACCTGGCGCTGCGGCACCTGAACTACCGGATGATCCCGCTGACGGATCTGATCGGGGAGGGAGAGGCACAGACCTCCATCGACCACGCGCCGCTGGAG
>Ga0216301_1000107_pt1 | contig 22591 bp, 16 predicted proteins | sample 4hB_Boncat_minus_FD_156203 | JGI IMG/M metagenome (GOLD analysis project Ga0216301, IMG submission 156203) | Terrestrial sediment cell enrichment communities for BONCAT metagenomics from Utah, United States - 4hB_Boncat_minus | ecosystem: Environmental > Terrestrial > Deep subsurface > Rock...
CCCCACGGGATTAACCCGCCCTGAGGCAGTCCCGAGTCCCGTGCCTATAGGGGGACGGGATTTCGGGACTGCCTCAGGGCGGGTTAATCCCGTGGGGGTCGGGCGGCGAGAAGACTGATCGCGTAGATGCCGAGGCCGATAAAGGCGGCGGCCATCGTCCACGCGGCCGTGAAGTTGCCCAAGTAGCCGAAGATCGTTCCGGCGGCAAGGCAGAGGGCGGCGGCGATGTCCACAATTATCAAGCGTCGATCCCGCGCTTCCATGGCTATCGTTTTTCCTCCTCACGCATCACCTGTTCGAAGGCCAATCGCTCACGCGGCGTCAAGGCGATGCTTGAAATGTAGCGGACGATCAAAGCCGGGAGGCTGGCACTCTCTGCAAGGAGTCGTCTGATCACTTGCCGATCCCATGCATTTTGATCACACCTAGACCGTCACAGAGTAACGCTTAGGGCAGCTTGTTCGGATTTGCCTGTCTAGTCTTACGGCCTGTTCAAGTAGGCGGTTGATCCGGTTGTCTTCCAGCTCCGCAAGGGCTTGTACTGTTTCGCTGGACACGAGGTTTCTCCTCAGCCAGTACGGCCGCATTGGCATCAAGACGACTGGCCCAAGACGAAGTAAGGGGGATTGTAGACTCGCAGCGGCGATCGTGAGGGATGCAGATGCCTCGCACAGGCGGGCGTCTTCACGGTTCGAGTTCCACATTGCGTGCACTCGGGGGCTTAGCTCGTCCAGCACTTGCCTCAACTCTTCTTGGAGCGCAACCAGGCACCCTTCGTCTTTGAGCATGAGGCGGAATTGCGGGTAACGATCAGTGGGTCGCTTGTGCATAAACTGCCGCCAATGCGTGGTTAGTCGCAATTTACTCTTTGCCATCGGGTGCGGGAAGCATGAACGGTGACTTAACCCTGGTCCTGCCGCCGGATTCTTTCAAGCACCGCCTCCTACCACCTAACCTGCCGATTGGCGTTCACAAAGGAAGAACGGATCGCCGCAGTGCGGGTTGCAGTCTCGCGACGTCATCACCTGGCTTAGGAAGAAAATAGTGGCCGTTCAACTCCCTTTACCTCGCTAAAGCCTGATCGATAGGCGCTTTGTTCTTGGCCTCACACGACTCGCTCCACCGCTCGCCGATCTTCATCAGTCACGGGAGAGTGCGCCCCTCGACCCCTTCCTCTAGATCAGCCTTTGCATCAGTTCTCGCAGCGGTTCTTCACCACCAAGGACGGAAAGGACACGAAGGAGCACAAAGGGCAGAAAGGCAAGATAGCCTCCCCACGGCGTCTGATTTGATAGGCTTGTTTTTCGAGACGAGTTCTAGGCGAACGACGGTAAGCGCGAACAGCGGGCCACCATTTGAGAACGCGACAGGAGTGGCCCTCAAATCCGGGTTGATTTCCTTTTCATCACCGTAGAGTTCACGGAGTGTAAGGCAGATCGCTAATGGTCTGACTCATCAGTTCCCGCATATCCAGCGTCAAGAAGTGAGGTCGCAAATAGAGTCGAACAGGGGTCATAGGCTTCGACTCACTTGTCTTCTTCGGCTGACGACTGTGCGGCTTGCCAAAGGGACGACACTGGCGTCGACTGGTGTTGGCCGCTCAATCGTTCCTCATGATCGTGTAGTCCAACAACAGGGACGCCAACAGAATTGCGTTGACCTCGGCGCTCTCGCCAAGGACCGAGGCTTGGTACTCGGCCCATTTCTTCACCGCCCTGGCCTCACCCACCCGCTGCCCGTCCCGCTCTAGGCGATAGGGTCTCGGTATGTACACCAAGGTCAACAGACTCCCCCAGGCGGGGACCTTTAGCTTCAGCGTGCCGGACCAACTCTCGACTTTGAGGTGCCCAACGCTGTCATAGGCGATCTGCGGCAGCACCAGCCGCATCGCATCCTGACGAGATTCGATCTGCAGGATGTACTGCTTGCCCCGCCGCCAAAACGGAAGACTCTCCTCGGGTTCCAAGGTCAGCGAGCTTAGGTGCAGAGGGGCAAAGGATCGGACGGACCAAGATGCGAGGCCTCCCGGCTCGCCTAGATCGTAACACTCGGCAATCACTCGTCCGCCCAGCATGACGGAACGTCGGGTGGGCGTCTGCGAGTTGAAGGCCAGTTGTAGGGCGTCTGGATTAGACTTGCCCCCTATCAGCACGGCCCCTCTTCCGCGAGTTTTCGTGCGGCCGCCGGAGCCGCTTCTACTCGTACCACTCGCACTTGGCTCCTCCGAGCCCCTTCCGCAACATCCGCACCATCATACGGACCTGGCTGCTGCCTGGGCTTAGTCGCTACGGGGGGCCGGGTGATACGGCCAACCCGTCTGTTGGCCCGACCCGCTTCAAACGGTCGTGTTCGACTCTGCCGACTACGCGGCCGTTGCGCCGTCACGGGACACACCATGCTAGGCACTGCGCTCTAATCACTCTCCGGCCACAGTTCTGCTATCTGCCGGTCCAGCCAGTCGGCAAGCTCTATCGCTTGTGATGGCTCCAGAACGACCTCCGCAAAACCTCCCGATACGGCGGCCCCGAGCCGGATCAGAAGTTGCCCGCTCAAGGGGTGCCTTTTCGAGGAGCAGAAGAAGCTGGCCCGGGGAGCGCGGGGCTCCGCAAGGGAGTAGCCGACTTCAACGTCTACGGTGGGAAAAAGCCGGAGGACGGTTCCGATTTGACTCTTGGGGGTTGAGACTTCGTGCGGCAGGGGGAAGGGTCCCTCTGCAGTCTTCCGTAGGGCGGCGGACAGGCACTCGAGTTCGTGGATGGTGTGCTCCCAGAGTTCGCAGGAACACCGGAGACCTTCGGCAGGGCTGGAGATTAGAACGACTTCGAGGTGTGTTTCGCCAACCGAAATCTCGGCAAAAGGGACGGCCTCGTCTTCGCGACGGGAAGGGGTGGTTTTCCCGAAGATCGTATATCGATCCGAGTTGGCGCTCATTCGTTCTTCATGTGCGTTTGCTTCCGGTGAAGAGCGTTACTCATGCTCATGGTCTCCAATTGGCTCGGCAGCTTCTCTGACATCGCCCGTGAGGTGGGCGACTTGGGTGGTGGGCCACTTCGTGTTCTTATAGGTAAATATTTCGATCGTCCCGTCGAGTGAGCCAAGTTCGCCACCACTTACTCTGCCCACCGCGCACTTCAAGAATTGTCGGCCCCCGACACTCCCGAACTCGAGGCACAGATCGGGCTCCTCGCTTTGGGGCCCCATTCGGGTCAACCGTACCGACCGCCATACCTCGAAAGGTGGGAGGTCACGGTCCAGCCTTACAACTTTTGAGAAGCTGCCTTTACTTCCCTCTCCTTCGAGCATCCAGTCCAGGGGCGGCAGATTCACTTGGAGCAGCACGCTCACCATCTCGGTGGCCAGCTTGCGCATCCAGGCGTCTTCGTCGGGGCTCGTCGCGAAGACGATGTACCGGACGGTCCCAGGAAGCAAATCGAAACCGTTTGGCCCTCCCGTGTAGTCGATCCAGAACCCTTTCACCTGACCTCCTTACCTTTCGGTAATGCTCCTCGCTATGACCTGCGCCTCGGCCTCACTTCACTTCTTCGCTCAGGTGCAAAGACCAAAAGCCCGCGGCGGCCGAGGAACCCCAGGTCATGAACATGGCGTCATCCTTCAGCACCCAGGGGCTCGCGATGCTGACCCCAAGGAGCAACGTGGCGGACAGCCTTAAGGCCTTTGCTTTCAGGTTAGGGGACGGGTTCGCAACCACCGAGAGCCACGTCCCCACGAAAAGGATGATCGCGGGGAGCACGCTAAAGTAGATCTTTCCAGCAAGGGTTTCGGCGAGCTGCTCCATCATCGTGGGGGAAGTTTCCGTTCTGTAGCAGGTCTACCCGCTCTCCGGCACGTTACCCTGGCTCACCAGGTACTGCCTGATCGTCCGTCTTGGCTCGACTCCTCACTCTGGCCAATTGTCAGGAGGTCTTACCCAACCGCAGGCGTTGCCCTATTTGCCTATCCGGCTTCACCCGGGGGAAAATCGATCGCAAAGCCACGTTGCAAAAGCTCTCCAGTCTGTCGCGCGCCACCGACCCCTGGACAATGTGACGGAGAGCGGGCGCCTCGGGACACACGGTTCCGAAGAAGACGGTATGGCCCTGATCTGGGGCAGTGGGAGTGACAGAAATGGATGCCCAGCAGTCACGCAGCCCCTCTTCTACGAAGTGAACGCGACCCTCTGTCCTTGACGCGTGCCGGGCTTCGAGAAGGACCTCCAGCATCATCTCGAAGGGCAAGCGAAAGGACACTAGGTTGTCGCGGACGATTTGCTCTGACCAACTGCATTCGCACGAATACGACCTTAAAAGGTTGTCGATTGTTAACGACACACCGTTAGCCCCTCTCACGAGAACGACCCTACCGCTCTCCCGGACTCGCGAGCGCAACACCAACTCGGCGCTACACGCCTCTACGCTTTCAGCCACTTCCAATCTTAAGCTTCCAGTCTTCAGTCGAGGAACTGCGACGGGGTTCCACGACGCAGAAAGGCTTTGCTTTCCTCCGTGCACCGAGGGCGTGGTCGCTGGCGGCGGTGGAGGTGCCGCCCGCCTCCACGTCCTGCATTTTCGTCTGTCCCATATATCGATTAACGGTGCCTTCGACGGCGTTCCTTACAGACGCCACCATCTGTTCACCCATATGCATCCTTGGACATCATCTCTCACCTTCTTTAGGATCACTTGATCGACTTTCCAAGTGGTGAGTCGTAGTTGTAGCTTGTAGAAGCTGAGAGAGGTGCGAGATAACCTGCTCATCACGCGTACTTGCGCAGATTCTAAAGGTTTCATCAGCGAGAGGGTCCATGTATTCAAGGGAGTGCAGATGTAGTTTGCTGCCTTCCAAATAGAGGAACCCTCGTTGGCAAGCGACAAAGGCTCCGAACAACTTAGCCAGCCGTTCTGGATGATTGTGAAGCGATTGAATTACCTCGTCTAGCGCAGACTCACCCTCGGTAACGATCAAATGAAAGGCAGAAGCGTGTCCCAAGAGACAGGTGAAATCAGACACGTGAAGGCTGCCAATCGCAGACATCAAAGTGAGAGATTCTTTCCCAGCGAACGTAGCCATCGTGGCCTGGCCGGACTCACCGGCTCTCACCGCAGAGTTAAACAGCCCGATGAAATGCCCCCTGAATCCCAGATCACTCAGCGAAGCAGTGACCCGATCTACCAGTTCCGTCAAAGCTGGTCCTGAAATGTTCTCTCTGCAGAATCGGGCGGCTTTAGGCAGGTGCCCCTCAACTCCGAGGTTAATTAGGCAGCGACACAGACCGTCTTCCGATGCTCCCTCGACGTTGAGGTGTTTCCCTTGAACTTCAAGTCGGTCAATCGGAATCTCAGCATAATTTGGATCCAGACGGAATGAGTCCCTAGAACTACTCATCAGAAACCGCCCAGAATTTGGCCGCCGACATTCTCCTTTCCCGAATGCCGCCACCTGCTCTCGTCGTACTGCACGTCCCGCTCCCGTAGCGCACGTTGCCCCACGCGTCGTAGCTGCGCACGTCGACCAGCCCGAACGAGGAGCCGGACTTGGTGAGGGTGGCGGTGCGGTTGCCGTGGGCGTCGTACAGCGGGTAGCCCACGGTGGCGCCGGTCGAGTCGGTACGGCTCACCGCGTCCACTCCCCGTGCTCCCAGGGCGTAGTCGTTGACGATGGTGGAGGTGCCGCTCGCCTCACATCCCGCACCGTTAGCCGCTCAAGGGTCTCCTCACGACCTTCTTCCGAGAAAGCGGTTTCCTAGGGACGCAACGGCGGCCGTAGCCACGTATCCAGACCCTGCGAGTACTAGACCTAGGGCGTACCATAGGAATCCGACCTCTGTGTGGCGTCCGGCAAGGCGAAGGATCAAGACAATAAGCGAAATCAGGAATAGAAAAACGGCTCCCGACAGGCCAACAGCGACCTTGCGTGCCTTGAATTGCCCATTGTAGAGCCGAGCGGTGACGCATGCTAACGCGCCTGTACCGATGGTGAAAACCACTAGGGCAGCCTGGACATCCCCGAGAAAACTCATAGGTCACCAGCCACAAGCCACACAAGCACCTCGATCTGACACGCCGCGATCTTCTCCAAAACATTCCCTCTTTGCTTGATTTTGTCAATTGCAGCGAAGATTGGCAAGGGAGCCCACCCATCTCCATGGCCCATTCCAGGTGCCCGTGGTCTGTTGAGAAATTCTAGTTCATACGCTTGGTCTTTAAGAGTCTCGTATGTAGCAGCTCCCCCAATAATAGTAGCGATCGTTCCAGCGACGAGGCAGGCGACGGCAATTGGCCATGAGAACCACGCGGCGGTGAGAGCAAGCGCACCAACTACCATAAGCCCAAGCCCGAGGATAACGCTCTCTATGTCCCACCACAGGCCCCCAGACTGATCCACGCGATTGATAGGGTCGTTACCGCAGTAGGAGAACCAACTTTGACCTTGTCGACGGCTGTCCTCGGTCAAGAACCGTCCGCTCCCAGGCTCGTAGTAGCGAGCCCTCATGTAGATCAAGCCAGACTCGTCGTCCTGCAAGTGCCCTAAGTTCGCCACGTAGCGGCCCCTTGGCCTCCCGGTCTGACTGCCATATCTCACTTGCCCCCACGCGTCGTAGCTGCGCACGTCCACCAGCCCGAACGAGGAGCCGGACTTGGTGAGGGTGGCGGTGCGGTTGCCGTGGGCGTCGTAGATCGGGTAGCCCACGGCGGTACCCGTCGAGTCGGTTCTGCTCACCGCGTCCACGCCCCGGACTCCCAGGGCGTAGTCGTTGACGATGGTGGTGGCACCGCTCGTCTCCACGTCCTGGATGGCCATCTGGCCGTCGTAGCGGAACGCCGTGTTCTTACTTGTACTGCGTTTGGATATGCCCATGCCATCGGCGGGGTAGGCGAAGCACAGCGAACGACCAGCCGAGAGTTTCAGAATTTCACCATCCCCCTCAGGCGAAAGAGTACGTTGGCCGCATCAATCTATATATGCATGATCACAGCGAGACCGCGCAAGCACCTAGGTGATAGACGAACTTGAGACCCATCACGAACATCATGCAAGGCTGCCTTAATTTGCCACTCCTGCCGCCGAGGCATTTGCTTTGTCCATACCCGCCTTTGCACCGGACCATTTGATGACTCGGAGACCCGAGCTTCAGCTCCTCTCACCTTAGATGGTGGAACAATCCGATACAAGTCGGGAAAGCAAGAAGAATCAGGACAGCGGTCACCCGCAGACGATAGAGCACGATGCTTCTTCCCTGACTTCTTAACCCGAAGGAAGTGGACAGGCGCAATACCAGCAAAAAGAGGAGAACCACCAGGACGTACAATTTCGAAGCACCCAATGCCAATAGGATTAGGCCTGCAGGCAACTCGAAAATCAAGAACGAAAGGAGAGACACCCTTGAGCTTCTGTCAGAAGACTGGTTTACACTCTCCTCCATGGTTCTCTCAAAATGGCTGGAGGCGCGGTCGAGCAGGCCTAGCACAAGGGCATAGATTGAACCGGACAAGAGCAGGATAGTTAGTCGTTCCATCCTAGTGTCTTCGCCGCTGTTAGCAATACATCTCGCTGTCCGTCTGACCGATCCCAGGCATCAATATCCAGAATAGCCCCAGAGATGCACATCATATATCCTAGGTACTTTGAAGCCGCAGCCTTACAGCCGGCTCGTCGTGATAGGCCCTCGGCGGTCTCTTTCGCTGCTTGAGCTTGTTTAATGGCTGCCTGAGCGACGGGATTGCCCTTTACTGCCTTTATGTCTTTTGTCATCTTCTCCAAGGCTCTGCTTTGCTGGTCAGCTACTGCCTGATGCTGGGGAGATATTCCAACGATCATCAAGTAGCCAACAACGATCAAGGCTACACCGAGTAGAAATTCCGCTTCCCACGACCACTCTTTTCCGTTAGTATCCAAGCGGTTTACTGGATCATTTCCACAGTAGACAAACCAGTTCACCCCGTCTGCAGACGGGTCTTCACTGACGAACCGTCCGCTTCCTGGCTCGTAGTAGCGAGCTCTCATGTAAACGAGACCAGACTCATCGTCCTGCACGTGCCCCAAGTTCGCCACGTACCGCCCCCTGGGCCTGCCGGTCCCGCTCCCGTACCGCACGTTGCCCCAGGCGTCGTAGCTCCGCACGTCCACCAGTCCGAGCGAGGAGCCGGACTTGGTGAGGGTGGCGGTGCGGTTGCCGTGGGCGTCGTACAGGGGATAGCCCACGGCGGTGCCGGCGGCGGTTGTACTCATCGTGCGCCCGCGGCCGTGAGGCGGCGGGGTTGCAGGAGTCGTGCAGGACTGAAGTGGAAGACCAAGATGAGGAAGGCGCTTGCGATGCTGTTGAGTCAGGAAGGCGGTTCATCTTGACGTTGAGCGCCAAGGATGCGGACGCCCCCCAAGCTGCGATAAGGAGTGTCGAGGCGGCCCCATAAATAGCTACTGCACCCACGGGGGCAACTCCAGTCGCCCGGGCCACTACGTAGAGGATTAAGGTGGCCCCGAAAGCCAACAACATTACCACCAGACTTCTATTCAACGCTGCCTCTGCACGTGCGTTTCGGGCGTAGACCCAGCACAGGGCGCTGAGAGTGATACCGCAGGCAATCATCAATAGCATTAGACTTGTCATTTGCATTAGTCACGAGTCTAATTGCTATTCATTGCCTCAAGATCCATTACTACCGGTTCCGCGAAGGGACGCATACCATAGCCTGTCCCGGCAAAGACTGCAACTCCGGCAACAAATCTGGGGCCAGCCTTTGCGGCCCCAAGCATGATTCCTGCCGTTATGCTTGCTAAAGAAAGGCAAAGCCCTATCCCCTCAAGGTTACGAAAGCCCCTGCCACTCTCTCCTTCAACCCATGCCTCTGCGGTAAAGGACAACAGAGCCAGACCAGCCAATTGCGCTACCATGCCTGGCCTGATTCGGGTGACTTTGTTTATAGCATCCAACTTTCCAGGGCCTGTCTTAAAACCACATAAGCACAGGGCAATAATGCCAAGACCAGCAGCGTAAAGGACTCTGGCCAATGTCGATGTTGTCCCGTAGACATCAACCATGTTAACGGGATTACTCGAAGCGCATGCAAACCAGTTAGCACCGTCCCTTTGCGAGTTCTCGATGACGAACCGTCCGCTGCCGCACATATTTCCTTGTCCTCGTGAATACGGGAGTCGACTCCTTGTCCTGCACGTAGACTATGCTCACAATACACCGCTTCTCAGCCGCCACAAATGCGCACCCTGCCTAAGGACTGCATGATTCTTTGCGCACTAAGGCAGCAAGTCCGTACAGGTAGCTATCTAAGGAACTCACTCTCACTATTTCCGTACCCTACGCGTCGAGCTTGGCTTTACAGCCCTCTGCGAGGGCGTTGGTTAACAGGAATGAGGCTGGGATCGGTTCTTTGTCAGAGTTAGAAGAAACTTCCACTGCCGATAGACGTTGATGCAGACCTAGAATTTCCTTCGCAAGAGATTCTTGGTCGGAGGATCCTGACGCAAGATACAGCTTCGCAAGGTGCTGTTCAAAGATTGCACCCATTTGCGCAGATACGGAAGATTTAGTTCTAAGATTGCTATCCGCTATATCGATGAGGACCATAACTACCACCGCTGCGGCGAGTGCTATCGGAGTCCTTGTTGATTCGAAAGCAAAGGCAACCGCGGCTACGATAACTATAAGGCATCTTACTGGAGTAAAAGCAGAGAGGTGGACACCTGTGTCAGGCGTGACAGAGATTTGAGGTTTATCAGGTTTTCTCACCATGGAGCCTGCCCAAACAGTCCGTCATTTTTACTGTACGGATCAATGAATTCCGCTTCTGTCATTAATGCATACCCCGCAATAACCATTCCATAACCTACAAGGGCATTTAATCCTTTTGCAGCTCGAACTGACTTAACCGCCTCTAGATTTTTTTCTAGCATTTCGATCATTTTTTTCGCTTGAATGATTTCAGCCATTCCTACGTCCCCTAAGCCGCCCCGTCGTGCAGTCTCGTACAAGTTGCCTTCCTTCATGATGCTCTTTATGAGGTCGTTGACTTTGAGACCGCTCACCGCGTTGTAAGCCATTGTTGCTAAGCCTGCCATTATCAGGACCAATCCGACGAATGCGACAAGTTCGCTCAAACCGGACTTTCCAGCCGGATCGAGGGTTGTGATAGGATTATTTTTTGCGTAGATGTACCAGTTTCGGCCGTCCCTCGCCGGGTCTTCACTGACGAACCGACCGCTTCCTGGCTCGTAGTACCGCGCTCTCATGTAGATGAGCCCGCTCTCGTCGTCCTGCACGTGACCTATGCTTGCCACGTACCGCCCCCTGGGCCGTCCCGTCCGTGCACCTTGCCTCACCTGCCCCCACGCGTCGTAGCTGCGTACATCTACCAGTCCGAATGACGGCCCAGATTTTGTGAGGGTGGCTATCCTATTCCCGTGGGCGTCGTACAGGGGGTATCCCACGGCGGTGCCGGTGGAATCGGTGCGGCTCACCGCATCAACGCCTCTCGCTCCCAGGGCGTAATCGTTGACGATAATGGAGGTGCCGCTCGTCTCCACGTCCTGCATCCCCATCTGGCCATCGTAGCGGTACACCGTGCCCTCGCTGGTGCCAGACTTTGTGATCCGCATGCCGTCCGCGCGGTAGGCGTAGCTCGTGGTGCCGGAGGGGGTCGTAAGGCTAGTCATCCGTCCGGCGGCGTCCCAGCCATAGCTCGTCGTGCTCCCCTTAGTGAGCCGGTTGCCCAGCACGTCGATCGTGACGCTCACGCCCCCGACGCTGGTGGGCCGGTTCAGGTTGTCCGCCACCGTGTCGGTGCGGTTGCCCGCCGCGTCGTAGGCCCAGGTGGCGCTCGCGGTGGGGAGCCCGTCCCCATAGCTCGCGCTGGTCAGGAAGTCCCGCTCCGCCTCGTACCCGTAGCTCGCGCTCTGCAGGCCGGTCCAGGCCCCGCCGCTGCCCGTGCGGTAGGACTGACTGGAGGAGGTCTTCAGTCCCCGGTTCAGCCCTGTCAACTCGTAGGCGTTGGAGTCGCTGTGCACCAGCTCGCTCGAGTAGCTGCTGGTCCCGCTGTTCCAGGTGTCCCAGTAGTGGGCAAGCAACGTCGCGCGTCCGCCCGCGTCGTACTCGTAGTGGGCTCGTGCCCGCGAAGCCGCAGGGTTCGAGGAGTCGTACCAGGGGTTGCCGGACGAGGGGGTGAAGCCCGCTTTGGGCGTCTGGGCGAAGGTCGCCTCCCGGAGCCGTCCCATCGAGTCGTAGGCGTAGTGGAACTCCTCCGCCGTCGGATTGCTGCCGTTCATCCGGCGCAGGGTCTGGAACACCCGCTTGCCGTTCTGGGGCGAGCCCGCCAGCACATAGTCCGTGTACCGCCACGTGGTGGTGCCGCTGGGGGTAACGTAGGTGGCGGTGTCCCGCTCGCCCAACCCGTTGTACGTGTAGCTGACGGTGCTGTCGAGGGTACCGCCCCGCGTCTCGGCCATCGCCGAGACCTGCCCCAGCGAGCCGCCGGGGGTCGAACTGTAGGTGAGGGTCTGCACCACCCCGGAGAGGCTGTCGGTGACGCTGGTCACCATGCCGTGGCTGATGGTTCCCGAGGGACCGTAGGTGTAGCTGGCGACGGGGTTTCCGTTGCAGGTGACGCCAAGCACTTGGCCGTCTAGGTCGTAGCTGGTGACGAAGATCCGCCCCGCCGCGTCAGTCACGTTGTTGGCCACGCCCCAACTCGTGTAGGAGTTGTTGGTGGTGGTGCGGTTGACTCCACCGGTGCCGTAGTCCTCCACCACCTGGCTCGCCTGACCCCAGGAGCCGTCGGTGTCGGCGCCGTAGGTGGTCTTCGTTTGCACGTAGGTCCAGGGGCTGGTGGTCGCGCTCTGCAGCTTCCAAACGTCGGTGACCCGCCCCTGCGCGTCGTACTCGAACTGCGCGGCGTACGCAAGAGCGCCGCTAGGGCGGAGCCGGTACTTCCAGAGCTTGTCGGAGGCGGTGTTGGCGGGCACCGGGATGGTGGAGTCGAGCACGAAGCCCGCGTGCTTGGCGTCGTACACCCGGTGGGTCTGGCCGCGGCGGCCTGCTTGGTCCGAGGCGGTGTAGTAGTCCGTGTAGGAGTAGCGGCCGGCTTGGTCCTTGGTCGCCTTCTGCTGGTAGTACTTGTCCTTGCCCCAGTAGGAATACTCCACCGCGCGGACCACCGACGAGGTCTTGGCGCTGCCATTCCAGTTCGCCTCTTCCACCGTCTTCTTCAGGGGGTTGCCCATGAAGTTGTAGGCGGTGTCGGTGCGCACCTCGCGCAGGTTCTGGCCCGCCGCCACGAGCTTGCGGTCGAAGAGCAGGCCCCCGGTGTTGGGGATGGGGTGGCGGTCGGCCACGAAGTCGCGCTCCGTGATCAGGTCCTGGGTGCGCAGGTCGTACACCTTCTGGTGGAAAGGCATGTTCGCGCCGGTATCGCCCCACACGTTGAAGCCCACCGTCTCGCCGGGGGGGCCCCCGCCGTCCACCTTGCCGCTGTAAACGGGGTTGTTCTGGGCGTCGAGAAGGCCGAACTGGGTGCCGCCCATGGGGAAGGGCCCGCCGGGGATGGGGGCGAAGGAGACGGCGTCCACGTAGGCGCGGGTGCCGTTGGGGTGGGTGACGCTGCGGCACCAGGCCACGGGAACGGGGTTGTTCTGGCTGCCCTTGTTGAACTCCACGTACGCCATGGTGGTGACGAGCCCGCGGGGGTCGGTCACGCTGGTCAGCAGGTTCTGGGCCGCGGGCAGGGTGGAGCCGCTGAGCACGGTCGCGGGGCCGTAGCCGTAGGCGGTCGTCTTGCCGCCGGGGGTGGTGGCGCTCGTCAGCATGCCGCTCGCGTCGTAGCCGTAGGTCACGGTGCGGACGGAGTTGTTGTCGCGCACCTTCCACACCCGGTTCGTCGGGTGGCCGGCTGAGCCGTCGCCCCACACGAAGGTGATGGCGTGCCCGTTGGGCATCTGCACCTTCACCAAGGGGCTCTCGCTCACGGTGCCGTTGCTTTTGGCGAAGGTGACGGGGGTCGCGCCGTAGACGTAGGTCGTCTCGTTCCCCTGCCGGTCGACGGCCTTGGACACCTTCAGCACGTTCGCCGCCTCGGCGGGGGCGCTGGGGTCGTTCCAAGGCTTGGTACCGTTCGGGTAGGAGCCCCGCTTGTAGTAGTAGTACACGGTGCCATCGGGGGTGGTGACCTTGTTGGCGATCAGCACCTGGTACTGCTGCCCGTTCAGGGTCACGAACTCGTAGGTGGGGTTGCTGGTGTTCTTGTCCCAGGGCGGGGTGGTCAGGATGCCGTCCACGTCGCGCTGGACGGTCGACTCTTTCCCGCCCGCGTCGGAGGCGAGCACGGCGGACACCGGCTGCAGGGCCACGCCCAGCGCGTTGGCGGCGTTGGGGTCGTCCAACTGCAGGCTCGGCCGCTCGCGGAACGCGACGGGCACCGAGCGCACGGGGGCGGGCCCGCTCTTGAGCAGGCCGCCCGCGGTGCTCCGCACGTCGGCACTCAGGGTCCAGCCCTTGCCGAAGGGCCCCTCGTCGGGGTTGTTGGCGCTGTAGGAGCGGGTGACGTTCACCGGGATGCCGTAGCCTCCCTCGAACGACAGGTCCGTGGCGCTAGTGCTGAAGTTGCCCGAGGAGAGGTTGATGCCGTTGAACACGGGGTCCCACTTGTTCTGGCCCGCTTAGTACGGGCACTCGCCCGCGCTGCCCTGAACTGCGTCGTATTCACCTTGGGGTCGCCCCGGTGGCTCCCATGCGCCTCGTACACCGGGCAACCGATCTGCCTATGCGGAGCGGGGCCATCAGAAAGAGCCATAGCAACGCCACATGGCCTATCAGTTTATCGCTGATAGCTTGTTCGAAACATAGGCTGAGGCGGCCTCAAGAGACTTATCGTCTGGCGACTCCTGGACAGAAAAAATGCTTTCAATAGCTTCAGCAAGTCCTTCTCCAGATGGTGCTTCCGATTTGGTAATCGTTAGAGCGGATTGAATAAGCTCCCCTGTAGAGGGATCATACGGATCGCTGAGCTCAGGCACCGTCAGTGACGGACTGGTACTAGGTGGAAGTAATAGACCGGCCACGGGATTCTCTGGAGGCAATAGAGGCATGCCGATTGCTCTGGCGCATATATAACGGAGCGTCGCTTGTTCATCCTCCGTAAAGAGGTGGCGTTGCTGATCAAGAGCTCCCAAGATGACATCCACGGCCGCGTGCCGCCTCAACTCGCTCGCGACCGAGATAAGTTCGTGGCGTATTCCGTCTGCATCTCTCATATTAAGCCCGCGAGCAATGCCTCGACCGCCTGAATGCCGAGGTCAGCAACGGCCGCAGCAGCCTTTCCCTTAAGACCAAGCTGTTGTTTCGCTTGCATCCGTCGAATCTTCATTTCGGCGCCCTTTTCATTTGTTGGAGTATTTGCGGCTTCTCTAGCAAGTTCGGCAGCATCTGCATAAGCGTCCGCTGCTATTGTTCCTGCGCGGCTTGAGAACTGAAGTAACTGATTTTTGATCATATTCAGGAACTCCCTTTTCGCTGCCACTGAATCAAAAGAGTTTTGATAATTCTGCAGAGCGAGCAAGACGCCTGTGATCTGGGCGAAAATTGTATTTAGTTCGTCAGTGTTGCCAGATTGGTCAATTCTGTTGGTGGGATCGTTCCCGCAGTAGACGAACCAATTGCCCCCGTCCATCGCAGGATCTTCGCTAATGAACCTCCCTTGCGCCGCGTCGTAGTACCGCGCCCTCATGTAGACGAGGTTGCTCTCGTCGTCCTGCACGTGCCCCAGGCTCGCCACGTACCGTCCCTTCGGATCGCTCGAGGTGGCGCCCGAGCGAACCCCGCCCCAGGCGTTGTAGTCCCGCCTGTCGCCCACCAGGTAGCCGCCAGTGGCCGCGTCCCGCGTGAGGGTGCCCACGCCGTTGCCGTGCGCGTCGTAGAGGGGGAAGCTGATCTTGTCGGGGCTGCCCGCCTTCACCCTGTGGGCGTAGTCCACTCCCCGCGCCCCCAGGCCGAAGCGGGTGAGGGTGGTGGCGCCGTTCAGCACCGTCTCGTCCTCCATTTGCATCTGACCGTCGTAGCGGTACTTGCCGTAGTTGGTCGAGCTGCGCGACTTCGAGACCCGCATCCCGTCCGCCCGGTACGCGTAGCTGTAAGTGGCGGTCGAGCCGCCGCTGGGGGTGAAGGAGTGGCTCGTCATCCGGTTCTGCACGTCCCAGGTGTAATCGTTCACCGCCGCCGTGCTCAGGCTCGTGCGCTGGGTCCGGTTACCCAGCACGTCGCTAACGTACTGGAAGTTCGAGCAAAGGAGCTGCCGGTTCAGCAGGTCGTAGTCGCAGCTCGTCTGGCGGTTGCCCGCCGCGTCGTAGTTCCACGTGTTGGTGACGGTGGGGGTGCCGCTGCCCGGGTTGTCGTAGTACTTGGCGGTGGTGAGGAAGTCACGCTCCGCCTCGTACATGTAGCCCTGGCTCTTCTCCAGCGCGAAGAGCGCGGGGTTGGCGGCGTCTTTCACGTAGGTGCGCGAGGCGGTCTTGAGGCCGCGGTTCAGGCCGGTGGTCTCGTAGTCGCAGGCGTTGGCCAGCACCGCCTCGCTGGAGTAGGCGCCGTTGGACAGGGTGTCCCACCAGTGGGCCAGCAGCGTCACCCGCCCCGCCGGGTCGTACTCGTAGTGGGCCCGCGCCCGCTTCACCGCCGGCTTTGCCGAGGTGTAGTAGGACGTCCCGGCCGCCGGGGTGTAGGAGGGGTCGGGAGTCTGGGCGAAGGTCGCCTCAAGCAGCCGCCCCGACGTGTCGTAGGCGTAGTGGAACTCCTCGGCGGTGGGGGCCATCGTGGTGGGGTCCAGCCGCACCATCGTCTGGAACAGCCGTCTGGGGGAGAGCGCGGCCCCGACCTGCACGTAGTCGCGGTAAGCCCACGCGGTGGTGCCGTTGGGGGTGGTGTGGGTCGCGGTGGCCCGGTCGCCCTCCGTGGTGTAGGAGTAGGTGACGGTGTTGTCCAGGGTTCCACCACGGGTCTCCGAGACTTGGGATACCTGGCCCTTACCGCCGCCCGAGATCTGGTAGGTGAAGCTTTGTGAGACGCCGGAGAGGCCGTCGGTCACGCCCGTCACCATCCCGTTGGTGAGGGTACCGTCGGTGGTGCCGTACTGGTACGTCACCACGGCCTGAGACGGGTTGACGTCGGTGCGGTACACCGACTGCACCTGGCCGTCACCATCGTAGACGGTTTGGAACTTCTGCCCTTTCGCGTCCTGCACCAGATTCGCTCGTCCCGCGGAGTCGTAGCTCAAGGTGCTGGTGGTACGGGCCACGGTGGTCCCGTAGGCCTCGGTCACCGCAGAGGGTGCCCCCCAACTGGGGGCTTGGTCGGAACCGTAGAGCGTGCGGGTTTGGACATAGGTCCAAGGCGTCGTCGTCGTTTTCTGGAGCTTCCATCCGTCCACCGGCCGTCCCTTCGCGTCGTAGGCGAACTCGGCCATGTGGGTGGCGGAGTTCGTCGGGCGGAGCCGGTAGCGCCAGGTCTTACTGGAAGCCGTGCCCGCTGGCACCGAGATGCTCGTGTCCTCCGCAAACTGAGTGAACTTGGCCCCGTAAACGCGGTACGTCTGCCCCTTCTTGCCGGTGGCCGCGGCGTCGGTAAAGTAGTCGGTGAAGCTATAGCGGCCCGATTGGTCGCGCACCGCCATCTGCTGGTAGTAACGGTCCTTGCCCCAATACGCGTAGTCCGTCGTTCGAGCTACGTTTGATTGCACGACGCCATTAGCGTCGTAGCTCGTTTCGGTCGTCGTCTGGGACAGCGGGTTCCCCATGAAGTTGTAAGTCTTGTCAGACCGGACTTTTTGAGATCCGAACGAGGGATAGGATAGTCCCCGTGCCGAATAGATGCCCTGGTAGTGATTGGGGCGGGTGGTCGATTCCTCGATCAGGAGGTCCTGGGTTCTGGCGTCGTAGATCCGGTTCGTCAGTTGGGCAATCGTCGTGGGTCCGGCCAAGCTCGAGACGCCGAACGTCTTTGCTGCTTGGTCGAAGTTAACGGTGAAGATCGACTGGTTGACGATTGTGTTATCGGGAAGCCGATCCATGTACCAGATCGATCCTGGCGAAGAAGTGAACGGATCGTTGGGCCCGTACCCAATGGGATACCGACCGAAGAAGGTGCGCATCCCGTTGGGTGCCGAGATCTTGTAAGCGTAGACCCGGCGCTGCTGCCCGCCGTACAAGTCGACTGGCGTGTCGGCCATGGCGTAGGCGATTCCCGTCGCTAGGCCACGCGGATCGGTGATGGAGACCAGCAGACCGGTAGCCGCCGGGCCGGAGACCGGTACGGGGTAGTTAGGAAGCACCGCCGTTCCATAGTCGTACCGGGTGGCCTTGCCACCCGGTGAAGTAACGGTCGTCAGAAGTCCGGCGGTGTTGCTTCGCTCCCCATAGGCGTACAGCACTTCCCGGCTCGTGGTGCCGTTGTCGAACGCCTTCGTGATCCGATTGCCGGTCCATACAAAGTCGATGGTGTGCCCGTTGGGCATCGCGATCTGGGTAAGTTTGTCTTCCTGGACTTCGCCGTTGATTTTTTGAAAGGTGGCCCGGACTCCGCTATAGGTGTAGGTGGTCTGGTTGCCGTGCCGATCGGTGACGCTGTCGATCTTGAGCACGTTGGTCGGTTCGGGCGTGGCCGTAGGTTGATTCCAGGGTCGGCTGCCACCGTTGTTGTAGACCCCGCGCTTGGTGTACACGTACTGGGCTCCCTCTGGAGTGCGGACGACGTTCTTCGTCATGAGCTGGTACACGGCGGCTCCCACTACCGTTGTCTCGTACTCCGTCTCAATGGTGTTCTTGTCCCAAGGTGGGGTGGACAGAATTCCGTCGGCGTCCTTCTGGATCGTTTCTTCGTGCCCGCTGGCGTCGGTGGCGACCACCGCCTCAGGGGGCTGGGCAAGGGTGCCGGCTCCACTCACGGCGTTCGCATCGTCGAGTTGAGCGGAGTGTCGTTCCTTGAAGTTCACCGGGACGCTTCGAATCGGGGCACCACCGCTCTTCAGCAGACCACCGGCGGTGCTGCGAACGTCGACGCTGAGGGTCCACCCTTTGCCAAGTGGCCCATCGTCCGCATTGTTCGCGCTGTAACTGCGTGTTACATTGACCGGGACCCCGTACCCTCCTTCGAAGCTCAGGTCGGTGGCGGACGTGCTGAAGTTGCCCGTCATGATGTTGACACCCTTGTAGACCACGTCCCACTTGTTTTGACCGGCAAAGTAGGGGTTTTCCCCGGCACGCCCCTGAAGGCGCTCCATTTCCTCTATCGTCAACACCCGGCTTGCGCTCTTCGCACGGCGTTTCGAAAGATCTCGCCGCTTTTGCTCGGAGACCTTGGCCCGGGCTTCGAGATCCGCTTTGAGAGGGGCTCCGAAGGTGTAGACGGCTCCGAGAGGCACGCTGATGTTGAACAACGCCAGGGCAGAGAGAACGGCGGCGCCTCGGTAAAGGAAAATGTTGGTGCGGATCATTGCAGGTCCTGGTTGAGCTTTGGGGTTTCGAATACGATGACAGTGGCGGTGAAGTCGGGATCGTCGAGGGCGGGCAGCGGTACGCGCAGCTCGGACTTATAGCGAGGATCGTAGACGCGCATCGATCGCTCCCCGACTTCGAGCAAAGCGACGTAGTGGTCTTGTTGGAGAAGGATCGCCGGACTCTTCAAACGGGCCAAATCCTGGCGGTTGAGGCGAATTCCTGCGCCTTCCAGTCCCATGGCTTGAAGCCCCTTGCGCATTCCGGCCAGCGTTGTCCCAGCGTCTGTTGTGCCGCAAAGCTTTGCCAAACGCTGGTATGGGACGGCCGGTTTTCCAAGGAGAGGCAGGATGTGCTCGATGACTTTGGGGCCGCAGACCGAGGTCTCGAACCGGATACGCTTTTCCTGAGCGCCGATGGATGCCTGCAGGAGCGCCTCGTCTCCTGGATCAGGTTCTCCGCCGTTCAGACGGACCAACCGCTTGAACGCGGCATGGGTCAACGGGCTGAGCTGCTGCTCTTTCATAAAGCGGCGGAACTCGGCCCGAGCCGCTTCGGTCTGGCCCTGAGCAACCAGGCAGACCGCAGCCTGGTAAGCGGCCTGATCAGAAATGCCCCCAAACGCCGCACCCATCGCGCCGGTCCCCTTGGTTTTCGCCGCCAACAGGAACTGGCTACGGGCGGCAGTGAAGTCTTTGGCCTTTGCGGAAAGGTAGCCAAGCCGGATTCGCGCGTTTCCTACCCGGTCTTGGTCCGCCGGCTCCACACTCTTGGCATGGGCATGAACGATCTTCTCGTAGGACACCTTCGCCTTTGCCGGTTCCGTAGTGAAGACTCGATCCGCTTCTCGTCGGAGCCCATCGGCAGGATTCACGGGAACAACTGCCCGGCGGCTCCGGCCCTGGTTGACCATGACACCAGCTCCGATAAGACAGGCGATTGCGAGCCCGATGGGCAGTGACCAGCGAATCACCATGCCGACTCCGACACCCTTCCGACACGCCAGACTCGCGGCTGGCAGTCGTTGTCCGGGAACTGGGAGGCGAGCAGAGCCTGGTGCTCCTTGCTGCCAAAGTACCTCCAGGCCGCCGCCCCTTGGTTGATGTAATCGGGCTCGTAGGTCAGCGCCAGACACAGCCGCGACAGAGCCATCGTTGGGACGACCGAGAAGGTCCCGTTCAGGGACCAATTCGCATAGTCGTTGACTGTCGAGGTCGAGAAGGAAAAGGCAGAAATCGGATCCTGCGAGAAGTCTTTGGGGTCGCTGGGGGTTGATCGGGGAAGCACGTTCCAGCGGTTGCTCCAAGTCACCGTATTCTCCGCACTCGCCAGGTTCGCATCGGTCGCCGCAGGGACGTAGACACCGATCTCACATCCTCCTGTTGCCTGCTTTGGAGTTCCGCGGTCCAGCATGCTGAGCGTCGCCCCCAAAAGGGTCCCGGTGCCGCCACTGGCAACGTACAGTTGGGTGCGCGCCGTTCCGCTTTGGTCGCCCGACGCGAACGGCATATTGCCGACAAAGAGCCCACCTTTATAGAACCAGGGTCCAAAATTGACCGAGCGCGCCTCCGCGTTTGGATCTCCCGGAAGCTCCCCCTCAAGATTCGGCTGGCCGAACGCTTTCCGCGAGTCGATACTGGCGTCGTTGCATAGGAGCTTGGCGACGTCCACGTCGATTCGGGAGTAGGCGGTGGTGTTCGTATAGGTGTACGTCACTCCGTCCGCGTTGAGCTTCCGGGTGCTCAAATAGTCGGAAATGATGATGGTAAGCGTCCCCCCGGGCAAGACGCCGCTGGAGCCTAGGCTAACTTTTACGGTTTCGGTTTCGTGCACCAGCGAGTGGGTGATGCCCGGGGCCGTCGTTGTGCTGGAGATGGGCACAGCGGCGTTGTAAGCTGGCGTGGGCGAAGACGACGAGGCCACTCCTAGCTCACCAACGCCGACTGTACTCAGGGTGTAGTAATGCGCTACTTTCTCGTACGGTGGGGACACGGTCAAGCCCGGGAAATACAGCGAAAGGCTCACCACGTGCCGAGTCGGATCGTCCGTCATCGCGCTACCGTTCAGGCGGAATGAGCGTGCCGCCTTGCTTTCGGTAATCGCCGTTAGGACCGCGGGCCCTACCTGAGCATGAAGTTGGGAGTGAGACGTGGCCGGTATAGCGGCCGTGAGTACCAGGAGAAGCAACAACACCGGTTTACGCATCAGAAGTCCGGTGCCATATGGAACGCGTCCATCTTAGCAACATGCTGGCGATTTGCCAACCGATTTTCCAGATCTTAATAAAAGGGGCCCGGAAAAGGTTGAGTGGACCTGTTACCTCTGCCCAAGAATCAACGCATCGTACTTCCAGAAGCCCTCACCTGATTGTTGATCAGTGCGGCTCTGAGACCAAGGGTGCAGCCAGAGGTCCCGGAACAGGTGCCTGCGCTGTAGGGCAGACGCAAAAAGGGGACGGGCCGCAATGGCCCGTCCCCTTTTTGATGCGCTTAGTCCGCCTTAACCTTCGTCTTGTCTGGGTACGCCGGACGCTTCGGCGTCGTCTTTGGCTGGGCAGCCAGCAGCTTCATCGCTTCCGCGACCGCTCGCTCGAGTTGCGGGTCGCGGCCTTGGCGCCAGAGGTAGGGGTCCAGTTCGACTTCGATGTCGGGGTCGACGCCGTAGCCTTCGACGTCCCAGGTGCCCTTGTGGGGGTTGTAGAAGGCGTCGTCGGGGGAGTTGACGAAGCCGCCGTCGACGAGGGGGAAGCCGAAGGAGGCGACGAGGCCGCCCCAGGTTCGCTTGCCGACCACCGGGCCGACCTTGTTGTGCTTGAACAGCCAGGGGAACATGTCGCCGCCGGAGCCCGCGTACTGGTTGACGATCATGACCTTCGGACCGAAGACGCCCACGCCGGGGGTGGGCCAGTCTTTGCCGTAGCGGGAGGTGAAGACGCCGTTCATGGTGCGGGTCATTTCCAGGACCATGAAGTCGTTGATGAGGCCGCCGTGGTTAAAGCGCTCGTCGACGATCATGCCCTCTTTGCCCGTCTGGGCGTAGTAGTACCGCTGGAACGATTCCCAGCCGCCCTCTCCGGTGTCGGGGATGTGGACGTAGCCCAGGCGGCCGTTCGACATCTTCTCGACGGCGCGGCGGTTGTCCTCTTTCCAAGCGACGGCGCGCAGGCCGAACTCGGAGCCGACGGGGACGACGGTGGCCTCGCGGGAGCCGCTACCGTCGGGGTTGGGGCCGATCTTGACCTTGACCTGCCGTCCGGCCTTGCCTTCCAGCTTTTCGTAGATGTCCATCGCGTCGTTCAGCTCTTGGCCGTCGATGGCGAGGATGTAATCACCGGCCTTGGCGTTGACGCCGGGGCGGGCGAGGGGGCCGACGAGGCCGGGGTTCCAGCTTTCGCCGTCGTAGACGCGGGTCAGCCGGTAGCGGCCGTTCTCGAAGGCGAAGTCGGCGCCGAGGAGGCCGCCGGGGACGCTCTTGGCGCCGGGGACGTCGCCGCCGTTGGCCCACATGTGGCCGATGCTCATCTCACCGATCATGTCGGTGAACAGGTAGTTCAGGTCGTCGCGCGAGGAAACGTGCTCCAGGAACGGCGAGTAGCGGCGGACCATCTCGGCGGGCTTGATGCCGTGGAGGCCGGGATCGTAGAACCGCATCGGCTGGTTGCGCCAGATCTCGTGGAACATCGCCTGCCACTCGGCGCGAGGGTCGATCTTGGTCCGGAGGCCGGAGAGATCGACGCTTCCCTGCCCGGGCGCGGCGGCGGGGGCCATCGCGGAAGCAATGGCGAGGGTGGGGCCACGCATCAGGAGGACCTGGTTACCGCTGGCGGAGACGTCGAACCCGGTGACACCGGGGGCGAACGGAGCTCCCTTGCGGTCGGCGAGCGAGAACTTGTGGAGGGTTCCGGGGCCGCCGAAGTCGAGAGCGTTGGCGCGGTTGGGGACGGAGAGGGCGAAGACGGTGCCACTGGGCCCGGCCTCAAGGCCGACGTAGTTCTGCGCAGGCATCGGCAGGGCGATGACGCGGCGCTGGATGCCGTCGAGGTCGATCCGGAAGGCGTCCTTCTTCGGGGCTTGGGCGGCCGGAGGGGTTTGCGGCGCGGGAGGGGTAGCCG
>Ga0216301_1000108_pt1 | contig 22452 bp, 21 predicted proteins | sample 4hB_Boncat_minus_FD_156203 | JGI IMG/M metagenome (GOLD analysis project Ga0216301, IMG submission 156203) | Terrestrial sediment cell enrichment communities for BONCAT metagenomics from Utah, United States - 4hB_Boncat_minus | ecosystem: Environmental > Terrestrial > Deep subsurface > Rock...
CAACCCCTCCGCCCCGAAGGCTTCCGCCACTTCCCTCCGGCGAAAGCCACGCAGTAACCGCACTCCCTCCAGGGTTCCCCTTCATCCAAGAGGATCGATCCGCGAAACTCCGTCTAAACCCGCGTCATCCGCGGTCTATCGGATCAGGGATCAAGCCCTGCCCCTCCTTCATCATCTGGAAGGATTGATCCGTGAATATCCGCCCAAATCCGTGTCATCCGCGGCCCATTCCGGGAATCCCCTAGAAGTCGAATTCGTCGATGTTCTCCGCCGTGAAGATCATCGGCTTGCCCAGCATCACCATCCCGTTCTCGATCTTCTTCTCGCCCAACCGCCCCGCCGTGAACGTCGTGGCGCCCTCTTTCAGGTCGCCCTTCGCCACCGCCCGCGCCACCTGCACCGTCAGGTAGCCCAGGTCCACCGGGTTCCACAGGACCACGCTCTTCACCGTCCCGCCCTTCACGAACGGCTTCATGTCGTTCGGCGTGCCCAGCCCCACCACAGCGACCTGGCCTTTCTTCCCCGCCTTCTCCACCGCCTGCGCCGCACCCGGAAACGCCACCGAGGTCATACCCCAGATCCCCTTCACGTCCGGATACGCTTTCAGGATGTTCTGCGCCTTTTCGAACGACGTCGCCTGGTTCTCGCCGGCGTACTCCGTCACCACCACCTGCATCTGGGGGTGCTTCTCGGCGCGGTAGCGCTCCATCTCCTTCAGCCACGTCGATTGGTTCGGCGCCGTGGGCGACGAGCTTACCACCGCCACCTTGGCCGATTCACCCGCCTGCTTCGCCATCTCATCCACCAGGGCTTCGGCGATCTCTTTCGTGCCCACCTGGTTCACGAAGAACTGCCGCTTCGAGGCGCCGGGGTCGGCGTCCGCATCCCAGGTGATCGCCGCCACCCCCTCGTCCCGAGCGCGCGACAGAGATGAGGAGATCTGGTCCGGGTCGTTGCACGCCACGGCCACCGCGTTGAACTTCCGCAGCACCCACGTATCCAGCATCGAAGACTGCGACTCGCTCTTATCCTCGATAGGTCCGTCGTAGACCAGCTCCACGTCGCCCAGCTCTTTCGCCGCCTCCTGGGCACCCTTCTCACAGGCATTGAAGTACGGGATGCCCTTCTGCTTCGGCATCATGCCGATCTTGATCGTGCCGGTTGCGGGCGCGGGAGCGCCTCCCGTGCCGCCTTCCGGAGCGCCTCCGGTGCTGCTGGAGGGCGTGGTGCATCCGGCGAGGGTGGCGGCGGCGCCGGCGAGGATGAGGGAAAAGAGGGCGCGCATGGAGAATCTCCTTGTGGATGAGGGAGTTGCGGCGGGGCGCACAACGGCGTGCGCGAGCAGGCAAGCGACGGGATTATACCAACCAATCCCTCGGAGGGTCAACGCGCCGCCGGGCGAGCCGCCGCCCCGCATGCCGGAGGGATGAGGTGAAGAAAAACCCACGGGCCGGCGCGGAGAGCTTGCTCGCGTATTTCGAGAATGTGGGTCGCGCCTACCCGGCGCCGCACTGGCGTCACGGGGCCGAGATGTGCCGCTGGTGGCTGGAGCTGCTCTCCGGCGATCCCACGCAGGCCGACATCGATCGGTTCATCGCGCGCCTGGACGCCGAAACCGACTGCGGCTCCGGCTGGCAGGATCTCAGCATGCAGTTTCGCGGCTGGGCCCGCGCCCAGGGTTTCGAAGCAGAACCATCGTAGGCGCTCCCGCCTGTAACCGTCGCCCGCGCCGGGGCGTCCATCTTCCTGCGGGGCGCCTCCCGTCGCTCAACTCACTTCCACCCGATGAGCCTTGCGGCCGGCGCAGGCCCGGCTCGGTCTCGCATGACAGGAGGAATTCGATGAACCGGCTCACCTTTACCTGTTTCGCCGCCGTGTCGCTCGCCTTCAGTCTTGCCGCGCCCACTTCAGCCGCCTACGGCACGCTCACCACGCCCGGCGTCGCATTCGCCAAAGGCTATCCCGCCGGGGCGCAGGCTCGGGTGATGGCCGCCCTCACGCGTAAGGACTGCAAGTTTCTGGATGGCCATTGGCTCAACTCGTGGACCAACCTGCGTTACGCGGGCGATACACTGGCCCTGAACCTGTTTCTCGATGATCTTGTCAAGTGCCCCGGCGTCACCGTCCACGTGGGCTTCCAGAAGTTGGATGACGACAGCGATTGGACCGTGGGGCATACAGCTCACGCGAACAGGTTCCAGGTAGCCGTCAACCTGAACTCGAAACGGGTGGACGTCGAAAAGCTCTACATCCCGGAGTACAAGGGTCCCCAACTCAAGAAGTAGCAGCCATGCGCCGCACTGGGGCCCCGCCCGCATTCGACGGCGGAGGGTTGAACGAAATGAAACGGATCTGCGTCATTCTCGCCGCCCTTTGTCTGGCGGCGGCGCCTCTTATCGCTGCTCCGGCGGACCAGAACCCGGGCTATATCAAGATGGCGCTGGTGAACATGAAGTCCGTTTATTCGGACACGCCGGACGCGCCCGCCAATCGCGCTAACCTGCAAGCGAATCTGAAGCGCCACGCGTACTTCATCGACAAAGCCGCAGCGGGCGGGGCCGAGTTCGTCGGCTTCCCCGAGCTCTCCGTCAACGGCTACCACTTCAGCCCGGCGATGAGCTGGTTGAGCCTCGATGGCCCCGAGGTCAAGGTCCTGCGCGACAAAGCGATCGAGAAGGGCGTCTACGTCGCCGCCGGGATCGCCGAGGTAGACGCGGGCGGTAAGAAGTGGAACACGCAGATCGTCATCGATCCGGACGGCCGGATCATCGCCCGCCACCACAAGATCTACCTCACCAAGGAACAGGGTTTCACTGAAACGGGGGCCGAGCACGCGGTCTTCGACGTGAAGGGGATCAAGATGGGGATCGCTACCTGCTCCGACGGCTCCGACCGCAAGAACCTGGAAGCCCTCGTCGCCAACGGCGCGCAGCTCATCTATGGACCGCACGCCAACACCACCGGCGGAACTTCGGCGGGCTGGTACAGATTCCGCGCAGCCTGGGCCGGGCCGGATGGCTGGATCGCCGGCCTCAAGGTCTACGCCGCACTTCACAACCATGCCGGCCTTTACGGTTCCGAGTTCGAGCCGCCCGCTGCCGTTGACGGAAATACGGGATGGGCCAGCGGCTCCTGGTTCATCGGTCCGGACGGCCGCACCCTCGCCCAGATGCCCGCCTCCACAGATCGTGCGGACAGCAAAGAGTTCCTGCTCGTCTACAACGTTCCCATTCCCGCCCGCTAGGTGGCCGGGGCAGCGTTGCCCCGGCCGGGCATCTAGAGCAGCGAGCCGCCGTGGAAAGAGCCCTCACCCTACTCCGTAGCCTGGGCGTGGAAGTTACGGAGCTGGACGCTTCCGAGCGGCGGAGGGTCAACAGCCGCTGGCTGCGGACGTTTGCGCGCGGGGTGATGGAGCAATACGGCGGCTTCGTCTACCGGGGCTTTCGGTGGCACGGCTTCAGCTACGGCGTCGAACCCTGTGTGGAAGGCGCAGCGGCGCTGGCCGAGTACCAACGGCAGCCGCCCGCCCCGTTCTACGTATTCGACGAGCGACTCACTTTCTGCGCCCGCTGTTCCGCCCCCGCCTATCCCGACCTGACTTCACTCCGCGCGGATCTCTACGTCGCCCATGAGGACATGGGCTGGACAATGGCGTTCACCCACGAGCAGCCCGCCATCGGCCCCTTCTTCGCCGCCGCGCCTCCGTCTGCTGTGAGCCGAACATCGTAAGTCCACGACGCCTCGCCCTGTCATTCGTCCGGCCCTTTCTTGTTGGTGATGCCGCAGAAGCTGGAGCCCGGCGGTGAGTCGCTTAGCGCCCACACGACGATAGCGTAGAACACGCCGTACGCCAGCGCGGCGCACAGCGCGAGCACCAGGAGCGCCAGTATCCAGTTCATCTTCCCCCTCCTCGGCGTGACGTTGCTTGCCTTCCGGGCCGCTGTTTTAGATTACCCTTTCCATAAGGGATGTGGAGCCGCCGATTTCCAGAGCCCTACTTCAGCTCCTCCTCCCCGGGTCTCACTGGTGCGTTCCCCCTTCCAGCGCCCCCTCATACAAAACCGCATACAGCCCCGTACCCTTCACGAATACCAGAAGCAGCCGAGAATCCCGAGGAACAGGCGCCTGCGGGCAATGGCGGTCACAACCGGACAACAAGGACCGCCTGCGGCCAACTCCGGCCACTTGTGGACAACTCGAAAGCGCTTCGAGATGAGGGTCGCCTCGAATCCGGAGCGCCGTCGCGCCGCTCGGGCTCGATTGCTCCAGCGGCGCCCAAATCCACGGAGTGCTAACCGGAACGTGTCCAACCCCCCCGGCGCACGGCCATTCCCGGACATAACCGGACACGCACGCCGCCCTGTCTGTCGCTCCAAAGGCGGCGCAGCCGCTCGGTGCGCTTCTTTAAAGTCTGGGTCCCTCTGCGTCGAATCAGCCCTCCGGCTGCGGTCGAGCTGTCCTTTGGCAAGCAGGCGCTTGAAATCGATCCCCGGCGCCCGAACATCTCTGCGTGAAGTACAGTCATAGGGAGCAGAGACGCCGCATCAAGGCGCTGTGTTCAGGATTACAAACCTATGGAAGCGGTTCAAACGTTTCTCACCGCCTACGGTCAGTATGTCTGGATGGCGGTTTCCCTCGGCGTCGCGGCGCTGCTGCACTACGCCGTGGTGCGCGGCCAGCTGGAGATCTGTCAACCGGCGTCCGCGTACGTGTTCCAGATCGGCCGCGCGGCTGCGTTCGTGGCCGTCGTCTCGTGGCTGGCGTTTTTCCACGCTGTCTGGTTTCCACAGTATGTAGGCGGCGGCGAAGGCCCCCCTTCCTTCATTGCGGCCCTTGAATACGCCGTGGGAGCTCTCTTCCTCGTGGCTTGTTTTGTCGGCGTGCCCCGCGCGCCGCGCTCTCGGGTGACCACCGATGCCTGACACCTTGATCGTGGGAGTGGGCGGCGCCGGCATTCACGCCTGCCGCCGCCTCGCGGAGCGCCTCGCGGAGAGCGCCGTTCCGGGTAGCGCCGCGCCGCCCTCCGTGCAGTTCCTGCTGCTGGACACCGACAGGGCGGAAGCCGCCGGTACGGGCGACGTGGTGACGTTGACGACCACCGCCGCCGTGCTCGACGCCGCCTACCGCGCCCCCGAGCGGTTCCACGCGGAATGGCTCGCGCCGGAAGTGCTGCGCTCCGGCGGCTCGCTGGAGCGCGGCGCCGCGGGCAGCCGGATGCTCGGCCGGTTCCTGCTGCTGCTGCCGGAGAACGTCGGGCCGGTGCGGGAGCGGCTTCGCGCCTGGCTCTCGGCGGCGTCCGGACCGGAGCCCGCGCGCGTCTGGATTGTCTCCAGCGCGGCGGGCGGCACGGGCAGCGGCCAGCTCGTCGATCTCGGCTACCTGGTGCAGGACGTGGCCGCGTCGCTGGAGAGGGCCGTCGACGCGCGCGCGGTCCTGTTCGTACCGCCTCCCGCCGAGACCACCTTTGCCGCGAACGCCTACGCGACTCTCGCGGAGCTGCACTACTTCTCCGATCCCCGCACGCTTTACCACGCCCACTTCGGCGGCGTGGAGTTCCAGACGCGGCGGGCGCCCTTCCATCGGGTCGGTCTCCTCACGTCTCTTACGGTCGAGGGAGAGACGGTCCCCCTCGCGGAGCTTCAGGAGCGCGCCTCTGTCTATCTCTACACCGCCTGCGCCGGCGACCGGGGAAGCTGGGATGCCGAGCGCGCCGAACGGGAAGCCGCCGTCTCGCGTCTGGACCTGGACGAGAACCCCCAGGCGTTCGCCACCTTCGGCGCGGAGTGGGTGGAGTACCCGGAGGAGCGGTTGGTGCGGGCGGTCTACCGGAACCTCCTGCGCCGCTCGCTCGGATACTGGCTGCACGGCGACCGGCCCGCGCATGCTACGGAGCTGCCCACCAACGTGCCCCTCCACGACGGGGAGCTGATGGCGCGCCTCCTGATGGACGCGGTCCCGCTCGGCGACGGCACAGGAACGAGCGGCGAGCTATTTCGGCCGGTGGCGGCGCGCCTCCCGTGGATTCATAAGGCGCCGCCCAGCCAGTGGGCGGTGATGGACCAGGAGCTGGAGGCGCTGGTGGCGGGCGCCGCCGGGTCGCCCCCGGCGCTCGGGAAGCCGGGCCGGGGTCCGCTGGCGGACCGCGCCCGCAGCATGCGCGACCAGCACGCGGCGGAGCTGGCCACCCAGGCGGGCGAGTGGCTCTCCCGCGAGAACCAGAGCCTCGACCGCGTGGCCCGCGCCCTCAACGAGGCCGCCCTGGAGCTGGAAGCGATCAGCGATCCGGTGGTGAAATGGGAAGCCGCCCTGGAAGCCGCGCGTACGGCCAAGGCGAATCTGCTTTGGACCGTCGCTGCCGCGCGCCGCGACCCGTTCCTGTTCCTGGGCCGCGCCGCCGCCCTCCGGAAGCTCGCCGGCGAGTACGAGCGGCTGGCCGGCCGTTACGCCGTGTTCTCGCTCCAGGCGCGGACCATCCCGTTCATCCACGAAGTGCGCGGGCACATCGCCCAGCCGCTGCGCGCGTGGGCGAAACGCACGGGAGAGATCCGAGGCATTCTCGCCGACCTCGCCGCGGCCTGGGCCGACGAAGAATCGGCCTTGCTGGAGCGCCTGCGCCGCAATCAAGAAGAGGGACGGCTCGCCCTGGGGAAGATTCGGCTGCCGGGCAAAGAAACCCCCTACGTCGCGAACAGCGGTTGGAGCCTGCCGTATGCGGGCCCGGCCGATGAGACGGCCGCCATCGAAGCGCTCCGAGACGGCTGGATCGAGCGCCTGGTCCGGGCGGGTGACGGCCTCCTCGCCGGTCCGGGCCGCTCGGCGCTCGACGGCGGGCCGGACGGTCCGCGCCGTGTGGCGGCGGACGTGGACCGGTCGCTGCGGGAACGGATCGAGGAGCGGCTGCGCGGTTGGCTGTCCGCCACGGCGTTCCAGCGGCTGGCGGAAGGCTATGGGGAAGCGGTGGAGCTGGAGTTCCACCTGCGCCGTCTCGTTCACGGCGCCGCCGATCTCCCGGCGCTGGACCCGCCGCACACCCGGCCCGGCGGGTTTCCTTCTGAATACGAACTGGTCTTCTTCGGCGAGCAGAAGGAGACGGAGTTCCCGCCCGTCTTGCGGATGGTGGTGGACGTGGCGAACCGCGACCGCCCCACGCGCCTGGTCACCGCCCGCTCGGCGAACTACCTCACGGCGATCAGCGAGCACGCCGGCTTCTCGTTGGCCCGCTGCCCCGCATTCCTGAACCTGGAGGAGCGTTACGGCGAGCTGGCCCTGCCCGCGCACGCGGGTCCCTTTAGCCGCGCGGACGTCCCCTGGACCTCAGCCACGTTGCTCACGCGCGGCCGCTATCGGGACGCGTCGAACGTCTTGCTCCTGGCGCTGGCGCTCGGCATCCTCCGCCCCAACCCGGCCGGGGAGTACCCGATTCCGGCCTCTATTCTGGGTGAGGCCGGCCGGTTCCCGCTGCCGGGCGAGTTCGACCGCGCCGCGCGGCAGGTGGCCGGTGACCTCCGCCTGCTGGAGGCGCTGAGCCTGGGCGTAGACCGCTCAGTCCAGGCGAAGGGCGTGGAATGGTGCGCCCTCCAGCTCGACCGCGCGGTGCGGGGCCTGGCGCCGCTGCGTGTGGGCTTCCCCGGCGCCGATGACTGGGAGCGCTCGCGGGCGCTGCATCTCGCGGCCCTGCGGGCGGCCGGCCGCTACGAGGACCTGATCCAGGAATACTCCCGCACGGAAGCAGCCCGCGATGCGGAATGGCTCCGCGCGGAGGCGGGTTACGCCTGCCCCGCCTGCGCCCACCCTCTGGGCGGCGACCCAGAATCGCTGCCCGGCGCCTGCCCCGCGTGCCGCGAGCCACTGCTTCCCCAGAAGCTGCACACGCTCTCGGCGGACGACTTCCGCCGCATCCCTAACCCCTACGGGGTCGGGACCCCGCTGGAGACGGGCGCGTCGGTGTTCGTGGGCCGCGAGGACATCATCCAGCAGGTCCGCGAGCGGCTGATCCGCCCGGCCCAGCGCACGATCCTGATCCTCATCGGCGAGCGCCGCTGCGGAAAGACCTCCGCCCTGCGGCAGCTTCAGTACCGGCTGGAGGGCGACCTCACGCCGATCTTCGTGGACATGCAGGGGCTCACCGCCACCGACCTCCCCGGCTTCCTCTGGTGGCTGGCGTGGCGCATGAAGGAGGCGCTGGACGAGCGCGGCATCTCCGTGGACCTGCCCTCCTACGCGGAGTTTACCTCCGGTCCGCCGGACTACCAGTTCGAGACACGGATCATGCCGGAGATCCAGAAGAAGCTCTCCGGCGGCCGCATCCTGCTGATGCTGGACGAATTCGAAGTCCTGGCGCAACGCGTGATGAACGGCACCTTCGACTCCCGCGCCTTCGACTACCTGCGGCACCTGATGCAGCACGGGGCGGGCATCGAGTTCTTGTTCGCAGGGACGCACATTCTCCGCCAGTTCGCGGCCAACTACGTCACGTTCCTGTTCAACATCGGCCTGTTCCTGGACGTCGCGTTCCTCGCCCCGGAAGACGCGCTCCGGCTGATCCGCGAGCCGGTGGCTTCGGCGGGCGTCACCTACACGCCGGAGGCGGAGAGCGCGCTGATGGAGCTGGCGGGCTCGCACGCGTACTTCACCCAGCTCTTCTGCTTCCAGCTCGTGGAGCGGTGCAACCGCCTCCGCAAGCGGGAGGTGGACGGGGAAGACGTGGAGGCGGAGAGCGGCCCCGTGATTGCGGCGGCGGGCGCGCACCTGGACCACGTCTGGGGCCAGCTCACCGATGCCGACCGCCTGCTCATCTCGTTCTTCGTGGAGTTCTGCCCGCGCGGAGAGCGGCGTCCGGAGCGCGAGTTGCTGGAGGCCGCCACCCGCGAGGATCCGTCTCTGCGGCCGTACCTGTTCCGCACGTCAGTGGAGAAGCTGATCACGGTTGGCCTGCTCCGCCCGACGGAGGTCCCCGGAGCCGCGTCGGACGCCCGGACGCTCTCGTTGACGGCCGAGGTGTACCGCCAATGGCTCACCTCCGCCCACTCCTACCAGCGCCTGCGAGAGGAGGGCCTCGCGTGGGGGTAGCAGGGTATAGGGTGCAGGGTATAGGGTTCAGGGTGAAGATGCCCTGATGATCACGCGTTCGAGTCATGGGAAACCCGGACCCTATACCCTGCACCCTAGCCCCTAGCCCCTGGAAAGGACCCGCCTGCTTGCCTGGTGAACGACCTCTTGGAACGCGGGGGAGCCGCCCGCACTTGAGAGGAGAAACTGTGATGAAACTGAGGCCGCTGCTAATCGCCGGAGTGGCGTTGAGCGTGGCGGCGTGCGGGCTTGCCGCCGCCGCGCCGGAGAAGATGACCCGTCGCTGCGTCATCGCGAGCCGCGACTGTTGGACGGTAAATGCGGGGTTCAAGCACCTGACGCCGGAAGCCCGCGTGGATCGACTGAACGACCGCCTCGCCCGCATTATCGGCCGCGAGAACCTGTCGGCCTCCAACGTCCGCACCGTCCGGCGCGGCCCATTTACGGATCTGTACGTGGGCGCCTCCCACCTGTTCACCTGTACGCCCGGCGATGCACGGGCCGAAGGATTACGAAGCTCGGTCGCGCTGGCGAGCCGCTGGGCCGCCAACCTCCGTCGCGCGCTGCCGCAGGCCCGTCCGCGCTCCAATCCGGACTTCCCGCAGCGCCTGCCTGCCGCAATGCAGGGGCACGGCGTCGGCAACGGCTAGGCGAATCGCTGGGAGAGGAGAGGGGGCTCCAACCGCGGAACGCTCCTGCACAGGCGTGCAGTGAGGAGCGGATAGATGCAGCGCGGGAATTCCTCGATTGGCGAGCCGTCGCAGTTGTTCGGCGCGGGGGGTGAGGGGTTCACCACCCGGCCTGTCATCGCGGGCCGCAAGGGCGTGGTGACCGCCGGCCACTACCTGGCTGCGGCGGCTGGGATGGAGATCCTGCGCGGCGGCGGCAACGCCATCGACGCGGGCGTGGCGATGGGTTTCTGCCTGGCTGTGCTGGAGCCGCAGAGCAACGGCATCGGCGGTGAGTCGCCGATGCTGATCCACCACGCCCGCAGCGGCCGCGTGGTCGCCGTCAACGGCCAGGGCGTGGCCCCGCGTGCGGCTACCCTGGAGTGGTTTCAGGCGCAGGGCGTCTCCCTCATCCCCGGGGACGGGCTCCTCGCCGCCACTGTCCCCAGCCAGGTCAGTAACTGGATCACCGCCCTGGCGGAGTTCGGGACCCTGCCGCTGGCCGCCGTGCTGGCGCCCGCCCTGGAGCTGGCGCGCGACGGCTTCCCGATGTATCACGGCCTCCGCCGCTGCATCGCCTCGAACCAGGCGCGCTACCAGGACGAGTGGCCCGGCTCCGCCGCGACGTACCTGCCGGAGGGCCGCGTTCCCGAGTGGGGCGATCGCCTGCGGAACCCCGCCTGGGCGGACACGTTCGAGAAGCTGGCGCAGGCGGAGCAGGAAGCCGCCGGTCGGGGCCGCGCCGCCGGCCTCGACGCCGCCCACAACGCCTTCTACCGGGGACCCGCCGCCGAGCAGATCGTCGCGTTCTGCCGCGACGAGCGCTTCCGCGACGCCACAGGCCGGGAGCACGGCGGCCTGCTGGCGTATGAGGACCTCGCCACCTTCCACGCCCATGTCGAGGCGCCGGTGACGGTCGATTACCGGGGGCTCGATGTCTACAAGTGCGGGCCGTGGTCGCAGGGCCCCGTGTTTCTTCAGCAGCTCCGGCTACTGGAAGGGTACGATGTGGCCGCGCTCGGCCACAACACAGCAAACTACGTCCATACAGTCGTCGAATGCGCCAAGCTGGCGTTCGCCGACCGCGAGTTCTACTACGGCGATCCCGCCTTCACAGACGTGCCGCTCGACCGGCTGCTGGCAAAGGGTTACGCGCACGAGCGGCGCGGGCTGGTGGACGCCGGCCGCGCCTCCCTGGCTCTGCGCCCTGGCGACGTGGCGCCCCGTCCGCTAAAGCTTATTCTGGGCGACGAGCGCTCGTACAACAACGACACCACGCACCTGGACGCCATTGACGCGGAAGGTAACATGATTGCGGCCACGCCCAGCGGCGGCTGGATTCCCAGCAGTCCGGTGATCCCCGGCCTGGGCTTTCCGCTCGGCACGCGGGCGCAGATGTTCTCGCTCGATCCCACGCATCCGAACGCGCTCCAGCCCGGCAAGCGGCCCCGCACCACGCTCACGCCGTCGCTGGTGATGCGGAGCGGCGGGCCCTGGATGGTGTTCGGCACCCCCGGCGGCGACCAGCAGGACCAGTGGACCCTCCAATTCTTCCTGAACGTCGTCGACTTCGGGATGAGCGTGCAGGAGGCGCTGGACGCCCCCACGTTCCACACCCAGCACTTCCCCAGCAGCTTCTATCCCCGCGCCCAACATCCGGGGCAGGTGGTGGTCGAAGGCCGCATCCCCGAATCCGTCCGCGCGGAGCTGCGCCAGCGGGGCCACGAGATCGTGGTCGCCGGAGACTGGGCCAATGGCCGGGTGCTCGCCATCCGCATGGACCCCGAGCGCGGTCTCATCTTCGGCGGAGCTTCCCCGCGCTTGGAAACGGGTTACGCCATCGGCTGGTAGGCTGCTAAGGAATCGGCGCCGGAGGAGGGCGGCACGCGATGAGGCTGAGCAAAGTCACCGGGCTCGCGCTATTCCTGGCCGTGATTCTGCTGATGGTCGTCCCGCTTGTGAACTACCTGGCCGCCCAGGCGGCGGCGGCGCGGGCGCAGCCCTGCAAAGAGACGCTCCGTCACGTGGCAGCGGGCATCGCCATGTACTGCCAGGATTACGACGAATACTATCCCATCGCGGCGCGCTGGACGGTCGACGTGACTCCCTACATCAAGTTCAGCGCCATCCCGCCCTGCCCGATGGACGGGGCGCAGAAGGACAGCTACGCGTTGAACGTCAACGTGAGCGGGCGGCCGCTCCACTCGATCCCGAACCCCGCCGCGCTTCCGGTGCTCTTCGAGAGCAACCTTCACGCGCCGAACGCAGCCGGAGGCCCGAATGCGGCGGCCGCGCCCGGTCGCCACGTGGACGGCAACCACTACACTTTCGCCGACGCCACCGTGCGGTGGCTCGCTACGCCGCCGGGTTTTGGCGCGCCGTACGTGCATCCGAGGGTTTCAGGACGCGGCTCCGACGAGCCCTGAAGATCAGCATTCTTCTTATGAGGAAGACAGATGAATGAGCGTGTGCCCCTCCTCTTCGACACCGACATCGGCAGCGATATCGACGACGCGGTCGCGCTGGCTTACCTGCTGAACGAACCCCGCTGCGACTTGCTCGGCATCACTACGGTTACCGGCGAGCCGCAAGCTCGTGCCCGGCTGGCCGACGCCGTTTGCCGCGCCGCCGGCCGCCCGGACGTTCCCATCCATGCCGGAGCGGCGGTCCCTTTCCTCGTGCCGCAGCAGCAGCCGGAATGCCCGCAGCAGGCCGTCCTTCCCCGCTGGCCGCACCGCGGCGACTTCGCACGGAACACGGCGGTTCCGTTCCTGCGCGAAGTCATTCACTCCCGCCCGGGCGAAGTGACGCTGCTGGCGGTCGGACCCTTCACGAACGTGGGGCTGCTCTTCGCCCTCGACCCGGAGATCCCTGGGCTGCTCAAGCGCCTCGTGGTGATGGGCGGCGCCTTTGGTACGGCTACGTCGGACGCCCGCCGGTGCGAGTGGAACGCTAAGGGCGACCCCCATGCCTCCGCCGTGATGTACCGCGCCGCCGTGGCCGATCACCTGTCGTTCGGCTTGGACGTGACACTGCGCTGCCGGCTCAGCGCGGAGGAGTGCCGGACGCGTTTCCAGGGCGGGGCGCTGAGCATCGTGGCGGAGATGGCCGAGGTCTGGTTCACGCGCGCCGAGACGATCACGTTCCACGACCCGCTCGCCGCCGTCGGCATCTTCGACCCGGACGTGTGCTGCTACGAACAGGGTCGTGTGGACGTCGAGCTGGTAAGCCCGCGCGCGGCGGGCATGACCCACTGGGAACGAGACCCCGGAGGGCCGCACCGGATAGCGGTAGACGTGGATGCCGAGCGCTTCTTCGAGCGCTACTTCGCCGTGTTCGAGCCGGAGGCCGCTACCGTTCCAGGATAGCCGGCCGCATGAACCGCCGGCCGGCCGCCTCCACCTCCAGGGTCGGCAGATCCGGGGTGGGGGAGAGGACTTCGAGCCCGCCGTCCGCCACGAGGACCGTGTCCTCCGACTTCGTCCCGGTAATGCTCGGGTTCCACGCGAAGGCTTGGTGGAGCTGGACGCGGCCTTCCACCTCCGGCGTGGCGGGAAACTCCCGGGCGGCGTAGCCGGTCGGCCCGCCCTGGTGATGGAGCCGCCACTCGTCCGGATAGCCCTCAGCGGCGTAGGCCGCCTGCCCGGCGCGGAAGATGTCGGCGAGCGCCGCGCCTTCGGTGGTGGCCGCCAGGAAGGCTGCGTCCACCCGCGCGCAGGCCGCGTGCCGCTCGCGCAACTCGGACGGGGCGGCGCCGAAATGCACTAGCCGCGTCGTCGACAGATTGAGCCCCTGCCGCCGCGCCCCGACTACGAGCATCGCATAACGCTGGAGGCGGCGGCCGGTGGGCAGCGGGTGGCGGCGGTCGGAAACGCGTTCGTCCACGGCCGCGAGCAGCACGGCGGGCGTGATGCCGTAGTCGGATAGCCCGCCGGCCAGCATCCCCGCCAACTGGTGCTCCGATAGGCCGGGGCGGCAGTGGAACGCGGCATGGGTCATCACGATCCCGGTTTCCTCGCCCAGGCGGCGGTAGCGGGCGATCTCCGGCTCCAGCAGCGGGTTCCGCAGCGCCAGCAACTCCGTGGCAGAGAGGCGGCGGACGCTCGGCAGCGGGATGTCGGCACAAAGCTGCTCGGCGGGCGCCAGCTCCAGGGCGGCTTCCGGAATGCCGCCGGCCCACCACGGAAACTCGCGCGCCTCGAAGGAGAGCCCCGTCGTCTCTTCTTCTTCAAGCCGCCGCCGCTCGATGTTGTTCGCCAGCAGATACGACGCGTCCGCCGTTACGAGGACCGCCGCGGCGCCCTGCTCCGTCGCGGTGCTGACGTGGTTGCGTCCGCCGCCGGTGATCCAGGCGAAGTTCGCGTGCGTGGCGAGGAGCGCGCCGCGCAGGCCCCGCGCTTCCAGAAAGCCGCGCACGCGGCCGATCTTGATCTCTACTTCTTGGCGGATGTCCATCGGCGGTGGCGGGCGCAGTGGGGAGGGGAAGAGGGGAAGACAGGCCTATAAGCCGGGTTCTGTACCCTTGCGGGCGACGGCCATCTCTCTAGGCGCGGCGTCGCCGCCGCGCTCGTGCGACCTACCGCGACATCAACGGGCGGGCCGCCCTCGTCGCTAGGGTCTTGCTCCAGGCGGGGTTTACCCAGCCTTCCCCGTTTCCGGGGAAGCTGGTGCGCTCTTACCGCACCGTTTCACCCTTACCCAATCTCCGCGCCGAAGCGCGGAGCAGGCGGTCTGCTTTCTGTTGCACTTTCCGTGCCGGCGTCGCCGCCGACCCCAGGCGTTACCTGGCGCCCTGCCCTCTGGAGCCCGGACTTTCCTCCCTTGCGGGCGGCCGTCCGGCCTGTCTTCGGCCCCATCTTACTGGGCGGCGTCCGGGCCGTCAAATCGAAGGGTCTTGCCACAACCGATGGGAGAGCAATTCGACACAGAAGAACACAGATGCGACAGAAGAACACAGATGAGGAGAAGGGGCGGAAGGCGCTGGTGCGACACTGCCGGCGAAAGTTGGGATCAGGCCCGAAGCATCCGTTACCGGACTCCGCGTCGGAGAGGAGACGCCTGTACCCGTCTCCGCGCACTATTCTCGACGGCCTGCCGAGCGAGGTTGGCCAAAGACTAGCTGGCGGCGGGCAGGCCGCGCAGCCCGTCGCGGGCGGCGTCCGACCACGCCGAATCCGGGAATCGTTCGAGTAGGTACTCCCACGCTTCGCGAGCGTGCGCCGGGTCCTTCAGCCGCTCCCAGGCCACCTGCCCGGCCCGGTAGAGGGCGCTGGCCGCTCCGGCGGAGGCGCCGTCCTCGCGAACGCTCTCCCAGAGCGAGCGGAAGGCCAGCTCCGCGTCGCCGACCTCGATGAGCCAGCAGCCGAGGCGATAGCGGACGCCGGGGCCCAGCGCCAGCTCCGGCACGAGGCCGAGGAACAGCCGGTAGGCTTCCAGGCTCACTTCCCGGCGGTTGGCCTTCACCAGCGCCTCGATGCCCTCGCGCGCCAAGCGCTGCGCTCCCGGCGCGTCTCCCAGCGCCAGCCGGGCGCGGACCAGAGCGTGGCGCACGTGCAGGTCTTCCGGGCGCAGCGCGAGCAGCGCCGACCACGCCTGCACCGCTACCGTGAAGTTCTCCCGCGCCAGTGCCTGCCGCGCCGCGCGGTCCAGGTACTCCTGCCGGGCGACCCGGTGCAGCAGGAGCACCTGCGCGCCTCCCAGGCCAAAGATGAAGCCGGCGACGTGCGCCCAATGTCCCACGCCTTCCGAAATCCCGTACATCGTGGTGAAGATGGCGCGGACCAGCGTGTAGAGCGACCAGAGAACGAGGACGGGGGTGGCGGAGAACGTGATCCGGGGGACGAGCGGCAGCCGCAGCCGCGCCATGGGAAACCGCACCAGGCACGCTCCCAGGATTCCGGCGACCGCGCCCGACGAGCCGACGGCGGCGTCCCGAGTGCTGAGGTCCAGCTCGAGGTGGAAGCACTGGAGGACCGCCCAGTGCATCAGCGAGGCGAACCAGGCGGCGCCCAGGTAGAGGCCCAGGAAGCGCACGGCGCCAATGGCGCGCTCCAGGTTGGCGCCGACGAGCCAGAGGACTGCGAGGTTCACTCCGAGGTGCGCGGGGTGGAGGTGGATGAATGGAGAAACGATCAGGCCGAATTGCGTGGGGGCGCCGGGCCGCAGCGCCAGCTCCGTCCACCCGCGGTCTGCAAGGAGATACTGGCGCACGACCAACCACGCCACCACCTGCGCGCCGATGAGCGCGTAGGTGGCGATGACGGGGGAGTCGACGCGGGCGAGAGATGCGGGCCGCTGGGCCATGAGCCGTATCCGCTATCGCAGCACATGGACCAGGCGTCCATTCGCCAACATTTCGCCGCGTCGCCGTGGAACCCCTTGTCTGTTTACACTCCGACTTTGGGCCGGGACGACTCCCGAACCGCCGACCGGATGTCCGATACAATCTGGTCCGTCGTCACTCCCTCGGCCTCGCCCTCGAAGTTGAGGATGATGCGATGCCGGAGGGCCGGCGTGGCGACGTCGTCCACGTCTTCGAACGCGACGTTGTAGCGGCCCTGGAAAAGCGCGCGGATCTTGGCCGAGAGGATGATCGCCTGGGCGCCGCGCGGGCTGGAGCCGTAGCGCACGAATTGCCGGACGCTGTCGGGCGCGTACTCGCTCTTCGGCTGTGTGGCGAGCATGATCTTCAGCGCGTACTCCTTAACCAGACTTTCCACCAGGATCTCGCGCGCCATCTGCTGCATGGCGACGATCTGCTGGCCGTCCAGCACCGGGCGCACGTCGGAAGTGTGCGTTCCCGTGGTCCGGTCGATGATCGCCGATAGGTCTTTCAGCTTGGGGGCGGGGACGAGGACCTTGAACAGGAAGCGGTCGAGCTGCGCTTCCGGCAGGGGATAGGTGCCCTCCTGCTCGATCGGGTTCTGCGTCGCCAGCACGAAGAACGGCTCGGACAGCCGGTGGATCTTCCCGCCTACCGTTACGGAATGCTCCTGCATCGCCTCCAGCAGCGCCGACTGCGTCTTCGGCGTCGCGCGGTTGATCTCGTCGGCCAGCACGATGTTCGCGAAGATGGGGCCCGGCTGGAACTGGAACACGCGCCCGCCGTGCGGGTCCTCCATCACGATGTTGGTGCCCACGATGTCGGCGGGCATCAGGTCGGGCGTGAACTGAATGCGGTTGAACGGCAGGCTGAGCGCCTGGCTGATGGTCCGCACCAGGAGCGTCTTCCCCAGGCCCGGCACGCCTTCGAGCAGCGCGTGCCCGCCCGCCAGGATGGCGACGAGCACGTTCTCCACCACCTCGTCCTGGCCGACGATGACCTTGGCGATCTCCTCGCGGAGGGAGCGGTAGCGCTCCATGAACTGCCCGGCTCGCGCTTCGATCTCGGGAGACGGTCGGGCGCCGGCGGCGGTGTCACTCATGGTCACGGTCGGATGCTCCAGGCGAATCGGCGGCCGGCCGCGCTGGCGGCGCCCGCACTCGCGGTAAAGGGGTGGTGAATGAAGACCGGGCATGAGCGCCCTCATGCCCGGTCCCTGTCCGGCGCCGCTAGCGCGGCTGGATCGACTCGAAGTAGTCGCGGACGTTCTTCTTGTAGCTCGCGGGGATCTCCTCGCGGTTGAGCGAGGCTTCCGCCGCCTTGATCTTGTCGGGGACGACGCTGTAGTAAGCCGCCTTGTCCTGGGTAGGGTCCGGCGTGCCCATGTAGCTGCGGCTGAGCTGCTGGCCCTTGCGGTTCACCTGCCCCGAGATCAGCTCGTTCTTCTTGACGCCGGGCAGCGGCTGCTGCGCGCCTACGCCGCCGCCCATCCCGATGCCGGCGTTACCCATGCCGCCGCCGGAGCTGCGGTTGGCGCTCTGGCTGCCGTTCGGCTTTCCGCTTCCCGGCTGGGGCTTGCCCTGGCCGGACGCCTGGCCGGCTCCCTGAGCCTGCGAGCCTTTGCCCGACTTCGGATCGGCGCTCCTGCCCGCAGTGAACTCCTGGCCCATCTCGGACTCGCTGGCCTCGTTCTCGCCCTGGCCTTTTCCCTGTCCCTGTTGACCTTGCTGCCCCTGTTGGCCCTGCTGCCCTTGTTGACCCTGCTGTCCCTGTTGCTGCGCGGACTGCTGGCCGGCCTGCTGGAGCGACTGCTGCGCGGACTGGAGCGATTGCGACATCTGTTGAAGGTTGTCAGCAGACTGCTGACGTTGGCCGCTGGACGCTCACGTGCCTCCTGCCTGATTGCACTGTTGTCCCGCCTGCGCCATTTGCTGTTGCAGCGCCTGCTGCATCTGCTGCTGGATCTGCTTCCGCTCGGCGTCGGTCTTGGCGGCGTCCATCTTGGCCTGCATCTGCTGCGCCGTCTTCGCCGCCTCCTGAAGCTGCTTGGCGGCATCTTTCATCTGCTCGGAGGCGCCCTCCAGCGTGGAGCCCTGCATCGACTGAGCCATCTTCTGGAGCATCTCCGAAGTGGCCTTCATCTCGCCCGGCGTCATCTTGCCCGCATGCATCTTCTTCGCCAGCTCTTCGAGCTGCCGCTTGGCGCCTTCCAAGTCGCGCTTCTCCAGGTTCTGCGCCATCTGTTGCAGCGCCCGTGCGGCGTCCGAGTTGCCGGACTGGTGCTGCTTCAGCGCCTCCTGCATCAGGTCCGAGGCCACCTTGTCCATCGACTTTTGCGACGTGCCGCCAGCGACCTTGCTCTCAGCGTCCTTGAGCTGCTTGGTCAGCTCGTTCATCTGGAGCATGGCCTGCTTTTTGGGGATGCGGTTGCGCGCCAGGTCCTTGCCGAGCTGCTTCATGTTCTGGGCGATGCGGCGCACGATGGCGTCGTTCTTGTCGCCCTCCTTCTTCATGGCCTTCTTCTCGACCGCCTTGGCGAGCTGCTGGATCTTGACCCCTTCCGCCTTCATCGCTTCGGCGTCCAGCCGCTCCTGGCGGCTGTGGAAGATGGGCAGCTCCGGAACGAAGATGACGGCTAGGAGGACGGCCACCGCCCCCGCCAGATAGCGGAGCTGCCGGGGCGCCTGCCAGGGCAGCACTTCGGAGACGCGGAGCCGCTCGGCGTGCTGAGAGGCGTCCGCGATCTGCGCGCTGGCGATGGCGTCGCTGCGGTCACTGGCGGCCAGCTCGACCGCCGTGGAGAGCCGCTCCTTGAGCGCGCCTCGCTCGTCCGCGATCTGCGCCGCCACTAGCGGGGTGATGCGCCGCGTCCAGCCGTACACGAGGCCAATTACAGCCGCGAGCAGCAGCAGCGCCCAGAGGTAGTCCACCGCGTCGGTCCACCAGCGCATCTTCGTGGCGGCGACGAGCAGCAGCCCCGCTAGCGCGGCATAGGTGAGCGCCACGCACATCCACTGCTGCGCCAGCAGCAGCCGGATGCGGGTGCGGACTTCGTCCACTTTCCGCTGTAGAATCACGTCTTGAGCCATACAGGCAGCCCTCCTGGGAGCATCCGGCCGGTGGAGACAGGGGCAGGTACGCAGATTATAGGCTCGCCCCGAGTCAGCGTCAACGCGGCCCCTCCACCACTAGGACGGGCCGGCAGGGCCTGCGGTTACTGCCGCCCGCCAAAACAGAACACGCCGGGCCGCGACGGCCCGGCGTGTTCACTCGGTTCAGTAGAGCCGCGTCAGTACTTCGGCATCGTGGGATCGACGTCGTCGGACCAGCGCAGGGTGCCGCCCGGCATGTTCTTGACGTTGCGGTAGCCCTTGGCGCGGAGGAAATCGGCGGCCTGGGCGCTCCGGCCGCCGGAGCGGCAGTAGACCACGATCTCGCGGTCGGCGGGCAGCTCGACGTAGCGCTGGCCCAGCTCCGGCAGCGGGATGAGCGTGGCGCCCTCGATGCGCGTGATCGCCCACTCCTCCGGGTTCCGCACGTCCAGCAAGAACGGCGCGTTCCCGTTCTTCAGCAGCTCCGCCAACTCGCGGGGCGGGACGTCGGCGCTTCCCTCTTCGATGGCGGCGCCCTGCTCCGTGACCGTGGGGATGCCGCAGAACTCGTGGTAGTCGATCAGCTCGCGGATCGTCGGGTTCTCGCCGCAGAGCGGGCAGGCCGGATCTTTCCGCAGCTTCAGCTCCCGGAACTTCATCCGCATCGCGTCGAACAGCACGAGGCGGCCGATGAGCGGGTCGCCCTGGCCGAGGATCAGCTTCACCGCCTCGCTGGCCTGGATGCAGCCGATGATGCCCGGCAGGACGCCCAGAACGCCGCCTTCCGCGCAGCTCGGCACGAGGCCGGGAGGCGGAGGCTCCGGGTAGAGGCAGCGGTAGCAGGGGCCGTGCTCGGCCCAGAAGACCGACGCCTGGCCTTCGAACCGGAAGATGCTGCCGTAGACGTTCGGCTTCCCGAGCAGCACGCAGGCGTCATTCACCAGGTAGCGAGTGGGGAAGTTATCCGTCCCGTCGATCACGATGTCGTACTCTCGCACGATGTCCAGCGCGTTCTCCGAGGAGAGCGTGGTGCTGTGCAGCTCGACGTTCGTGTGCGGGTTGATGTCGAGGATGCGGTCCCGCGCGGAGTGGAGCTTCGGCCGGCCCACGTCCTTCGTGCCGTGGATGATCTGCCGTTGCAGGTTGCTGAAGTCGACGACGTCGAAATCGACCAGCCCGAGCGTCCCGACCCCGGCGGCGGCTAGGTACATCCCCAGGGGAGCGCCGAGGCCGCCCGTCCCGATGAGCAGGATGCGGGTCGCCTTCAGGCGCTTCTGTCCCTCCATGCCCACCTCCGGCATAATGAGGTGGCGTCCGTAGCGCAGGATCTCTTCGTTCGAGAGCTGGACCTCCGATCCCGGCGGGGGGATCGGCGAATAACCGTTGCCGACTTCAGACATAATCGTTCCTTCGATGAGCTTCCTCAACGGGGGCTCTGCCCGAGCCGCGTAATCAGGAAGTTCCGCCAGACGCTGCGGGCCAGTCGCCCGGGGCTGAAGCGGACGCCGACGAGATAGGGGTGGGCGAAGTCCGCCACCGCCAGCTCCCGAACCGGACGCCCGCGCAGCTCTATTGTATCCAGGTCGGGACTGCCCAGTCGCAGCGCGCGGCACGCGTTCAGCACCAGGCTGTCCTCGCTCGCCGGCCGGATGAGCGCCTCCAGGACCGCGTCCACGGCGGCCGGGTCCGCGCTTGCCACGAGCGCGCCCAGCGGGCGCGGATCGCCGCCCAAGGGGCCGTCGCGCTCCATCGCCACCACCGCGTCGGCCAGGTTCAGCGTGGGCGCCACGGTGTAGGCGAACGCGGCGATGACGCGCGCGAAGTCCCGGTCGTCGTTGCCGCGCGCGAAGTGGAAGTACGCCTTCCGCTTGCCGGGCATGCACCCGTACAGGTTCTTCGTCGCCCCCGTGAATCCGAGCTGGCGGTGCGACTTCAGCTTCGGCAGGTTGATGACGACGTCGGCCTCCGCCACGGCCCGCGCCACTGCGAACCGCTTCAGCACCTCCGGACGGGCGCTGGCGACGGACACCGGCGCCGAGAATTCCACCAGCGGCGCGTCGTACTTGCGCGCGACGGCGGCGATGCCGCACCGTTCCGCTACCCGCGCCAGCCAGTCGAATGCGGGGCCGTCGCCGATGGAGGGACGCGCGCCGAGGTCGCAGAGCCGCGCGAGCAGGGCGTCGAGCACTTGCGGATGCGTGGTAGCGGCGTGCTCCGGCGGATGGCCGGCGATGAGGTTCGGCTTCACCAGCACGCGGTCGCCGCGCCGCACGAAGCGCTCCAGTCCGCCCAGCAGTCCGAGCGCCTCTCCGACGGCGGCGTCCACTACCGCCGGCTCATAAGTGGGACAGTGAACCAGTGCGGCAGGGGTCATCAGGGCCTCATAGCGGCGGCGCGGCAGCCGTTTGGAGTAGGAGTGTGTCCGTCGCCCGGGTTATCCCCGGCGGCGGTTGTGCGCGGCGCCGGGGTCCTGGATCACGTCCAGGTTGGCCTGGGCGTAGCGCTCCGGCGCGACGTAGGTGTACTGCGGCCGTCCGTCCGGACCGGCGTCCCTCTTCAACACGCCCTGCGCGGTCAGCGCCTCCAGCGCATCGCGCACAGCCTCCAGCGGGAAGCCCGGCAGCTTCTCCGTCAGCGACTCGGCGGTGTGCGGTCCCGAGTTCGCAATCTCATGGCTGAATGAGTCGGGCATGGGTCCTCTCGCACTGCTAGCGTAACCGGGCGCTTATCCGCCGGCGCTCTTCTTCTTCGCCCGCACGGGCCCGGTGTAGACCTTGGCGGCTTCCGGCGCCCCCGGCTCTGCCGCCGCTGCGGAGGTGACCGCGGTCTCCGACGTCTCCGCCGGCGCCACCGCCTCCTGGGCGCTCGCCGCCGGCGTGGGTCCCGTTCCCGGAACTACCGCCGCTCGCGCCGCCAGGTCCTCGGGCGTCATCTCGCTCTTCTTCTTCGCTCGCACGGGGCCTGAATAGACGCCGGCAGGCGGAGCAACCGGCGCCGGGGGAGCGACAGACGCGGCAGGGGAAGCAGCGGCAGGCGAAGCAACAGCGGCGGCTGGGGCCGGCGGCGCGGCGGCTGCGCGCGCGCCGCTCGCAGCTGCTAGCTCCTCCGGGGACATCTCGCTTTTCTTTTTCGCCCGTACCGGTCCGCTGTAACCACCCGCAGGAGGAGCCACGGGCGGCGGATGAGCTTTCGGGCGGGCGGGCGCTGCCGGAGCCGCCGCTGCCGGCGCGCTCGCGGCCAGCTCTTCGGCCGACATCTCGCTCTTCTTTCTTGCCCGCACCGGTCCCGAATAGCCGCCGGG
>Ga0216301_1000109_pt1 | contig 22353 bp, 18 predicted proteins | sample 4hB_Boncat_minus_FD_156203 | JGI IMG/M metagenome (GOLD analysis project Ga0216301, IMG submission 156203) | Terrestrial sediment cell enrichment communities for BONCAT metagenomics from Utah, United States - 4hB_Boncat_minus | ecosystem: Environmental > Terrestrial > Deep subsurface > Rock...
GGACCTTGCCGCTCGTCGTTGTCTTACTTCCTGGCGCGCCGCCGGACGCGGCGCGTGGCGGTGTCTGCAGTCGCCGCTGCGCGCTCCCCATCCGGATGGGAATGCGCCCGTTTTACGAAGAACTAAGCACCATGTCCAACCCCGACCCACGACCCACCCGTCCGCTTACCCGCCGCGTCTTTCTGCACGGCGCGGGCGTCGTCATGGCGCTGCCCTGGCTGGAGTCCGTTCCGGTGTGGGGAGCGCCCGTCGCAAGTCCCCAGGCGCCGCCGGCTTTGCCCCAGCGCCTCGTGGTGCAGTTCATGGGCAACGGCATCAACGCCGATCACTGGTGGGCCAAGGGCGATGGCGCCGGCATGGAGCTGGGCAAGAGCCTGGCGCCTCTGGAGCCCTTCAAGACGAAGCTCAACGTCATCAACGGCCTCTTCAACAAGCCGTCCACGGGCGTCGGCATCCACCCCGGCATGACCGGCAACATCCTCTCCGGGATGCCGCTTCAGAAGGGGGCGGTGCTGCGCGGCGGCATCAGCTTCGACCAGGAGCTGGCCAACCGCATCGGTCAGGAATCCGTCCAGCCCAGCCTGGTGCTGGCGTGCGAGCAGCCGCTCACGGGCTACCACGAGACGAACTTCTCGATGGCCTACAGCTCGCACATCTCGTGGCGAAGCTCCGACTCCCCGGTGCCCACGGAGGTCTACCCGTCCCTGGCGTTCGACAGCCTATTCGAAAACAGCGGCAGCCGGCGCACGGAAAGCATCCTGGACCGCGTCCGCGAGGAGGCCGCCGGTCTCCGGCGCCGCATCAGCGCCACCGACCGCGCCAAGCTGGATGAGTACCTCACCAGCGTCCGCGAGGTGGAGCAGCGCGCGCAGCGCATGCGCGCCGACGCCGCCAAAGCCGCCGACCGGGCGAAGGACAAGGGCCGCCCCCTGGCCGCGATCAAGCGGCCCGACAACGGCCTGCCGGAAGACATCCGGGAGCACATGCGGCTGATGTGCGACATCGTGGCGCTGGCCATCCAGACCGACAAAACACGCATAGCCACGATGCTGATGTGCCGCGACCTGTCGGGGCTGTTCTACCCGTTCCTTGACGTCCGCGACGCCCACCACCCCGCCTCCCACAACGACCTGGGCGACGGCTACGAGCGTGTGACGCGGTTCTACGTGAGCCAGCTTGCCTACCTGGCGGGCCGGCTGCAGGCGATGCCGGAGGGCGAAGGCTCCGTGCTGGACAACACGTGCCTGCTCTGGCTCTCCAACATGTGGTCCGGCTCGCGACACGACAACTCCACCCTGCCGCTGCTCACGGTCGGAGGTCTCGGCGGAAAGCTCGCCACGGGTCGCGTGCTGAACTACCGCGAGAAGGGCGCCGAAAACCGCAAGCTGTGCAGCCTGTACCTCTCCCTAATGGACCGGATGGGAGTGGAGCTTCCCCGGTTCGGAGACGCGGACACCCGGCTCGCCGGGCTGTAAGGCTCGCGATCGCAGGTTCGGCGCGCAACGGTGTGCTGAACCTGCGGCCGCATCCCGACAGCGGCCGGCGATAGACGCCGACGGACCAACCTACCGGAGCGTGCGGAAGGTGATCGAGTAGCGGAGCGCCTCCGCTTCGGGAATGCTGTGCTCCCACTCCGTCCGCGACGGCCCGCGCAGCAGGTAAGCCGACCGGGGCTCCAACCGGAGCGACACGCGCTCCCATCGGTCGCCGGACTTCCGCCGCAGTCGAAACAGGCAGGGCGAAGCTAGCGAGACGCCCACCACGTCTCCGAAGGCGCTCTTGTCCCGATGCCATCCGATCCCGGCGCCGACGTCATACTCGGTCAGCAGAACCTGCTGGAGCTGCGCGGCTTCCATCCCCGCCCACGCTGCGGCCATCTCCCGCAGGGAGAGGAGGAACGAGGGAACCTCGGCGGCCTTCCGGAGCACGCGCTTGTTGAAGTCGTATTCCCAGCCGTAGGAGAGGACGCGCCGTTTTCCCACATACCCTTGGAACTCGAAATCCTTGAGCGGCAGCTCTCGCAGCCGTTCCAGAAGCATCCGCTCGGTGTCGGGGGACACGAGATCCGGCTGGTACGCAAAGCCTTCGGGTAGCTCCGGACCCGTATCGAACAGAGGGAGTCGGCGCATCTTGGGTCGCTCGCAGACTCGGCGCGTCGGCTATCGGAACCTCCGGTCCTCTTCGCAGTCACCGCTTGCAATTCCCGCGCTATCGCCTTATGAAACGGTCGCCCGTCTTCCGAATCTTGTTCATCGCCGTGCTGGCTGCCATCGCCCTTGCCGGGAAAGCCTCGGCTGTCTCGCTGTCGGACCAGGAACTGGAGGCCATCGGCCGGCGGATCTGGCAAAACGAGTGCGGCGGCCGGCGCGACGGCCTCACGTCCTGGAACGCCGGCGAGCAGTTCGCCTCGTTGGGCATCGGGCATTTCCTCTGGTATCCAAAAGGCGTCACCGGGCCGTTCGACGCCGCCTTTCCCCGTCTCGCCCGCCACCTGGCGACCAACGGCGCCGCCGTTCCCGAGTGGGTCCTCGACCGTCCCTGTCCCTGGTCGTCACGCGCCGACTTCCTCGCGGACTTCCGGAGCCCGCGAATGGAAGAGCTGCGCCGCTTGCTCGCCGGCACGGTCCGTCTCCAGAGCCAGTTCATCGTCGAGCGCATGGAGGCGAGCCTGCCCAAGATGCTGGAGGCCGCACCGGCGGCCCAGCGGGAGAATGTGCGGGCCCAGTTCCAGCGGATGCTCGGCAGCAGCGCGGGCGTCTTCGCGTTGATCGACTACGTGAACTTCAAAGGCGAAGGGACGCAGGAGACAGAGCGGTACCAGGGCGAGGGCTGGGGGCTCTTGCAGGTCCTCGCCGGCATGAGCGGGAGCGGGCCGGGCGCCGTGGGAGAGTTCGCCGTCACCGCCGCCAAAGTCCTGACGCGGCGAGTCGCCAACTCGCCGCCCGCCCGGGGTGAAGCCCGCTGGCTAACCGGGTGGAAAAACCGCGTCCGGGGCTACACCCGCTGAGTCAGTGACAGGAGCGCTCTCCCTGCCGAGAAATACGCGGGCGGCATCAGGCAAAGCTTGTTGAGGGTCCAGGCAGCTCGACACTCTGCGCGACTAGCTCCGGCTATCCGCCGTGAGGCGCGGCGCCTATCTGCTCCAGCGCGCCGGCGAGGAAGATGGAGGGATACAGCGCCTCGTAGTACCACAGGCGTGCGAAGTAGAAGCCGATGGGAGAAGCGTCTACCCGGAGGCCGCAATCCGTGCCCGCGATCAGCCATGCCGCCCCGCGCGCGATGGCGGCTGTCGCCTCGCTGCAGTTCCCCACTGCTTGCAGCGCCTGAACCGCCAGGGCCGTTTCCTCGATGGTGGACGCGACTCCCTGGTCGCCACCCCAGCCGCCGTCCGCATTCTGGGCGCGCAGCAGCCACCCCTGGCCGCCCTTCCGTAGCTGGGCAGCCGCTTCTTCAGGGAGATCGGCCAGCGCGAGCAGCACGCGAGCGGTCCCATACGTGGGGTTCGCATCGTCCGGCGCGAACTGGTTGCCGAACCAGAGCGGCGTCCAGGCGCCGTCGGCCCGCTGCACCGTCGCCAGGTAGCGCAGGGCGCGCGTGGTCATCCCCTGCACCCGTGCGGCGAGATCTGGGGGCAGGCGCGGGCGCCACACGCTGCACGCGTGTAGGACGTGCGCGGTGAGGTCCGCCCCGCTCCGATCGAACGGAAGCGCGCCCCAGCCCCGGCAGAACGTGGGCATGCCTCCGTCGCGGTTCTGGAGGTCCAGCAGCCAGCGAACCCCAGCGGCGGCGGCCGCCGTCACCTCCGCATCGATCAGGTTCAGGTGATACAGCGCCAGGAGCGCTCCCGGAGTGTCGTCGGCGTCCGGAACGCCGCCGGGCAGATCGGTCCAGGCCCAGCCGCCGGGAGCCGCGCGGGTGTAGGGATGCTCGACGCGGTGCTGCTGCCCCAGCAGCCAGTCGCGGATCGCGCGCCGCTCGTCTGCGCCGAGCATCTCTTCCAGTGCGCCGCCCGCCGCGAGCGCATTCACGGAAAGCGTGGTCACCCAGGTCGAGAGATTGGTGTCGATGGGCCAGCTTCCGTCCGGGCGCGCGGAGCGTATCAGAAACTGGATACCCTCGTCCACCACCGGATGGCGCGCCAACCCCGCGCCGACCATGCTCATCACCACGAAGCTGGTGAGCGGGGTCGCTTCCAGAAAGCCGCCGCCTTCCGGCTGGATCTCCTGAAGCACGCGGAGCGTTGCGGCGGACGCGAGGTTGCGCACTCCCCGCGCCGCCGGATTGGGGCTCGGAAGCCGGCGGTGCCGCACCTGCCCCATCGCGATGAGCGCGGGCAAGGCGTAACTCACCACCGGCAGCTTCAGCCACTGGAACCACTGGTGGGGGCAAGCGGCCAACTCGAAAGGAAGCTGTGGGATGAGGCGCCAGGCATCCGCCGGCTTGCCCAGACGACCTGCCAGCGCGCACATGGTGAGGATGGGGACGGAGAAGGTGCGGTCTCTTCCATAGCGCTCCGTGATGGCCCGCGCCAGCGCCTCCGGCCGCAGTGATCCGGCGGCGCGGATTAGCCATGCCTCCGCCTTCTCGTTCGCCGCGTCCGCGCCTGCGACGCCCGCCAGCGCCGCCCAGCAAAGGGCTGTGGTGCTGATGTTGCTGATGCTGCGGAGGGTGTCGCCCCAGCCGCCGTCCGCGTTCTGCGTGCGGATCAGCCACTGCACGCCAGCCTGGATGAGCCGCCTGCACGGGGCTGCGTCGCCTCCCGAAGCCGCTTCCCGCTCCCAAAGCGAGAGCGCGAAAACCGCCGTGGCCGTGGAGAGAGCGCTGCTGGAAAGCTCGCCTTCCCAATAACCTGCCGCAGTTCGGGAGGCCAGGAGCCGTTGACGGGCGTTACAGCGGGTCTCGTGCAGTGCGGCCAGGTCGAGCGCCATCGGCTAGAGACTCAGGTGTCCGAGCGCCAGCAGCCCGTAGTAGGTGTATTCACAGTCCAGCTCGTCATCCATCCAGCTCCCGTAGAAGGCGCCCCGGTTGACCCACAGGCTGTCTATGAAATCCAGGCAGGGCTCCTTAACGGACGTGAGATCGGCGCGCATCCCAGCGAGGGCGTGCAGCGCCGTCGCGGTGGAGAGAAGGTCGGGGATTGGGGCCATGGGCGTGGCGTAGAACCCGCCTTCCGGATGGCTGCGGGAGAGCAGCCACTCCGCCACGGACGGCTCCGCCTGCCGCTCCAGTTGCCGGAGCAGGGTGACGGCGGCCGCAGTGGAGGGCGTCAGCCCGACGGGCATGTCGTCGCCGTTGGCGTAGCCGCCGTCCGCCGCGCGGAGCCGCTCGATACAGCTCAGCATCGCCAGGCGGTCCGGCAGCTCCAGGGCGAGATCCTGGTAGGCGCCGAGCGCCAGGAAGCAGCCGTACAGGGTTCCGCGCTCGCTCCCAGGATTGTCGGCGTAGCCGCCGTCGGCGCTCCGGTACGCCTCGATGCGCTGCGCGATCTCCTGTTGGGGGGCAGCCGCGCGCAACTCGGGCGGCAGCCCCGCCCAGCCACGCGCCAGGCAGCTCAGGTGCACGAAATCCAGCCCTTCGCCGGCGCCGAAGCGGCGGAGGTAGGAGCAGAGTGAGTCCACGGGCAGGTCGGCGCGGAGCGCGAGAAGGCCTTCGATGCCGAAAACCGTGTAGTACAGATCAGTGACGCCGGCGCGGTCCTGAAAGCCGCCGTCCGGCGTCATCTGGCTCCGTAGGAACTCCGCGACCAGGTCAGACGCCGACCCCAGCAGGCGCGGCGCCAGCCTCGCTACCTGCAACATTTCGAGCCTCAAACTCACTGCACCAGCCTTTTACCTCGATGCTGAAGATCTTGCCGATGACGCGCCGGAGCAGCCCCTTGAGACTGGCGTTCTCCAGCTCCGCGAGGGAACGCACGGCCTCTTCCTTGTAGGAGTCGAGGAGCGCGCGGCACCGCTCGTCGGCGCCCAACTCCGTAATCAGCGCGCGCACCTGCTGCGGGGAAACGGACGGAGAGCGGCGCCACGTCTCCTCGATGACCGCCCGGTTCTCCTTCTTCGCCTTCTCCAGCGCCACGGCCAGCGGCAGCGAGGGGCGCATGGCGGTGAGGTCGTCCGGCGCGCCCGCCTCGGCGAGATCGTCGAGGTCGTCGCGGATCTGGTAGGCGATGCCCAGCGCCTCGCTGTAGCGGTTCAGCACTTCCGCCACCTCGTCGTCGGCGCCCGCATACGCGGCCCCGAGGCGCAGCGCCACCTCGAAGGCGGGGGCGGTCTTCTGGCGGAAGATCTCGAGCACCTGCAGCGAGGCGAGCGGCTGCGGGTCTCGCGCCCAGATCAGCTCGGCGCCCTGGCCCAGGCAGAGCGTTCGGTGGCCCGAAGCGGCGATGCGGAACATGGCGGCTTTCACGGCGGCGGGAGCATCCGACTCGGCGAGCAGCCGGTACCCCTCGCCCAGCAGCAGGTCGCCGACGTTCAGCGCCACAGGCACACCATGCTCCTCGTGGAGGGCCCGCTCGCCGTAGCGGGAAGCGTCGCCGTCCTCGATGTCGTCATGCACCAGGGACGCCTTGTGGAAGCACTCCACCGCCACCGCGATCTTGCGGAAATCGAGGGGCAGCGGGGCGTCCGGATCATCACGCAGCGCCGTGAACGCGCAGGCGGTGAGAAACGGCCGCCAGCGCTTTCCGGCGCGCGTGAGCCACTCCCGCGCGATCGCCTCCGTGCGGCTGGCGGCGGGACCCATCAGCTCGTCCAACGCCTCGGCCGCGAACCAGGTATCGACCTGCCGCCGCAGCGCGTCCAGGTCCATCCGGTGGGTCTGGTCGTCGCTGGTGAGGTGGATCACGTCCCACACCCAGTCCAGGTCGATGGTGGTGTCGCGGCAGTCGTCCTGGAGCAAGGGGATGGCGACGCCGGGGATGGCGGCGGCTTCCATGTAGGGGAAGGCGCGCTCCAGCACGTTGAGGCAGCTTACGCCCACGATGGCGTCGATCTTGCCGGTCTGGATGATCGCCATGACGATGGCGGAGCCTTCCGCCACCAGCACCGCGTAGCCGAGACGCTCGGCCTCTTCCTGCAGCTCCTGGATGGAGCAAAGGCCGCAGCGCTTGCAGAGCAGCCCGAACTCATCGAACGGGGCCGGGCACCGGTCTTCGACGCGCAGGCACTTGGGGAGCAGCAGCAGCCGCCGCTCGTAGGGCACGGTGGCCAGCGTCTCGCGCCAGACCTCTCCGTTCAGCAGCACGCCGACGTAGTCGACGTAGGCAGGCTTCAGGTCGTAGGCGCGCACCACCTGCTCCGCGTGCTCGCGCAGCTCTTGCAGGGAAAGGGGCGGCACCGGCTTCGCCTGCTCCACATAGGCGGCGATCCACTGCTTGATCTGCACGCGCTCCGCCAGTGTTTGCGGGATGTTCGCCTGCGGGGTGCGCTCGCGGTTGGTCGGCACCGGGCGGGGGAGCTGCAGAATGGAGAGTTCAAGCATACGTTCGATTCCTTAGATGTAGCCGCCAGAGCCGTTGGGGTCCTGGATACCGCGGAAGCCGCCGCCTCGAAACCGTGTAAAACCCGCGCCGAGCTTTGTGGACCGTTCAGCATTCCGCCCTAACCAGGGGGGAGGGGGGTCCTCCTCCTCTCGAAAGTGCGAATGACGATTTTCAAATGACGAATGAAGTGGCGCCCGTGGCTCTGTGCGTCCGCCTTTGGCCGGTGTTGTCCGCGTGCAATCTCTTTGCCCAGTGCCTGGCGCGTTCTCCAATAGCTCTGCGCTTCAGAAGAGTGTCTTGTGCGGCGGCTCCTCGCTCACTCTTCCCTCAACGCAGGCAATCCCACGCGCGCCAAGCGCCTGGCTTTTTACGAATAGGCGCCGAAGCCGAAGAACCAGTGTTTCTTCGCCAGGCGGTAGACCCAGTGGTCCTCCGGGATCTCCTGGCCGGGGAGGTGCTGGCTGTGGCGCGGCTCCAGCGCATCCATCTCCGGCAGCGCGGTGCCGCGCTGGGTCGTATCCCGGGCGCCGTGCTTCAACACCAGCTCCTTCACCAGGTCCGGCCGCTCCAATACGATGCAGCCGCGAGTGGTCCGCGCCGCCGTCTCGCGGAAGTCCCGGATGAAGTCGGACCCGGTCATCAGGTCGTAGAGGTTCTTGCGGTCGTGGATGGAATCCGTGGCGAACTGGATGATGGGGCACGGCTCGATGTCGCCGCCGGGGCCGATGTGGTGGCTCACGCCCGTCGCCATCGGGCAGAGCGCCTCGCCCTTGTCATCCCAGTACGCGTCCACGATGCCGATGGGCAGCTTGGAGCGCATCTCGACCACGAACTTGCGGATCTTGAGCACCTGCTCCGGACTGAGCGCCAGGTGCGTGGCGGGGTTCGGACCCACCACGCGGTAGGTGTGGAACCACGCGTAATGCACGCCCATGTCGATGAGGCGCCGGAGCCAGGCTTCGCTCACCAGCTCGATATTGGTCTGGCAGACGCTCGTCGCCACTCCGGTGATGAGCTTGTGGCGGCGGCAGTTCGCCAGGCCTTCCAGCGTCTTGTTGAGGACGTTGAGCCGCCCGCGCCGCTCGTCGCTGACGATCTCCGTCCCCTCGATGCTGATGAGCGGCGTGGCGTTCCCGATCTTCCGCAGTTCGCGGGCCATTTCGTCCGTGATCAACTGGCCGTTGGTGAAGATCTGGAAGTAGCAGTCCGGGTGGGCGCGGAGGATGTCCAGGATCTGTGGATGCATGAACGGCTCGCCGCCAAGGAGGCCGAAGAAGCTGTTGCCATGCTTCTTGGCGTCGTTGATGATCCGGTTCATGTCTTCCAGGCTGATCATCTTCCGGGGCGATTCCACGTCCACCCAACAGCCCTGGCACCGAAGCTGGCAGCTATTGATGATGGAGATGAAGAGGAAGGGCGGGAAATGGACGCCGCGCTTCAGCCGCTGCTTGTAGAGATGCACGGAGCGCATCCCCTTGAAACCGAAGTTATAGGCAATCTTGGCGAGGAGGCGCGGGTCGGTCTCCGTCACCATGCGCCGGGTAAACTGGGCGATCATACGGTCTCCCTATCCGGCTGGGTTGCGGCCGTGCGGCGGGCTTCTTCCGCCCGCGCCTGGGCTTCGAGCGCCCGGGCCTGGATCTGGTCTGGAGAAGGCAGCGAGGCCAGCACCTCGGGCGGAATATCCAACTGCTCCTGGAGCTTGATGAGGCAGCGCTGCCGCTCCTTGAGCGCGCGGTCTTCGTCCCGCTCTTTGGAGAAGCGGGACTTCGCCCGCGCGCTGCGATCCCGAAGGGCCGAGTAGATGTCGCCGCCGAGCAAGGACGAGATATCGACCTTCATGGCCTCGCGGCGAAGATCCTCGGCGTCGATCTCGTCGCCGTTGATGGGGCCGGACTTATACTTGGGGAAGAGGATGGCGACTTCCGGGCACACGCGCGAGCAGGCCGGACAGTCGGTTTTGCAGTTGTGCTGCTTCTGCACCTGGATCTGGCCGCCGGCGACGCCGTACACGTCGAACAGGCAGAAGCTGAGGCACTGCATGCAGTTGGTGCAGCGGTCGTAGTCGATGACCGGAAACCAGGGCTTCCACGGCCCTGTTTTGCCGGGCTGCGGCTGGGCGCCGCCCCGCCCTACCGTCTCCAGCACCTCCGGGGGCGCGAGGCCCGCGATGTCCCGGAACTCCACCTGCACGCCACTGCCCGCCGCCTCGGCCGCAGGCGGCGCGCCGTCGGTGAACTGGCCGAGCACCAGCAGCGCGCCGCTCTCCGCGCCGCTCACCCGCCCGCCGGGGACGCTCCGGGTGACGGAGTGGCCCTTCTCCAGCAACCCGCGCAGAAGCTCGAAGCGTTCGGCCGCCTCCAGCGGGCGACTGCCCTCGCCCTCGTAGAGGACCACGCGGTCCGGTGTCTCCAGTGTCGTCATTGGGCCTCCTCTCCAGGGGCGCCGCCCAATAGCGCGCCGGCCACCTTCTCCGCGCTGTCCACGCGCATGTTGCAGATCTGCACGCCTTCCGCCGGCAGCGGCGCGCCCCCCGCCGAGAATAGCCAGCGCACGGCGCGGGGGTAGCAGGCGGCGATGCGGAGGTCGCCCTCCGCCGCCAGCTGCTTCAAGGCCGGGTCATTTCGAGCCGACAGCTCGCACAGATCCGCCACCGCGTCGAACGCGGCTCCAGAGGCCGCCAGTTCCTGGAGGACCCCCTCCTTCACGGCTTTGGGCACTACCTGCGCGTAGGCGCAGTGGCAGTATAGGATACGGGCTGACGGCACTACTTGGGGGTCCTTCCTCGTGGACGAGCGAGCGGCTTCCTGGCGGGACCGGGTGAAAACCTCATTCCGACTGCGAGCGGTCGCCGGAGCAGCTTCTCGCACGGTCTCTAGTACTGTATCAACGCTGAAGTGAAAGGTCTCCAACCCAAGAGCAGTACCGCGACCGTGAGGAAGCGGAGGCGGACTGGGTTCTCGCACGCTCCCTCACGGTCGCGGTACTGTTTCTGACCGTTCATCGCAGCGTTGACAGAGCACTAGACCCTTGACGTTACAGACGGCCGCCGGTTCATACGGCCGCCAGCCGGTGCGTAGGAACCGGCCGTCCGGGGCGGAAGCTTTCCAGGTGCTCGACGTCCAGCTCCACCTCTCCGGCGCGGCGGGCTTCCTCAAAGGTTTCCGTCACCAACGCCCGGAGGAGATCCGGGTCCGCCTCCGCCCGCACATTTAGAATGAGCTGGCCCGCGTCCAAGGGCTCCTGCAGAGCATGAGACAGCTCCGCGCGCAAATCGTTACGGACGGCATTCACCACGCCCAGGTCATTTCCGTTCTCGGCGGGCGTCAGCGTCATCTTCAAGTGCGCGACCTCCGAACCCTCCGCCACGATGCGGCGCTGGAGGTCTTCCGCCAGGCGCGTCAGCAGCCGGTTGCCGTCGAACTCCTGCGCAGCGCTCACCTGCGCCGTGCAGTTCAGCCAGCCCAGCAGCGCCTCGCCCTCGGCGTAAGTGTCGTAATCGACGGCCATCGCGCTCGCCGCGCGCCCCTCGCCGGCGTCGATGGCGCGCATCCACTCGTCGAGGCCGCGTCCCTCGCGCGCGGAGATGCAGAGCACCTGGGCGGCGGGGAAGCGGGCGGCGAGCGCCTGCCGGAGCGTGTCGAGGCGCTCCGGCGACAGCAGATCGACCTTGTTGATGACGATGAGGTCCGCTTCCTCGAGCTGCTTCTCGTAGATGTAGGTGACCTTGGGGGAGAACGACTTGCCCGTCTCGAGGCCCAGAATACGCAGGGCGCGGGCGGGGTCCAGCAGTACGCTGAGCGGCGCGACCGCGTAGTCGTCGCCATACATCCGGCGCAGCGGATAATCCACGGTCGCTTTCAGGTCCGTGCAGCTTCCGACCGGCTCCGCGATGAAGACGTCGGGGCGGGCGTCTTCCGCGAGCTGTTCCGCCGCCCCCACCAGCGAGTTGAACCGGCAGCAAAAGCAGCCGCCCGTGATCTCGGCCGTGGGAAAGCCGTGGGAGCTGAGCATCGCGGTATCCACGAGGCCATAGCTCTGGTCGTTGGTGATGAGCCCGACACGCAGCCCCTCGCCGCTGAGGCGCTGGGCCAGCCGCAGGATTCCCGTGGTCTTCCCTGCGCCCAGGAACCCGCCGACCATAATGTAACGCGCCTTAGCCATCCGTATCTCCCATCGTCTCTTGCATCTTGTTTATGGTGAGGTTCAGCACCTCCACGTAGCCATGCACGTCCACGCTCTCCGGCTCCGGCTCCCCTCGCACCTGGTAGAGCCACCCCTCCCCGTACGGATCGGTGTCGGACAGCGTGATGTCGTCGTCCAGCGCGGGGTTTCCACCCACGAACTCGCCGTTGACGACGCAGTACAGCTCCGTGAGCGCTTTGAAGCCTTCCACCCAGCCGATGGCCTGCCCTACCGAAACGGCGGCTCCCGGCTGGGCCTCGAAGCCTAACTCTACGAAATCGCCCAACATCCGCGTGGCGAAACGGGTGAAGCCGACGCGCCAGAGGCACGGTTCCGCCTCCAATAGCCAGAAATGGGAGTAGGTGTACCGGCGATTGACCGGCAGGCGGGTGGAGAAGCGACTTCTCTTATACCGGATTTCTTCCTGGGGGGCCATACGGGGGCTTTCAGCGAGCGGAGAGAGGCGCGGCCGTTTGGCGGCGCGACCGTTCGATGCCATCGGCGAGCCGGCGCCAGTCCACATCGGGGGTCAGGTGACACCAGGAAAAGCGGACCCCTCCCTCGATCCGCTCGTCCCGCAGCCCCATAGCGCTGAGCACGTGGCTACACGTTTGCGACTGCGCGGCGCACGCGGCGCCGCTGGAGATCGCCGCGACCTCCTCCAGCGCCTCAATGACCTCTTCGGCCGTGAGGCCGGGCAGGGAGACGTTGAGGAGGTGCGGGACCGTATGCTCCGGGCTTCCGTTGACGGCGGCGCCCAGCGGCTCCAGGGCTGCAAGGAGGCGCCGCTTGTAGGCCGCGCACTGCTCCGCCCAGCGCGGCGCCTCCGCCAGCGCCAGCTCCGCAGCCTTTCCCAGGCCCGCGATGAGGGCCACCGGAAGCGTTCCGGGGCGCAGGCCCAGCTCCTGCCCGCCGCCGTGCATGAGCGGCGCCAGGGGCGGGCGGCGGCCGGCGCGGCGGCGGGCGATCAGCGCCCCCACCCCCTTCGGCGCGTACAGCTTGTGGCCGCTCACACTGATCAGGTCGATGCGGGGGTTGCGGAGCGGCTCCAGCTCTTTGCCGAACCCCTGGGCCGCGTCTACGTGGAAGTAAGCGGGATGATCGCCCAGGCGACGCGCAATCTCCGCCAACGGCTGCCGGACTCCCGTCTCGTTGTTGACCTGCATCACGGAAACGAGGAGGGTGTCGTCCCGCATGGCGTCCCAGACTGCTTCCGGGGCAACCCAGCCGCCCGGGGTGCAAGGCGCCAGGGTGAGGTGGAAGCCGCGCCGGACCAGCGCCTGCAGCGGCTCCAGCACCGCGCTGTGCTCGATCTGCGTGGCGACCAGATGCGTGCGGCCGGACGCCAGCCCATGCTCCGCCAGCCCCAGCAGCGCCAGGTTGTTGCTCTCCGTGGCGCCGCTGGTGAACACCACCTCGCCTCGGGTAGCGGACACCACTGCGGCCACCTGGTCGCGCGCGTGCTCCACGGCCCGGCGGGCGCGAGCGCCGTAGGCGTGCGTGCGGCTGCCCGCGTTGCCGAACTCGACGCCGAGATAGTGGATGACTTCCTCCAGCACGCGAGGCTCCGGGGGGGTAGTCGCGGCGCAATCGAGGTAGACAGCCATCGGTCCGGTGGTGTTTCGTGGGGCCCTGACGGGGAGTAGCAATCTCCGGGAGGCTCTTCGGCCGGAGGAGAGAATGGTGATCCGCCCGTGTCTCCCCTAGAGACTAGCGGCGACACGGGCGGCAGAGTTGGGCAGCGCAGCCGCCGCTTATGGCTCGCATACGACGCGGAAGCCCACGAACTTTCCGTCCGCCAGCCACCAGCGGCTCTTGGGGAACTGCGGATCGGTTTCCTGCCACTTGGGCGACCAGCGCCGGCGGATGCCCGGCGTGATCCCGGCGGGGCCGTCCAGGAACGTCCCCCCGCAGAGCACCGGTTTCCCATCCAGGTCGGTCGCCCACTCGCCGGTGTTGCCCAGCATATCGTAGAGGCCGAACTTGTTCGGCGCCTTCTTGCCGACCGGCTGCGTGGTCCTGCCGCTGTTTCCCGCATACCAGGCGGTCTTTTCGAGCGTGGCCTTGTCGAGCTTCCACGGGCCCATATTCCCGGCGCGGCAGGCCAGCTCCCACTCCGCCTCCGTGGGCAGGCGGTACTTCTTGCCGGTGGAGGCGGCGAGCCAGCGGCAGTACATCTGCACGGACAAAAAGCTCACGTTGATCGTAGGATAGCCGTTGTGGCCCCAGCCCAGGTCCGGCAGAATATAGCTCTTGCTCGGCAGCGCGATGGCGTCCGGCGCCACGTCCGTTTGACCATAGGAGGGCGAGGGAGGCCCGCTCGCCATGAAAACGTCGTAGGCTTCCCAGGGGGTCTCGGTGCGGGCCATATAGAACGGCTTCACTGTCACCGCCTTCGTCCCGATTTTCACCGTGCCGCCGGGGATCGGGATCATGTCGACCTTGACCACCGACTTGGGAAGGGTCTCGGTGAACGGCGCGAGCTTGCCGCCGGGCGCGGCGGGCGGCGCCGGCGCAGGAGGCTGGGCCGCCGAGGGTATAATGAGCCCTGAGATGAGAATCCCTAGTATGAGCAGACCCGCGGTCGCCGGGCCGCCCCGAAGGCGGGCGGGGCTTCGATGCAGTTTCTCGCCCCCCGTCGCGGGAAGCTTGGTGGCGTTGAGCCTCATGGTTACCTCGTCTATCGCCGCGCCGCCGTCCGACGCGCTCTCTCGCTTTACTTATACCCAGTACCACATGGGAGTGGACGCCCGCCTTGTGGTGTACGCGCCCGACCAGCCGACGGCCGAGCGCGCCTGCGCGGCGGCGTTCCAGCGGATCGCCGCGCTGGATTCTATTATGAGCGATTACCGGCGCGACAGTGAACTGATGCGTCTCTGCGCCGGAGCGGGCGGGCCCGCGACCCCCGTGTCTCCCGATCTCTTCCTCGTCTTGCGCCGCTCGCAGGAAGTGGCCCGCCACAGCGGCGGCGCCTTCGATATCACGGCGGGCCCGCTCATCGCCCTGTGGCGGAAGGCCCGGAAAGCCGCCGTCCTGCCCCAACCCGCCGAAATCGAGCGGGCCTGGGCGCTGGTTGGCTGGGAGAAGCTGCGGCTGAACGAAGAGGCGCGCACCGTCCAGCTCGCCGTCCGCGGGATGAAGCTGGACCTGGGCGGCGTGGCCAAGGGATACGCCGCCGACGGCGCCCAGCACGTCCTCAAGCAGCACGGTATTACCCGCGCCCTGGTGGAGCTGGGGGGCGACATCGTGGTGAGCGGCCCGCCCCCAGGAGCGGACGGCTGGACGATCCGGGTGCCCAACGCCGGAGACGATCAGGGCCCCGCCGACCTGCGCTTTTCCGACCGCGCCGTCTCGACCTCCGGCGACACGGAGCAGTTCGCCGTGATCGGCGGACGCCGCTACTCGCATGTGGTGGATCCGCGCACCGGCCAGCCGCTGACGAACCGGGTCCAGGTGACGCTCACCGCGCCCGACGGCCTCACGTCCGACCCGCTCTCCACCTCCCTCACCGTCCTCGGCCGGGAGGACCGAAGCAAGCTGCTGAAGGCCTATCCGGGGGTCACGGCCTACGTGCGGGTGCTGGGGGATCTCAACTCCGATGGGCGGAAAGCTTCCGGAGAGTGCCCGGCGGCGCTGCGGCTGAAGGCGGCGGAGCGCAAGGGAAGGCGAGCCCCCTTGCCCTCCGTTCCAGCCTACTTGGGAGCGACGATCTTCAGCCCGTCGCGCTTCGCCAGCTCCCGAGGGATCAGCAGCGCGCCCGGTGAGGCCGCGAGCTGGTTGGGGGCGTTGAAGAACCAGAGATAGCCCAGCATTATCTGGGAGAAGCTCCAGGTCTTGCCGTCGGCGCCGGGGGGCACGGGCACCTTCACGAACTCGCCCGTGGTGCTGACCTGCTTCAGCACCGCGCCATCCGGGCCGTGGACCCGGTGCGGCTGCCCATACCAGTAGTAGTGAAGCTCCCGCGTGCCTTTGGGCACATAGAAATGCATCGGCTGCATCCAGCCGGCGTGCTCCACGCGCCGCGCCCGCTCCAGAGCGATCGCCGCGCGCCGGCCCGCCGCGACGCGGATCTGCCACCCAGCCGTGGAGTCGTCGAACTCCAGGTAATACAACCCCGGGCGGGGCACGGGAGTCTGGATCGGATGGAGCTTGCCATCCAGCGGCAGCCGCCCGTCCGCAAGGCGCTTGCCCGCCGCGTCGGTGATCTTCCATTTGGCCGGGGCCATATCGCGGTAATGGGCGATGGTTCCGGTTACGACGCTCAGCTCCAGCGGCTCGCCGGCCACGCTGTAGAGCGCGTACGGCAGGGTCAACTGGTAGGTCTGGACACTCTCGGGCGGCGCAGGCTGGCCGGGCGTTGCGAAGTCTACGGGGACCAGATCGCGGGAGAACTGTTTCTCCTCTACCGGATCCGGTTGGAAGTACGCCAGCCCCTCTCGGAAGTCCGCCTCGGTCTCCTCGTGGGTGTACGGCTTGTCGATGGCCCAGGGTGTCTTGGGCGCCGGGTTGCCCGTGGCGGCCCAGGTGGGCTCCGCGAACTCCTGGGCGGCGTGGCTCGCCCAGCCGTCACGGATCGCCACGTAGTGGTTCATGTAGCTGTACCGCGTGCGGTAGCCATGCGTGAGAGCGGCCAGGGTCTGCTCTTTCTTCTTCGCTTTGTCTGGGGCCCGGTCCACCAGCCACCGCAGGTGAACCGACCGCAGGTACTGCTTGACGTGGTCCAGCCGCGCCTGCACGTCCGCTCGGCCGGCGGCGAGCCTCGAGGCTTCCTCGAGGTCGCGGAAGCCCAGGGCGAGCAGATGGGCGCTGATCAGCGGCTTCGCGCCCCGGTCGGAGCGCTCGTAATAGCGCCGCATGGGCGCGGCGGCGGGCCCAAAGGCCTTCTGGTAGAAATCGGCCAGGAGCGCGTCGACGTTGGCCTTCGGATTCCACATCAACTTGTGGGCGACGTAGTAGCCCCGGCCGTGCAGACCGAAGTTGCCGCTGCTCTCGCAGTCGAGGCTGGTGGCGCCGCTCTGGACGTAGCGGGGGATCTGCTTGCGCAGGTAGACGAAGTCGTTGGCGCGGCCGCCGGGGAGCTGGTCGAAGTCCCAGGGCCACACCGAGAAATACTCGTAGAAGCCCATGTTCCGGCACTTGCGCGGCCACAGCTCCAGCAGCTCTTCGAAGGTGTAGCGGCCGCGCGTGAAGCCGGCGGTGAGCTGGACGTAGACGTTCGGCTCCAGGGCAAAGCTGGGCGGCTCGGAGTGCTCGTTGTAGGCGTAGAGGCCCACCAGCTTGCCCGGGAACTCCTTCGCCACCGAGCGGGCTACCTCGTTCGCCAGGCCGAAGGCGCGGTCGGAGATCGTGCCGAGCCGCGCGCAGGGCTCGCACTCGCACTGGCCGCCGCCGTCCGATGTCTCCGCGGACACCATGTCGGCCGAGGGGTTCTTCTTCAGGTAGTCCAGCGACCAGCGCACGACCAGCTCGCGCAAGGCCGGGTTGCTCACGCAAAGCTGCTCGCCCTGGCGCTTGCCGCCCACCAGCGCCCGGTATTCAGGGTGCTGGCGGAAGACGGCCTCGTTGTCCCCGATGATGGCTTGCCAGATGTGGTAGCACTCAACTTTGAACGACTGGGCCATGCGGTTGCGGCGCGCCCAGGCGTAGTAGTCGCGCACCGGACGGCCGCTGGCGGCGTGTTCGAAGAAGCCGCCGCCGTACCAGATGCGCCGGGAGAGGACCGCCGGGCGGTCGTTGCGGTTCAGGTCCACCGAGAGCGTGCGGATGGACGGCGTGACTTCCCACTCCGGCGCCTCGAAGAACCAGCGGCAGCCCAGTGCTTCGAGTAGTGCGAAGGCCGCGTGCGACGCGCCCAACTCCGTCGCGCCGAGGAGCCGGAGGCGCTTCGCATCCGTGCGGATGACGAAGGCTTCCCGGCCGTCGAAGCCGCCCGCGCCCCGCAGCTCCAGGGGCTTCTTGAGCGCCGGGTCGGGGAACTCCGCGAGCGTGCCGAGCACGATGCCGCGCGAGCCGTCGCCCGCCGCCACCGAAAATTCAGCGCCGGTGATCCGCTGGAGGTGCTGCGCCAGCTCCTTCGCCACGGCGCGGGTTCCCTCCGTAGCACGCTCCGATACCACAATGGGCGCCAACGCATTCCCGTTCTGCGCCAGCAGCAAACGGACGGCGGCTTTCTTCGATTGCACTGCCGCTTTGGGACGCGCAGGCCGGGGCTTTGCGGATGCAGGGGCCGGGACCGCCCACAAGGCGCAGGCGGCGAGGGCAAGCAGGCGGCGGGTAGGTAGCGAGCTAAGGATCGCGGGCAACGGTGGATTCCTCTCTAGAGCGGAAGAGCCTCGGGCGCCGCGGTGGGACAGCCTGCTTGCCCTGATCCGCCAATTCGTTAACGGTCCTGCGCACGGAGAAAGTGCGTGGAAAAATGATCCACCCAAAGTTCAGGGCTGGCTGCGGGCGCGCACCCACAGCCAGCCCTGAACGGGACAATGAACTCGTCGTTCAGCGGGGACTCACCGGGAGAAGAGACGGCCGGATGTTGTGCTTGGATCAATAGGATTAGCACGCGTGGTCCGCGTATCCCCAACTCCTAATCCGTTAAATCCCGTTTATCCCGTCTACACTACCTTCTCTCTGCGCCGCTATGGCTTGCGGGCGCCGATGTAGTAGAGATTCTGCTCGCCGCGGACGAGGATGCCGTTCCCCGCCGGCACGAGGGAGGCGACGATGCGCTCGCCCATCGCGTTCTCGCTCAGCAGCTCGAACTCGTTCTCGACGCGGGCCGCGAAGACGACGCCGTCCTCGCGTGCGGCGTAGAGCACCCCGTTCGCAATAACCGGCGAGGCGAAGAAGCTGGAACTGGCGCGGGGGAAGGCATTCTCCCAGATCGTTTTGCCAGTGGCGGGATCGACGCAGACCACGCCGCCGCGATGGCGCAGGAGAAAGATCCGCCCCTTGTATTCGATGGGCGTGCAGCAGAAGACGCCGAGATCATCCCGCTGCCAGACGCGGTGCGTCGCGGTAACATCGCCGCTGCCGCCGAGCCGGATGCCGTGGAGGCGTCCCTGGCCGGGGCGGTCGTCGCGTCCCACCGGCACCACGGCGATGCCGTTGTGGACGACGGGGGTGGCGATGGCGGGCCAGAAGCCGGTTCCCGCCGGATTGAACCCGCCGCACGACCAGAGCAGCGCGCCGTCGGCGGCGGAATGGGCGGTCAGGTGATCGGCTCCCCAGATGAGGAACGCGGGACGGCCCTGGTGCTGGATGGAGACCGGAGTGGTGTAACCGTTGTCGTTCTCGTTCGGGGTTTCATAGTTGCGCTTCTGGAACCACCGCTGCTCGCCGGTCTTCTTGTCGAACCCGGCGACCCAGGACTCGCCGTGATGCATCCGCGAGACGACTACACAATCGGCGGTGAGCGCGGGAGAGCTGCCCGCGTCCCAGAATAGCTTCTCCGGCCCGAAGCGCTCGTCGAGGTTGACCTGCCAGCGCACCCGGCCGTCCAATTCCAGCGCAGCCAGGCGTCCGCTTCGGAAGCGGGCGAAGACGCCCTTTCCGTCGGTCACCGGAGAGGCGTTGCAGCTCGACGCGAGGCTCTGGTGCTTCGGCGGACTTTCCGGGCCGAGCTTGGCGAGCCACGCCTGCTTTCCGTTCCGGTCCAGCGCCAGCACGCCGTCCTGGCCATCCGCGGGCGTGGTGAGATAGATCCGGTCCCGCCAGACAATGGGCGTCGAGACGCCCTTACCCGGCAGCGCCGCCTTCCACGCGGCCTCGGCCTTGTTCCAGCGCGTGGGGTATTCTCCCGCCAGGGTGCTGCCGCTGCCCGAAGGCCCGCGCCAGGCGGGCCAGTCGCCCGATTGAAGACCCGCCGCCGGAACGGCCGCCAGGGCGGCAAGGCAGATGAAGACGTATTTCATGAGTTACTCCCTGCAATGGCTGTGCTGACGGATGGCGCGACGGAAAAGAAGGTTCACCACGGAGACACAGAGACACTGAGGGGACACGGAGAGGGAATCCCGAAAGTCTAGACAGGATTGACAGGATCAAAAGGATGGGAACATGCCGGGAGCGCATACTCCCAAAGCCAGCCCTCATCCCCTAAATCCCGTTGATCCTGTCCAGACTCCCTTCTCTCCGTGAATCCTCAGTGTCTCCGTGGTGAAACGATCCGGCGAGTTTAGTACTCGCGCTTGCCCTTGAGGCCCGGCTGCGGCACGGGGTAGAAGCCCTTGGCGTCGGCCTGCAGCGGCGCCGGAGAATCGCTCTTCAGCTTGTCGAGGCCCGGGGCGAACTCATGCTCCCCGTTGAGGATCTCGTCGAAGGTGATCTCCTGGCCGGTGTGCGCCGCCATGCGGCCCATGCTGCTCACCAGGCTGGCTTCCACGCCGTACTTGACCTCGTTGAACGGCTTGTCCTTGCGGATGGCGTCGATGAGATCGTCCCACTCGTTCTGGTGGGCGTTGGTGTTGTCTTTGGCCGTCCACGTCAGGTTGGCCGGGGTCATGTTCTGGCTCTTGTAGATGGCGGAGGGCATGCCGCAGTCGCCGGAGCGGGACGCGATGGCGGAACCCTTCGTGCCGTGGATGTAGCTCGAGAAGATGCCGTGTGTGCCTTCCTGGCAGCGACCGTCGAAGAACATCTTCGTGCCGTCCGCGTAGGTGTACTCCACGGAATAGGCGTCGAAGTTCTGGTCCACGAACGGAACGCCTTCCGCGGTGTGGCGGAAATGCCGGCCGCCCAGGCCCTGCGCCTTCACGGGCCACGCATCCTTCATCCAGGAGAGATGATCGATGATGTGGATGTAGAAGTCGTTGAAGGCGCCGCCGCTGGCCCACAGGAAGCTATGGAAGCGCCGGATCTGGAACTCCAGGTCCGTCATGTTGGCCGGTTTAGGCGTGGACTGGAACGTCGCTACGGGGCCGTGCATGCGGTAGCCGCGCATCAGGAGGATCTCGCCAAGCTCGCCGCCGCGCACCCGCTGATGCAGCTCCTGGAGCCCCCGGGCGTGGCGCGACATCAGCCCGACGCCGACCTTGAGATCCTTGGCCTTGGCCGCCTCGCCGAGCTTCAGCATGCGCTTGCTCGTCGGGCCGTCCACGGTCACCGGCTTCTCCATGAAGACGTTGAGCCCCTTGTCGATGGCGTACTGGAATTGGACCCACCGGAACGCCGGAGGCGTGGTGAGGATCACGACGTCGCCCGGCTTGAGGGCGTCCATCACCTGCTTGTAGCCGTCGAAGCCGACGAAGCGGCGGTCCTCGGAAACGTCGACTGCCTTCCCGCCGGCCTGGCTGAGGCCGTTGTAGCTGCTGTCCAGGCGGTCCTTGAACGCGTCCGCCATAGCCACGAGCTTGATCGGGCCGGTTTTGCTCGTGGAAAGAGCGTTCATGGCCGCGCCGCTGCCGCGCCCGCCGCAGCCGACGAGACCCACGTGGATCTCTTCACTTCCGGCGGCGTGGACCAGGGGAGCTTTGACCCCTCCCAGCGCCGACAGCGCGGCTACGCCGCCCGTGGCTTTGAGGAATTGGCGTCGCGAATTGGATTTATTCTCATTGGGATTCATGTAATGTGGCGCCTCGGGTACTGGGGCCCCCTCACGGCTTCGTAACGGGGCAGGAGTTGATGGCCGTTGCAGGCAGAGTCTGTTCGCGCGAAGCCGACCGTCCTCCTTCATCGCCTCCGCTCACGTTTGCGGAAGAGTACGGGAGCGTCCAACTACCAGCGCATCGGCGCTACTGTCTCCAGTGGCTCAAAATCCTACCATGTTTTCCGGCCCGCAAACAGAGGGCGCCGGGCGGTAGAATTCAGAGTTTTTTGGGCGTCCCACGTAGCTCCAGGACCAACGCCCGCCGGCGCAGCCGCCGGAAGGCGACAGCGCCTCAATTCGGGCGGCTGCGTCAGGGGGAGGCAGGCGAAGCCGCCCGCCTCCCCGCATTCAGCTACTGCTTGCGCCGGTAGCTCGCCGTCATGAACTGCGTCCAGGAGCCGTCCTCGCCCAGCACGTGGGAGGTCATCACGCGGTGGTCGTCGCTCTTCAGCTCGATCACGTCCCGGTACTTCGCCAGCGTTCCGTCGCCCGCCATGCTCGGGCCCTCCGCCTCGAGCGTCAGCACCTTCTCCGCGTCGTCCAGCCAGCCGTCGTAGACCCACAGCCGCGTCATCATGGACCCGATCCACGTGCCTACGAAGCGCTGCGTCTGCGGGTCGTAGCCCAGCGTCATCACCATCGTGGCAGGAGCGCCGCCGCACATCTCGCCTTCTCCCTCGCACACCACCCACAGGCCCCCGATGGAGCGGACGCTCTCGCTCCCGGAGGAGTCCATGGGGGGCTTATCCGGCCCCATCGACGCCTGCGCCTGCATGGTCCAGTCGCCCAGCAACCGGTGCAGCCACTGGTGCTGCTTCTGGGGCTGGCCGTGCATCAACATCTCTTGAGTTCCGGTCTCTGTCTCCATCGGGTGTTTCCTTTTCACTGGTTCAACGCGGTCTCCGGAGGAGTCCGGGCCGCGATCTCATTGCTTACGTGGCCGTCCGCCCTTGGCTGGGCGGACGGCATGGGCGGCCGTGGGCGGGCTTCCGGCCGTGGCGCCGGGTCGGCTACGGCTACGGCTACGGGGCGGCATCGCCGGGCAGGCCGGCAATCTCCATAACCGGCCGGATCTCGACCGTGCCCCGGCGCGCCATCGGAATGCGCTCCGCGA
>Ga0216301_1000110_pt1 | contig 22261 bp, 22 predicted proteins | sample 4hB_Boncat_minus_FD_156203 | JGI IMG/M metagenome (GOLD analysis project Ga0216301, IMG submission 156203) | Terrestrial sediment cell enrichment communities for BONCAT metagenomics from Utah, United States - 4hB_Boncat_minus | ecosystem: Environmental > Terrestrial > Deep subsurface > Rock...
GGCACGCCCGTGTCAAGCGAGTGAGAGAGCTTTTTTCGCATCCTTAATGCAATACTATTGCGATAGATGTGCTATTCCATCGTTACCTTACGGAGCACCTCTCCCATGCGCACCCGTCGGCGCGGCTTCACCCTGATCGAACTCTTGGTCGTGATTGCCATCATCGCCATTCTGGCGGCGATCCTGTTCCCCGTCTTCGCCCAGGCACGAGATAAGGCCCGCCAGACGATGTGCCTCTCGAATCTGAAGCAGATCGGGACCGCGAGTATGCTCTACGTCCAGGACTACGACGAGACGCTCTACCCGGTCTCTTACCTCTACACAAACGGGGCGGGGCAGTTGTGCATGCGCGCCTGGTACAACCACTACAACTACAGCACCCAGGTGTTCGACCCACGCGAGGGTCTGCTGCAGCCGTACATGAAGAACGTCCAGATCCAGGATTGCCCCACGGCGAAGCATCTGGACGGCGGCGGCACGCTCACTAACAGCCTTCTGGCCTACGGCCTTAACGAGAACCTGCACCCGAGCAGCGGTCCCGCAACGCTCGCGGCGATGGCTGCACCCGCGGATACGGTGCTGATGGCTGACGCCGCGAACCTCTCCGGTACCGCGTCTAACTTCTATCCCTCCCGGTTCCCTTCGCTGCGCCGCCCCTCCAACCCGTTCCGACCCAACGTCCACGGCCGCCACAGCGGCTTCGCCAATGTGCTCTGGTGCGACGGTCATGCGAAGGCGATGAAGCCAGTGTTCCGGGACGTCGGCCACGGCATCTACACCCCCGAGGCGCTGCGGCAGCACAACCTCGGCGACCTAATCAAGCCCGGCACGACCCGGGCGGACGACTGGTACTTCCGGCTGGACAAGTAGCCGGCCCCGCTAACCCCGACAGGAGTGAACCCGATGTTTTCCAGTTTCCCTCGTCGCCGCGCCGCCGCGGTGCTCCTCGCGGCCGCCGTGCTGTCCGCGCCGGCAGTCTCTCGCGGCCAGGAGAAGAACACCGACCCGGACCCGCCCGGCTCGCCGCAAGCACAGGCCCGCGACGCGCTGCGGGAGGGCCGGCCGGAGGAGGCTGCCCGCATCCTGAAGTCGATCGACTTCAGGACTCTCACCGAGGAGGGGCAGCGCCGCTGGCGGCTGCGGGCGCGCGACGCCGCGCTGCGCACCGGAGACGGGAAGTGGCTGGAGGAGGTCAACGACTACCGGGAGCGCTACGCCTTCGCGGATGCATACGTCATCGCCATCGCGTGGAATTACCTGAAATCCGCGGATTTCAAGACGGCCCGCTTCTACCTGAAGCGGCTGCGGGCGGAGCACGCGCTGAACGAACGCGATAAGCGTCGGAAGATGTCACTGGAGGCCCGGCTGGCGCAGTTGGAGGGAGACCGGAAGCTGGAGCGCCAGGAGTTTACGCGGTTGGTCGGCTACGCCAGCCGCTGGGCCAGCGAGACCTGCCAGAGCTGCCACGCGAACCCGAAGCAGCCGGGAAAGATGACCCACTTGAACCTGGAGCGGTGGTGGGGAGCGGAGCGGCTGGCGGAGATCTACCGCCGCGATGGCGACGCGGCGAAGGTCCGCGACCTGGCGGACCGCGAGCTGGCCGCGAAGCCGGACGACGACTTTGCGCGGGTGCGCCTGGCGCTCGCCTGGAAGGCGCTCGGTGACGAGGCGAAGGCGCGGGAGACGCTCCGCCGGCTGCCCTGGACTGAGTATCCGGACCGGGAGCTGGTGAAGCCGGTCGATCTGATTATGTTCCCGTAGCGGCGCAAGACCCGGGACCGGACAGCTCGCGCGTCCGGTCTGCGGCGCGTCGCTGGCCGTGCGCCCAGTAGCGCTGCCCTTCTCACCCAAACGCGGCAGTAACGGCACGCTAATGCAATAGTGTTGCGTTGCGGAGCTTTCAAACTACCTCGGTTCTCTACCTGGAAAGGAGCTTTTCGATGCACGCCCCTCGCCGCGGCATTGTACTCGCCCGTATGGGCTTCACCCTGATCGAGCTGCTCGTCGTAATTGCCATCATCGCCATTCTGGCGGCGATCCTCTTTCCCGTCTTCGCGCAGGTACGGGAGGCAGCCCGAAGGGCGAGTTGCCAGAGCAACCTGAAGCAGATCGGCACGGCCGCGATGATGTACATGCAGGACTATGACGAGACGGTCTTCCTGCACAGCTACTCGTGGGCCGGGGGCCAGGTCTTCTGGTTCCATGGGCAGCAGGGCGGCGTCTGGAAGCCGGAGTACGGCCTCCTCTATCCCTACCAGAAGAACGTCGAGATCCAGGACTGCCCGTCGGCGCGTGGGCTCCCGCCGGTCAACCCTGCGGCGCCGTTCTGGCCCGCCTATGGGATGAACCAGGCCCATTTACTGCCGCGCGTGGGCTCCGTCGTCACTCCTGTCACCCTGGCAGCCATCACGCGCCCGACGGAGACGGTGTTGATGGCGGACGCCGCTTTCATCAACCTGATGAGCGGCGCCCTCAACCGGATCAACGCCGTCGAACCCCCGTCCTCACGCCTCCCCCGGTTCCACGCTCGGCACCACGGGGTCGGAAACGTGCTCTGGCTTGATGGACACGTGAAGGCGCAGCAACCGGTCTATCCGCAGGACCTGTCGGGTAATCTCGCCGAGGCAAACCTGCGTGCCAAGCGGGTGGGGGACATCGCTCCCGGCGGGCTCACCCGTAATGCCGCGACCGACGACTTCTACTTTCTGGTCAACAAGTGAGAACCGTGACGTCCCTTCGCCGATCCTACCCGCTCTTGCTTTCGCTCGCGCTGCTGCTGCTTTCCCTCTTTGCGCCCCATCAGGTGCAAGGTGAATCGTCCGGCAGCGGGCTTCGAGCTGCAGCGCCCTCCGTAGCTTCCGGCGTTCCACACTCGGAGTGCTTTCCGGTTGAGCGCCTGCCAGACCCCCTGCGCCGAAAAGCGGAGGCGCTGCTGCTGAAGCTCCTCGACAGCGAAGCCCTCTACACTATTATTGGGGGCCTGAAGCCGGTCAGCAGCGCCTTCGCGTCCTACCAGTTCGAGACGGCGAAGCCGGACCTCGCGCAACTGGACGAGGCCCGTCGGATCTTGGACACTTTCCACTGCGGTGATGAGTTCTTCGCGGACCTGCTGGTGTTCGCCCGCGAATACACCGGGAAGCGCCACGCCCATGCCTTCATCGCGCACCGGGGGACGCTCGCAAGTACCATCCGCCGACACACCGGGTTCTTCGCTCCGTATGGCATCTCACCCGCCACCCATCCCGTCCAGGCGGTCTATGCCGTGGAGTACGCTCCGCCAGCGGATCGCAGCCGTGGGTACGGCTACCTCTACGGCTACCCGGACCATGCGGTGGACTTCTTCGTCCAGGCGGAAGACACGCGTGAGAAGACTGGCAAGGCGGTCCCCCGCGAGTTCCTGAACATCCCCACCTACGGCTCGGAGAGGGGCAAGTTCGTCTGGGCGGTCCCGAAGGGCTACGTCGAGACGGCTGAGGACCGGCGCATCCGGGAACGCGCCGCCGCAATCCTGGCCGCGTACCGCGAGCGCCGCGCTCACTACATCGGTGAGGGAAAGCCGGGACCCGCCGCGCTGCTTCGCGATTGGTTCGACGACGGCGCCGGCCGGTGCGCCTCCGCCAATGCCCGCCTGGAGACGCGCGTTCCGCAGCCTTCCAGCGGCTCCTGAGCGGAGCAGTGTAGTTGCGGATCGATCTCGGCCCACACAGGGGAGGGCCGGGAGTCGCCCCGCGCGGCATGCGGGGCGGCGGTGGAGGGGGTTCCGGGTTCGCGGAGCCCCCTCGCTTACCTACTAGCCAGCGACCTGAACCCGGCCATGGTCGTCACAGTGATCCCCGTGCGGGTGGTGCAGATGCCCCTCCACCAGGTAATCCACGTGATCCCCGTGCGGTACGGCTTCATGGCCGCAGCCGGGGCCGTGCTCGTGGCTCTTCTCGTGCGCCCCGCACTCATGGTCCGGCGTGCAGTTCGCCGGATTCGCCCCACCCACGGAGATCGAGTGCTCGTCCACGTGGTCGCCATGGGGGTGGTGCAGGTGCCCATCGTGCAGGTAATCCGTATGGCCGTCGTGCTGGACGGCCGTATGGCCGCAGCCCGCGCCGTGCTGGTGCGCGTGATTCCCGTGCTTCTGACACGTACTCATCCGAGGCTCTCCTTATTTCTCGCCTGGCCCCCCTCGCGGGCATGGGCCAGCACGTTGGTGATCAGGTCCACCACGTGCTGGTCCGCCAGGAAGTAGTACACATGCTTTCCCTCCCGTCGCGTGAGCACGAGCTCTTCCGACCGCAGGATGCGGAGCTGCTGGGAGACCGTAGAGAGGTTCGCCCCCACGGATTCGGCGAGGTCGGTGACACACCGTTCGCCCTCCAGCAGTTGATCCAACAGCCTCAGTCGAGCCGTGTCCCCCGCTGCCCGGAAGATGCGTGCGGCGCGCTCCAGAGCGGGGTCTCCGGCCGCTACCGCTTTGCGCCCTTCCCGATGGTCGAGTCGACCGCAGCCGGGAAGGTCCGCAGCAATCTCATCCTGTACTTCCGGACTCATCGTCATCACTTCAGAGTATCATGAAGTGATGAAGCATTCAGCGCGATCTTCTGAAGGTTAAGGTCGCGCCTGGGCGCCAGCGTGGGAAGGGCCTTGATGCAGCGATTGAATTTCACGCTTGATGACGAAACGGTCCGGCTGCTGGAGAAACTGGCGGAGAAGTACTTCCAGGGTAACAAGTCCCAGACTGTGCGCTCCGCGCTTGAGTCCCTGGCGGCTCACGCCGGGCACGAAGGTTGGGTAGTTTCCGGGTACACGCCCGTGGTGGTGGATGAAGAGACATCCTGTCATACCTGCGGTGAAGGCCACGAAAAGGGTGACGTGCTATACCGGCCCGTATTTCAGCGAGGGGAGGGTCCACGGGTGCTCTCCCGCATTCCGGCGGAGAACTGGCTGGACTGCTCCAACTGCGTCGAGCACTCTACCGGATAGAGTCTTCCCGTGGACAGCGGCAGCTTGCCGATGATAGGGGCTCACTGTCTTGCCGTCAAGACAGTGAGCCAACAGCGGTTCGAATCGGTTATTCGGCTCCTCAAGCCGTACGGCGTCCGCGAATAGGGAGTATCCGACCAGCCGGCAGGCCTCTTCCCCATTCGACATTCGAAACTCGTCATTTACACCTCCTGAGGGGCCTGTGAGAATTCTGTGAGAGTAGAGGGATAAAGTAGCAGCGGTGTCTCGCACGCGGACCCCGACTAACGATCCAGGCCGGCGCTGTCTACCCGTGATCCGGCCTTGGGTCCGAGCGGATATCCTCCGCCGGCCCCGGCGGAGGATATCCGCAGTCGTGACGGCGGGGAAGGTTTTGAAAAACGCCTTTCGGGTGGCGCCGCGTGTGCCCGAAAGAGGTCGCGACAGAGGCTGGCAGCGGTGGCTGGGGATGCCATAGGAGCAGGATGTTAGCCAAGAGCAGGTCGAGACGCTGTGGATGCGGTCCCAGGCGCTGGGGCTGACGTTAACGCCCGGGACCGCTCCGGAAGAACCGCGCTCGCCGAAGTGATTATCGTGCACGATACGCGGTTGACCCGTCTGCTCAAGCAGGCGGGAGCAACGTGGTAGTAACGCCACGCTGGCCGTACGGCCCCACCTGCCGCCCTAGTCCTTGACGTTCACCTGCTGCTGCCCGATGTTCACCTGCGCGGCGTTCTGAATCACGACGGGCGCATACCGCCGTAGGTCCCGCAGCGCCCGCAGGTTCCGCAGGAAGATCCGGTTCCACCGGTCCGCCATCTCATACGCCCGGTCGCCGGCGGCGGCGCTCAGGCGCGGCGGCTTCACCTCTTCCCCATACTTGCGCTTCACGCCGGGATAGTCTTCTATCTCGTGCCCCAGCCAGTTCTCCGCCGCCCGCAGCCAGTGCAGATACATCCGCTGCGCCTGCGCCATCGTCTCGATCAGCGTCCACTCCACGCCGCTGCGCGGCTGCCAGCCGTTCGCCAGGTCCTCCCGTAGCGCGTAGAACGCCGCCCGGTCGTACAGGGAGTTCTCGGTCCCCTGCACCGCAGCCACCGCGATGGCTCCCCGGCTCAGGTCCTCGCGGACTGCCTCCTTCAACTCCTCCCAACGTGCCTGGGCGACCTCCATGCCGTCCCCATTGCTCAACACTTCGAGGTCCTGCCAATCCACCTCGCGGATCGGCTTCTCCCGCGCCGCCTCCAGCGCCCACTGGGAGCGCAGGTTGTAGTCCGCCGTGTCGATGGCTTCCCGGCTGCTCCGCTCGCACCGCGTTCGGTAGAACTCGAGCTGCCGCTCGTACTTGCGCGCCAGTTCGGGGAGCAGGTCCGAGAGCTCCCCGCTGGGGCGCACGTCCGGCGCCGGCGCTACCGCTGGAACAGCCGCTCCGCCTCCCGCAGCAGCGTCCGGAGCTCCCGCAGTTGGGACCATGACGCCTGCCGTTTCCGCCGCTCCCGTCGCTTCCGCATCCGTTCCCGCTCGCATTGCGCCCTCACTCTCTCTACGTCCGCCGCCGGGACGTAGCTCTTCCGCAGCCGCCCCTGCTCTCGCCACATCCGGCAGTAGTAGGGACCATGCAGCTCCCCCCGCGCGCAGCGGCAGCCGGCCTTGCCGCACCGCGTCCACTGTTCGCAAACGCAGCCCGGCAGCCCGACCGGCGCCGTCTTATGTAACGCTTTCGCCGCTTTTGCTTCGCGCGGGCGGAGCGGGCCGCGAGCCTCCGGGGTAGTCTCTTTCATCCGGTTCCCTCGCTGGCTTCGAGTCGGGAGGCCGCCTCGGGATCGCTGCCTCCCTCTGGTGGACCGTCCAACGCTTCGCAGGTTGAGCCACGCCCGTACAGATCCCAGAGCCGCAACAGATCATCCCGGAGGGCACGGGACCTCGCCCGTACCCCCTCCGGGCCGTCGCGCAGGCTTTCAAAGAAACGGGCAGGGTCGATGACCTGCTGCCCCGGATGGAGGGCGAAGGCAACCGGCGGAGGGGGTTGGCCTTCAAACCAGGCCATCAGCCGCACCATCTCGGCGTCCCATTCCGGTGGGGCGCCGCACCGGGCCGGTAGCCACACACCGGGCGGTTCAACCGGGACCCGCAGCGGCGCGGTAGCGGCGGAGGGGCTTTTTTCGTTTAATTCGTTTATTTCGTAACGACGAGCCGAGTCCGTACCTAGCCGCCGGGCCGTCCGTCCTGTTCCGGCAAAGGGGTGAGGTGCAACGCCAACCGTCCTTGCAGCCCCTGACTCCGCAGCAGGTCCGCGCCTCACCTTCCGGGCGATCTCCAGATAAGCTCCCACGGTAGGCTCCTCGTCTCGCAATCGGTGAACGAATTAAACGAAAAAAGGCAGCCCCTGAGCTGGACTTTATCCATCAGTTGGCATAGCAGAGGGTTTCGGTGAGGCAAGTGAGCCACGCTTCGGTGGTTTTTCGCCGGTCGCCTCCGGGAGGATCCGAGGCAGAAATCAAATGCTCCCACAGTTGCCGCCGTACATGCGCTAGTAGTCTGTCACAGCTCAAGTGACGGGTAAAGGCGGCGGAGCTTGATCCGCGCGTCCGCGGTGGTAAAACGCCAGACCATTTTCGCAGCGCGAGCATTCCGCTCCGCCGCCCACGCTTCCACTTCCTGCGCTAACTCCGCGCGGCTGGGAAGTCGTTGTCCGAGGCACTGCCGCGCCAAGACCGAGAGTTCGATCTCCGCCATGTTCAACCAACTCCCGTGCTTGGGCGTGTAGTGGATCTCCAGCTTCCGGGCCAGCCGCAGGGCTTCTTCCGGGGCAAACGCCTCGTAGAGAGAACCGAGGGTGTGGGTGTTCAGATTGTCCATGACCAGGACGAGCTTCTCGGCCTCCGGATAGTGCTCGTCCACGAGTTCTCGGATCAGCGTCGCCCGTCCAGCCGCGTTCGTCGCTCCGTCGCCTTCACCTCCCGGTGGCCGCTGAGGGGCTCAAACCACAAGAAGAGGTTGGCCGTCCCGTTGCGGATGTATTCATAGTCTTCCCGCGCCGGGAGCGCCGGCTTTTCTCCCTGCTGCGGCCGGGGCGAGGCCGGGGGACGGGAATGGGCGTGCAGCGCTTTACTGGTCTCATCCAGACAGATTTGGGGCCGGAGCGGGTCATAGGGGCGGTGATAGACCTCCAGCACGTCTTCCATGGCCGCGACAAACTCGCCGCTCGCTTTCGGAGGGAGGCACCACTGGTCCCTCAACCAAGGTTTGAGCTCCCCCTTTTCAGCACCCGCCGGATCGTCTCGTAGGAGATCTCCTCCACGTGTCCCAGCGCCACCATCTTCTCCGCCAAGAGCCGGAGGCTCCAGCGGTCCCGTCCCTCGGGCGCTTCGCTACAAGCCAACGCAATCAACTGGGCTTCGCAGGCCCCATCCACCTTCCGCTCATACTCCCGGACGGGGGACTTGCGATGCACGGCGGCCTCCACGCCCTCTTCGACATACCGCTTCCGCACTCGGTGCACCGTGGGCACGCTGACCTCGAGCATTTCCGCGATCGCCGCAGCGCTCCAGCGAGGCTGCTCCACCCCTACATCCGCTTTCAGGAGAATGCGAGCGTGGGTTAAAGACCGCGCGGGAGCGGTACCGCTCGCAATCAGTTTTTCCAAGCCCTCTCGCTCGGCGGGAGCCAGAGAAACAGAGTACTTTCGAGCCACGGATACACTCCTTGGGCTTCCGAAACTGCGGAAGGCCCAAGGAGATACGAGTCTCAGATCAGCGGTGACACACTACTAGGGCGTCGGCGAAGGTGGGCGTCCGCTTGCGATACCACGCCGCTTGCCGGACGGCCAGGGGGCCGCGCTGGGCTTGCCGATCCGCCAGCAGGGTCACGACGGAGAACAGGCCCAACAACACCGGCGTGGTGCGCTGGATCGCTAAAGCGTTCCACTGTCGCTGGGTTTCGATCCCCAGGTGCGCCCGCGCCTCTTCGAAGGTGACTTCCAGTTGCCAGCGTTGCACGAACCACGCCAGGATCTCGGCCGGCTGCCGGTTCAGGTCCGTACAGAGCAACGCTTGGGGGGCGAACCGCCGCGCCGGATCCCGCACCAGCACCCAGCGCAACGGGACCACGGCTTCCCCGCTGCGATACCAGACGGCGCTGCCGGTGACATATTCCACTTCTCGCGGGCCCTCGCTGTACCACCGGGCGACCGACAGCCGCGTCCAGACGGTTTCCGGAGCGGTGAGGACACTGGCCAAGGCGGGCAGCCGCGCCCCCTTGCAGCGGGGCCGCCCGCGCTGCCCCGGCTCCCGAGGCGCCGCCGGGGCATACAGCGCGGCGTCCAGCCGAAGGCGGGTCACACAGATCACCGCGTGGCGCAGTCGCTGGCAGGCGGCCAAGAGCGCTAGCACGGCGTAACTGCTATCGGCAACGACCACCAGTTCGCGGTTCGGCAGCCAACGGCGGACCTGACGCAGCATCTGGCGGGCGTGGTCGGCGAGCGCCTTCTGGCGTTGCTGCCGTGGTTGGTGATAGCGCTCGGAAGGGGCGAGGACGGTCAAGAAAGGCAACGCCCAGACGCGCCCCGCCCAGCCGAGTGGGGTGAGGAGCATGGGGCTGACCCCGCGCAGGCCGGAAGCTTTGGTCAGGTAGGCTTTACTCGAGCGAGCCGCATCCCGGTAGATGCCCCGGGCCGCGATCTGTTCCCCGGCGCGGCGTTCCAGGTGTTCGTCGATCCCCAGCAGCACCACGCCGCGGGGCGCGAAGACCCGGATCAGTTGCCGGAGCAACACCTCGGCAGCTTGACGGCTGGACCAGGAAGCTCGGTTGAGGACCCGGTGAAAGTTCTGAAAGTGGGGCTCGTCCTGGCCCCCCAGAATGCGCAAAGCATTCGTCACGGTGCGACGGCCCGGGGTGAGCAGCGCTCCGGTGAACAGCATGGCCATGGGACGCCAGACGCGCGGGGAAAAGAGGGGCACAAACTGCATCAACAGGGTAAACACATCCGGGGGCAGGGTAAACATGGGAACCTCCAGTGGGCGCTAGAGCATGACCGTGGTTTACCCTGCCTCTCCGATTTGTAGATGGATAAAGTCCAGCTGAGCCCCCGTCTGACATCGTGACTTCCGCGCACGTTACGCGGGGCACTGCACCTCTTTCTGACCGGTCGAAGAAAAGCTCGGGCTGGTGAACGTTGTTGTCGTAGCGTGCTTCTACGAGCAGCCGCCAGGTCCGTACGATCCCCCGCCTTCCCAGATGCCCGTCCACGGATGGCGCAAATGTGTGAGGGTATGCTGGCGAACCAGAAACTCGAACGCGATCAGGGTGCGGGAAGGCGCGGGGAGGTGACCGTGAGGGGAAAGGGGAGAGGGCCGGAGTTCAGGACGACGGCCAGCCAGCGGGCTTCCGCTTCCGTGGAGAAGCCGGCGGCGATGTCCACCTCGCTGGGCGCGTCGTCCAGGTCGAGCTTGCGGTCCTTGCGCTTCTCGGGCTTCTGGGACACAGCGGTGAGACCCAGAATCTCGCCGTCCAGCACAATCGCCAGCATCCGTCCCGGCTCCCGGCCAAAGCGGTCCAGCCGCCGGCTGCCTGCCTGCTTAAGCCGGATGCGGACCGTGGCGAAGCCGGTGTCGCCGACCACCCGAGCGGAGCCGGGCAGCAGGTCCTCCCCGCTCGCCACCAGCGGGCTGCCGGACAGGAACTTCTCGGCGGAGACGATCTCGCGGGAGCGCTGGTCGCGGAAGCGGATCACGCGCTTCTGCTGGACGGTGTACACCTCCAGCAGGTAGCGACCCTTCGGCTTGAGCGCCGTCTGGAGGTCGTCCAGGTGGCGCAGCTCCAGGCGTCCCGTGCGGCTGAACAACCGCAGTTGCGACGGCGCGAGCTTCGGCGCGGTGACGCGGACGCGGATGTCTTCCGGAGCGCGCGCGTCCACCTGGCCGCCCGGCTCCGCCGAGAGCACGGTCAGACGCTCCTTCAGCACCGCCCCCGCCGCCTGCGTATCGGCCGGGCGCAGCTTGCGGGCGTCGATGCGGGCGAGGTCCACGGCCAGGCGGACGTCGATGGGGACGGCCTCGTCCTGGGCGCAGACGGGCGCGAGGGAGAGGGCGAGGAGGAGGGTGAGTGTGTAGGTGTGTGGGTGTGTGGGTGTGTGGGTGCGGCGGTAAGCGGACAGCGCCGCTACTCGCGAGCGCAGGATTCTAAAGTACTTCATGGGAGTTGAGGGGCAGTCGCGCGGGACCCGTCCGCTACTCATGGCCGAGCTCGTCTTCGGAGCTGCCGATCTCCAGGAAATCCAGCACGAGGCCGATCTCCTGGCGCGTGAGGGCGCCCAGCGCCAGCTCCGGGATCACGTCGAAGCGGGCGGTGGGCGCGAGCGCGAGCAGCGCGGCGTGGAGCGGCGGCACGCGGGCGCCCGGCGGCGGCTTCAGGTCGGTCCAGAAGGCGTGGCTCTCGTAGATCGGGGTGTGCTTGAGAGACTTCCGGATGCGCCAGGCGTCCGCCGCCGGTCGGAGGCGGTGCACCCGCGCGAAGCCCTTGACGACGCCCCGCTCCCGCAGGATCAGTTCCTCACCCTCGGCTAGAAGCTCCTCCACCGGCTCCAGCCCCGTCGCCTTGGCGGTGAGCAGGTTCCGGCTCTCGCCGCCGGAGGTCTGCTCCTGAAAGACGACCCAGCGCGGCTCGGCCGCCTCCGGCGGCACGCCTAGCGTGTGGAGCAGTCCTTCCCGCTCCGGATAGCCCTCCTCGAACAGGTGGTGGAGGCTAAAGGTAGTCCAGACGGAGCTGTTGCCTTCCCACATGCGGAAGAACAGCTCGTTCTCCGCCAGCAGCATCTCCGTGGGCAGGCGCGCGGGCGGATGGGCCTCGGCGACGGCGGCGCGGAAGCGGGCGTAGCGGCCCCGATCGATCTGGGCGGAGAGGACGGCGGCCATTACCGCGCAGCCCGGCTCCCCACAGTGCGTGCAGCCGGGGAAGCGGCAGCCGTCGGCGAGGGCCACCGCCTCGGGCAGGAGGAGGTCCACCGGGTTCCCGCTCTCCTCCACCGTATCCAGCGCCAGCCAGTCGAAGCCCGGCGTATCGGCGATGAGGCCGCCGAACGGCAGGGGGTAGAGGCGGGTGACGTTGGTAGTGTGCGGCCCGCGCGGGTTATCCACCCGCCAGTGGCCCACTTTCACGTCCGCGCCGGTGAGGGCGCGGATGAGACTGGACTTGCCGACGCCGGAGCCGCCCCAGAAGAAGGAGACCTTGTCCTTCAGCAGCGGCTCCAGGGCGTCGAGGCCGCGGCCTTCTTCCACGCTGGTATAGAGGACGGGGCTGCCCAGCCGCTCATACGCCTGCATCAGGCGGCGGATCTCCGGTTCGGGGGCCAGGTCCATCTTGTTGACGCAAATGGCGGAGGGGAGGCGAGCGGCGCGCGCCAGGGCGAGGGCGCGGTCCAGCAGGTCGAAGTTGACGCCGGGGTCGCGCGCCGCCGCGACGAAGACGACCTGGTCCGGGTTCGCGAGCACCACCTGCTTCGGATAGACGCCCTCCTTACCGCGCCGGCGGGGCCCCTCGCGGTTCGAACGCGCCAGCTCGTTGCGGCGCTCCAGGATGCGCTCCACCACTCCCTGGTGGTCGTCCACCCGCTGGAACTCGACGTGGTCGCCCACAGCCAGGGACGCGGCGGCCTGCTTCAGCCGCCCGCGCAGCAGGCAGGGCAGGGAGCGGCCTTCCACCAGCACCTCGCAGCGCGCGCCGAACACCACGCTGACGATTCCAATGGGCATGGGGAAGTACGAGCTGCGAATTTCGAGTGGCGAATGATGAAGAAGCGAGAAGAGCCTACATGCTGCCGTTCGGTTTTCGCCGGGGTTATCCTTCGTGACGGCGTGCGGCGGCGCGGGTGAGGGCCACGCCGGCGAGGGCGGCGAGAGCCACGCCCGCCACGATACCGGGAACCGGGTCGGGCGCGGGCCGGGGCAGGGAGACCACGCCGCGCTCGTCGGTGTAGGCCGGGCTGCGCACATAGCGGCCGTGGCGCGGCACGGGGAAGCGGTCCGCCAGCCGCTGGAGATCACCGGCGACACCCGAGCCCGCCAGCGGGACGCCGTGACCCGTGGCGACGGTGAGGGGATGGAGGCTCGCCAGGAGCTCGACGGAACGCCGGGCCAGCGCCCAATCGCAGGTGAAGCAGTTGGGCGGACGGCAGATCTTCGGAGTTCTGGCGAGCATGTCGAAGGCCGAGTCGACGTTCATCGTGAGGAACGCGTCCCCCGCGATCAGCGTCCGGTCAGCCCGGCGGAAGAAGGAGACATGGCCGGGAGAGTGGCCAGGCGTGGGAATGGCCTCCCAGTCGGTGAGGCCGGGCAGCCAGTCAGCCGGCAGCTCGCGGACGGTGTCGCCGAGGAACGCCGTACGGGCGGGAAACAGGCGGGACATCTGGGCCAGGAAGCCGCCCACGGTGGGGTCCGGCGGCGGATAGGCGGACGCGCCCATCAGGTACGGCAGCTCCAGCCGGTGCGCGTAGATAGGAACGCCCCAGTGCTCCGCCAGGGCGCGCGCCGACCCGGCGTGGTCGAAATGGCCGTGCGTCAGCAGAATGGCGGCGGGGCGGGCGCCTTTGCCGAAGCGCCGCTCCGCCGCGCGGAGGATGCGCGCCTTCTGGCCCGGCAGCTCCGCGTCGATCAGCACCCAGGGGCCGCCTCGCTCGCCCACCAGGTAGACGTTCGCCAGCGCCAGGGGCAGCCACGTCACTCCCCGCGCGATCTCTTGCATGGGTTCTCTCCTCCGCCGCCGCTCCGGTTCCTCGCCCCGGCCGATGTCTCCCCTCAGATGCCCCGCGCGGCGCAGCCCTAAACGAGCGGCGTCCAGCTCCCCGCCGCGCGAGAGGTAATCGCCGGGCGTAATCCGAAGAGAAGTCGTTAGAGAGGACGCCCGGCGGGAAGCCAGGCGCAGGAGAGACGGCGCCGATGCAGCAGCACTTCTCGGAAGAAGAATTGCGCGAGACGTTCCAGCGCGCTCGCGAGATTACGGAGCAGAGCCGGGATCTGGCCGCGCCGGAAGCCCAGTACGAGGATTACCTGAAGGCCGCAGAAGAGCTGGGCATCCCGCGTGAGGCGACGCTCCAGGCGCTGCGCGAGCGGCTGCTGATTTCGGGGGAAGCGTTCACCGAGGGGCATATCGTGTTCGCGCCTTCCGTAGACGGCTTCTGGTATCCGGCCACGCTCCTCACCCTCAACGAGCACACCGTTACGGTCCGCTTCCTGAGCGGCGCGGAGCACACCTGCGCCCGGTCGGACCTCCGGCCGCTGTCCCTGCTGCCGGGCCGCAAGCTGGAGGCGGACATCCCAAACTGGGGCTGGTTCGGCGTTACGGTGGACAAGCACAACGAGGAGAAGGGCAAGGTGACCGTCCGCGACTGGGCGGACGAGAAGTACACGGTGCCGCTGGCCAAGATCCGGCTGTCGGCCAAGGCCGCGGCGCCGCCCAGCCGTAAAGAGCAGCGGAGCGCCCAGGCGAAAGGGGCGCTGATGCGGGTGGGGCTGCTGGCGGGGAGCGTCGGCCTCGCCGCCGGGTTCGTGCTGGACCGCCTCCTGCCGCTGGTGCTGCCGTTCCTGCGGTGAGCCGCGATGGGGACGAAGAGACAGCTGCTTCGCGTTTTAGGGTGCTATGACGACACTGCCTTGATCGATGAACCTCACCTTAAGTTGGAGGCCCTTGAGCAAGGCTGTGCCGATGAGAGGCGTCCCTTCGACGGACAGCACCCGAACCTTTCGGATCTGTCCATCCCAGAGAACGTGGGCGCTGTAGAAGCTCAAGACTTTGCGGCTGGCGTCCCCCAGCGTAACCTCTCTTGGAGCCAGTTCTGACAGGGACAACGCCTCCACTATCGACAGCGGCAACGTCAGGAAGCCGTTGTATCCCGTGTCGATTCCACTATCGACAGCGGCAACGTCAGGAAGCCGTTGTATCCCGTGTCGATGACGGCGGTGATGGTGTGTCGTTGGTCGGAAGCGCCAAGGACCGTGGGGGGGATGGCGGCCTCAAACCGCGAGTTCACCTTTCCCCGGATCATCCCTCTTCGACCATCCGTCCCGCCAGGGTGTAGGCGGACGTGTAGCCGATCCGCAACCCGAACAGGACGCCGTCCGGCCGCCGTGCTCGAAGAATCTCCTCGGCGCTCAGGTCATCTTCATCGATTTCGTAGTCGCCCGTGCGGATATCAAGGACCAGGAACTCGCCCTTGTGCTCCGGCAGCACCTGGTTTCGAATGCTCCGCTCGTAAACCTCATGGCCGAGCCGAGCGATTTCTTCGTCCGTGTAGTGCGCTCCCTGCATCACACATCCTCCCCTCGACGGCCTCTGCATCAGTCGATTTATCCCCATTCGACAGCCGCCGCTCGCCCCTCCTAACGCTTGCCCCGGGGACCGGCGCCGGAGACATCGGGGCTGGTGAGGCCGAGCCCGAGGGCGGGAGAGTCGGGGCGGAGGCGGAAGTCGTCTTTTTCGGGGTTGACGAAGAGGGGGTTGGCGATGAGGGAGTTCTGATCGCGGCCCAGGGCATGCCACTGCTCCAGGGTCCACTTCTGGAACGGCTTCTTCCCCGTGGGGCGCCAGTAGATGTTGTGATCGATCTGCACGTCGCCGTCTTCCCACGTCCCTTCCAGCAGCTTGCCGCTGCGGAACAGGACGATGTTCCGCTCGAAGGTGAAGCTGCGGTGCGAGGGCTTGGTCCGCTGGATCTGGGCGCGGCGGCCGTAGGCGAAGACGTTGTTCCGGATGACGTTGTCCTGGCCGTAGTGCTGGTGGAAACCGGCGTCCGTGGTGCGGTAGACGAGGTTGTTCTCCGCGGTAATGCCCGTCGTCCCCTCATCGAAGTAGATGCCCCAGCCGCCGAAGCGCGCCCCGGCGATGTCGTGGAAGCGGTTGAGCCGGATGAAGGTTTCCGGCTGGACGCCCAGGGCGTAGACGCCGCCCAGATCGCTCAGGATCGCCACGTCGTCGGTGCGGACGCCGATGTGGTGGATGTGGTTCTGCTCCAACACATTGGCGCGCGTGAGCGCGGGCGCGTAGCCCCAGGTCCAGCCGAGTGAGACGCCCGTGTAGTACAGGTTGTGGATCTCGTTGTGGGCGATGCGGTTGTTGAAGCTCTGCCCCACCCAGAGGCCCACGCCGCTGTGAAAGATACGGCCGCCGTCGGTGATCTCGCAATCGGTGACGGAGTTGTTGTGGCTTTGCTCGGCGGGGTTTTCGCGGATTACGGTTTCCCCGATCTTGATCCCGCCGGCGCCCAGGTCGGAAGCCTCGGATGCGTCGATCTGGTTGTACTGGCAGCCCCGCGCCAGCTCCAGGCCGTACGTGCCCACGTGGGTAAAGGCGCACCGGGAGAAGACGCATTGCTTCACGCCGTCTCCATAGACGGCGCCGGGCACGCCGAAAGCGCCCTGGTAGAACCCGGCGACGTCCGGAGTCGGCCACGGCGCCTGGAAGTTGGCGGGGTAGTTCCACTCGGTGTGGGAGAAGGCGAGGCCGCGGAAGACGAGGTGCTCGATGTAACGCCCGATCTCCGGCTGTCCCTCCAGGCGCAGGACGTTCACCTGCGCGGGCGCGATGACTTCCGCCTCCGAAAGGTCCTCGCTGGAGCGCGGAATATAGTAGACGCGGCCTTCCGCCCGATCCAGGTACATCTCGCCGCCGGCGTCCAGGAAGTCGGGGGCGTTCTCCAGATAGTACGGGTCGCCGTCGTCCAACTGGTAGAGCGTCTTGCGCCCGAAGCTCACGATGCGCTTCTTCGGATCAATGGCGGTGACGGTGACGCGGTTCTCCACCCACCGGTTCATCACCACCAGCTCGGCGCCGATCAGCGTGCGGGAGGGGGTGAGATCGCGGCTGTAGTACTCGAAGCGCTTCTGGCCCTGGTTCCAGAGGGTGGTGCGGGTGGCGTCGGGAACGAACGCTACTGCGTGGTAACCCCGGTTCGGATGGCGAGCCTGCCAGCCCCGCCGGCCGTTTACCCAGAGCTGGCGGAAGCTCCAGCGGCCCGCCGCCACATCCGGCACGGAAGCGGACCAGACGCCGTTGCGGCCGCTCACCTCGCGCCAGCCGGTGATGCGCCGCCCCCCGCTCACCACCGGCTTCTCGCCATTGTAGGCCGCGATGGTGACGAGCGCGCCCGGCGCGCCGGAGTCTTCCGGCGTGAGGACGAGAGGCTCCGTCTGGTAATACGTGCCCCCGCGCACGAGCACCGTCACCGGTTGGAGCAGCACGCCCCCCTGGCTGCGGCGCAGCTCCCGGATGGCGTCTCGAGCGCGCGCCAGGGTGGCGAACGGACCGTCGGCCGTGCCGGGCGTGCGCGCGGGCTGGAGACCGGACCAGGCGTCATCGCCGTTGGTCGCGACATAGAGGGTGACGGGACCGAGCGGGCTCTGCGCGAAAACAGCAGCCGTCAGGCCGAAGCAGAGGGCGAAGACGAGGCACAACGATCTGATCATTGTCTAAAAGCCGTTCCGGCGCGGCGATGTCCCGTGTCTGGGGAAGCCGACCTGGGTTAAGCGCTAGGGGGAGACTGCGTGGGGGAGGAAGGCGCCGTCGCGGCGGGCCGACCAGACACAGGTTACCGTGAAACCACCCGTTAGACAAGCTTTCAGGCCCTAACGCCTCCTCATCTTTGGAGGCATTGAAGCAGGCCCCTGCCAGAAACGACAAAAGGGCGAGGGGTCGGTCCCCTCGCCCCCAACCGGGCATCTTGGCACAGGCGTTTTGAGCTTCAGGGGCGCGTCGTAGCCACGGCAGGCTGCTGCGTCACCTCCAGCGGCTTCACCCACAGGGGGCTCTTGCCGGCCGCAACCGCCTGGAACTCCTTCGGCACGCGCCCCTTTGCCAGCTTCCAGAGGACGCTCTTCGTGATGCCTGCCTTCAGCGTCACGCGGTCGGCCGTGCCGTCGAGCGTGAAGTCGCTGCGGACCTCCCGAATGCCGGCCGCCTTAGCCAGCCAGCCCCAGCCGCTGGGCTTGATGAGCCGCTTCGTGTAGTCCGACGCAAACCAGGCCTTGCCTGTTCCGGAGACGGGGCCGGACGCCGACCACACGCCCTCGCCGTCCAGGTTGCCTTTCGGGCCGCGCAGCTTCACGTCCGTGAAGGTCAGCCGGTCCGGCGCGAAGCCCAGGATGAGGCTGGCCGTGGAAAGCGGGTGCTCCGCGTATTCGGCGGGCGCGCCCGGCACGAGGAGCGCGCCGCCGGTGTCGGTGAGCGCGAGCGTGCCGCGCACTCCGCCGGCGTTGAACCGGGCGTCGAGGGCCCCGGCGCCGACGCCGCCGCGCAGGCGACCCGCCAGCGCCGGCCAGAAGTCGACCACGCGGCCCAGGTCGCTGCTGGTGAGATTCGCCTGGAGCCGGCCGCCGTCGTTACCCACAGACAGCTCTCCCTGGCCGCGCAGCAGATCGCTCTCCAGCGTGAGGGCGCTCAGCGTGGAGCCGCCTGGCGTCCAGCGGTAGTCGCCGCCCAGGCGAGACACCTTTACCGGTCCACCCAGCAGCTCCAGGCTGGAGGGTGTCCGATACTCGGCGTTCGTCAACTCGAAGCGGCCGCTGGCGGTGCGCAAGACGCCGCCCGCGCCGCCTTCCAGCCGTAGGTCGCCCGCCAGCCGGCCGCCTTCCAGGACGCCGGGAAGCATCCAGGCCGCCAGGCCCGGGTCCAGCTCGCGGCCTTCCAGCGCCAGCCGGAAGCCGTCTGGGGAGAGGACGCCGCCGCCCGCCAGCCGCCCGACGCGACCGGTCGCCACCAGGTCGCTCAGCTCCACGCGAGAGCCAGCCTGGGCAAAGCGGGCGGTGACGCTCTCGAGTCGCTGCGGCGCGCCGGGGCCGAACGGCACGACCGCGCCCGTGAGGCTCAAGGTTCCGGTGCTTCGGGAGAAGGGCTGCGCGGCGGTTCCCGAGAAGGCGGCGTCCACGTGGTAGCCTTTCACGGCGAAGCCGGCGGGAAGCGCCAGGCCCAGCCGGCTGAAGTCGTCGCCCTGGAGGGAGAGCGCGAGCCGGTGGCCGTCCTTCGACCACTCGCCGCTCGCCGTAAGCGCGCCGAGGGGACTGCGAGCCTCCATCCCGTCTACGTGGAGGCGGTCGCCGGCATACTGAAAGCGGCCCGCAAGCTGCTCCACAGCCTGCGCGGGTTGGCCCGCCCACAGCGCGCCCGCCGCGATCCGCACTCCCTCCAGCGCCAGCCGGCCCTCGGCGGTCTGCACCGGCCGCTGCGCGGTTCCGGACAGGCTGGCCGTGAGGTGATGCTTGCCGGTGGAGAGGCCCTTCGGGAGGGAGATGCCGAACCGGGCGAGGTCGTCGGCGTCCACCGTCAGCTTCAGGGAGTGACCGGCGGGCGTCCACTCGCCGCCGCCCGCCACCCGGACGCCGGCCAGCGTTGCGCGGGCGTTGGAGATCCGCAGCCGGTCGCCGTCGCGCGCCAGGTGGGCAGACACTGTCTCCACCGGCTGCGCGGGGCGGCCGGCAACCGTCACCTGGCCGCCCGCCAGCGTGAAGTCTCCCGAGCGCACCCACCGGGCGAGATCGTGGACCGGACCCTCGCCGCGCGCCGCCAGCTTCAGGCTGCCGCCTTCCAGCATGGCCTGGGGACCCGCATAGCGGAGCCGGGCGCCGTCGCCTTCTCCGTTACCCGCGAAAAGGAGGCTTTCCGACCGGCTGGGGTCGCCCTGGAGACGCCCGGAGAAGGCGACGGCGCCGCCGGCGACGGGGAGAGAAGACGGAGCGCTCCAACGGTCGCTCGTCAGCTTCACGACGGCGTCCATTCGCGCCGCGCTGACGAGCCCGTCCATGGCCACTTCCAGACCGGGGACGTCCAGCGCCAGCCGCGTGAGGCTCCACTCGCCGTCGCCGCCCTGGAAATCGAGGCTCAGTTTACGAGCCTCCAGCCGCTCTCGGCCCAGCATCTCCCACGAGACATTCGCCAGAGACAGCACCTCGGCGTCCTTCAATTCCAGGCTGCCCGTTACGCGGCCGTCCGCCAGGTGGGTCACCGGGGCGTCTGCGCGGAGCCGGACCTGCGCGGCGCCGCCCGCCAGCCGAGCCTCTTCCGTAAAGCGCGCGGCCAGGGCCGCCGCGTCCATTGTGCGGGCGTCCACGTCCAGGGCCAGGCGGTAGTCGCCGGCTTCCGGGTAGATCCGGCCGCGCGCGTCCGCCGTTAACAGCGGGGAGACGACGGACACCTCCGGCAGCTCCAGGGCGCGATCCGCCCAGCGGAACCGCGCCGCGAGCGCCTCGACCGGAATCAGCGCCGCGCCGGCGAGCGTGGGACGGTAGGCGGCGTGGGTGAGGCGGAAGCGGCCTTCGACGGGCGCTTCCGCCAGCTTCGCCACGGGCCCGGCCAGGGAGACGTCCGCCTCCAGGCAGCCGCCGACTACTTCCGGCAGCGCGTCGGCGGGCATGGCGGGCAGCGAGCGCCAGTCGTCGGTGTTCAGGTGCAGGGCCAGGTTGACGGTGGGCTCGGCCACGTCGAAGCGGAAGTCTGCATGGCCCTTTGCATCAAACGTGTGGGCGTCCAGCTCCAGCCCGGTCAGGCGCAGGGCGCCGCCTTCATGGCGGAACTCGCCCCGGGCGGTATGGACGGGAATGAAGAACACGGCGCCGCTCGGCAGGGGCGAGTGGGCGCCGAGGCGGAACTCCTTCACCTCGAAGCGGCCGTCGCTCCGCCAGCTCGCCGCACTCGCAGGACTGCCCGCCACGCGGAAGGCGAGGCTCCCGCTGGCTTCCGGGGAAACCACGGGCATCCACTTCCAGAGGCTGGACTGCGGAATGGCCTTCCGCAGAGACTTCAGGTCGGCCACGTCGGCGCGGCCTTCCGCCTGGACCTGCGCGGGGCGGCCAGGCCGGTCGGCGGTCAAGATCGCGGCGCCGGAGAGCGCAAAGCCGTCGGTGCGCGCCGAAACATTGCGGAGAGCGAGGCGCTCGGGGGTCCGCTCCACGTCCGCTTCAAGCCGCGCAACAGTCATCGTGTCGCTGGCGGCCGTGGGGCGAAGCTGAAGGCCGTCGAGCCGCAGTCGACCGGAGGCCGTGGCCTGCGCGAGGTCGCCTACCTGCCCCTGCGCGGTGAACCGCACGGACGCCCCGCCCGCCTGCCAGCGGCCATCAAGCGTGCGATCGAAGGCCAGCAGCTCGGCGACCTGCTTTACGGCGGCGGGCCGCTCGGCGGAGACCTCGCCGGAGACCTGGAAGCGGCCACTGGGGAAGGGCCGGCCGGGCTCCGTCGTCACGTTTCCCGAGGCCGTCAACTGGACGCCCTCGCCCGCAATCCGCACGTCGCTCCAGGTGGCCCGCGCCGGGGTCCAGTCCACGCGGGCGGCGGCGGCGCGCCAGGGGAACCGGCCGCCGTCGCGCGTGAACGAGCCGCGCTCCACCTGGAGCGTGCCCTGCACGGCGCGCAGCGAGTTATCCCGCGCGTCCACCGTCACCGTTCCGCTCACGCGGCCCTGCATGGCCCACCGGGCGGGAATGCCGATCTGGCCGGCCAGGCGGGCGAGGGGGAGGCGCTGGGCGCGGATCGTCAGGAGGGCGGCGTTCCCCGCCGCCTTCAGTGAGCCCGAAGCCTGGAGCTGGCCTCCCTGGTAGCCGGCCTGGAGATCCTGGACTCGGACCCCGGCGGCGTTGCCGGAGCCGGAGAGCCGGACGCGGGAAAACGACGTTCCCTGGCTCGCGAACTGGCGAAGGTTAGCGGAGTAGCGGAACCGTCCCGGCTGGAACGTGAGGTCGCCGCGCAGGTCCTCGGCCGCCCACACCGCCGTGACGCCGTCTGCGGCGAGCAGCCGGATCGACGCATCGCGCAGGCCCAGGCGGTCGACGCCGCTCCCCGAAAGGGAAGCGAGCTGGGCTGTCCACGGCTGGCCGCCGCCCGCGCCCTTCGGGCTGCTGAGTCGCACCTGCGCCGTCTCCAGCTCGACGCCGCTGACATGCAGCCGGCCCGTCGTCAGGAGCGTCCACCAATCGGCCGAGAGGCGCAGCCGGCGCGCGCTAACGGGATCGACGCTCTCGCCGCCAACGCGGAGCACGCGGAAGTCCTCCACCACCGCGCCCGTGGGCCACACGTGGACCGCGCCAAAGCGAACGGGATGTCCGAGCGCCGCCTCCAGGCGGGTGGTGAGGAAGCCGGGAAGCTGATCCCGCACGATGCCTTGCAGCCGGAGCCCGCCCCAGATTCCTCCCACCACGCTAGCGCTGCCGAGCACCAGGAGCGGCCAGCGGCGGCGGATGGAAGAGGGTTGGGTTTTCTTCATGGGAAGTTCCAGGCGACAAAAAAGCGACGTCGCGACGCAACGCCGCTCTCGAAGGGGAACCGCTCGTGGGATCGAGAC
>Ga0216301_1000111_pt1 | contig 22261 bp, 24 predicted proteins | sample 4hB_Boncat_minus_FD_156203 | JGI IMG/M metagenome (GOLD analysis project Ga0216301, IMG submission 156203) | Terrestrial sediment cell enrichment communities for BONCAT metagenomics from Utah, United States - 4hB_Boncat_minus | ecosystem: Environmental > Terrestrial > Deep subsurface > Rock...
GTGTAGATCTGGCACAGGTGGGCGCCGAGGGTGATCTTCTCGAAGACGTCGCGGCCGGTGAGGATGCCGCCGACGCCCATGAGGATCAGGTCGCGGTCGCAGGAGCGGTAGAGGTGGGCGAGGAAGGCGTTGGCCTTGGGCTTGAGGGGAGCGCCGGAGAGGCCGCCCGCTTCGCCGGGGTCGCGAGAGATCCCCTCGCGGCTGATGGTGGTGTTGGTGGCGATGAGGCCCGTCAGCTTCGCCTCGTGGGCCACCGCGACCACGTCGTCCAGCGCGTCCATCTCCAGGTCAGGGGCGACCTTGACGAACATCGGCTTAACCGGATCGACCTCCCGCAGCCCGGCGAGGATCTCCAAAAGCGGGCCCTTCTCCTGCAGAGTGCGCAAACCGGGTGTGTTGGGGGAGCTGACGTTGACCACGAAGTACTGCCCGAACGAGTGGAGCAGCCGGAAGCTCTCCTGGTAGTCCTTCGCCGCGTCCGCCAACTCGGTGATCTTCGACTTGCCCAAGTTCACGCCGATGGGGATCTGGGGCTTGGCGGACGCGAGTCGGGTCGCCACTTTGCGCGCCCCCTCGTTGTTGAAGCCGAGCCGGTTGATCAGCCCCTTGTCCTGCGGAAGGCGGAACATGCGCGGCTTCGGGTTGCCGGGCTGGGCGTGGTAGGTGACGGTGCCGCACTCCACAAAGCCGAATCCGAGCCGGTGCCAGTGGTCGAGCGCGTGCGCGTTCTTGTCGAACCCGGCGGCCAAGCCCAACGGATTGGGAAAGCGGACCCCGAACAAAGTCTGCTCTAGCCGAGGATCGTGGAAGTCGCGCGCCTTGAACAGCCCCTTCTCGAGGGCGGTCATCGCACACTCGTGGACCTTCTCCGGATCGAACTGGAACGCCAGCGGGCGGAAGAACGACTCGTACAGGCTCACGGCCCTAGCGTACCGGGTAGGGACGAGGCACGCCTCGCCCCTACAGGTTGCGAACGCTCTCCGCAATCGCGGGCAAGGAGTTCTGAGGGAGGTTCAGGAACAGCCGCAGTTCGTTCAGGTAGTCGGGGGCGGATTGGAGAGTGACGGAGACGTGGAGCTCGTCCTTCTTGGCCATCGCGAAGGTCAGGCGGAGCCAGTTGTAGAAGGCTTCGAAGGTGAACGAGCCCGCGCCCTCGGCGGCGAGCGTTTGGAGGCGATCCGCCAGGTCTTGGATCTCCTCGTCGGTCAGCCTTTCCTCGAACGCGGCGGTGCACCAACCGGTCGATGCCGAGACCCTAACCCGGTCACCGGCACGCCTCAGCTCGAAGAAAACGCCGCTGCCGTCTTCCAGCCGCAACGGCTACTCCTTTTTGTTGTGGCTGGACTTGGCGCGGATGCGGATAGGGGTTCCGGCGAGGGGGAAGGCTTCGCGGATCTTGTTCGCGAGGTAGCGCTCGTAGCTGAAGTGGAGCAGCTCGGGGTCGTTCACGAACAGCACGAACGTAGGGGGCCGGGCGGCGACCTGGGTTGCGTAGTAGATCTTCAGCGCCCGGCCCTTGGTGGTGTACGGGCGGGCGAAGACGGCGTCGGAGATCAGGCGATTGAGCTGACCGGTGGCGACGCGGAAGTTGTACGCCTCCACCGCCTTCATGATCTCCTCCAAGACCGGCTCCAGTCCCGCGCTCTCCGTTGCGGAGGTGAAGGACGCGGTCGCGTAGGCGATCTCGGGGGTCTCGTTCTCGATGATCTTGAGGAAATCTTTCTTCAGCAGGGACGCCTTGCGCGGCTGGCCGTCCGGCGGCTCCTTGGTGTCCCACTTGTTCACCGCGAACACGCACGCCTTGCCCGAGTCGTGGGCGAGCTTCATGACGCGCTTGTCACCGTCGGTGAGGCCCTCGCTGCCGTCGATTACAATGAGGGCGCAATCGGCGCGGTCGATGGCCTTCTGGGCGCGGTCGACCATGTAGTACTCCACGGTGCCTTGGATCTTGCCCCGGCGTCGGATGCCCGCCGTGTCGACCAGGCGAAACGTCTCGCCCTTGTACTCCAGCACGGTGTCGATGGCGTCGCGCGTCGTGCCCGCGATGTTCGAGACGATCATTCGCTGCTCGCCGGTGAAGGCGTTGATCAGGGAGGACTTGCCGACGTTCGGTCGGCCCACGATGGCGACCCGGATCTCCTCCTTCTGGTCCTCGTCCGGCTCAGAGGCTTCCGGCAGCATCTCCACGATCATGTCCAGCAGATCGGCGACGCCGCGACCGTGGAGGCCGGAGACGGGGACGACCTCGCCCAAACCGAGGCTGTAGAACTCCACCGCAAAGTCATCCCGCTTGGGGTGGTCCGCCTTGTTGACCACGACCAGCAAGGGCTTTTTTATGCCACGCAGGCGGTTCGCAAGGTCGATATCGTCGGGGGTCACGCCCGACGTGGCGTCAGCCAGGAACAGCACGATGTCCGCCTCTTCAAGAGCGATGTTCGCCTGGACGCGGATCTGATCCGCCAGCGGGTCCTCTTCTTGGAAGACGATGCCGCCCGTGTCCACAACCTGGAATTTGCGACCGTTCCATTCCGCTTCCGCGTAGAGTCGATCACGAGTTATGCCCGGTGTGTCTTCCACTACTGCCAGACGCTTACGCACCACTCGGTTGAAGAAGGTGCTCTTCCCTACGTTAGGGCGTCCAACGATCACGACGACGGGGAGTTTGGATGCCATGGGGATAGAGGAGACCATACCAGATGCACCGGTATCCTTCTGGGGTGGATCGAGGGTGCGAGGGATATCGATGAGGGTGTTGGGGGCGTTCCTGCTCTTTGCCGGAGCGACGATGGCAACGGCCCAAACCGATCCTCGCACCGCGCCAAGCCGGTACGTTTCCTTTTTCTACGGAAACTCCGTCCGAGCGTTCGGTTCCGAGGACTGGCGGGAAGGGGGCGGTATTGCGTACGCCATCGGGAAGCCGGAGCGCCGTTTCCGCCTGGGGGCGATCCCAGCCCAGTTGATCTTCGAGGGTCGCATCACCCGAACCCGCTCCGACGGGGTCAATGGCCGAGGTGCTGGTTCCGCCTACGCGCTGGGCGTATCGGGGATCGCTCGCCACCGGTGGCCGTTGAGCCGGCGCGGGGTGGGCTTCTTCACCGATCTGGGGCTGGGGGTCGAGGTCGCCGATAAGGCGACGCACGACCTTCGGAGCCGGGCCAACTTCACCGAAACGATCGGAGCCGGCATCGCGTTTCCGGCGGGCGGGGACGAAGCATGGGTCGCGTTGCGCCTGATGCACATCTCCAACGCGAACCTGTACGGCCGGGACCAAGGCGACAACCGGGGCCAGAACCTCCTCTTCCTCATGGTCGGCTACCGGTTCTGAGGCGGGCCAAGGTGGAGATCGACAACTAACGGAAGGTGGTCGGAGGCGATGACCCGAGGCACCTGAGCCCGCACCGGTGCAACTTCAGAGCTTGTGAACAGAAAGTCGATGCGGCGCAGGGGAAACGCCGTGGGTGCCGTGAATCCCCAACCACTTCCGACGTTGGCGAAGGCGTCGGTAAACCGATGGGTCAGCCGGGCGTGCTCGCGGCCAAGCGGAAGGGCATTGAAGTCCCCACCCAGCACGATCGGCCCGCGAAGTCCATCGAGCGCCTCGTGCAGGTGGCGCAATTGCTCGCCCCGGTCGCGGACGAACTCATCCACCTCGTGGCCGAGCTGCAAAGGCTTCTTGACAAGGGTGTCGTCCACCCGGGATGGAATGAGGTGCACGGACACAAAGTTCACGTCCTGCCCCCGGACGTCCACCGTCGCCAACAGCGCGCTCCACGAGGGCCGCGGCGGCAGGGCGATCTGTCGCCACGACCGGATGGGGAACCGGGAAAGAATGATCCGTCCATTGTCGCTGCAGGCGTGGTAGGGAGCCATAAGTTCGAGGAAGCCAGGTCTCTTCTTGGCCTCCTGAAGCAGGACCACGTCCGGGTCCTGAGCGATGATCGCCCGGGCGACCTCGTCTACGGAGTAATGCTTGAAGTGTTGGACGTTGTAGGTCATCACCCGGAGATTTGGGGCTGCCGATGGCCGCTTGGGGAAGTTCCACCCTAGGAGGAGGAGACCCGCGAACAGGCAGTTGACGACTCCAATTACAGAAGCCGCCCGATCCCGCTTGGCGGCGGCCCAGGCGAGAGCCAGCGCAGGCGGCAGGATCCAGAGGGCGGAGGGGACGACCATGGCAAAGGCCGCGGCGGGATGGCCCTCGCCCACTATTGTGATCGCCAACCACACGAGAAATATGAGGATCGCTATGGCGGTGTTAATGCGGAGAACACGGCGACCCATGTGAGTGAGAACATTGAAGAGTGCCCGGGCGTGCCTGGCTTAGAAGCTCCAAAGGACTTGATTTCTTGGAGAGTCGTGCCCAAACCGCCATGTCATCCTGACCCTGAGGCACGAAGGGGAAGGACCTCTCCCAGCAGGGTGTTGTGGAAGAGGTCCTTCGTTGTATTCAGGATGAAATGGCGGGGGATGGTTCCTTTGAGCCTCGGTTGAACTCAACGCGAAGACAGCAAGGTTGCCGAGAAGATCCTTCGGTAGGGCTGTACTAGGTCATTCCCGTTTCATCGACCGCCGTTGCGCCAGCGTCCTCGTGAGCCGCTTGGGGCCGGCACCTTCTTCGACCTTCTCCGCGAGAGCGGCCAAGCACAACTCTCCCGAGAGCGCCTTGTGCTGGAGGAGGACGAGGTGGGGGTTGCGGGTCCAGAGGGCGGTCAGCACCTCTTGGCCATCCTCGTTGAGGAGCGCCGTCAGGGACTGGCTGCCGTCGACCACCGCCTGGAGCTCCCGACCGTGCGCGGGGACGGCAGTCTCCACGACGTCAACCCCAGCAATGTCAGCCCCCTGAGAGCCGACAACGACGTCCACACCTCGCACAGCCGCCCCTTCCAGCGCCTCGCGCAGGGGCGCCAGGAATTCCGGCGAGGCGAGGAGGAGAACGGACTCTTGGGCCTCCTCGGCCATCTCGCGAGCTTTCTGGAGGACCAGGTCCACCGACCGGATCTGGTAGATCCGGTCGTCTGCCGCCGGGTTGCCTAGCCGCCGAAGCGTCTCCTGGGCCTCCGTGCGGCGGGCCTCGAACTCGCGGGCCAGCCGCCCTAGCAGCTCGTCGGACGGAACGGCCCGGCACATTCGGCTGGCCCCGTGGTCGACGACCACCGCCCCTTTCTGCTCAAGGCTCTGGATCGCTTTGTACGTGTTGGCGGCGGGCTTGCCAATGGCCTGGGCCACCCGGTAGCCGGTCACCGGCGACTCGCGGAGCAGGAAGGCGTAGATCTCCGACTCAAGGGCGGTGAACCCGAACTCGACGAGGACGTGGGCAGGCGAGGGCGCGGCCATTGCGCCCACTATACAAAATCTTGGGGAGTGGCTTTGTGGTTAAGTGGTTCCGTGGTTGGGTGGCTCGGATATAAATGCCCCGAAACGGCTCCAGGAGCAGGTAGCGGGCTTTTGCCACTCCGGGCGTCTCTCTTTAGCCACCCAGCCACTTAGTCACGAAGCCACCTAGCCACTCTCCATCAGTGCGTCCACCCGCACGATGAGGACGGTCGTGTTGTCGCTGCCGCCTCCCTGCAGCGCGTGCCCTACGAGGGCCCACGCGGCATCGGCCGGGGTCCGGGTGCGGAGAGTCTCACCGATCAGGTCGTCGGGAACGTGGTTCATCACGCCGTCGCTGCAGAGGAAGAAGAGGTCGCCTACCTTCAGGTCTAGGCTCTCGATGTCCGGCTTCACGCCCTCTTCGGCCCCGATGGCGCGGGTCAGCACGTGCTTGTACTGGTGGGTCTCCGCCTCCTCCGGCTGGATGATGCCCGCCTGCACCGCCTCGTTCACCCAGGTGTGGTCCTGGGTGAGCATCAGCAGTTCTCCGTTGCGGAGGCGATAGATGCGCGAGTCGCCCAGTTGCACCGTGTAGGCGCGGTCCTGCAACAACACGAGGGCGCTGAGCGTGGTGCCCATCCCCTTGCGCTGGGGGAACGCGCGGCTGTTGTCCAGCACGTACCGGTTCGCCGCCTGGACGGCCGCGATCATCGCGACCTCGGGCTCGGTGGCCGGGTGGTGCAGGTACACGTCGATAAACGTTTTGCACGCCAGCTCGCTAGCGATCTGCCCGGCCGCATGCCCGCCCATACCGTCGCAGACAAGGAAGATCTGGCCGCGCGAAGCAAGTGCCCGCTCGTCCTCCGGGATGAAGAACTCGTACTTGTCCTCGTTGTTCTCTCGCACCCGCCCCAGGTCGGTTTTGGCGGCAACGGTAACGACGGGCCTCACCCGAAGCGCGGCGGCGGGGGCCAACTGTTCAGCGGCGTACTCAGCGGTGGTCTCGTCCATAGCGTGGTGTTTGGACGTTACCGGATGCGCGATTCGTTGGGAGCCTTGCGAAGTCGTTTCTGCACTTCTGGCGCTGGGTAGAGTCCTGAGCCATGAAGCCCGTAGTCGCCCAGTACAGTGGCCTCCCGACTCGTGTTCAGGCGGAATTGGAGAGTCACTTCGAGGTTCGGCGCATCGACGACTCGAGCTTGGCGGCTGTTCGGAACGCCGACGCCGTGATCGGGGTCGGGATGCCGCACCGGATGTTCGACGGCGCAGAGCGGCTACGGGCGATCGCGACGATCTCAGCGGGGTACGACTCGTTCGACGTCGAAGACCTGACGAGGCGTCGTATCGTCCTGATGAACACGCCGGGGGCGCTGACGGAGACGACGGCCGACCTCGCGTTCTCCCTTATCCTCGCCACCGCCCGCCGGATCGTGGAACTGGCGGACTACGTGAAGGAGGGCCGCTGGACCGGGGGCATGGGACCGGAAAGCTTTGGCGTCGACGTGCACGGCAAGACCCTCGGAGTCGTCGGCTTCGGCCGGATCGGTGCGGCCATCGCGCGACGGGGTGCCCTTGGTTTCGGGATGCGGGTCCTCTACTACAACCGCTCCGCCAAGCTGGAGGCGGAGGCGCAGACGGGGGCACAGCGACGCGAGCTCGCGGAACTGCTGCGGGAGTCCGACTTCGTCTGCGTGACGGTGCCCCTGTCGCCCGAAACCGTTCACCTTATTGGGTCTGCCGAGTTCGCCCAGATGCGTCCGCACGCCATCTTCGTGAACATCGCCCGGGGCCAGGTGGCCGACGAATCCGCCCTCGTCCAAGCTCTCCAGAACGGGACGATCCTCGGCGCGGGCTTAGACGTTTTCGAGAAGGAACCACTGCCCCTCGAATCTCCCCTCCGAAACCTCCCCAACGTCGTTGCCGTCCCCCACATCGGCTCAGCGGTCGCTGAGACCCGCGAGGCAATGGCGGCGAGCGCCGTGGAGAACCTCGTCAGCTACCTGATCGAGGGGAAGCCACTGAACGTCGTGAATCCAAACGCCCTCTAAAACCCCCTCCTCGTTTTCCCGCGGCCGAACGTTTGCGGCAGGAGAAGCGACTGCGCGAGGAAAATGAGGAGGGGGCAGGGGGTGGAGAGACCCAACCACTCAGCGCCTAATCGAGTTCATAACAGGGTGTACGGAGAGGAGAAGCCTGAACCGCCAGTTCGGGCTCTGCCCCGAAACGGGGGCCGGGCTTCATCGAAATCTCGGTTCAGAGAGGTGGACTTTCTCCACCCCCGGCCCCTCCTCATTTTCCTCGCGCGACCGCTCCACCCCTTACAAGATCCGTGCCGCGGGAAAACGAGGAGGGGAGACGTGGGCAGACTGCCGTTGCGCTTCCTGCCCTAGCGCGTCAATAATCACGCGATGCAATTCCGTCCCCGTCTGCTTGCGCTCCTCGGAGGCGCTCTCCTTGCCTTCGCCGCCGGGTGCGGCGGAAACGATAGTGGGTCCGATGTCGGAACCCGGGTCAACAACTACTACGTGGTCGACAGCGGCAACAACCGGATCGTCCGGTACACCCGGTTCGACGAACCTTCCGGTTTCGTCGCCTTCGGCGCCCAGGGAGCGGGCAACAACCAGTTTTCGAATCCCGCCGCGATCGCGTTCGACTCCAACAATCGGATCTACGTGGTGGACCGGGGCAACAACCGGATCGTCCGGTTCAACGTCACCTTCAACGGCGAAGGGTTCACCACCTTTGGCGCTCAGGGCAGCGGAGCGAACCAGCTGAACGATCCCACCGGCATCGCCATCGACCGCTCCAACCGAATCTACGTCGCCGACAGCGGCAACCGGCGCATCGTGCGCTTCGACGACATGACGGGCAAGAACTTCACCTCCTTCGGCACGGAGGGCACGGGGACGGCTAATTTCGGCTCCCCCTACGACGTGCGGTTGGACCGGACGGGCCGGATCTACGTGAGCGACCGAACCCTCAACCGGATCGTGCGCTTCGACGACATGACGGGCAAGAACTTCACGTCCTTCGGCAGCCAGGGCACCGGAAACGGACAGTTCAACGGCCCGATGGGCATTGAAGTGGACGAGGACAATCGCATCTTCGTCGCCGACACCGGTAACAACCGCGTGGTGCGGATGGACAACATGACGGGCCAGGGCTTTGCCACCTTCGGCACGGCAGGCAATGGCAACACCCAATTCCAGGCTCCGCAGAGCCTGACCGTGTTCTCCAGCGGCCAGATCCTGATCGCCGACACCGGCAACAACCGCATCCTGCGCGTCCTGGACATCTCGGGCACCTCCCCCTCGACCTTTACCGGCGGCACCGGCCAGTCCTTCAACGCACCTACCGCTATTCGCGGGAGATAGCGGCCCCGGATCTCATTGATCGGAATGATCTGGATGATCAAATTGATTTCCGGATCACTCCGATCAATGAGATCCTTTAGATCATCCCGATCTCCTAACTCGGCCGCGCGTCGTACCTGCGGGTCCCGAGCACCATGATTCCCTTCTGGTTCTCCTTCTTCGCCTCGGCGGCCCGCTTTTCGGCCTCTTCCCGGTTGGCGGTTCCGGTCGCGTTGACCACGACGTAGTCGTTGGCGGCGCGGTAGCGGTGGATGAACACCGGGCGGGGCTTGTCGGAGCGGTTCGTCTGCGAACCGTGGATCGTGCGAACGTGGAAGAAGATCGCGTCGCCCGCCTTTCCGACCAGCGGCACTCCCGCCTCCCACGGCCACTCGTCCGGATCGAGGCCGAGGTGCGAGGTGGTGTCGATGTGCTTGAGCTGGCCTAGCTTGTGCGAACCGGGGACCACGTACAGCGCCCCGTTCACTAGGTCGGTGTCCACCACGTAGTTCAGCATGCCCACCGGTCCCTCGTACCGGTGCTCGAAGTAGGCCGAGTCCTGGTGCAGGTTCTTCGCGTGACCGCCCACCGGCTCCTTGTACAGGCACTGCCCGTCCATGAACAGCTCCACGTCTGGCCCCAGGATCTGCTCGAGTAGTTCTAAGGTCTTCGGCTCGAAGGCGCTGCGGAAGAAGGCCGCGCTGCTGTTGTAGCCGACGCCCAGCACCATGATCTGCTTGTCCCGCTCGAAGTTCGAGGGGGCGGGAATGAACAGGGTGCCGTCGGGAGTGACCCACCCCTCTGGGATCTGATGCGCCTGGTCGAGCAATCCGATGGCGGTTTGGGCGGCCTCCTCCACGTCTTGGGCGACGCGGTCGATGTACGGCCGCATCAGGCCGCGCACGATGAGCGCCCCGTGCTCTTGGTAAATGGCGGCCGCGCGGGCAGCGTCGAAATTGTCGGCGAAGACCTCTAGGTCTTCGATCGTCACAGTCGGGGTTTGAGGAATCGTTGTGGACATCGTTGGCTCCTGGTTCGTTACCGTTTCCACTCTAATAGTAAGCCGTAGCGACCTATTTAGCTCCAAAAAGGTGTATCTTGCGCCATGTCGTCTGTGTCTAGAACCACCACAGCGGACAACAGCGACCGCGCGTTCCGCAAAGTGGCCTTGGAAGACCACCTGCACATTCGGCTGTTCGACGCGCGGGTGGTGTCGTTGGAGGCGGGGTATTGGCGGCACCTGGGGGTCCGCAACAACTTTTGGCGCTTCTACGCGAATCCCGGCCCGGGAGCGTTCGTGGACACCGCCCACGGCCGCACGGAGCTCACGCCGGACGTTGTGGTCTTTGTTCCCGCCCGCGTGCGGTTCGATTGCGACAACGAAGGGCACGTCGAGCACCTGTACGCCCACTTCGACCTGGTAGGTCTCTCCCCCCACAGCCCCGCCTTCGACCGGCCGCTCGTGTTGACGCGCGATCCGAGTATGAGCCGGGCTTTGGTCGAATTAGGCTCCGATCTCCGAAGAGGGGGACCCACGTTAGCCGCCCAGCTCAAGGTGAAGTCCATCCTGTTCCAGGCCCTGGCCCGACTCATGGAGTCCCTTTCCCCGGAAGAAACGGAGCGTCAACGGCGGATCAACGCTAAGCTGGAGCCCATCGAGCCGGCCCTGCGAAGGATCGACGGAGACGTCTCCCGGCGGTGGACGGTCGGCGAGCTGGCGAAGTCGTGCAACCTCAGCGAGAGCCACTTCGCCCGTCTTTTCCGGGAAGCGCTGGGGCAAACCCCGGCCGCCTACGCGACGGAGCGCCGAGTGGCGGAGGCGGCTCGTCTGCTCCTGTTCACCGACCTCAGCGTCGAGCAGGTCGCGGCTCAGACAGGCTTCCCCAACCGGTTCCACTTCTCTCGCGTGTTCGCGGAGGCCATGGGCGAGGGTCCCGCAACTTACCGGCGCCGGACACCTCCGTAGTCGCCAGTACAATACAAGGCATGTTCGCCAAGACCGCCGCCTTCTACGATGCCGTCTACGGCTTCAAGGACTACGCCAAGGAGGCGGATCTGGTCCACCAGGCGATCGGGCAGGCCAAGCGATCGCCGGGGAATGCGCTCCTGGACGTGGCCTGTGGCACCGGCGTGCACCTTTCCCACTTCCGGAACCACTACGAGGTGGAGGGCCTGGACCTGGAGGAGGGTCTCCTGACGGTCGCCCGGCACCGGAACCCCGACGTCGTCTTCTACCAGGGCGACATGACTCACTTCGACCTCAGCCACCGGTTCGACGCCATCACGTGCCTGTTCAGCTCGATCGGTTACGTAGTCACGGTAGAGCGCCTTCAGCAGACGCTGGAGAACTTCGCCCGCCATCTGAATCCCGGAGGCGTCGCCGTCGTCGAGCCTTGGCTGTTGCCCGACGTGTTCCACGACGGCCACCTGTCCGCCCTCTTCATCGACCAACCGGACCTGAAGCTCGCCCGCATGTGCCGGTCGGAGAAGCACGGCAACGTCAGCGTTTTCCCCTTCGAGTACCTGATCACCACCCCCGAAGGAACCGAGCACCTAGCCGAGCGCCATGAGATGGGCCTGTTCACGGTGGAGCAGTATTTGGCTGCCTTCCAGGTCGCAGGCTTCGAAGTGCAACACGACCCGCAGGGTCCCACCGGACGCGGACTCTTCATCGGAGTGAAACCTTGAGATGGGCCGCACTCGGCCTTACCGTGCTAATTGCGGGTTGTGGCCCGGGAGAGGAACGCCTCGAAGTAACCCCGGCACCGCCCCCTATGCAGGCGGCCGAGCATTCCGCCTACGACTTGCTCCTACCAAACAAGCCGAACTCTAAAGGCCCGCTCCTCGTTTTCGTGCACGGCGGGGCTTGGATCAGTGGTGGCCGCCAGGCGTACCAAGGGCTTGCCCAAGGGTTTGCGGACCGCGGAATCGCGACGGCGCTCGTCAGCTACCGCCTATCGAACTCCCCCGCAGTCCAGCACCCCGTGCACGCCCAGGACGTGGCCAACGCCATCGCCGCCTTGGTCAAGGCTCCTAAGGGCTTCGACCCCAAGCGCGTGTTCATCTCCGGCCATTCCGCCGGCGCTCACATCGCCGCCACCATCGCTACCGATGCGAGCATTCTCGCGAAGGCCAAGGCGCCCAAGGGTTGGAAGCCCGCGGGTTACATCGGCCTCGAAGGGATCTACGACCTGCCCGCCCTCGACAAGCGGTGGCCCGCCTACCGGTCCTGGTTCCTCGAGCGAGCCTTCGGAGACCCGTCGAAATGGAAGCAGGCTTCCCCCAGCCTCCGCAAAGTGGTCCATCGCGGCTCCTGGCTGGTCGTCCACTCGCTCCAGGACGAGCTGGTCGATGTCGATCAATCCAAAGCGTTTGCCAAGCGACTGCAGGCCCAAGCCGTACCGGTACGGTTGCTAACGGTAAATCGGGGAAGCCACTTCGACATCGTTCAACAGTTCGGTAAGGCAGGCGAGGTGACGGAGGCAGCAGTCGCGTTCGTCAACCGTCGGCCCCGGTAAGGTCAACTAGCTTGGTGAACCCGCCCTAAGAAGAGGCGTTGCTTGTCTATTGCAATCAGCATGCCGCATCGGTTAGCCTGAAAATGCTGCTGTAGGGCGCGCTGGCTTTTTGCCAAAGGGCAATGCCCGCCTACGAGACCGTAGTGCGCCAATGCTCAATCTTGAGAACCTGCGCAAGCAGGCAAAGCAGATTCTTCGCTGGCACCGCGAGGGCTACTTCCCGGTCGCGGCCCAGATCCGTGGTTCGTTACCCCGCTTCGCGGGGCTGAGCGATCGCGAGGTTCTGGAGGCGGAGTTCCGTCTGAAGGACGCCCAAGAACTCGTCGCGCGGCAAGCGGGGTTCGAGAGTTGGCAGGCGCTGAAGGAGAACCGATCCGCAATGAACGAAACCCTCGCTCCCTCCGCCCAAAGGGCCACCATCACGATGGCCGAGCCCCAACTGTTCGTCACCGACATCGCCGCCGCCATCGAGCACTACCAAAAGCTCGGCATGACGGTTGCCTTCGCCTACGGCGAGCCGCCGTTCTACGCCCAGGTCTGCCGCGACAACGCCCGCTTGAACCTCCGAGCCGTGGATCGGCCCGTGTTCGAGCCGGGAAGGCGCGAAGGGGAAACCCTGCTCGCCGCCTCGCTCGTGGTGGACGATGTCAAGCGGCTGTTCCTAGAGTTCCAGTCGGCGGGGGTGGAGTTCCACCAGTCGCTGAAAAAGGAGCCTTGGGGAGCCCGCACCTTTATCGTGCAAGATCCTGACGGCAACCTCGTCCTGTTCGCTGGCTCCTGACCGCCAGCCTGGTGAACTACAACGGGTTCATGACGTTGTGAACCCGTTGTAGTTCAAAATCCTCCCGGGGAAGACACTCGTCGAAAGGGAGAAGGGCGCACCGCCACCAATCCTCGACTCAAATGGTCCGCGCACTTGCGAGGGCAAAGCTTCCTCTCCGTCTCTCAGGCCGTGTAACCTGCGAAAATTGCCCGTAGCCGGTCCGGCGGCCGATCCTTATGAAGCTCTTATTCCTCAGTCCCCTCCTCGCTTCCGTGTACGGATTAGCGGCCTTTGCCGCTCTCGCCTCCTGTAGGACCGGAGGTGCAACTTCGTGGCAGACGAGCCCGGTCCACGTTGAGGACAGAGCAGGCTACGCCCAGACACTAGCGACGAACCCGGTCATGGTGGGGGCCGACCCGCACGCGGTGGTCGTAGGCGGACGGGTTTGGCTGTACCCGACGCACCACCTACCGGGGGTGCCGGGGTTCCACGCGTTCTCGTCCTCCGACCTTCGGCGCTGGGAGGACCACGGGCCGGTTCTGAAGTTTGCCGACGTGGATTGGATCGATGACGATGGGGAGGCGGTCCACTACCCGTGGGCTCCCGCGCTTGCGGAGAAAGGGGGCAAGTTCTACCTGTACTACTCGGTGGGGCCGCAGGGGCGGACTCCGGCGCGGATCGGGGTCGCGAAAGGCGACTCGCCGCGAGGGCCGTTCAAGGACTCGGGGCGGCCGCTGTTGACGGGGGGCAACGGCTTCGAGGCGATCGACCCGGTGGTTTTCCAGGACCCGAAGTCGCGGAAGTACTACTTCTACGCGGGGGGCAGCGCGGGCGCAACGCTCCGGATCTTCGAGCTCAAGCCGGACATGGTGACGCTCGGACGGGAGATCCCGGTGGAGACGCCGCCCAAGTTCACGGAGGGGCCGTTCGTCCACTACCGGAACGGCACCTACTACCTCTCGTACAGCCACGGCGGCTGGCGCAGTAGCTCGTACTCATCGCACTACGCGACGTCCAACACGCCCTACGGTCCCTGGCGCTACCGCGGGGCGATCCTGACCAGCGATGCCGCCCACAAGGGGCCGGGCCACCACTCCATCTTCCGGGGGGCCGGTCCTGACAAGTGGTTTATCGCTTACCACCGTTGGAACGGTGCCCAAGGCGATGGCCCGTACAGTGGCCACCGCCAAGTCGCGATCGAGCCTTTGGAGCACGAACGGGATGGTTCGTTACGTCCCGTCAAGATGACCGACGTGGTTCCCGAATGGCGACCGACGGCTCAAGGGAACTGACCTGCGCGGGGTAAGGACTCAAGCCTCCGCCCGAAACGACCTGATCTCCCGGAGGAACGCTTCGGCGGCTAAGAGCTCTCTCCCCGCGAGCCCATCTTGAAGCGAGGTGGCAAACTGGGACCGCTTCATCGCCCAGTCGATTACCGGAACCATCGCCAAACCGAACAGGACGTTCGCCACGATCCACGCGGGGCTTACCTTGAACACGAACTCGACTCCGAACACCGCCTGTCCAAGCAGGAGCGGAAACACGACCCAAACGGGCAGGGCCGCGGCAAAAATCCACTGGGTCACCCGCACCCGAAGCTTCCGCAGCTCCGCCAGTTTTTCTTGGGTTTCGAGGATAGGGCGGCCGAGGTCCAGCCCGCTCGCCACGATCAGATGACGGACTCCAAGGTGGATCTGCACGATCGCCAAGGCACCCAGGACGGCGGCCGGAATCGCCGCTAGGGGCCGATCGAGGAGCTCCCGAAGGTGGTTGGCCGCGAAGCTGCCGACGAACAGAAGGGTCAGCGCCGCCAGCGAGATCTCCCATACGGGCTGCTGACCAAGGCGATTTCGGTGCGTCTCCATTTCAGAGCGGTCGAGGCGGCGTTGGGTGTCGGCCAGCGCGGTGGTCGTCCTTTCGACCCGGCTTTGCAAGGCGTTCCAGGCGGTGGCAAGTTCTTCGTCTTTCATGGTTGGGTCTCCGTAGCTTCGAGGCGGAGCCGAGCTTTCAGTCGGCTGATCTTGGTGGCGACGTTGCCGGGCGAGAGGCCGAGGATCTCGCCGATCTCGGCGTGGCTTTGGCCGTCGATGGACAGCATCAGAATCGCCCGGCTCAACTCGTCCAGGCTGTCGATCAGGGCGAACAGCGCGTGAGACTCTGTCTCTTCGGGAGTTGCCGTGGGGATTTCGGCTAGGTCCTCCATTGGCGTAAGGCGCTGCCTTCGAAGCTTTGCCTGCCGCGACCAGGAGATCGCCGTGTTGAGGGCGACCTGGTACATCCAGGTCGAGAACGTCCGCTTCGCGTCGTAGCTCCGAAACGATCGCCAAAGTTGGTATCGGATCTCCTGGGCGAGGTCGTGCTGGTCGTCCGCGTTCCAGGCGAACCCTCCAACGACCTTGAACAAGATCCGCTCGTGAGCGCTTAGCAGCGCCTCAAAGCGGGCTTGGTCACCGGTCGTCGCTTCGCGAGGGTTCATGCATCCGTTGTTCGTGAGAAATCCCCGCTTTCTTACACGATCCAACAGGTCTTTTGAAGGACCTACCTCGGCTTGAGAGGTGAGATGCTAGTCTGATCGCCCTAGGCGTTGGGTGCTTTTTCTCACCACAACGGCACAACGGGCACAGCGAGGTCACAACGTTGGGGCTCAACGGGCGACGCGGGCTCCAGACGCCTTTCCTTTTGGTCCGCGTTGCGCCTACTTGACGACCACGATCCGCCCTGCCGTGGCCTGGGGTGGGTAAGACTCGCGGATGGGGCCCGTAAACCAAACCTGGACCTGTTGACCGACCTTCAGCAGGGTGGAGGATCCGGGGGTGCGGGCGCCGACGAACACCGAGGCGCGATCTAAGCCCGGCTTTCCGGGCTTAGCGACTACCAGGATCGAGACGCCACCCCCTGGGTTGCGGAAGAGGGTCTCGATGCGTCCGGTGATGTCGGCGGAGGAGGCTTGGCGGTCGACGACGGTCAGCTTTCCGGCTACCGTTCTCACCGCCACGGGGCGAAGGGTGGCTCCCAACTTGGGTACAGCGGTGTACTGGCCGGGGCGTAGACTCGGACTGGACGGATCAAGGGTGACGGTCCATCGCCGCCGCTCGCCCGGCTTGAGCACCAGGTTGGTGACGACTTGGGCGTGCATCCGGTCGGCACCGTAGCGCCACACGGGACGGGCCGCGCCGGCCCGGCGAAGCTCCAGGTCGAACATCTCGGCGCTACGGAAGTCGATGCTCTGGCGCTGCCGAGTCCCGTTCACGAGGGAGATCTCGATCCCAAGCGGGCCTCGCCCGGACCACCTCTTCTCAAGCGGACGGGCCTCCAGCACCAAACCTTTTGCCGCGACGAACAATCCCAAAGCTGCCAGCACCTATCGACCTCCGCCCCCAGTCGGGGTGATAGATGAGTGCCTTAAGAGCCCAATAGAGTTCAACCAATCCAAAATCCGCAATCCCAAATCCGAAATTCCGGTTGGGCCCGGTACCCTCTCGCTATGAGCCTTGGCCACTATTCCCTACCCGTGCCGGCGAACGAGCCCGTGCTGAACTACGCTCCCGGCTCTCCTGAGCGCGCCCGACTGAAGGCGACGCTGAAAGAGCTGAAGGGCCAGACCATCGAGGTCCCCATGACCATCGGCGGCGAAGCCGTTCAATCGGGAGACGTCCACGAGATGCGGCCGCCCCATGAGCGAGCCCACCTTTTGGGGACCTACCATGCTTGCCGCACCGAGGACGTGCAGCGAGCGGTGGACGCGGCGCTGGCCGCCAAGGCCGGTTGGGCCGCCACCACGTGGGAAAACCGGGCGGCGATCTTTCTGAAGGCGGCGGAGCTGATCGCGACGAAGTACCGGCCGTTTATGAACGGAACGACGATGCTGGGGCAGAGCAAGAACGTGTACCAGGCGGAGATCGACGCGGCCTGCGAGTTCGCGGACTTTCTGCGTTTCAACGTCCATTTCCTCAGCCAGATCTACCAGCAGCAGCCGCTGAACGCGCCGGGGATGCACAACCGGCTCGAGTACCGCCCGCTCGAGGGGTTCGTGCTGGCGGTCAGCCCGTTCAACTTCACCGCCATCGGCGGCAACATTCCGGCGGCCCCGGCGCTTTGCGGCAACACCGTCGTTTGGAAACCAGCGGGCACCCAGGTGTACAGCGCGCAGATGACGATGCGGATCTTCGAGGAGGCGGGGCTGCCGCCGGGGGTCATCAACATGATCCCCGGCGAGGGGCCGATCGTAGGCGACGTCTGCTTTGCCCATCCGGAGTTCGCAGGCGTCCACTTCACCGGCTCGACCAGCGTGTTCAACCACATGTGGAAGATGGTGGGGGAGAACATGCACCGCTACCGGGGGTATCCGCGGCTGGTAGGGGAGACGGGCGGAAAGGACTTCGTGCTCGCCCACCCGAGCGCGGACGTCGACGCCGTCGTAACGGGCCTGTTGCGCGGCGCGTTCGAGTACCAGGGGCAGAAGTGCTCGGCGGCGTCGCGGGCTTACATCCCGAGCAACATGGCGGACGAGGTTCGGGAGCGCCTGGTGGAAGGAGTGCGGTCGTTCAAGATCGGCAGCGTCGAGGAATTCTCCAACTTCGTAAACGCGGTGATCGACGAGCGGAGCTACAACAAGATCGCGGGCTACCTGGACCACGCGAAGGCAGAGGCCTCAATCCTGGTTGGCGGCGACCACGACAAGTCCGAGGGGTACTTCGTGCAGCCGACGGTGATCGAGACGGAGAACGCCTCTTACCGGACGATGTGCGAGGAGATCTTCGGGCCGGTCCTGACCCTGCACGTGTACGATGCCGACCGGTTCGACGACGTCCTGACCACGGTCGACCAGACCTCGCCCTACGCGCTTACCGGCGCGATCTTCTCGCAGGACCGGGCGGCGGTGCAGCTGGCGACAGACCGGCTCCGGAACGCGGCAGGCAACTTCTACGTGAACGACAAGCCAACGGGGGCGGTCGTGGGCCAGCAACCATTCGGCGGCGCGCGGGCCTCGGGGACGAACGACAAGGCGGGGTCGGCGCTGAACCTCTACCGGTGGCTGAGCCCCCGGACGATCAAGGAAACGTTCAACCCGCCGACGGACTACCGGTATCCATTCATGGCGGAGGCATAAGAAAAAGCCCCGCCTCCCGATCGGGAGGCGGGGCTTTTCGTCTAACAGGGTGGGCGCCTCAGGCGTCCGGAGTCCAATCGCGCATAAAACCGATCAGGTCGATCTCCTCGACTAGCGAGCGGAATACCCGCTCGGCTTCGGGCTTCTCGTCCCATTTGATCATATGCTGCTCACCGGCAGCTTCATCGGGCCATCGCTCGTCCATGCCGGGATTATTGACAGGGTCTTACCCGTATTCTTCCGGGGCTCGGTTTTATGCGCCCGAAAGCGCAGGGACTTGAGCAGGTGGGCCTCTCCCGCGGTTGCGACTCCGTTTTTCCGGGCCTTCGGCCCTATCCTGTTCGAGATTGCCACGAGGTCAAATGCCGTCCCTTCCTGCCGAGCAAACCTGAGGAGCGTTCAGCTACAGAACGGTCGTCTGGAGCCACCGGTCGAATAACAGCCACTTCAGGCCTCGGCCAACCGTCTCTAGCGCCCCCACGGTTAGGGCAACCAACAGCCACTGTGGGTCTGAAGAGAACACAAGCGCTAGCAGACCGATTATTGAGATCCCGACAGGCATGGCGACGACCATCCGTCGAAAGTCGCTCCTTATCTGCCGAATGGCTTCCTGGCAGGTGGTTTCCCGGGCGAGACTTTTGAGGCTACAGGATTCCCTATGAGCCATGGTCAGGGAGAGAGGCGCGGCGATGGCAAGGAAAAGAAGGGTGGGGGCGGCGTAGGGACGGTGAGTTATGGCGAACACGACGATCAGGACGGCGAGCGGAAAGAGGTCCACGCAAAGCTTTCCCCAAACAAAGCGCTCCGAGAATCCGGGCGGTAACTCGCTCCATTCGAGGTTGCTGGCCATGTTTCTCCAGGAAGCCCGCTCGCTTCTGCTAGTCGATAGGAGTGGTCGTTGGCCGGATGCGACTCCCGGCTCAACGATGGGGCAATCTAACCGGGCCGCGCCCTTTCCCGACTGTCGCCGGTCCCCTGGTCCCATCCCAAGTGAAGGCCTCGGACCGTCGCGTGTCTGCGTTCCACGCCGCAACGACCGTTCCTATTATAGGATGAGCAATTGCCGGTTCAGTGAGTGGCGCAACGGAGTGCAGATCGGACGGATCGAGATCCCGAAGAACGTCCGGGCGGCGAACGCGAAGATCACCCTTAAGGACACCTCGACGACCGCCAATGGAGCGCACCCCCTCTGTCGTTGTGACTGGTGAACGGGTCCCAGGACCGGTTTGGCCGGGAGTTCGGTGACGCGTATCCTTTGACAATGCTCTCGGGAGTGTCTGCGGATTGAGGCAGCGGAGCGAGTTCCTGCGCCATTGCTTTGCAATGGCGCTGACGGGGGCGCTGGTGGCGAGGCTGCAGAGCGATGTCTACCGGGTAATCGTCGTAGGGTTGTTGCTGCTCGCGGTGGCGGTCGCGGCCCGGCGCTGGACCAGGGCTAGCTGAGCGGCTGTTATAGGACTTCAGTTCGAGAGAAACGACAGGTGCTCTCCGAAGGTGGAGCCTATCTCCTTGGCTTTCGCCGCATTTCCCAGAGTTGCCGGATAGCAGAAGCGATTGTGGGCTGGGAATTGAGGGCAGCTTGTACTTCTTTGGGCGTTTGACCGAGATCCCGGGAGCCAAACGGGAACAGCGGACGCCTTAACCTACTTGCGTGGTAGGAGAACTGGGAGATCTCATCAGTGGGCTCATGGCGTTCCTTAACTAGTTGGGCCAAGCGTGCCCATCGCTCCGGAGCAGTGGAGGCGTATCGGATGTCGATGAACGTTCGGTGTTCGGGGTAGGTTCGGCCGAAGTGGTGGGGCAAGACTTCGCGATTAGCGCGGAGAACCCAGGTAGCGACGAGGCGGCCGAGTTCAGGTTCAGGCTGATCGGTGAGGGTGACCGTGGCAAGTAGGCCAAAGGCGACGAAGAGAAAATCCTCGTCCCAAGATTCCATCTCCTGGAGCGAGTAGGTGAGGAGCCCCAACAGCCTTTGGCGGAAGGGCTCGCCGAGGAGGAGACAGGACTCGATGAGCGGCGCGAACGCGTCGTTGTCGAAACGGCTGCGATTCTCGTGGACGTCCGGGATTCGGAGCAGAGTGCTGCAGCAGAAGGCGCGGGCAATGTGGAACGCGTCAGCGTCATCGAGGATCGGGTCGTACTCTTCTTCGGACCAACGAAAGAGGGTCAGGACCTCGTTCGGGACCCAACCGATAGGCTCGTCGAGGTCGATCCCATCGCGAATACGTTGGAGGGCAGCAAAGTGCTCAGCGTGTAGATAGTTATAGTCGCTGTTGGCGACGACCCCAAGCATCGCATCAGTGACGAGCGGGCGGATGGTGTCGAAGAGCGCCTGCCGGTCGGGCGGGTAGGCCTCGAAGACTTCGCTAGGCAGCGGTAGCTTTGGGAAGTCTTCGGCTGGTGTGTCCCATATGGCCATGTTGATCCTCGTTGAGGTGAGAGTTGCCTTGCCGCTTGCCCACCTCTTCCGGAAGCTACTGATCTTCCACCAAATCGTGGATCGTTCAAGGAGGAGAAAGGCGGTTGGCAGGCGGAAGTGGACGCACGGTCCCCTGCGGCGGGGGCCGGTGGGAAAAGGGCGTAGACTGCTGACGTGGATGAACGCGGAGGCTCGCTTAAGGCGGGGCAGAAAGTAATCGACAAAGACGGTCGGGAATTCACGGTGGAAAAAGTGGATGTGGAGTCTTTCGGCGGCTTTGACACGAGCCCCCAAGGCGCCGAGATCCCGGCCTACAAGTACATCCTTATCGACAGCGATGGACTAATGGTCGAAGTACGAGAGCGCGATGTGATCGACGCGGAGACCGGTGAACCGACCTATCGGCTAGTTTAAGTCTTAGTTCCCGCGATATGGGGAAGACTGAGCGTAGATTGGCTTGTGGCGGACACGAACGAACGGATCAGGGGCGGCTGCAACTTCACGAACAGGGCGGGGAAGCAGTACACGGTCGTCCGTGAGACGGTTCGCTCAGCGACGAGTGAAGAATCAAGCCAGGAGACGGCTATCGTGCATTACGACTACACCCTCATGTCTGAGGATGGGTCTTCGGTCACGGTGAGCGGGCACGATCTGCTGGACGCGGACACGTGGGTTTACGTTCCTTAGGGATGTCGCGGTCAGCCGGTAGAGGAATCCGAGCTTAGACACCTTCGCCGTTTTCCACGAGCTTTCTTGCCCGCCCGCTTTGGTATCCCCAGAACATCGCGCGACTCGACTGGTATCCCGTTCCAGACGACACGATTTCCATGCGTCAGGCTCGGTCGGCAGTGGCAGGGGTGTTTCAGGCGAAGGAGGCGAACCCGCGTTCAGGCTCCTGCCCATCGTCCCAGCTGGGATCGTAATCCATCACCAGAGCCGAGGCAACCGCCTGGAAAAGATCGAATAGCTTCCTTGCCATAGGAATATTGTCGGACTTCCTGAGGAAGCGCGGAGCCGCTTCTGCCCGGTTCGTTCGAAAACCGCGCCTTTGTTAGGCGAAAGAATAATTTAGTCTTTCCTGCGCCAATTGAAAGGCCAACTTCAAAAATTAAACGAGTTCTCCAGGTCTTCGAACGAGAAAGGAGCCCACGGAGATTTTTAAGCGGCCCCTTACCGGGTTGAACTTCTCCTCTGGAAACGGCAGTTTCACGGGGCCTCCGCTCCTTCTTTTCTGTAGCCGCTCTCCAACCGCGAAGACGGCAAAACATGTAGGGTTTTGTCTACGTCTCTTGATGTAGGATGGGAGCATGTTGAACCGCGTCACGCTGATCGGCCGTCTTGCCCGCGACCCGGAGCTTCGGACTACGAGCACGGGGAAGAACTTGGTGCACTTTACGGTAGCGGTGGCGAAGCGGATCCGACCGACGGATGGCTCGCCCGAAGCGGACTTTTTCCACGTGAAGGCGTGGGGCAAGACGGCGGAGTACGTCGGCGGCTACCTGGAAAAGGGGCGTATGGTGGCGGTGGATGGGCGGATCGAGAGCCGCCGGTACCGCGATGGGGAGGGGAACGAGCGCGAGATCTGGGAAGTGGTGGCGGACACGGTGAACGGCTTGGATCGACCACGGGAGGAGTCGGCTGCGCCTTCGCGGGCAATCGGCGCTTCGCACTAACCGCTTTCCATCTTGTGCAATCGAACTGAATTCCAGTGACGATGCGTCAATCGGTTGTTTTGAACAGGTTACTCTTGTAGTAACCCCGATAATGCTTGGAGGGAATCAGTGA
>Ga0216301_1000112_pt1 | contig 22250 bp, 22 predicted proteins | sample 4hB_Boncat_minus_FD_156203 | JGI IMG/M metagenome (GOLD analysis project Ga0216301, IMG submission 156203) | Terrestrial sediment cell enrichment communities for BONCAT metagenomics from Utah, United States - 4hB_Boncat_minus | ecosystem: Environmental > Terrestrial > Deep subsurface > Rock...
CGCGGATTCCAGGCGGTTCATCTGGCCTGCGCCGATGCCTGCGGTCGATCCCCCCTTGGCGTAGACGATCGCGTTCGATTTTACATGCTTGGCGACCGTCCAGGCGAACAGGCAGTCGGCCAGCTCCTGCTCGGTGGGCGGGCGCTTGGTCACGACCTTCAGCTCGGCGGCGCCGATCCTACCATTGTCGCGCGCCTGCACCAGGAAGCCGCCAGCGATGGATTTCACGGCCAGACCGGGGCGTGCCGGATTGGGCAACTCGCCTGTCAGGAGCAGGCGGAGGTTCTTCTTGCGGGCGAAGACGGCCCGGGCGGCGCCGTCGGCGCCGGGCGCGATCACGACCTCGGTGAAGATGCCGCTGATCGCCTCGGCCGTCGCTTCGTCCAGCGCCTGGTTCAGAGCGATGATGCCGCCGAAGGCGGAGACGGGGTCACAGGCGAGCGCCGCTTCATAGGCAGCGACGAGCGAGCCTCCGACGGCAACGCCGCAGGGGTTAGCGTGCTTTACGATCACGCAGGCGGGACCGCCGTCCTTGAACTCAGCGACCAGCTCGAGCGCGGCGTCGGCGTCGTTGTAATTGTTGTAGCTGAGCGCCTTGCCCTGCACTTGCTCGGCCTGTGCAATGCCCCTCGAGTGGGGGCCAGCAGGCACATAGAGGGCTGCATTCTGATGCGGGTTCTCGCCGTAGCGAAGCTCGTCTGCCCGGCGCATCGTCAGCGGAAGCGCTTCCGGGAACATCTGCCCCTGGTCGGCGAAGGCAAACCATTGCGCGATCATCGAATCGTAGGCGGCGGTGGCTGCAAAGGCCTTAGCGGCGAGGCGCTTGCGGAAGCCGGGTGACGTCGTGGCGCCGCCGGTGTCGAGCGCGTCGATCAGCTCGGCATAATCGGCTGGATCGGTGACGATCGCCACATAAGCATGGTTCTTGGCGGCTGAGCGCACCATCGAGGGGCCGCCTATGTCGATATTCTCAATCACCTCGTCCCGCACGGCGCCGCGGGCCACGGTCTGGGCGAAAGGGTAGAGGTTCACGACGACGAGATCGATCGGGCCGATGCCATGCTCCGTCATGGCGGCGGCGTGGGCGGCATCGTGGCGGACGGCGAGGAGGCCGCCATGAACCTTGGGGTGGAGCGTCTTGACGCGACCGTCCATCATCTCGGGAAAGCCGGTGAGATCGGAGATATCCCGTACCTCCAGCCGCGCCTCGCGGAGCGCCCTGGCGGTCCCGCCGGTCGAGACGAGCTCGACGCCATGACGCGCGAGCGCCTGGCCAAGCTCGATGAGGCCGGCCTTGTCCGAGACGGAAAGGAGAGCGCGTGTGATCCTGACGTCTGGCATGGCAGATCCTGTTTCTGGCACGGGGACCGGCTCAGTAGCGGCAGGAGCGAGTGTTTTCAGCATCGAAATGAGGGGCCAGCGCGAGTGGAACCCGATCGATATTGTGCTATTTTGGGGTCAGGAAGGAGATTGCTATGCGACTCCCTGTTCTTGTTGCCGCTCTCGCGCTTTCGCTTGGCCCCGCATCCGCGAAGGCACCGAGTTCGTCCCCTATTAGCGGCTCAAGCCCGTTCGACTGCAACAACAACCTGCTCCATTATGCGCACAAGGACGGCAAGGCCGCTGGGCTCAGACGACTGGGCGAGTTGCCGCCGGGCAACCTCCACTTGACCGTGGTGCGCGAGGTGGACGGCTGTCACGAACCGGTCATCGTCCGCTACGGCATCGGCATGGGTGAGAGGGAAACCCCCGCTTCGCGCGCGCCGCTCCAGATGCCGCCTAGGCCGCGCCTGATCCGCTGAAGCGCCTAGGCGGCGCGCTTCAGGACCCAGGAGATGCTCATTCCGTCGGGAGGGCTCTCCCCCCAGATGACGAGCTGAAGGCTTGCATGCGGGCGGGCGTCGCCGTCGATCCAGAGACTGTCCTCGATCGAAAGCTTACCGCCGCGGCAGCGGAACTGCCAGACCGAGCCGCCACGGATCCGTAGGAGCGCGCCCTGCCCGTCGGCGGTACTGGTCACCTCGACCGAGGGGGCAAGGTGGAAGCGGGCGGCGAACGGCACCGGTTCGGGGCGGCGCTTGCGGCCGCCAGCGGCGATCAGCGAATCCTCTCCCTGGAGCTCGCGGCCATCGGAGCTGAGCGTCAGCTGGCGCTGGTGGATGAGCCCGACGCGGCGGACATAGCCGTCATGGCTCGCCTCGACTTGCGCGACGCCCCCGGTTTCGTCGCTCGACAGCTCCACTTGAACCACGCCTTTGCCGAGGCTGCCGTCTTCGTGGATCGCGGTGGAGTTGCGGTCGCCGAGCGTCAGCGTAGAATGCGCAGCGGTGGTTCGGAGCGCCCGCACGAGCTCCGCCGGCAAGGCTGAGGTCGCCGAACCGACGCCGCCGCAATTGACGATCAGCCGGTGCGGCCCGTCGGTGAGCTCGAACGCCAAAGTCGAGGCGCAGCCGCCGGCGAGGGTGCGGCTCGGCGGGGGAGGCGCGGCGTCGAACACGGCAACCGTGGTTTTCGACGCGATCCGCTGGTAGCCCCAGCCCCGCGCCTGGCGAAGCGGCCGGGCGCGTGCTGCCGAGCCCTCGACCGCGGCAGCAACCCGGCGCTTCGAGAGCATGTTGCCGCCCTGCCAGCTCGACAGGGATTCATCCCCGAGCGTGACGGCGAGCAGCGCGGCGACCGAACCGGACAAGGCGTCGTCGACGAATTCGGGAAGATCGTGTCGCACCGCGAGGTAAACAGCGCGAAGCTGCGCGAGAAGCTCGACCAAGGCGAGCTGCTCGGCCGGCGAGCGGCTGACGAGGCCGCCATCCTCGTGGACCGCCGCTGCAAGCGCGCGGGCAAGGCCTGCTTCGCCCTTGGCCAGCCGCGCGGGGCCGCCCTGGACCACCAAAGCTGCAGTGACGACCCCCGACCAGGCGGTGATCCGGCGAAGGCCGGGCTTTGCCTTGTCGGCGCTCTTGTCGAGGTGGCGCGCCCCGCGGGCGAGCGCGTTCAGAACCGCCGAGCGGTAAACCATGTCGCGCGAGGACAGGATGTAGGGCGCGTACGCGGTCCAGAAGAGGATGCGGCGGCCCCAGAGCGTCGGCCGCCAGGCAAGCTCGCTGACCTGCTCTGCATGAACTGCGAGCCATTTCTGGACGATCTTCTCGGCCAGCCGCGCCCCCTTCTCGCGCGTTGCGGCGGCGGCAAGGTCGCGAAGCCAGGCGAAGCTCTGGAGGTAATCGGAAAAAGCGGGCGACAGAGAGGGGGCGAAGAAATCGAGATCGTCGACGGAGACGCTCTCCTCTCCGTGGACGATGAGGCCCTTCAGCAGCGCTTCGCCGACCGCCTTATCGCCGGCGACCGGGTCCTTCGGCACCGCGATCAGCTTCAGCGGGAAACGGCCGCGAAGGCGCATCGAATGGAGCGGCGTCCGCCAGGAGAGGCGGTGGAGGGTGTTGGAAAGCCGCTCGGACAATGAGAGGCCGCGGTCGTCGCCGACGCGGATCAGGCGCTTGCCCGGCTCGATCTCCCCCTCGGCGGCACTGCTCTGGACGCGCTCGAGAAGGCTCATGACCCGCGCAGCCCCCTGATGTTGTCGGCATAGCGCCCCGGGCCGCCCCTGAAGGTAGCCGTACCGGCCACGAGCACGTCCGCGCCCGCAGAGATGGCCCGCGGCGCGGTCTCGGCATCGATGCCCCCGTCCACCTCGAGGTCGATCGATTTGCCGATCTTGTCGATCTGCTTCCTCACCGCCTCGATCTTGCGGAGCTGGCTCTCGATGAACTTCTGGCCGCCGAAACCCGGATTGACGCTCATGATCAGCACGAGGTCGATTTCCTCAAGCACGTAGTCGAGCATCTTGGCCGGTGTCGCGGGGTTGAGCGAGACCCCTGCCCGCTTCCCCAGCGACTTGATGTGCTGGATGGTGCGGTGGAGGTGCGGCCCCGCCTCCGGATGCACGGTGATGACGTCGGCGCCCGCCTCGGCGAAAGCGTCGAGAAAGCTATCGACGGGGGAGATCATCAGGTGGACGTCGAACGTCTTGGCCGTGTGGGGGCGGAGCGCTTTGACCACGCCCGGTCCGATCGTGATGTTCGGCACGAAATGGCCGTCCATTACATCGACGTGGATCCAGTCGGCACCGGCCTCGTCGATCGCCCGGACTTCCTCGCCGAGGCGCGCGAAATCCGCCGAAAGAATGGACGGAGCGATGCGGACCGGCTGCTGCACAGCGAATCAGTAACCGTCCGCGACTCGGGCGGCAAGGAAAGCCCCCGACTTATCCTCAGCTAATTCGTGTCAAGCGGGCGATGAAGAAGCCGTCGGCGCCGCCGCTTGCCTGGAAGGTGCCGGGAAGGATGCGGAGGATGCCGTTGTTTGGGCGCATCTCGGCGGGCACTTCGTCGAGTCGGATTTCGTCAACAGCGAAGTCCTTCCGCCTGGAAAGAAATGCCTCAAGCACCTGCTCGCCTTCCTCCGGCTCGAGCGAGCAGACCGAATAAACCAGCTTGCCGCCGGGCTTCAGCCAGCCGGCGGCGCGGGCGAGCATCGCCTTTTGCCCCTCGGTGAGCTCGGCGATGGCCCGTGGGCGGACACGGTGGAGGACGTCCGGGTGGCGCCGGAAGATGCCGGTCGCCGAACAAGGCGCGTCGAGGAGGATGGCGTCGACCTGAGCGGGCGGGCTCCACTTCATGACGTCGGCGGCCTTGATCTCCGCGCGAAGCTTCGTGCGCTCCAGATTCTCCCGAAGTCGCGCTAGACGACTTTCGGAGGCGTCGACGGCAGTGACGGAAAAGCCCGCCGAAGCGAGCTGCATCGTCTTGCCGCCGGGCGCGGCGCAAAGATCGAGGACATGGCGGCCATCCCCCTCCCCGAGCAGCCGCGCCGGGATGGAGGCGGAGATATCCTGCACCCACCATTCGCCGCTGCCGTAGCCGGTGAGGCCGGCGACTGCGGTTCCGCGCTCCAGCCGGAGGTGGCGGGGCATGAGGCTGACGCCGTCGAGACCCTCGGGCGGTGCGTCGGATGCGAAGGTGAGATCGATCGGAGGCGGCGTGGCGAGAGCCGCGGCAGCATCGCGGGCGACCGCGCTTCCCCACGCCGTCTCCCACCGCTCCTGGACAAGGGGCGGAAGCGTAAGGATTTCAGGGAGCGTCGCACCTTGCCGCATCAGCGTTCCGAACACGCCGTGGACGAGCTTGCGCGGCCCCCCGTCGACCAACGGGAGCACGGTTGAAATGGCGGCATGCGGCGGCGTATCCATCGCCAGCGCCTGGACGAGCGCAATCCGGAGCGCGAAGCGCGCCTTGGCATCATGCGGAAGCGGCTTCCTGGTGGCGCTGTCGATCAGCGCGTCGAGATCGGTGAGGCGGCGAAGCGCCTCGGCCGTAATCGCATGGGCGAAACTTCGGTCGTCGGCGCGGTCGAGATCGCGCGCGGCGACGTCTAGCGCCGCCTCCAGCGGCAGGCCCTTGCGAAGCACCGCGTCGAGCAGGCGCAAGGCCGCGCGGCGCGAGGCCGTGCCTTGCGGGTCTTCACGTCCCGTCATCTTGCGGAGATGCCTCGCACGTCCGACATCTGGGTCCTCACTGCCCTTTGTTCAATTGGAACCGTCATGGCCGGCCAGCGCCCACCGCACGTCAAACCTCCGAAGCACCTGTCGAAAAGCCCGCCGGTACCAAACCCCGCTCCGCCTATTCAGGCCGAAGAGCATGGCGGTCCAAAAGGCGAGGAGCCGACCCGCTACGGCGACTGGGAGAACAAGGGCATCTGCTGGGACTTCTAGACGCCTTCACTCCTGAGCGGTCTTGCGAGCAAGCGTTCCAGCACTTCGTCGACCGAGCTTTCGCCGGCGAGGAGTGCGCAGACGGCGGCGACGATCGGCATGTCGACGCCAGCTTTTGCGGCAGCACGGTTGAGAACCGGAGCTGTATAGGCGCCCTCGGCAACGGTGCGACGATCCGCGAGGAGCTCGGCAGCCGCCCACCCCTCCCCCAGCCCTTTCCCGAGGCTGAAGTTGCGGGAACTGGTGGACGAGCAGGTGAGGACGAGGTCGCCGAGGCCGGATAGGCCGGCGAGCGTCTCGGCGCGGGCGCCGCGGGCGAGGCCGAAGCGGGTCATCTCGGCGAAGCCGCGCGAGATCAAAGCCGCGCGCGCATTCTGCCCGAGGCCCCTCCCCTCGACCACCCCGCAGGCGATTGCGAGGACGTTCTTCACCGCTCCGCCGATCTCTGCTCCGACGATGTCGTCGGACAGATAGGGCCGGAAGAAGGGCCGTGCGAGCCGGTCGCGGATCGCCTCCCCGACCGCCCGGTCCTCCACCGCCAGCGTGACCGCAGCCGGAAGGCCCGCCGCGACCTCGTCCGCGAAAGTGGGTCCCGAAAGGACCGCGATCGGCGATCCCGGCTGCTCCTCGCGCGCCACCTCGTGCATCAGCTTGGTGGTCGCCTCCTCCATGCCCTTGGCGCAAAGGACGAGCGGCTTTTGGCGGAGCTGGGTGGTCGAAAGGACGGTCCGGGTGTGCTGGGCGGGCGTCACGACGAGGAGAGCGTCGCAGCGCCGGAGCTCCGCAAGCTCGCCCGTGGCTCGGATCGCGTGGTTCAATGGGATGCCAGGGAGGAAGACCCCGTTCTCGTGGCGCCGGTTGATGCCGTCGACCACCTCCGGCTCGCGCGCCCAGAGGATCGTCTCGCCGCCCGCGGCCGCGACCTGAGCGAGCGCAGTCCCCCAGGCGCCGCCGCCGATGACGCCGATGACGTTCATGCCTTCACTCCTGCGCCGCGCGCCTTTTCGGCGTCGGGATCGAGCGGCCAGCGCGCTCGGGCCGGAGCGTCCAGGCCGTCGATAAGACCCGCTTCGAAGCGAAGCGCGCCCGCCCATGCGATCATGGCGGCATTGTCGGTGCACAGCCAAAGCGGCGGCGCGACGAACGGAAGACGGTGCTCGGCCGCAAGCCCGGTGAGGGCCGTTCGAACGCTCTGGTTGGCCGCGACCCCACCGGCGACGACGAGGGCGGTCGCGCCATTTGCGGCGCCGAGGGCGCGTCTGGTGCGATCGAGCAGGCAGTCGACCACTGCCTGCTGAAACGAGGCGGCGATGTCCTCGGCCGAATGAAGGCCGCAATCGCGGGCTCGGAGCACGGCGCTCTTGAGGCCGGCGAAGGAGAAATGAGGCTCGCTGGAGCCGACCAGCGGGCGCGGGAGCGGCACGGCTGTGGGATTGCCCTCCTTTGCCGCCCGCTCCAGGGCGGGACCGCCGGGGAAGCCAATGCCGAGAAGCTTTGCGCTCTTGTCGAACGCCTCACCGGCGGCATCGTCGATCGTGGTGGCGAGGCGCCGGTAGCGGCCGATGCCTTTGACGAGGAGGAGCTGGCAGTGCCCGCCCGAGACGAGCAGCAGGAGATAGGGGAAGCGAAGATCGGGCTGGGCCAGCATCGGCGAAAGCGCGTGGCCCTCGAGATGATTGAGCGCAATCAGCGGCTTCCGGGCGGAAAGGGCGAGGCCCTTCGCCGTCACCAGCCCCACCATGACGCCGCCGATCAGTCCGGGGCCGGCAGTGGCGGCAATCGCGTCCACTTCTTCGATGTCGACGTCGGCCTCGGCAAGGACGTCCTCGATCAGGCCCGGCAGGATCTCGACATGGGCGCGTGCGGCGATCTCGGGGACGACGCCGCCGAACGGCCGGTGCGCATTTTCCTGGCCCGCGAGCTTGTGCGCGAGGATCCGCCGGTCGGACGTCACCAACGCCGCCGCAGTTTCGTCGCAGCTCGATTCTATACCGAGGATCAGGCTCATGCCGGCCTTCCCTGCCACCGCCTTACCCGCTAGCACAAGCGCCGCATGAAACAGGCCCTCCGCATCGGCACCAGAGGATCGCCGCTCGCGCTGACACAGGCGCGGATGGTGGCCAAGGCGTTGCGCGAGGCGCACGGCTGGGGGCCCGAGCGGATCGAGATCGTGCCGATCACCACGACCGGCGACGTGATCCAGGACCGGCCGCTCGCCGAGGTCGGGGGCAAGGCGCTTTGGACGAAGGAGCTCGACCGGGCGTTGATCGAGGGCCGCACCGACCTTTCCGTCCATTCGATGAAAGACGTGGAGAGCTTCCGTCCGGCCGAGTTCACGATTGGCGCGATGCTTGCGCGAGCCGACGTTTGCGATCGGCTAATCGGCGCCGAAAGCCTGGAGGCGCTGCCGCCCAGCGCCCGCGTCGGGACATCCTCGCCGCGCAGGACCGCCCAGCTTCTCGCGCGCCGGCCGGACCTGGAGATCGTCGCCATCCGCGGCAATGTGGCGACGCGGCTTCGCAAGGTCGAGCTCGGCGAGGCGGACGCGACTTTGCTTGCTGCGGCCGGGCTCAACCGGCTGGGCCAGCGCGACGTCGGCACGCTCCTTAGCGACATGCTCCCGGCGCCGGCGCAGGGCGCAATCGGAATCGAAGTCTGCGCCGCCAACAAGAATGTCCGCACGCTGGTCGAGGCGATCGACCATCGGCCGACGCACGTGGCGGTCGCTGCGGAGCGCGCCTTCCTCGAAGGGCTCGGCGGCGACTGCCGCTCGCCGGTGGCGGCGCTCGCGACCTGCGACGGGGGCGAGATCCACCTCCGGGCGGAGATCCTTACCAATGACGGCCGCGAGGTCGAGCGGATCGATACCCGCTTTCCAGCCGGCGACGACGAGGCGCCGCGGGAGCTTGCCCGCCGCCTCCTCGATCAGGCGGCGCCGGCGCTGCGTGCGCTCTTCAGAGGGTCCGAGCCATCATCCTGATCCTGCGCCCGGAGCCCGGCGCGTCCGCAAGCGCCGAGCGGGCGCGGGCGCTGGGGCTTGACGTCATGCTGTCCCCGGTCTTCCGCATCGTGCCACTCGAATGGGAGGCGCCGGATGCCTCCGCGTTCGACGCGCTCGTCCTTACGAGCGCCAATGCTCCGCGCCATGCGGGACCCCAGCTTACGGGCTTCACCCATCTTCCTTGCTTTGCGGTCGGCGAAGCAACCGCGGCCGGCGCCCGCGCCGCTGGTGTTCGGGAGGTGCGGACGGGGTCCAGCGACGGCCAGGCCGCGCTCGATCTCGCCGCGGACGCCGGCGCACGGCGGCTCCTCCACCTGTGCGGCCGCGAGCATGTCCCACTCGAGCGGCCCGGAGTGACCGTCACTCGGCGCCTCGTCTACGCAGCCGAACCCGAGCCGGCGCTCCCCCAGCCCGCAATGGCCGCGCTCGCGGAAGGGGCGGTGGCTCTCATCCACTCGCCGCGGGCGGCGGCGCACTTCGCCCACCTCGTTGACGCGGTGGGCATTGATCGAGGCACGGTTCCCCTCGCCGCAATCAGCGCGGCTGCCGCCGAGGCCGCGGGAACGGGCTGGAAGGACGTGACCGTCGCCCCCGCGCCCCGCGATGAGGCGCTGCTGGAGCTTGCCGCCGAGCTGTGCCAGACTGGGGCCGGTGAGACGGGGAATAAAGCATGAGTGACTATGGTCCAGGCACCGGCGGGAGGCGACGCTCCCTCCTTGCGGTGCTTGCACTTCCGCTGATCGCTTTCATCGCCGGCATCGCCGCAATGGGCTGGCTGCTGACCCGCTCCGACACCGCCGCCAATTTCCTGGGCATACGCCCGGTCGCACCGCAGCAGGCCGCGATGCCCGCTCCGCAAGCACCGGCCCCCGCTCCGACGCTACAGGCAGGAGCGCAGGCGCAGGCGCAGGCGCAGGCGCCCGAACTGCAACGCTTCGTCATCGATCCCGAGACCACCCGCCGCGTCGCGTTGTTGGAACGACGCATCGCAGAGGTCGAAAGCCAGTCCCGCGCCGCTGCCGGAAATGCCGACCGCGCCGAAGGGCTGCTGGTCGCCTTTGCCGCGCGCCGCGCGCTCGATGAGGGCGTTCCGCTCGGCTATCTAGAAGGACTTCTCCGCCAGCGCTTCGGGCAGACGCAGCGGCCCGCGGTGGCGACGATCATCACCGCTTCACGCCAGCCGGTGACGCTGGAGGAGCTTCAGGAAGACCTGCAGGAGATCGGCCCCGAGCTCACCGGCGTCGGCCCGAACCAGAATTGGTGGACCGCGCTCAAGGCCGAGCTTGGAGGCATCGTCGCTATCCGCAAGGAGGGGACGCCCTCCACCATGCCCGCCGAGCGCCTCCGCCGGGCGCAGCGGAGGCTGGAGGTCGGGCAGGTGGCGGTGGCGCTCGCCGAGGTTCTGCGCATGCCCGGGCGGGAGAATGCCGCCGACTGGGTCGCCAAGGCTCGCCGCTACGTCGGCGCTCGGCGGGCGCTGGACGCCATCGAGACCGCCGCCCTCCTCGAGCCCCACATGCCGCCCGCCAACGCCACGTCGAGGCGAAGCCCGCTGGAGGGCGAGCGGCTTCCGACGTCCGCTTGAAAATCGGGTGCCGGGCTGCGAATGTCCGCAGCCAGAGGTGATGGCAGGGTTGAGGGGCGAGCGGAACATGCGGGGACAGGTACTTGGGGTGGATACGCGAACGGGGGACGGGATCGTCACAGGCGATGATGGCCGCCGCTACAGCTTCCGCCCCGCGGACTGGGCGCATAAGGGCGAGCCCGCAATCGGCATGTATGTCGATTTCGACATCGACCAGAACCGCGCACTGAGCATTTTCCCGGTGCCGGGCGCGCTGGCCGACCAGCCCGCGGCTCCGCCCGCGCCCGCTCCAGACTTGAGGGACCGCAACAAATATGTCGCTGCCTTGCTCGCTTTCTTCCTGGGGCCGCTCGGCATTCACCGTTTCTATGTCGGAAGGACCGGCTCCGGAATCGCGATGCTGGTGCTGAGCTGCACCATCGTCGGCTTGCTCATCTCGGCGCCCTGGGCGCTGATCGACACGATCCGCTACCTGTTCATGTCGGACCGCGAATTCGCCGCGCGCTACGCCCGCTACACCGAGTGACCGTTGCGCGCATCTGCTTGAAGAAATGGAGCGGGCGAAGGGATTCGAACCCTCGACCCCAACCTTGGCAAGGTTGTGCTCTACCCCTGAGCTACGCCCGCTCGAGCGCTTAGCCGCCGGTGCACTGATCCGTGCGCCGCGATCGGCTGAGGTAAGGCGGCGGCTGCTAGCACGCACCTTTCGGGCTCGCAAGCCCCGATCTCGGCGGCCATTCGCGCCCTTGGCAGAGCGGGTGCGGATACCACATAGGGGCCGAAGACCGACCATTGGAGAGATACGACGTGGCCACCCTTGGCATGAGCGCCGCCGACCGCGAAGCGCTGGAAACGTTCAGGCTCGATGTGATCGAGCCCTCGATGACTTCGCTCGTCATCCTCGATTTCTGGGCCGAATGGTGCGGGCCCTGCAAGCAGCTCACGCCGATCCTCGAAAAGGTCGCCGCCGATTATACAAACCGGGGAGTCAAGCTGACCAAGATCAACGTCGATGAGAACCGGACCATAGCCGCCCAGTTTCGGGTGCAGTCTATTCCTACAGTATATGCCGTATTTCAGGGCCAGCTTGTGGCGGACCTGACGCCGGCGCGGACGGAGGGCCAGATCACCCGTATCCTCGACCAGATACTCGGCCAACTTCCGGTGGAGGGGGAAGCGCAGCAGCTGGAGGCTGAGATCGAGCCGCTGATCGAGATGGGCGAGGACGTGCTCGCAACGGGCGATGCCGAGCGCGCGGTGTCGATTTTCGAGCAAATCCTGGAGATGGCGCCGGAGAACCCCCTGGTCATCGGCGGCCTCGCCCGAGCCATGGTTGCTGCCGGCCGAGCGGAGGAGGCGCGGAGCCTGCTCGATGCCGCGCCGGAAGCGGTGGCGGGCGACCCGGCGCTCGGACGTGCCCGGTCCGCGCTCGCCCTTGCCGAAGTGGCGCCCGCCAATGCCGAGACCGCGGAGTTGGAGCGCCGCGTCGCCGCCTACCCTGACGATCACGAGGCCCGCTACGAGCTGGCCGGTGCGCTGATGGCGGCGGGAGACCGGGATGCGGCCGCCGACCATCTCCTTGAGATCGTGCGCCAGGACCGGGAATGGAACGAAGGCGCGGCGCGCAAGCGGCTCCTCCAGTTCCTCGAAGTGGTTGGGCTGGAGGATCCCTGGACGTCGCAGCAGCGGCGGCGGCTTTCGGCGATCCTCTTCACCTGATGGGCGAGGGCCTCCTTCGAGCCCCGCTGTTCCCGCTCCCCGGCGCGCTCCTGTTCCCGCGCGCCGAGCTTCCGCTTCACATCTTCGAGCCGCGCTACCGGGAGATGGTGCGCGACGCTTTGGCGTCCGACGGGATGATCGCGATGATCCAGCCGAAGGATCAGTCGGAGCCGCCGCTTCTGTTCGACATCGGCTGCATCGGCCGGATCACCGCGTCCGAGCAGCTCGACGACGGTCGCTTCAACATCGTCCTCGAAGGCGTCAGCCGCTTCCGCATCGCGCGCGAGATCGACGCCGGCACCGCCTATCGGCAGGCGGAGCTCGACACCGGCGGCTTCGACGATGAGGCGGAGCCCGAGCCGCTGGCGAGCGTGCAGCGCGCCGAGCTCGAAATCGAGGCGCGGCGCTACGCCGATGCGCTCGGCTATGGCGTCGACTGGGACGCGGTCGGGCGGCTGGACGACGAGATGCTGGTGAATGGGATCGCGCAGGTGGCGCCGTTCGACGTCGGCTCCAAGCAGGCACTGATCGAAGCGCGCGACCTTTCGGCGCGGGCGGACCTTCTCGTCCAGTTCATGCAGTTCCAGCGGATGATGCCCGGAGGCGCGGACGGGCCGGAGACCATTCAATGACCCGACCGCTTCCCGAATGCCTGCTCGAGAAGCTCGTGTGCCCGATGACTCGGACACCCCTGCGCTACGACCCCGAGCGCCAGGAGCTCGTCTCCGAAGCGGCGGGTCTCGCTTATCCGGTGCGGAACGGGGTGCCGGTCATGCTGGTTGAGGAGGCTCGGCGCCTCGATTGACGGAGCAGGTATTGGCTGGGGACGGTGAGCAAAGCGTAGACCCAGCCGACCCGTATGAAAGGCAGGCGCAGACTTTCCCGGAGCTGACGGCGGAGCAGATCGAGCGATTGAAGCGCTACGGCAAGGTCGAGGCGCTGCCGAAGGGGGCGACGCTCTTCACCCGCGGCGAGCGGGGCGGCGACTTCTTCGTCGTTCTGGATGGCTCGATCGAGATCCTCGATGCGGGGACGGAAGGGGACGAAGAGGTCATTACCGTCCACGGGCCCGCGCAGTTCACCGGCGAGCTGGACCTCTTCAACAGCCGCGAGATTCTCGTCAGCGGCCGGACCGGTGCCGACGCTCGCATCCTCCGTTTGGCCCGCCCGGCCTTCCGCAGGCTGATCGAAGCGGAGACCGACATCGCCGAGCTGATCGTCCGAGCGCTGGCGCTTCGGCGCGTCGGGCTGATGAAATACGGGCAGGGCGGAATCGTTCTCGTCGGCTCGGCGCGTGACGGGAACACGCTCCACATCCAGCGCTTCCTCACCCGCAACGGCTATCCGCACCGAATGGCGGATGTCGATGAAGACCCGGAAGGTCTGCTCGATCGGCACCAGCTCGGGCCGGGCGATCTTCCGGCGCTAATTCTGCCGGACCGGCCGCCGCTGAAGCATCCGACGATCGCCGAGGTGGCGGACGTGCTCGGGATGGCGGAGCGGGTGGACCCGGGCCGGACCTACGACCTGACCGTCGTGGGCGCCGGGCCGGCGGGGCTTGCCGCGGCAGTCTACGGCGGCGTCGGAGGGGCTGGACACGATCGTCATCGAGGCGCTCGCACCGGGCGGACAGGCGGGCACGAGCTCGCAGATCGAGAATTATCTCGGCTTCCCGACCGGAGTCTCGGGACAGGCGCTGGCTGGCCGGGCGCAGATCCAGGCCCAGAAGTTCGGCGCCCGGCTGGCGGTTTCCCGCGCTGCCGCGGCGATCCGGTGCGACCGGCGGCCCTATGTCGTCGAGCTAGAGGACGGGCAGGCGATCGCGACGCGCGCGATCGTGATCGCCACCGGAGCGAGCTACCGAACGCTCGACGTCCCCGATTACGACAGGTTCGAGGGGCGCGGCATCCATTATGCGGCGACCTGGATCGAGAGCAATCTCTGCTCGAACGAGGAAGTCGTCGTGGTCGGCGGCGGCAATTCGGCGGGCCAGGCCGCCATGTTCCTGTCGCGGCAGGCGGCGCATGTGCATATGCTGGTCCGCGGCGAAGGACTCGCGGCGACGATGTCCGACTATCTCGTCAATCGGATCGAGGCCGCGGAAAAGATCACGCTTCACCCGCATACGGAGATCACGGCGCTCGAAGGCGAGCGGCTGCTGGAACGGGTGTCGTGGACGAATAAGCAAACTGGAGAGAGCGAGACCAAAGCCGTTTCCAACCTGTTCGTGATGATCGGCGCTGTACCGAACACCGCCTGGCTCCAGGGGTGCATCCCGCTCGACCGCGGCGGGTTCATCGTCACCGGCCGCGACGAGGAAGGGATGGCGCTGAGCTCGCCTTATGCGACGCAGCGGCCTGGCATCTTCGCGGTCGGGGACGTTCGGGCGCAATCGACCAAGCGGGTTGCTTCGGCGGTCGGAGAAGGATCGGTGGTCGTTCAGGCGGTGCACGCGTTCCTGTCCGACGCGGAGCCGCCTAGATCGTAAGGCCCCTCAGAAGCAGCGGCAGATCGCCGCTTTCGCCGCGCGCTTCCGCCATCAGGCTACTCTTCAGCGGCCCGAGCCGCTGGACGGCGCTCATTCCGAAGCGGCGGATGGCGGAGGCCGTCCGGCCGGGGATGCCGTAGAGCCGCGTGAGGCCGTCCGTCGCTGCGGCGACCATGAAGGTATCGAGGCTTCGCCAGCGCTCGTAACGGGAGAGGAGCTGGGCGTCGCCGAGATCCATCCCGAGCCGCGCGCCCTCCACCAGCACCTGCGCGAGCGCGGCCGCGTCGCGGAAGCCGAGGTTGAGCCCCTGCCCCGCGATCGGGTGGATGCCGTGGCCGGCGTCCCCCACCAGTGCGAGGCGCTGCGCGGTCAATTTGGCGGCATGGTGGAAGCCCAAGCGGTAGAAGGAGCGCGGGCCGCCCATCTGCACCGAGCCGAGAAAACCGCCCATACGCTTCTCGATCTCGTGCGCGAGCGCCCGGTCGGGGAGCCCAAGAATGGCTGTGCTGTCTTCCGCGGGCACCGACCAGACGATCGCGGACCGGGTGCCGGGGAGCATCGGGAGGATTGCGAAGGGGCCTGTCGGATAGAATATCTCATAGGCGACATGATCGTGGTGCCGCTCGTGCTCGACAGTGCACACCAGGGCGGCATGGTCGTAATTCCAGCGCGCCACCGGGATATGTGCGGCCTCGCGCGTCGGGGAATTGCGTCCTTCCGCTCCAATGAGGACCGGCGCGGTGACGAGGCTGCTGTCCTTGAGCGCGACCCTGACGCCATTGCCGTCCCGAACCACTTCGGCGGCGCTTGCCGGCATCAGCATGGTGACATGCTCGCAGGACTTGGCGACGTCCCGCAGGGTCGCTCGGAGGAGTCGGTTCTCGAACATGATGCCCAGCGGATCGTCGCCGTCGGGCGGATCGAACTGGAGTCCGCCCGGCTCGAGGCCATCGCTGACGCGGATCGAGCGGATTGGGCAGCCCTGCCCTTCCAGCCGCTCGCCCACCCCGATCGCCACAAGCATCCGCCAGGACGAGCTTGAGACTGCGGTCGCCCGGCCATCATATTGAGGCGTCAGCACTTTCTCGGGATCGACCGGATCGATGACGATGCTGGAAAGGCCGTGCCGATCGAGCGCGATGGCCAAAGTGAGGCCGACGAGGCCGCCGCCGAGGATGATTACGTCAGCACGCTCCATTTTCCCGACTTAGCGATGCAACGAAGCAACGCCAAGCGCTTGACCGGGGAGTCCGGGAGGGCGCATTGTGCACGTTGGGAACATACGGGGCACGAGTATGGCGACCGTAGCGGGCGTGGGACGGCAGGAGCGAGTGGCGGAGTGGCGGAGCGGCGTCAAGAAAGGCGTCCGCAGGTCGGGCGCGATCGTGCTCGGCAGCGCAATCGTCCTCGCCGCCATCCTGCTCCTGGTCGCGCTGGTCAGCTATAGGCCGACGGATCCTTCCCTCAACACGGCGGCCGCGGGGCCGATCGACAACTGGATGGGAGCGCCCGGCGCGTTCGCTGCCGACCTTTTGCTGAGCCTGTTCGGGCCTCCAGCCGGTCTGCTGCTTCCGCTGATGATCATCGTCGGGCTTCGGATCGCTCGCGGCGCCGAGCGCGGGCGGTGGGGACGCGCGCTCCTCCTCACGCTCGCCGGCATGCTCCTGATCGGGACTGCGGCCGGGCTTCTGGTCGGGAGCGCCGTCAACGGCCTTCCGGCAAGCTGGGGCGGCGCCCTGGGGCTCTCGCTCGCCAAGCTGATCGACTGGGGCATCGCCTCGATCGGTCAGCCGGACATTGCGGAGCCCTTCCGGATCGTCGCGGTGGGGCTTACCGGCCTTGCCGGCGTCTTCCTCTGGTACCTTGGGGTCGGCCTTAGAGCCGACGAGCGGAAGTGGCTGACCACCCGCCGCGAGAAGGCGCCCCGGCGGGTCGAGGACAAACGCAGGATCGTCGCCAGGGACGACGAGGACGAGCTTCCCCAGCGCCCGGCGCGCGCGCCCGTCATCACTCAGGCCGAGCCGCCCCGCACGGTGATCAACGATCGCGCCCGCGAGACCGCCAGGCGTCCGCCGCGGGACCGCCAGCCGTCGCTCGCGCTTGGCGACACCTTCCGGCTGCCGCCGGTCGACCTTCTCGCGCCGCCGCCGCCACCGACGAATACCACGCTCGACAAAGCGAGCCTGGAGCGGAACGCGCGCCTCCTCGAGACGGTGCTCGACGACTTCTCGGTCAAGGGCGAGATCGTCGAAGTCCGCCCCGGTCCCGTCGTTACCATGTACGAGCTGGAGCCGGCGAGCGGGATCAAGGCCAGCCGCGTCATCCAGCTGGCAGACGACATCGCGCGTAACATGTCGGCCTTGTCGGCGCGCGTGGCCACCATTCCGGGGCGGAGCGTGATCGGGATCGAGCTTCCCAATGCCAAGCGCGAGATGGTCTCGCTCTCCGAGCTCATCGGCAGCGAGGCCTTCGAGGACCAGATTGCCTCCCTTCCGCTGATCCTCGGCAAGAACATCGCCGGCGATCCCGTCGTCGCCGACCTCGCGCCGATGCCCCATCTGCTCGTCGCCGGCACGACCGGCTCCGGCAAGTCGGTCGGCCTCAACTGCATGATCCTGTCACTGCTTTACCGGCTGACGCCGGAGCAGTGCCGGATGATCATGATCGATCCGAAGATGCTTGAGCTGTCGATCTACGACGACATCCCCCACCTGCTCTCGCCCGTGGTGACGGAGCCGGCAAAGGCGATCCGCGCCTTGAAATGGACGGTTGAGCAGATGGAGGAGCGCTACCGGATGATGGCGTCGGTCGGCGTTCGCCAGCTGTCCAGCTTCAACGCCAAGGTCCGCGAGGCAAAAGCCAAGGGCCAGTCGCTCGGGCGGCGGGTCCAGACCGGCTACGATGCCGAGACGGGCCAGCCGAAATACGAGATGGAAGAACTCGAATACGACGTTCTGCCGCAGATCGTGGTAGTGGTCGACGAGCTCGCCGACCTGATGATGACGGCCGGCAAGGAAGTGGAATTCCTGATTCAGCGCCTTGCGCAGAAGGCGCGGGCGGCCGGAATCCACCTGATCATGGCGACCCAGCGGCCGTCGGTCGACGTCATCACCGGCGTGATCAAGGCGAACCTCCCGACGCGGATCAGCTTTGCCGTCACATCGAAGATCGACAGCCGGACCATCCTCGGCGAGCAGGGCGCCGAGCAGCTCCTCGGCAAGGGCGACATGCTCTACATGCCCGGCGGCAAGCAGATCGCGCGGGTCCACGGGCCGTTCGTCAGCGACGAGGAGGTACGCGCGGTCGCCGATTTTTGGCGCACGCAGGGGCACCCGGAATATATCCAGGCCGTAACCGAGGAGCCTGAGGACGGCGGCTACATGTTCGAGGGCCAGCCGACCGGCGAGGATGACGCCGACAGCCAGCTTTACCGAAAGGCCGTCCAGACGGTTGCGGAGAGCCAGAAGGCGTCCACGAGCTACATCCAGCGCCAGCTCCGCATCGGCTACAACAATGCGGCGCGCCTCATTGAGCGGATGGAGAAGGAGGGGAAGGTCTCCGCGCCCGACCATGTCGGGCGGCGCGAGGTGCTGATCGACGCCGAAGGGCACGCCATCTAGCACTGCCTCCGGATGAACGGAGGGGAACGGCCGGGTTCACTGGGCATTCAAGCCGGGACCCCTATCGCCCCTTTCAAACAGACCAGATGGAGTCCCATATGAAGCGTCTCGCAACGCTCAGTCTTCTCGCTGCGCCGCTGGCGGCGGCGGCGTTCATCGCTCCGGCGGCGGTGTCGGCGCAGGCCGCCTCCCCGCTCGCGCAGGTGAGCGCCCACCTCCGCGCAGTCGACACCATGACGGCTGATTTCGCGCAGAGCGGCCGTGGCGGGCAGACGCTGACCGGCACTCTGACGCTCAAGCGCCCGGGCAAGGTCCGCTTCCAGTATCAGAAGGGCGTTCCGCTGCTGATCGTGGGCGACGGGAAAGCGCTGACCATGATCGACTATCAGGTGAAGCAGGTCTCGCGCTGGCCGATCGGCAACTCGCCGCTTTCGGTGCTTCTGAACCCGAACCAGGATCTGGCGCGGGTCGCCCGTGTGGTCCGCAACGACGCCCAGACGCTGCTGATCTCCGCGCGCGATCCCAAGCGGCCTGAGTTCGGCACCATCACCATCGCCTTCGCCAAGGTGCCGAGCGCGCCGGCCGGGCTGATGCTGCAGGGCTGGAACATGGTCGATGCGCAGAACAAGCGGTCGAACATCACGCTTTCGAACCAGCGGTTCAACGTGGCAGTCGCGGATACGGCGTTCCGCTACGTCGATCCTCGCAAGCGCGGGCCGAGGGGCTAAAAGGTTAACCTCATTCATCGGGCCGACAGGATCGATTCGATAGTGGAAAGACTGCAATCGCGGGGTTTCGAGCTGGGTTTTCCCCCTGTTACCCCACTCCGTCTCGCGGTTGACCTCGCGTAACAACGCTTGGTTGGCCCTCGCTCCACGCCCCCGGAGCGGGGGCCTTCCCATGTCCGGCAATGTCGACAGAAGGGGCCGGCACCGCTAAATCCCGCAAATGTCCCCGACTTTGAAGATCGCTTCCTGGAACATCAACTCGGTGCGCGCGCGCCTCGAGATCGTCGAGCGGTTCCTCACCGAGGAGCAGCCCGACCTCCTGTGCCTTCAGGAAACGAAGGTGTGCGACCCAGAATTTCCGGCGGCCGTCTTCCACCGCCTCGGCTATGTGCACCAGGTCTTGTGCGGCCAGCGGATGCACCATGGCGTCGCGATCCTCAGCCGGCTGCCGATGCGGGAAGAGGACCGGTTCGACTGGCAGGCGAACGGCGAGGCAAGGCATGTCGGAGTCCGCCTAGAGTGCGGCATTCGGGTGGAGAACGTCTATGTGCCCGCAGGGGGCGACGTTCCGGACCGCAACGAGAATCCGAAGTTCGGGCAGAAGCTGGACTTCATCGAGCGGATGACCCGCTGGTCGGAGCAATGCTGCGTTCCGAGCGTGCTCGTCGGCGACCTCAACGTCGCGCCGCTGGAATGCGACGTCTGGAGCCACAAGCAGCTTCTGAACGTCGTCAGCCACACGCCCGTCGAGGTGGAAGCGCTGACGAAGCTCCAGGAAAGCAACGACTGGACCGACCTCGGGCGGCATTTCCATCCGGCACCGGGCCGCCTCTTCACCTGGTGGAGCTACCGGTCGCCCGATTGGACGAGGAATGATCGCGGCCGGCGGCTGGACCATATGTGGGCGACGAAGGACGTCGCGGCGCTCGCACTTGACCACCACGTCTATGAGCCGTGCCGCGGCTGGACGCGGCCGTCCGACCACGTTCCGCTGGTCACCGAGTTCGCGGTTTGAACGGCGGGCGCGACGTCGCCCGCGCCGTCGATGCGCTGAGGCGCGGCTGGCCCGTCGAAATTGGCGGCATGACTTTCCTTGCCATCGAAACCGCCGATGAGGAGGGGCTTCGTGCGTTCGACGGAGTCGCGCCTGCAGACCTTCTGATCTCCGGCAACCGCGCGGTGACGCTGAAGCTCGCCAATCAGCGGGACGGGGTGCCGACCGGGCCGGTCAGGGTGGAGCGGGCGCCGTGGATCGACCTTGCCGGGGCTACGGCGATCGCGGACCCTGCGCTCGACCTCAAGACGCCGCTCAAAGGCCCGTTCCGGACGGTTCCGCTTGCCCCCCACGAGCATGGCGAAGCGGCGTTGCGGCTGGCCCGGCTCGCCGGGCTTCTTCCGGCGCTGTTCATCGGCGGCGAGGCGGAGGGTGCAGTCAAGGTGGCGGCCGACGACATCATGGCTGTCGCCCAGTCCGCGAGCCTCCGCATCGCCTCGCGCGCGACCCTTCCGACCCGCTTTTCCGACAAGGGCGAAATCGTCGCATTCCGCTCCGAAGGCGACGCGGCCGAGCATGTGGCGCTTCTGATCGGCTCGCCCGCCGGCGAGCCGCCGCTGGTGCGCCTGCACAGCGAATGCCTGACGGGCGACGTCCTGCGCTCCCTCAAGTGCGATTGCGGACCCCAGCTCGGCGATGCTCTGGAAGCGATTGCCGCTTCGGGCTGGGGCATCCTCCTCTACCTTCGGCAGGAGGGCCGCGGCATCGGACTCGTCAACAAGCTGCGCGCCTATTCGCTTCAGGACCAAGGGTTCGACACGGTGGATGCCAATATCCGGCTCGGCTTCGGCGACGACGAGCGCGACTTCACCGTCGCCGCCCGGATGCTGCAATTGCTGTCCCAGACGGAGATCCGGCTGCTCACCAACAATCCGCGCAAGGTGGCGGGGCTGGAGGCGGAAGGGATCAGGGTCGCCGCGCGCGTGCCGTTGCAGTCCGGCGGCAATCCGCATAACCGCGACTATCTCGATACGAAGCGCCGCCGCAGCGGCCACCAGCTCTAGGCAAGGATTGCCGCCACGTCCTCGAAGCTGCGGGCGATGTGATGGACGCCGAGCGCCCTCAGCCGCTCCGCGTGGTCCATGCCGCAATGGCGGCCCGCGCAAAGGCCGATCACTTCGGCGCCCGAAGCCACCGCGGCGGTGACGCCGACCGGTGAATCCTCAATGATCACGGTGCGGCGGATGTCGACGCCGAGGACGCTGGCGGCATGAAGGTAGATGTCCGGCGCCGGCTTCCCCCGCACGACATGTTCGCGGCCGCTGAAGATGTTGCTCCCGAAACGCTCGCGGAGGCCGAGATGGTCGAGGTGCCGCTCGATCCACTCCACCGAGCTTGAAGAGGCGATTGCCCGCGGGAGCTCAGGCGGAAGGCTCTCGATGAAGCCGACGGCGCCGGCAACCTCTTCGAGCCCCTCCGCAAGTACCCGTGCATCTTCTTCGGCGCGTGCGGAATGGAAGTCCCGCGGGAGCGGGCGGCCGATCCATTTCTCGATCGCGGCGATGAAGTCGGTGCCGTTAAGGCCCATGAACAGCTCCATCGACTGTTCGGTGGTCGTCGGGTGTCCCGCCTCAGTCAGATATTCGGCGATCTGCCGGTTGCCCGCATATTCGCTCTCCAGCAGCACTCCGTCGAAATCGAAGATGATGGCGTCGAACCTCAGCTCCGGTCTCCCAACAATGCTGTGCCGACGCGCACGTGGGTTGCGCCGATTGTGACGGCGGTCTGGAAATCGCCGGACATGCCCATGCTGAGGCCGGTGAGCCCATGACGGCGCGCGAGTTTTGCGAGCAATGCGAAGTAGGGCGCGGGTTCGACTTCGGCGGGAGGGATGCACATGAGCCCGGCGACCGGCAGGTCCGCGTCGCGGCATTGAGCGAGGAGCGCCGGGAGGTCGGCGACGGCGCAGCCGGCCTTTTGGGCCTCCTCGCCGATATTGACCTGCACGAAGCAGCTCGGCCTCCTGCTTAACTTGTTCATCGCCTTCGACAAGGCCGTCACCAGCGACGGGCGATCAACGGAATGGATGCAGTTGAACAGTGCTACCGCCTCCTTCGCCTTGTTCGACTGGAGCTGCCCGATCAGGTGGAGCTCGATGCCGTCATTGCATGCCTTCAGCTCCGGCCACTTGGCCTCGGCCTCCTGCACCCGGTTTTCGCCGAAGACGCGCTGCCCCGCCTCGATCAGCGGCAGGATCGCTTCAGGCTCGTGCGTCTTCGAGACGGCGATCAGCGTCACCTCGTCCGCCTGCCGCCGGGCGAGTGCCGCCGAGCGGGCGATCGCCGTCT
>Ga0216301_1000113_pt1 | contig 22191 bp, 19 predicted proteins | sample 4hB_Boncat_minus_FD_156203 | JGI IMG/M metagenome (GOLD analysis project Ga0216301, IMG submission 156203) | Terrestrial sediment cell enrichment communities for BONCAT metagenomics from Utah, United States - 4hB_Boncat_minus | ecosystem: Environmental > Terrestrial > Deep subsurface > Rock...
GGGTGAGGGGGCTCGGTGCATCGAAGTTTGGCTCCAGCCCCCGGCTCCCCAGCCGCCCCACCGACTCCGCACCGCACGCTTGCGGGCGCGGCCGGACTGTGGTTGTCGTCGGCCACTGGCGATGAAAGGAAGGCTGCAATGCGCACGCCGCACCTGGGACTGCTTCTGGCGGTGTTGCTCGGATCGAGCAGCGGCCTTGCCGAGGGCGTTGCCGAACCTTCCTGCCCCGGCGTTTCCGGCCGCGATGTTCCGCTTGAAACGCTTGGCCTCCGCCAGCCCCATCTGATCCTGAACAAGGACGTGCCCGACCCGTTCGTCCTGAAGCACGGCGGGACCTACCACGCTTTCGGCACCGGCACGCGCATCGGCGGAGTCCAGCACAACGTCCAGCTCGTCCGCTCGACGGACCTCCGCAACTGGAGCGCGCCGGCGGAAGTGCTGCCCGTCGACAACCTCCCCGCCTGGGTCGACCGCGGCCACGCCCAGGTGTGGGCGCCGGAGGTGACGGAGATTGGCGGCCGTTACGTCCTCTATTTCAACGCGCGGCACAAATCGCTCACCCGCACCGAGCGGCCGCCGGAAGGCCCGCGGGTGCTGCAGCGGCACTGCATCGGCGCCGCAGTCGCCGACACGCCCGCCGGCCCGTTCGTCGGCCATCCCGAACCCTTGGTCTGCGACGAGTTCCCGGACGGCGTGATCGACGCAAGCCCCTTCCGCGACGGCGGCAAGCTCTATCTCTACTACAAGGACGACGGCAATTGCTGCGGCCGGGGCTCGGCAATCCACGTCCGGGAGCTGCGCGCCGACGGCCTCGCGGTCGCCGGCGCCAGCCGCCGACTCGTCGCGAGCAATGACGGGCTGGGCGAGCAGGACGATTGGGAATGGCTGGTCGTCGAAGCGCCGACGATGGTGAAGAGGGGCGCCGACTACACTCTCTTCTACACCGGCAACTACTTCGGGAATCAGAACTACTCGGTCGCCTACCTCAAATGCGTTACGCCCATGGGCCCGTGCGGCGACGTCGGCGAAAACCCGATCCTCCATTCCGGCAAGCACACGCCGCTGATCGGCCCCGGCCACCAGACGCTGATCGAGGAAGGCGGCCGCACCTACGCGTTCTTCCACGGCTGGAACCGCAACCCGGATGCCCCGCAAAAGGCGCAAGTTCACAAACGCTGCCTCTACGTCGCCCAGGTCCGCTGGGAAGCCAAGCCGGGCGGAGAGCGCCCGCGGATACCGCAAGGAAAGCCGGCGCGCTACCACTGACGGAAAAACAGCTTTCCTACACATAACCAGATCGGTTATGGCGATTCTTATGTCAGAACCGTACCCGCTCCCCGACTCGTTGCTCGCACTCGCGCAGGACATGCCGATGGAGGAGCTTGCGTTTGAGCCGGTTCCGGTGCGCGCGCGCCGGGACGGGTGGACCGTGGAAGCGCAGAAGGGATTCATTCTCCGCCTCGCCCTTTCCGGCTGCGTTACGAAGGCGGCCGAGGGCGTGGGGAAAACCCGGAAGAGCGCCTACCGGCTGCTCGAGCGTGAAGGCGCGGAAAGCTTCGGCGCCGCCTGGGACAAGGCTTATGGATGGGGCGCCGACCGGATGGTCGATCGCGCTGTTGAACGCGCAATTCTCGGCGATACGGTGCCGTACTTCTACAAAGGCGAGCGCCGGGGCGAGCGGGTGCTCTACCCGACGGGCCTGACGATCGCGGTGCTGAACGCGCTGGACCGGCGCGAGGCGAAGCACGCGCCGGGTGGAGCGCACCGTGCCTTCCACGAAGCTCTGTCCGCTTTGGGTGACGGCGAGGCTGCTGAGGCGGCCTCCGCTGCAACTGAAAACAAACGATAAATCGCAGCGAAGCGAGGGTCTTTTGTGTCTTTCCGATGAAGCTTCAGATGACCTCGGCACTCGTGTCGCCGAAGCGGAGGCGGGCGGTGAGCAGTGCGCGAAACTCGTTATAGCCGCCGCGGCCGGGGAAAAAGGCGTGGAAGAAGAGCTGCGGCTCCCCGCCCAGGCCCGGCGCGACCGAGGCATGGCCAGGCGCCCACCAGCTTGCGGTCGAGCGGAGCAGCGGCTCCGACTGCTTCTCGTAAGGCCCGAGCGGGTGGTCTGCGACGGCCACTCCGATGCCGTAAGCGGGCGTGCAGAAGTCGTTGCCCGCGTAAAAGAGCCAGTAGCGCCCCTGCTGCCGGGTCACCCACGGCCCCTCGATCAGATGCCCTTCCCAGTCGAGGTCGTTCGAGAGCACGATCGTCGGCTCGCCGATGAAGGACATTCCATCGTCGGAGAGGCGCTGCGCGCGGATCGGGGTCTTCATCGCATCGAGGATGAACTCGGCCTCGCCGCAGGCTTCGAGCACGCGCCGTACCCGCGGCCAGTCGCCGAGCGCCGCAGCGATCAGCGGCTGCATCAGGAAGAAGCGCTCCATCGGCCGCCGCCCGTTCGCCCAGGGCTGGACGGCCGCCGCGAAGGCTGCGGTGCTGCGCTCAGCCTCGCTTTCGAAAAGCTGCGCGATCAGCTCCGACCGCTGGCGCATCAGCCCGGCGAGCGGCCTCGGCCAGACGCCGTTCGTGTCCTGCTTCCAGAAGAGGTAGGGCGACCCGTCGGCGTCGATGAAGATGTGAGAGTCGATCACGCCCCCGCTCATCGGCGGCGCCGGGAGCGACGGGTCCGTTGGCGGATAAAGGACGATGCCGCCGCTCAGCAGCGGCCGGCCGACATCGCGCCAGGGCCCGAGTGGGCTGGGGGCTTTGGCAAGGCCGATGGCAAGCGCGTTGCTCTTCTGCCGCGCCGTGTAGCAGAGCCAATATTCGTCTCCGACCTTCGCCATCTCGGGCGCCCAGAAGTCCGCGACCTGCCGCCCCGCCGCCGCCCAGTCGGGCGTTTCGCCTTCGGGAAAGACGAAGCCCATCGGCTCCCAGGTCTTGAGATCGTCGGATCGCAGGATCGGAAAGGCGTCGGGTGCGTCGTTCGAGGTGGCGACGAGGAAATAGCCCTGGTCCGTCCTAAGGACGGCCGGATCGCCATAGCCGGCGAGGATCCGGGCGTTGAGGTTGCTGGTGATGAGCGGCTGCCAGTCGGGCTCGGGACCGTCCCCGGCAGTAGGCTCGCAAGTCCCGTGGGGAAGGCTGGTGCCGAAGTCGCGCGCGAGCTCTTCGTGGAAGCTAGTGTAGTGGTGCTGCTCGCCGCCCGGCAGATGGTAGCTGCGCGTCTCGCCGGCGCGGGTGACGGTAAAGCGCGTGCCTTCGCCCACTGCAACGGCGTCGACTTCGAACGGGAGAGTCTGATCTTCGCTCATCGGCCGCCAATAGCCCGCCCCGCCCTCCGAAGAGAAGGCTGGGCGTAGGAATGAATCGCACGCGGAACGGAATCCACGGATGAGCCGTTCAGGATATGCAGAACATGGGCTGCGAAGGCCTTGCTTGCGCGCGGCGCAAATAGCTCGGGCCGAAACCAATGGGAGACAGTATATGAACAAGTCGCTTATCGCCGTACTTACGGCAGGTTCACTTTCCCTCGGCGCGTGCGCTACTTATCCTCAAGATGACACGCTCGCCGGCGCGGCCACGGGCGCGGCGATCGGCGGTGCCGCCGGAGCCGGCGTCGGAGCAGTCGTCGGCGGCCTCAGCGCGATCGAAGGCGCCGCCATCGGCGCAGCGGTCGGCGGCCTTGCGGGTGCGGTTTGGGCCGACCGTGACAATGACGGCTATGCCGACGGCTATGTCCGCGAAGGCCAATATTATCAGGGTCGTCCGGCCGGCTATAACGCCAACGCGGGCCGCAACTGTCCGACCGTCCTCGGCGGCGCTGCGACCGGCGCAGGCGTAGGCGCGGTCGGCGGCGCGGGTGTCGGAGCGGTCGTTGGCGGGATCAACCCGCTCGAAGGCGCCGCGATCGGCGCGGTGGTCGGCGGCCTCGCTGGCGCCATCTGGGCCGACCGCAACAATGATGGATGCGTGGACGGCTATGTCCGCGAAGGACAATATTATGAGGGTGCGCCGGCTGCGCAGCCTATGTACCAGGCTCCGGCCTACGAGACCCGCCGCCGCGGCGAGCGGGGCTGATCCGGCCTTGACCTGAACGCTGCCCCGGCCGGCCCGTCCGGCCGGGGCAGTTCGTTTTCGGCCAGCTCCCAGCGGAGCCTTGGCATTCAAAAGCAACGCTTTCTCCCACCCCGCGCTTAGGATAGGGTCCTCGTGGGGCCCGACTCGTGGACGTGCAATCGTCCGCCGGCGGGATTGAGGGGAGATGCGGCGTGACCGAAGAAGCCGCCGGCCGATTGCCATCGGATCAGGACGAATGCGAGCCGGCGGACACAGCGTTCGACGGTGCGGCGCTTGCGGGCGCATCCTTTTTCCTCGCCTCGTGCGGAGGCGGTGGCGGCTCGGGATCGCCGCCCCCGGCGCCTCCGCCAAGCTCGGCGCCGCCGCCGCCGTCAGTCGTGCTTCCGACGCGCCAGCAGGCTGCCCGCTTCCTCAGCCAGGCGACGATGGGCGCGAGCCGCGCCGACCTGGATCAGGTTGCCTCGGTGGGCTTCGAGGCGTGGCTCGACGCGCAGTTCAACATGGCGCGCCAGACCAGCCACTGGGACTGGCTGGTCTCCGCCGGCTACGCCACCACCGCCACGATAAACAGCCAGGCCGGGTTCGATCCGGTCATGTGGCGCCAGCTCATCGCCAGCCCCGACCAGCTCCGCCAGCGGGTGGGAATGGCGCTCCTCGACCTGCTCGTGGTCGGCATAGACGGCGTGAACGCGCCCTGGCGGCAGTTCGCGGTCGCCGCCTATGTAGACGTGCTGATGGACAATGCCTTCGGCAATTTCCGGGCGCTCCTCCAGCAGGTCTCCACCAGCCCGGCGATGGGCTATTACTTGACCTTCCTCGGCAATCGGAAGGCGAACCCGGCGACGGGCGCGGTGCCGGACGAGAATTACGCCCGCGAGCTGATGCAGCTCTTCACCATCGGCCTCGTCCGGCTCAATCCCGACGGGAGCGCGCAGGCGGCCGAGACTTACACCCAGGCTGACATTACCGGCCTTGCCCGAGTCTTCACCGGGTTCGTCCTCGATTCCTCAGATAACAGCACGCCCGACCGCCTGCGGCGGCCGATGGCGATCAACGGCGCCCAGCACGAGACCGGCTCCAAGACATTCCTCGGCACGACCATCTCCGCAGGGACGAGCGGTGCCGACAGCCTGAAGCTCGCGCTTGACGCGATCTTCGCCCATCCGAACGTCGCTCCGTTCGTGAGCAAGCAGCTCATCCAGCGCCTCGTCACGTCGAATCCGTCGCCGGCCTATGTCGGACGGATCTCGGCGGTGTTCGAGAATAATGGGACGGGCGTCCGCGGCGACCTTCGGGCGGTGGTGCGCGCGATCCTCCTGGACTTCGAGGCTCGGAGCGATCCGGTGACACCAAGCTACGGCAAGCTTCGACCGCCGATCCAGCGCCTGACCGCCTGGGCCCGCGCTTTCAACGCGAGCTCACCATCCAACAGCTGGTCGATCGGCGACACGTCATCGACCGCGAACCGGCTCGGCCAGAGCCCCGGCCGGAGTCCGAGCGTGTTCAATTTCTTCCGCCCCGGCTACAGGCCACCCAATACGCCGATCGCCACCGCCGGCCTCGTCGCGCCGGAATTCCAGATCGCCAACGAGCCCTCCGTGATCGCCTATGTGAACTACATGCAGGCTTTGGTCGCCAACGGAGCCGGCGACTTCCGCGCGGACTATACGGACATACTGACCCGCGCCGGTGACAGCGCGGTCCTGGTCGGCGAGGTCGATCTTCTGCTCGGCGCACAATTAAGCGCCGCAACCAAGACCAGCATCGCCGCCGCGGTCGATTCGATCGCGATCACGGTCGCCAACGGCTCGCTCAGCCGGGTTTACACCGCCATCGTGCTGACGCTCGCGTCGCCCGAATATCTGATCCAGAAGTGAGAAGGGCGCGATGACGGACCAGTCCCGGCGTGCATTCCTCAGGGACAGCGCGGCGCTCGGCCTCGTTGGAAGCGCGACCCCGTTCGTAATGAACCTCGCGGCGATCGGCGAGGCGGCCGCGGCGACGGCGACCGACTACAAGGCGCTCGTCTGCATCTTCCTCTATGGCGGCAACGACTACGCGAACACGGTCACGCCCTACGACCAGGCTTCCTACGATCAATATGCCCGGCTTCGAAGCACGATCGCTCACAGCCGCGATTCGCTTGCCGCCACGGCGCTGACGCCGCAAAATCCGCTTCCCGGCGGCGGCCAGTTCGCGCTGGCGCCCGGCCTGGCGCCGCTCGTGCCTTTGTTCGACGCGGGGCGCCTCGCGATCGCGCTCAACGTCGGAACGCTCGTCCAGCCGACCAGCAAGTCGAATTACATTAGCCGAAGCGTTCCGCTCCCGCCCAAGCTCTTCTCCCACAACGATCAGCAGAGCTTCTGGCAGGCCTCGAACCCGGAAGGCGCCTCGTCCGGCTGGGGCGGGCGGATCGGCGACCTTCTCCAGTCCGCCAACGGAGCGGCGACCCTCACCTGCATCAACGCGTCGGGCAATGCGGTCTTCATGTCCGGCCGAAGCGCCGTCCAGTACAGCGTCACCTCCAACGGGCCGGTGCCGCTCCTCAACAATTCCACGACGCTGTTCGGCTCGACGCTCGGCATGAGCACGCTCCGGATGCTGATGACCCAGCAGCGCGACCATATGCTGGAGGCGGAGCACAGCCGCGTCACCAAGCGCTCGCTTGACCTTCAGGCGCAGGTCAGCGCGGCGCTCGCCGCCGCTCCCGCTCTCACCACGGCCTTTCCGACCGGCAACACGCTCGCCGACCAGCTGAGGATCGTCGCTCGGCTGATCTCCGTGTCGCAGGAGCTTGGCGCTCGGCGGCAGGTCTTCTTCGTCTCGATGGGCGGTTTCGACAACCACGATTCGATCCTCACCACCCACCCCACCTTGCTGACGCGTGTGGGCGCGGCGATGCGCGCATTCCACGACGCGACGGTCGAGCTCGGCGTGATGGATCGGGTGACCAGCTTCACAGCATCCGATTTCGGCCGGACGCTCACCTCCAACGCCAACGGCTCCGACCATGGCTGGGGCTCCCACCACTTCGTGATGGGCGGCGCGGTGCGGGGCCGCGCTTTCTACGGAACGCCTCCCGTCCTGGCGGACAACGGCCCCGACGACGTCGGTCAGGGGCGGCTTCTCCCAGCGCTTTCGGTCGATCAATATGGAGCAACGCTGGCGAGCTGGTTCGGAGTGCCGGCCGGGAGCCTGACGACGGTGCTTCCAAACCTCGCAAACTACAATCCAAGCACCTGGAATCTCGGCTTCGTCTGAGCCCGTCCACTCTGGACGGCTGCGGAGACTCTGTTATCCCTTGAACCCATGCTAGCCGCAGTCGCCCTCGCGCTCTTCTCCGCCGCCCTGCTCGCGCAGCCGGAGCCTTCAAAGCCCCGCCCGGAAGACACCGAGCAATGGGCGCCTGAGCCGCCGCTGGTCGCGCCGGGGCCGCACGCCGGCCTGCCGCCGCCGTCCGACGCCATCGTGCTCCTCGGGGCAGGCGGCCCTGGAGAGTGGGTGTCGACGAAGGACCGGTCACCGGCCAAATGGCTGTTCGAGCGCGGCGTGATGACGGTGAAGAAGGGCACCGGCAATATCGAGACGCGGCGGAGGTTCGGAAGCTACCAGCTCCACCTCGAATGGCGGATCCCGGCCCGCATCTCCGGCTCCGGGCAGGGGCGCGGGAATAGCGGCCTTTTCCTCGCTTCCACAGGCGGCGGCGACGACGGCTACGAGCTCCAGATCCTCGACAGCTACCGCAACAAAACCTACTCCAACGGCCAGGCGGGGAGCGTCTATAAGCAGTTTTCGCCGCTCGCCAATGCGATGCGCCCGCCCGGCCAATGGCAGAGCTACGACGTCGTCTGGACCGCGCCGACTTTTGCCGCCGACGGATCGCTGAAGACCCCGGCCTATCTGACCACCTTCCACAACGGCGTCCTAATCCAGGATCATGTGCGGCTCGGCGGGGAGACGACCTATATCGGCCCGCCCAGATACAAGGCGCACGGTCCCTCGCCGATCAAGCTCCAGGACCATGGCGATCCGAGCGAGCCGATCAGCTTCCGAAACATCTGGATCCGGCCTCTCCCATCCGCAAAGGCGAAATGACCGACATCAGCAACTTCAGCCGCCGCGCCTTCGTCGGCGGCTCCGCCGCAGCCGGGGGCCTCCTCATCTTGCCCGGCGAGGCGGTAGGCCGCGCCCGCCGCCGGATCGCACCGAGCGACCGGGTAAACGTCGCCGTGATCGGCGCGGGCGGGATGGGCGCGTCGAACATGATGAAGCTCACCGGGCAGAACATCGTCGCTCTGGCCGATCCGGATTTCGCGCATGTCGAAAAGTCGCTCCGCGACAAGGACGGCAAGATCATGCCCGAGCGGCAGGCGCTGAAGCGGGCGTACGACAAGGCCGCGAAATATGCGGATTACCGCCGCATGTTCGACCGCTCGAAGGACATCGATGCGGTCGTGATCGCGACGCCCGACCACCATCATGCGCTGGCGGCACGGATGGCGATGGAGCGCGGCATCCACGTCTATGTACAAAAGCCTCTGACCTACACGGTGCGCGAAGGCCGGGTGCTGCTCGATCTTGCCCGCAAGAACCCAAAGCTCGTTACCCAGATGGGCAATCAGGGCCATTCCGGCGACGACGGCCGCCGAGCGGTGGAGCTGATCCGCGGCGGCGTGATCGGCAAGGTGCGCGAGGTCCATGTCTGGACCAACCGGCCGGTCTGGCCGCAGGGAATGGCGAAGCCCGCAGCCCAGCTGACGCCGTCAAGCCTCGACTGGGACATCTGGCTGGGACCCGCCGCCGTCGATTGGGGCTATCATCCGGATTACGCGCATTTCAATTGGCGGGGGTGGGTGCCGTTCGGTGTCGGTGCATTGGGCGACATGGGCGCGCATTTGATCGACTTCCCGATCTGGGCGCTGGAGCCGGGGCTTCCGACCCGGATCGAGACTCGCCACAGCCCGTGGGGCGGCGACACCAACCCGTGGGACGGCAAGGGACCGGCTGAGCTCACCAGCTACCCGCTCGCCAGCACGACGCATTACGAGTTCGCCGACGCCAAAGGCGGGCCGGTCCGGATGACCTGGTATGACGGCGGCCTGATGCCGCCGACGCCCGAAGGAATGCCGACGGGGCGCCGCATGGATCCGGGCGGCGGCGTCCTCTACGTCGGCGACAGCGGGCTCCTGATGCACGAGACCTACGGCTCCAAGCCGACTTTGATCGGCGCCGGCACCGAGGAGCGGGCGGCGGCGGTGCCGCGCTCGCTGCCGCGAATCAAGGACGGCATGGCCGGGCACGAGATGAACTGGATCCGCGCCATACGCGGCGAGGAGAAGATCTCGTCTCCGTTCGAAGACGCCGTCCCCTTGAACGAGACGATGATTCTTGGCGTCGTCGCGCTCCGTGCCGGCCAGCCGATCCACTATGACGGCGAGCGCGGCCGGATCACCAATGCCGAGGACGCCAACCGCTTCCTCGACCGTGAATATCGGAAGGGCTGGGAGCTGTAGCGGGGACGCTAGGGGAGGGGGAATGACGAGAATCTTACTGCGCGCCTCGGCGGCTCTGCTAGCGCTCTCGAGCGTGGCCGCAACCGCCCAGTCGCTGTCTCCGGGGAAGGTAGGCGACAATGGCAGCATCGTCGTCACCGGCACCCGGCCAACCGGTGCGAAGCCGATCCCGATGAGCGACTGGCATGTCGCCGAGACCGACCATCTGCTGGTGTTCAGCAAGGGCGACCAGAAGCGTCTCACGCGGATCGCTCACAATTTGGAGAAGCTTCATTTCCTCCTCTCCGTGCTGCTGAACCGGGTCGACGAGCCGGACGAGACGATCAAGCTCGGCGTCACCCTGTTCGGCGATACCGCTGACTTCGACCATCTCGGCCTCAAGAACCTGCGCTGGCAGCAGGGCCCCTATCCGAAACACTTCCCAAGCCAGCTCTATTACGATCCGCGCGAGGATGGGGCCGTGCTCGCCACCACCCATACGGATCAGAAGATTCTTCTTCAGCAGGGGTTGCTGCTGGCATCGATCAGCAACCTGCAGCCATCTGCGGACGGAGGAATGGGCCAATCCATGGCGGGCGCGGGCGGCGCGGTCGAAAATGCGCGGGTGGGAGAGATCTCATTCCCAGTGTCGGCCGACGGGCGTCTCTATTCCGGCTTCGCGCAGCATTATCTGCTCACCTATTTTCCCGCCGCTTACCCGCGCTGGTATCTCGACGGCTTCGGCGAGATCTTCGCGACCCTCTCCACGCCCGAGGACGGCGCGATCGAATATGGCCGCGCGCCCGAAGGCTTCCGGGACGTGATGGAATGGTCGGGGCGCTACGGCCTCACCGACGTGCTGAACGGGCGCTACCTCAGCGACAAGCGCGACTGGCCCGCCTGGACGCCGTATCAGGCCTGGGCCCTCTCCCACCTCCTGTTCTTCTCGGAGGAATGGAAGGCTCCGCTCAGCCGCTATCTCGCCGCCGTCGCCAGCGGTGCGGCGCCTGGCGAGGCCGCGGCACGGCTTGGGGACGTCGGGAAGCTCCAGCGCGAGCTTGCGACCTATAAAGGCAGCAAGGTTCCGTTCGAGCGGATGACCTATCCTGCCGACAGGGTGCCTCCGCCGATCGTCCGGCAATTGAAGCAGAGCGAGGCCGGGTTCGTGCGTGGAAAGCTCGAGCTCGGAGCGCGCGTCGAGATTCCTCCAGCGCCGCCGCCCGGTACCGACGCCGAGACCGCGCAGCGGATTGAGAAGGCCCGAAGCAAGGCGCTTGCCGCCCGCGCCGACTGGCTGGAGCGGCTTCAAAGGAATGCAGCCCGCTACCCGGCGGAGCTCGAGGCGCAATTGCTTTTGGCCGAGGGGGAGTGCCGCAGCGGAAATCCGCAGGCGTGCCTGGCCGCTGCCGATCGCGCTTTGGCGCTTGCACCGAACGGCGCCTCCGCGCTCGCCTGGAGAGGGATCGCGCTCGCCCAGCAGGCGGTGGCGGGGCCGGCCTCCGAGCGCAACGCCGGACTTCGGGCCGCTCGCGCTGCAATCGTGCGTGCCAACCGCGCCGATACGGAGGCGGTGCTCCCGCTGCTCGGTTATTACCGAACCTTCGCGGAAGCCGGCGAGACTCCTTCGGCTGCCGCCGTCGACGGCCTCGCCAAAGCGGTCGCCGTAGTGCCCAGCGCACCCGCGTCCCGGGTGCTTCTCGGCGAGGCGCTGGTGACACGCCGGCAACCGAAGGAGGCGCGCAAGGCGCTCCTTCCGGTCGCGAAGGGCGCCTATGAATCGCCCGAGCGTGCAAAGGCGCGCGCACTGCTGGAAGCCACGAAGAACTAACGGAGGACGACGGCGCCGCGACCCTCGGCGGCGCTCAGGATGAGCTCCATCACTTCCCGCGCGGTGTCCGAGGGGACGGCAAGACCGATGCCGACATTGCCTTCGCCCGGGCCGACGATGGCGCTGTTGATTCCGATCGCCTCGCCGCGCATGCTGATCAAGGGGCCGCCGGAATTGCCCGGATTGATCGGCGCGTCGGTCTGGACATAGGCCGGACCTCCGCCTCGCCGACCGCGCCCGAGCGCGCTGACGATGCCGGCGGTGACCGTCTGGCCGATCTCGAACGGGTTGCCGATCGCCACGACATAGTCGCCCACCTTGAGGCGGCTGGAATCCCCCAGCGGAAGCTGCTTCAGGCCTCGGGGCGGGATCTCGAGGAGAGCAATGTCGGTGGCGGGGTGGCTGCCGATCAGCCGCGCGTCCAGGCGGCGCTGGTCGCCGAGCGTTACTTCGATAGCTCGCGCGCCTTCGACTACGTGATGGTTGGTGAGGACGAGACCGCGCCTGGCGTCGACGATGAAGCCCGAGCCTGCGGAAAGCCGCGGCGCGAGCGCGTCTTCGCTGAGGCCGAAGAAGAAGCGGTAATAAGGATCGCGTAATAAAGGGTTCTGCTCGAGCGGGGAGGCCTGGAGCACGGCGATATTGACGACCGCGGGCGCCGCACGGTCGACCAGCGGCGACAAGGTCAGCCGGCTGAGCGGCACGGCGTCCACCGGGACGGGCGTGGGGAGCTCGGCCCTCGGCTGAGTCCCCGGCTCCACATAAAGCCACCAGAAGGCGGCGCCTCCGGCAAAGCCGGCGACGAACAGCGCCGCCACGAGGATGGAAGTGCGGAGCGCCGCAGCCATCAGACGGGAATCTCGGGCGGCCCCTGCGAGCGCCAGTCCAGACTGATCGCCGCAAGCAGCATCGCCGCGGTCCCCGCCACGACATGGGCGGCGAATGCCGCGCCGGTGGCCGCGAAGCCGAACAGGAGCGGCGCCGCGAGGCTCCAGGCGCCGATCGTCATCGCGCCCACCGAAGCGAAGCGGTGCTCGACCAACGCCGCCAGCGCGGCTGCGAGCAGGAGGGCTGCGACCGCGCAGGCGCTGAGCGCGGCGCTTTCTTCGCCGCGGAAACCGAGCAGCCACGGCGACGCTGCGGTCAGCGAGCCGAGCGCCACCAGGCCGACTGAAAGAAAATCCCTAGGAGACATGTCTTCTCTCCCTCGCCTGCGAAACAAAGGAAAGCCGCCCCGGCTCCATTTGCCGGGGCGGCGAGAGGTTAGTGACGCGTCCCGCCGTTGATCGGGATACGGCGGCCGCGCTGCGCCTCGGCCGTCTTCGGCAGCGTCACGGTGAGCACGCCGTCGCGGAAATCGGCCTTGGCGCTTTCCTCCGCAATTCCGCCGGGAAGCGCGATGCGGCGCTCGAAGCGGCCGTAGAAGCGCTCGGAATAGCCGCGCTCCTTGTCTTCGGTCTCACTCTTCTTCTCGCCGCGTAGCGTGAGGACGCCGTCCTGGACGAGGAGTTCGACGTCCTCCTCGCTCAGGCCGGGCACTTCAGCGGTAATGCGAACTTCTCGATCGTCGTCGCTGACCTCGATGTTCGGCCAGGCGAGGGCGCTGCGGCGCATGCCAAGGCCAAAGCCGGCGTCGGGCCAGCGAAAGAGATCGTCGAACAGGCGGTCCACCTCGCGGCGGAATCCGACGAGGGGGTTGACCTGTTCGTCCCGGTAACCGGTTTGATTGTAAACCGCTGGGGCGCTGCTGCTCTGCCGGCCCCAGGGTATCAAATCACGCATGTTCATGATCGTCCTCCTCGGTTTGTCAGTCAGAGTTTGCACGACGTAGATCCGCCCCGGCGCCGATGCGCCGGAGCGAACCCACGGACCGCGCCACGCTTTTAGGCCGCGGCCCGCTCCTTGCTGTTTTCATTCTCGGCATGCTGATCGCCGATCCGCGCCTGAGCGGAAGCGCCGCCGATCTCGATCTTGCGGGGCTTCATCGCTTCGGGGATTTCGCGGACGAGCTCGATCGAGAGCAGGCCGTCGCGTAGCTCGGCGGCTTTCACCTGAACATAGTCGCCGAGCGCGAAGCGGCGCTCGAACGAGCGGTTGGCGATGCCGCGATGGACGTACTGCCGGCCCTCGCTCTCCTGCTTGCGGCCGGAGACGATCAGCAGGTTCTGCTGCGCAGTGATGTCGATCTCATCCTGCGCGAACCCTGCGACGGCGAGCGTGATCCGGTAGCGGTCCTCGCTCTCCTGTTCGAGGTTGAACGGCGGATAGGCTTCGGCGCCGCCCGCCACGCCGCCATTTTCCAGCATCTCGAACAGCCTGTCGAAGCCGACGGTCGAGCGGCGGAAGGGAGTGAAGTCGAAATTGGTCCTCATATCCAAGTCCTCCTTTGAGCAACGTTGGTTATGAGAGCGTCCGAGAGAGCGGACGCCCTCGGCTGAGCCGGACCCGTTTCGGCACCCGGCAGCAGGGAGATAGTGCCCATATGGAGGTTTTCAAGAGGTGCCGCGCGGGAAGGGCTGCAGCTCAGAGGGCGATCCGGCCGACCTGCTCCAGCGGAAGATCAAGCACCGGCCGGCCCTGCTCGTCCTCGATCTCGACGCGCAGCTTGGGGCAGATCTCGCCGTTCAGCAGATCCTCGCCATAGAGCTCACGGGCGCTGCGCACCGCCTGGAACCATGCCGCCTCTTCGTCGGGCAAGATGATCCCTTCGGCGTCTTCCGTCCGGCCGCTACCGTTCTGAAAATGAAAGTAGAACCGGGGCATGGAGCATGAACGCCAGCTGCTCTCGTGAAGTTTCAGGAAAAGAAGGTGAAGACGGCGTTAACCACATTGGAACGCTGGGCTGTGTCCCCACTGCACCACTATCCGACGGATCCGCACGGTGAGCGGCCAAAGGGACCGCGCTCCCGTCAGCCGAGCAGGTGCTTCTGGATCTTGCCGGCGGCGGTGCGGGGAAATTCCGAGACCATGTCGAAGCGGCTGGGGACCTTATAGGCGGCGAGGCGGGCTCGGCAGAAGGCTTCCAGCTCGACCGTGTCGAGCGCGGCGACGCCCGCGATCGGCAAGATGAAGGCGCGGCCGACCTCGCCCCATTTTGGGTCCGGAGCGGCGACGACCGCGGCTTCGGAGATGGCCGGGTGGGCGCAAAGCACGTTCTCGATCTCGGCCGGATAGACATTCTCTCCGCCGGAGATGAACATCTCCTTCCGCCGCCCGGCGATGTAGTAGAAGCCGTGGGAGTCGCGCCGGGCGAGGTCTCCGGAGCGCAGCCAGCCGTCGGGCGTGAAGGCGGCGCCGGTTGCCTCCTCGTTCCGCCAGTAGCCGGGGGTAACGCCGGGTCCCGCGAAGAGGAGATCGCCGACGGCACCGTCCGGCACCGCTTCGCCGCCTTCATCGACGATGCGGACGCTGACGAGGATCTGCGGCTTTCCGACCGATCCGATCCGTTCCCAGGCGTGGGTCGGATCGCCCAGGAAAGCGGTGGGGCCGGTCTCCGTCATGCCCATGCCGTTGCAGACTCGCACTCCGAGGGCACGGTATCGCTCCACAAGCGCGTCTGGGAGCGGCGCTCCGCCGCAGCCCCAGTGCCGGACGGAGGCGAGCGGCGCGGCCGGGAAGCGGGGATGATCGAGCAGCGACTGGTAGACGGTTGGGACCGCGAAGATGGCGGTGAGCCGCTCCTCGTCAATGAGGGTCACCAGAGCCTCGGAGTCGAAGCCGTCGAGGATGATGACGCGCCCGCCGGCCATCAGCGTCGGGAGTGCATGAAGGTTGATTCCGGCGGTGTGGAAGAGCGGCAGGAAGCAGGCGGTGGTGTCGCGTGCGCCGAGGTCGATCGCGGTGCCGATGTTGACGTAGTTGGCGACCGCCATCCGGTAATTGTAGATGACGCCCTTCGGCCGGCCGGTCGTGCCGGATGTATAGAGCAGGTACCAGACCTGCTCGCCCGGCCAGGTTGCGCGGAAGCTCTGCCGCTCCGCGTCGAACGGTTCGTCCAGGCTGATCGAGCGCGGCGGCTGCCGGAGCTGCGCCGCGACGTCGGCGTCCTCCGGCCCATGGAAGAGCAGCTTGGGCGCGCAGTCTTCGATCAGCTGATCAAGCTCCGCGGCGGGCATCCGCCAGTTCAGCGGCACGAGGATCGCGCCGATCTTCGCGCAGCCGAACAAAGCTTCAAAGAACGCGATTCTGTTGCGGCAGAGGATCGCCACCCGGTCCCCTTCGCCGACGCCCGCCGCCGCCGTCCGCGCGGCCATCCGGCCCGCGCTGAGGTCGAGCTCCTCGTAAGTCACCGTCCGGCCGGTCGCGACTTCCTCCATCGCCGCCCGCGAGGGTGAAAGCTCGGCTCGCCTGGCGACGATGTCGGGGATCTCGGCGAACATCAGCCGCGCTTGCGAAGCCCTTCCGAAACGAGGTTGATCGCGGCGTCGGCGACCTCGGCAGGCGACAGATCCTCGTCCCAGATTCCGTAGCGCATGCCGAGGAACACGCTCATCCCAATGAGCGCCCATGCGCGCGGCTCGTCCGGCCCGTTGGCGATTTCGCCCCGGCCGCGGGCGGCCGCAAGGTTACGGCTGTAGCCGTCGGCGAAGGTGAGGTAGTGCTCGCGATAGGCGTCGGCCGCGACGAACTGCGCTTCTTCGATGATCCGGTAGAGCTCGCGGCGTTGCCTGACGAACGCGATAAAGGCTTCGAGACCGAGCCGCTCGGCGGTGAGGCGGTCCGGCGCCCCGCGGACGGCTTCTGCAACATGCTGCCGAGTCGCGTGGCTCATGTCCCGCACGAGGGCTCGGAACACTTCCTCCTTGCTTTCGAAATAGGTGTAAAAGGTGCCGAGCGCCACACCGGCACGCTGAGTGATGCCGGTGATCGCCGCCTCGTGGTAGCCGCGCTCGCCGAACTCTATCGCCGCCGCTTCGAGCACGCGACGAAGCGTCTTCCGGCCTCGTTCGGTGCGGGGTGCCTTGTCGAGCATCCCGCGCACCGTGCCTGCTGGTTCTGTCATTGGCAACGCTCCCCTGAAGTTGAACATTGACTCAACTTTCAGTCAGTGGCAATAAGAACGCCGGATCGGCTTCGGGAGAAAGCCATTCGGGAGGGGCATTTGCAGCAGTTCAGGGCATCCGACGGGACAGCCATCGCCTACGAGGACGTAGGCGAAGGGCGACCGCTCGTGCTGCTTCACGGGCTGATGGCCCATAGCGGATTCTTTGCGCGGCAGCGCGAGCTCGCGAGCGAGTTCCGCCTGGTCAACGTCGACCTTCGCGGGCACGGCGCTTCCAGCATCGACAGGAAGGCCGCGACGATAGCGGATCTCGCACGCGACATCGACGATATCGCAGCCGCTCTCGACCTTCATGGCGCGATCGGCATCGGCTGGTCGCTGGGCGCATCCGTCCTTTGGGAGCTGCTCGGCGGACCCGCCGCCGACCGCTTCGCAGGAGCCGTGATCGTCGACATGACACCACGCGTGCTCAACGAGGACGGCTGGGAGCTCGGCCTCTCGCAGGATGCCTGCGATGCCCGCACCCAGGCGATCCGCTCCGACTTCACCGCCTTTGCGCAAAACGCTGGACAGGCGATCTTCGCGCAACCCGTGCGCCCGGAGCTCCGCCAGCTGGCCGAGTGGGCGGGCGCCGAATTCGCGCGGAACGATCCCGCAGCGATCGACTCGATCTGGTCGTCGCTCGTGGAAGCCGATTACCGCCCGGCGCTTCCCTCGATCCACCAGCCGACCTTGATCGTCCGGGGGGCGCAGAGCCAGCTTTACGGCCCCGGCACGGCCGAGCACCTGGCAACGGCGCTCCCGAATGCGCGCTGCGTCCGCTTCGACCATTCCGGACACGCTCCCCAGCTCGAGCAGCCGGATCTTTTCAACCGCACCATTCGGAATTTTGCGGCCGGCCTGCCGCAAATCCGTGAACAGCAAGCAACAGCATTTTGAAGGAGAGAGACGTCATGGCTCGCAGCAATCTTTTCACCGCATTGAAGATCGGCACGGCCCTCGCCGCCCTGGCCGGCGCGCCGGCTTTCGCCCAGACTGAGCAGCCGGCAGGCACGGGTGTGTCCGACGAGCAGGAGGCGGTCGCAGCCAATGCTGCCAATGATGAGGGCCTTTCCGCGCAAGGCCAGGAAATCGTCGTCACCGCCCGCCGCCGCGCGGAAAGTCTGCAGGACGTGCCGATCGCCGTGACCGCCTATTCAGGCGAGGCGCTGGAGCGCCAGGGCGCGCTCGACATTACCGACATTTCCGACACGACTCCGAACGTGACGCTCGAGACGTCGCGCGGCTCCAACACCACGCTCACCGCCTTCATCCGAGGCGTCGGCCAGCAGGATCCGGTCGCGGGTTTCGAAGCCGGTGTCGGCGTCTATCTGGACGACGTGTTCCTCAATCGTCCGCAGGCGGCAGTGCTAGACATCTATGATGTGGAGCGCATCGAGGTGCTTCGCGGTCCGCAGGGCACGCTCTACGGCCGCAACACCATCGGCGGCGCCATCAAATATGTGACCCGCCGGCTCGACCAGGACCCGTCCATCCGTGCCCGCGCCAACCTCGGCATGTTTAGGCAAGCCGATCTCATCCTCAGCGCCAGCACTCCGCTCACCGATGCCATCCGGGTCGGAGCATCGGGGGCTCGGCTCAGCCGGGGCGGCTTCGGCGAGAACCTCAATAACGGGCTCGAGAACTACAATCGGGACCTTTGGGCGACACGCGGCACCGTTGAGCTCGAACCGAACTCAAACCTCTTCGTTCGACTGTCGGCCGATTACACCAAGGACAATTCGGACCCGAGGAACGGGCACCGGCTGATCCCGAGCCTCTTGACGGGGGCTCCGGTGCTTTCAAACCCCTATTTCACGCGCGCGGGCCTCAACACACCGGAGCAAGACATCGAGGCTTATGGCGGCGCGGCGCGGATCGAGCTGAGGCTTGGCGAGGCCATCACGCTCCGCAACATCACGGCCTATCGCAAGGACCGAACAGCGACTCCGATCGACTTCGACTCGCTGCCGACGGCGGACGTGGACGTGCCGGCCATCTACCGCAACAAGCAGTTCTCGAACGAATTCCAGGTCGTTTACGAGGGGCCGCGGCTGCAGGGCGTGGCCGGCGTCTATTATCTCGACGCCAACGCCAACAACATCTTCGACGTGATTCTGGCTACGACGGGAGCGCTGATCGGCATCCCCGGCTTCACAGCCTCGACCTTCGGCGACGTCGACACCAAGACCTGGGCCGTGTTCGGCGATTTCACCTTCGATGTCACCGAGCAGCTCTCCGTCTCGCTCGGCGGCCGCTATACGAACGACAAGCGCACCGGCACCGTCATTCGGAAGAACCTGGCTGGCGGCGCCTCTCCGGCTCTCGGCGGAGCGGGCGTCCAGGTCGGCGCGCTTACCTCCAACTTTACCGGCGACAAGACGTTCAAGCAGTTCACGCCCCGCGCCTCGATCAGCTTCGAGCCCAACGACGAAAACACCTTCTACGCCAGCTATTCGAAGGGTTTCAAAGGCGGCGGCTTCGACCCGCGCGGCCTTTCGACCGCAGCTCCCGACCTCAACGGCAACGGCACCCGTGAGGCGAACGAAATTTTCGATTACTTCCTTTTCGAGCCGGAGAAGGTCGACAGCTACGAGCTCGGCTACAAGGCCGCGATGTTCGATCGCCGCCTCCGACTGGCGCTGGCCGGCTTCTACGCGAACTACAAGGACGTGCAGGTGCCAGGTTCCGTCGGGGCGGTCGTGAACGGCATCCCGACCTTCGTCGGCGTCACCACCAATGCCGGCAAGGCGACCTTCAAGGGCTTGGAGGCGGAAATGCAGGCGACGCTGGCGCGGGACTTTGCCGGCGAGGGCTCGCGGCTCAACCTCACCGGCACGCTCGGCTATCTCGACGCGCAATATGACGAGTTCGTCACAAATGTGGCCAACTTCAGCGCCACGGGCGCGCCGGCGGCGGGCACAGCCGCCCGGCCGGTCGATGTCGCCGACTTCCGGCGCATCCAGAACACCCCTAAGTGGACGCTGTCGGGCACGGTGGATTACGGCTTCCCGCTCGCCACCGGCGACCTATCGGTGAGCAGCACCGTCTCCTACCGGAGCAAGACCTTCCAGTTCGAGACGCCGAGCCCGTTCCTCGATCAGCCAGGCTACACTCTGGTCGACGCGGGCGTCGTCTGGACCAGCGAGGGCGACCGTTTCACGATCGGCCTCCACGGCAAGAACCTGACCGACAAGCAATACATCACTTCGGGCTACCAGTTCCTGGCGATCAACCCGGTGACTGGCGCTCCGGTGCGTTCCGTCGCGCCGGCATCGCCGGTATTTGCACAGCCGGGCGTCGCGCCGTCGCTCGGCCGCGAAGGCGTGGTGACCGCCTTTTACGGCAATCCTCGGCAGGTCTTCCTCAGCCTCGGAGTGAAGTTCTGAAATGATCCAGGCGAGGAGCGGACCGGAGGGCACAACGGGCGGCGCCAAGGTGCTCGCCATCCTGCTCCTCGCCTACATCTTCAACTTCATCGACCGCCAGATCATCGGCATCCTGGCGGTGCCGATCAAGGCTGACCTTGGCCTTACCGACAGCCAGCTGGGGCTGATGGGCGGGCTGGCATTTGCGCTTTTCTACACCGGCCTCGGGATTCCGATCGCCTGGCTTGCGGACCGGAAGAGCCGGGTGAGCATCATCGCGATCTCCGTGGCGGTGTGGAGCGCGTTCACGGCTGTGTGCGGACTGGCGCAGAATTTCTGGCACCTGTTCCTCGCGCGCATGGGCGTGGGCGTGGGCGAAGCGGGGGGCGTCGCCCCGTCTTATTCGCTCATTGCGGATTACTTCCCGCCGGATCGGCGCGCGCGGGCGCTCGCCATCTTCTCGTTCGGAATTCCGATCGGATCGGCACTGGGCATCTTCTTCGGCGGCTGGATCGCGACCAACGTCGATTGGCGCTCCGCCTTCATCATCGTCGGCCTGCTGGGCCTCCCGATCGCGCTGCTGGTGAAGCTTGGCCTCAAGGACCCGATCCGCGGCGGCTTCGACGCCGGCAGGGGAGCCGGCGACGCGGCACCGCCCTTCCTTACGGTCTTCAAGACGCTCGCGGTGAAGCCCAGCTTCTGGCTTCTCTCCTTTGGAGCCGCCTCGGGCTCGATCCTGGGCTACGGCCTCATATTCTGGCTGCCGTCCTTCTTCGCCCGAAGCTTCGGCCTGGAGCTTGCCGAGGTAAGCTGGTTCTACGGCTCGATCGTTCTCATCGGGGGGGTGATCGGCACTTGGCTCGGCGGCTGGCTGGGCGACCGCGTCGGCAAAGGCAATCCCGGCGGCTACGCCCTCATCCCCGCCGTGTGTTTCCTGCTGGCAGCGCCCGCTTATGCGGCAGGGCTGTTCGCGCCGTCGCTTTTCACCGGCTGGTTCCTCTTCCTCGTCCCGCAAATGCTGGGCCTGGCGTGGCTCGGGCCGATCATCGCCGCCGTCCAGCACATCGTCCCGCCCAACATGCGCGCCACCGCCTCAGCGAGCTTCCTGTTCATCAATAATCTGATCGGGATCGGCTTCGGGACCTGGTTCGTGGGCCGGATGTCGGACAACATGAAGGCAGCCTACGGCGAGGAGTCGCTGCGCTACTCGATCCTGTACACGCTCGGCTTCTACCTCCTCAGCTCAGCCCTCTACTTCCTCGCCTCACGCACGCTGAAGCGGGATTGGTATCGGGCGGAGGCTTAGGCCTTACTCGAACTCGAGGATCACCGCGTCGACGGCGAGACTGTCGCCGGGCTTGGCCTGAACCTTCGCGACGGTGCCGCTTTTCTCGGCGCGCAGGATGTTCTCCATCTTCATAGCCTCGACGACGGCGAGCGGCTGGCCCGCTTCCACCTTCTCGCCCTCGCCGACATGGAGCGCCGTCAGCAGCCCCGGCATCGGGCAGAGAAGATATTTTGAAAGGTCGGGAGGGACCTTCTCGATCATGTGCCGCGAGAGTTCGGCGACGTGCGCAGGCAAGACATCGACGATGTGCGATGCGCCCCGCGCCGTCAGCCGCCACTGGCGGCCCCTGCGGGCGATCTGGACTGTTCGGCTCCGGCCATCGATCGTGCCCTTGAACACCGGCTGCCCCGGCTGCCAGCGGACGATCACCTCGCGGCCGTCGCCCTCGTTTAGATAAGCCAAATAACCGCCTTCGAATCCGTCGAAGCTGACCCGGTGCTCGCGGCCGGAGATGCGAACAACATGCTCGTCGGCGGGGAAGATGGACGCTCCGAGTTGCCCGCTGATCTCATGCGCGCGACTCTCATTTTCGAGCGACACCAGAGCAGCGATGGCGGCGAGATCCTCCACGAGCTGATCGTCGGCCGGAGCGCCCGCAAAGCCCTCCGGATATTCCTCGGCGATGAAGCCGGTGGTGAGGCGGCCTTCCCGGAAACGCGGATGCTGCATCAGTGCCGACAGGAAATCGACGTTGTGGCCGATGCCTTCGACGACGAAGCTGTCGAGCGCCTCAATCTGGCGGTCGATCGCTTCCTCCCGAGTGTCGCCATAGGTGATGAGCTTGGCGATCATTGGATCATAGAACATCGAAACTTCGCCGCCCTCGAAAACGCCGTCATCGACGCGCACCCCCTCCTTCGCGCGCGGCGGCTGATAGCGGACCAGGCGGCCGGTCGAGGGGAGGAAGCCGCGATACGGGTCCTCGGCATAGACGCGGTTCTCGATCGACCAGCCTTTGAGCTGCACGTCGTCCTGGCCGAAGGTCAGCTTCTCGCCGGCGGCGACGCGGATCATCTGCTCGACGAGATCGAGACCCGTCACCTGCTCGG